>Ga0302320_10019667_pt1 | contig 13536 bp, 10 predicted proteins | sample Bog_T0_3_FD_202130 | JGI IMG/M metagenome (GOLD analysis project Ga0302320, IMG submission 202130) | Peat permafrost microbial communities from Stordalen Mire near Abisko, Sweden - Bog_T0_3 | ecosystem: Environmental > Terrestrial > Soil > Wetlands > Peat | place: Sweden: Abisko, Stordalen Mire...
TATTCGTAAGCCCAGAGTTCCGCTGAAGCTGATCGGCGGAGCCTTGGCGACATTCGGGGAGTAATCCTGGAGAGAAGCTGTAACGTGCTGAAAAACCACCGCTATTCAGATTCTTGTTCTACGGAATGTATTGACTGCAAGATTCTGGCTGGACTCAATTCTTCCGTCCTGTGGGGCGGATCTCACTGTCGCAGCACTCAGCACGGCCTCCGCGCCGCAGGCGTGCAAGGTTGTGCACAAGTGGTAACTGACGAGCCTCCGGTCAACCTGGCACAACGCTCGAATAGGTCAATTATTCCAGCAGAATCGCAAGCACCTTGCCCGTTCGCATGAGCGAATTGGTCGCAGACGGTCCGATGTTGCATTGCTCAACAATGCACTTATCGGCTCAGAAATTCGCATCCAAAATACACGCCATTCTGAGCGGCCAAAGTGTGGCAATCCGGCAGTCCGAAAGCAATTTTGCAAGAGGCTCCCTGGAAATAGAATTTCCGAAGAAAAATGGGAAGCCGGCATACTCTCGCCGAGCCGTTCTGAGTCCGGTGACACACTTTGGCTCGTGTTCAGAATCAGAGTCTGGACCAGCCGATTGAAAAATATTTCCTGTCATGTAAATGCCAGTTTCATTCGTCTTCTAATGTGAGTCGCCCAACAACGTCGCCCTGGCATACGAAAGGAAGACTATGAAGAAGACGAACAAAAGGCTTTACCCTATGACGCGAGTCGTTTGGCTGTCCGCGCTGGCTCTTGTTCTAACGGCCGCTGGGTGCAGCAATCAGCCTTATGGCATATCGCTGACGTTCTCGTCCGGAACTGCACTCATGCTGCAAGATGGCACGCCTGGCTCGGTGAATGTGACGATCGGCAGAGCCGCCGGGAACACGAAGAGTGTCACGCTGACCGCTACGGGTTTGCCGACTGGTTTACGGATGCAATTCTTGCAGCCGGGTACAGGTGCTACGGGTGTGGTTACCGTTTCAGGCGGAGGCAACATGACTGCGGGAACATATAGTGCGACCATACGCGCGGATGACGGGGAGTCGACTGCGAGCCAGCCGCTCTCAGTTGTTGTGGGGATTGCCGCAACAGTTGGCAACACCGTGGATTTGAATTCAGGTATGGGTGGCAAGCTCCAGCAGTTCTTGGGCGAGGCGTTCCAGCCGAATGCTTGGAACGACCAGTTCTTTCTGAGCGGGTGGAACACTGCACCGCTGGCTTCACTCGGTGCACTGCACGACCGGGTCCAAGTTGCATTTACTGGGATTCCAATGAAGGCGAACACAGGGCAAGCGAGCGACTGGGATTTTACCGAACTCGACGCCACTCTGCAGCCGATACTCGGACTAACCGATCACAGCCCATCTCTCCAGATCGCCTATGCGCCTGATTTCCTCAACGCCGGTACCATTGGGTTGGCCCCGCAGTTCGCCTTCAGCACTGCAAATCTAAATACTTTCGCGCAGTACTGTGCGAATCTGGTGCGCTACTACAACACGGGCGGGTTCGACTGGGGAGGGAAACATTTTCAGTCGCCCAGCAGTCAGCACATCACCTGGTGGGCCATCTACAACGAATACAACATCAATGGCCTGACGCCAAGCCAATACGTGCAACTTTACAATACGGTGGTCCCCGCTATGCAAGCGGTGGACCCTGCAATCAAATTCTCTGCCATTGAGATGAATACCTTCGACGTGCAGTATTGCTCGACGTACCATCTTCCTTTCGACTGTAGTGTCGGTGATCCGGCAAACAACCTGCCAGCGTTTGTCGCCCCGGTGAGCAGTGGTGGTGTCAGTGCGCAAGTTGATGCAGTCGCACTGCACGTCTATTCCAGTTGCAGGCAGACAGACACTGACGCCGACGTTCTTGCCACCGTGCCCCTCTTCGCGGATTGGGGCATCAGTTACATTTATCAGGAATTGAAGACGCGGGCAGACTTGGCAGACGTGCCGGTGTGGGTCACAGAGAATAATGTCAACTCAGACGGCGGCATGAGTGGAATAAGTGAATGTAACGGTACACCATTTGTTCCCGATCCGCGCGGGACAAGCGCGTTTTTTGCAGCTTGGAAGCCTTATGTATTCTCACAGCTCGCTAAAGCGGGCAACCAAGGTCTGATTCACTGGGACTACGCGCAGGACATTCAGTACGGCGTGGTTGATATGAACACCGGCAACAAGTACCTGAGCTACTGGGTGGAGTACTGGTTAGGAGATAAGTTCCCTTGGGACGGAGTCACACCCGGGCCCGACATTCTGACGCTCAGCGCGACCGAAACATCCACGGTCGAGATGCTGTCCACAAGAAACAGCAATGGATCCGTTGTCGTGATGATCGTGGACCATGCGCCGGTCTCAACGAGCGATGACAACGGTCCGGGTGCGCCGCGCACAGTGGTTGTAGACGTATCCGCCTTGGGAAACTTCACGGCGGCGGCGCAACTCATGATCGACGCGAATACAGACCTTGCGAACGGACCCGTTGAAGTCCCGATTACACCGGCACAAAAGCTTCAAGTTGTCCTTTCGGGTTACGGCGTGACATTTGTGACGCTCACACCATGATGGGTGCAACCTGCACTTGGTACACTGATCCGACGAATCTTTCAGGACAGATTCCCTAAACCTTTCTCTAGCCGTGCGGCAAAAAATTACGTCCGGCATCGAAAACCGCCTAGCCATTGAATACAATTTCTTTTGTCACATAAATGGCAGGCTCATTCGTCTACTAAACAAAGTCCCTGAACAGTTCTATCGCCGATCGGGATGTGCTGTTCAACTTGCGCCAACTATGCGACTGAAGATCGAAGCCTCCACACAAGCGACCATAGCGGCACAGTCCTCTGTTCTGCTTTTGACTCAGGAACCAATGGACCTGGAGCAAAAAGTTATCCGTGTTTATGAAACGCTGCGAACCCCGGTATACCAATACCTGGCAGCGACTTTCGGTGACCCCGCCGAGGCCGAGGACTTGACCCAAGAGACGTTTCTGCGGCTCTATGTCTACTGGTCGAGCGGCAAGACTATCGCGGACAATCGCTTACGGTCATGGATATTTCGAGTCGCACATAACCTGGCAGTCGACCGGACTAGAGGAACTAAGTTTGTTCGGGAGCTAGCTTGCGAAGAATACAGGGCGGTATTGCTCCAAGTGCCGGATGGCGGAAAAGATCCCGAAGAGACATTGCTTGATCGTGAGCGGTTCAGCGCCGTTCGCAATGGGCTTGCACTACTATCGGCGCGGGAGAGTCGCTGCCTCCATTTGCGGGCCGAGGGGTTTTGTTACCGTGAAATCGCGGAAATACTAAACATCACGAGTTCCAGTGTCGCCGAGTTTTTGCGGCGGGCAATGCGGAAGATGGCGAGGTAACGGAATGGAAAGCCGATTCAATTGTTTTCGCAAAGATCGGGACTGGCATCCGAATGACGGCGATCTCCTGCTGTATTTGGATGGCGAACAGACCTCGCGGAAGGCCGCACGCATTCGTGCGCACTTAAAAGTGTGCTGGGCTTGTCGCGTGAAGGCAGAAAAAACCAGCCAGACAATTTCTTCTTTTATGGACTATCGCAATCGCATTTTGCTTCCAAGCTTGCCATCCTCCGCGGAACAGGCCGGCAGCTTCCAGAGCAAACTTCATGCGCTGGCCATGCAGACTCAGGCCAATCGGCCTTCATGGTCGACGATGCTGGCCGGAATCCGCGTTTTCAGCGGTAGAGTATTGCACGCGCCATTGATGGCTGTGGGTGTGGCCGCTGTGCTGGTGCTCGGTTTGGCGGCTGGAATTTCGTATCTTTGGTCTCCCACGGTCAGCGCTCAGCAGTTGCTCGATCATGCAAGCGCTTTAGAAGAGGCTCACGACAACAATCCCAATGTTGTACAGCATCGCTCGTTGCGTCTGGAGAAACGGAGATACCACGATAAACAACTCCTTCTTCGACGTCGAATCGATGTTTGGCATAGCAGCGCGCGTGGAGTTACCGCACGGCGCTTGTATGACGACTCCGGGAAACTCGTCGCCGGAGAATGGAGCGAGAGTAACGGTTCATCCGCAGTCTACAAACGGGAAGCGGGGATGGAAATCAGCAAACATGTCGGAATTGTCCCCAATGTTCTGGATTCTCCGGACGATCTATGGGAGTGCGACCTTTCGGCTAAAAGTTTTGAAAAGCTCACAGGGGCCGACGTTGTTGCGCAGGTGGACAAACAGGAGAACGATTATATTGTTCACTACGCGCCGAAAGATAAATCTGGAGACAATCGGTTGATAAGTGCGGCGCTCACGGTCCGCAAGGATGATTTTAGGGCGGTTGCTCTCGAACTGACAGTGCGGGAGCCGGAAAGTTCAGACGCGACGGCGGAGCCGGGCACGCCCATGGTCTATTCGATTGTCGAAGCCGGTTTCGAGCAGCAGCCTGCGCTCGAAGTCAATCCGCAAGTGTTTCAGGCCGACGCTGAGTTTATTGCTTCCCCTTCCACCCAGCAAGGCGATGTGACCGCCGATCTCCAGATTGAGACGACATATTTGCTCGATCTGGTTGGGGCAACTTTAGGCCAGGAGGTCACAGTAGCTATCGGCGCGGATCATAAGCTGCATATCGAGGGAGTTCTGGCGACAGAATCGCGGAGGGCGCAAATCACCAAGGCCCTTGCCTCTGTTCGGCATAATCCGGCTGCAGTTATCAATTTAATAACAGTTGCGGAAGCGATGCAGCGGAAGCGAGCGGAACCAGCTGTTGTGGCGAAGACAGAGGAGCAGGCCGAAGGCGCGTCGGTTCCCTTGTACGATCAATTGCGTCAGTATTTTGAAGCGCAAACATCTCCCGGTTCTTCGGATGACGTTAGCGCAAAGATCCAGCGGCTATCGGAACAGGTTCTGGAGGACTCCGGCGAGGCCATGCGGCACGCATGGGTTTTGAAGCGGCTTGCAAATACTCTTCCTCCAACAGAATTCGGCAGCCTGAGCGAGACGACTCACAATGAGTATCTCTGCATGGTCGAGGCCCACGCAAAAGAAGTGGGCAAGCAAACCGGGAAACTGCGGTTGGAACTTGCTCCCATGATCTTTCCGAACGGGGCTTCTGCTGGAACGGCAGGAGAAGGAACCAGTCCTGACCCCAAAGATTTGACTCTTGCTCTTCAGCAGTTGTTCGAGGCAGAATCGCGAAATGACGCGGCAATACAGTCCAGTTTCAGTGTCACGGCTGGACCGGCCGCGGAAGGCACAGACAAAGAGCAAAAAATCAAAAACTCGCTGCTGCAAGCTGAGCGTCTGTCGAAATGGATAAGTCGCGCTGCGAGTGGCTGTGGTCCAAACACGCTTAGAAAATAGGCAGTGTGGTGATACAAGAGTTCCGGCGAATTTCCCTGCGGGCTTCAGGCTTTGAAACGAGGAAAACACGCTATGTTCTACAGGCAATCTTCGTGTGCACGGCGCTTTTTGCTCCACTGCGCGGCATTCATGCTTGTGTCTCTCGCGGTGCAGGGATTAGCTCTTCTAGCTATCGGGCAAGAAGCGGTAGCAAACATCGTCGGATCCACCGCTGATACCAAAGGCGTGGCCGTGCCATTCGCTCAAATATCGGTTACCAATAACGGCACCGGCCTGGAGCGCCAGACTACCTCCGACAAGGATGGGAACTTTGTTCTTCCCGAGCTTCCGCCTGGAACCTATACGTTAACGGCTCAAAAGGATGATTTTCCCAGGGTGCGGATCACCGGCCTCCAATTGCAGGCCGACATCAGTTCCAGAGTCTCAGTTCGATTTCCAGCCGTTGTGACTCTGCGCGGCATGGTCACAGATTTCAAAACGTCAGAGCCGGTTGCCAAAGCGCTGGTTTCTATTCGCAGCCAGAATCTGAAAGCAGTTACTGACGAGAACGGCCGGTTCGAACTCTCCAGAGTTGAACCCGGTGAGGTGGAACTCTACATAAGCACTGTGGGCTACGGGCTTTTCAAAACAAAGCTGCCGATTCCGGCGAATGGCGACACCAATGTAGACTTCCAAATAGGCCAGGAGGCATTAAAGCGGAATGATCAGATCACGGTTACTTCCGGCCCGTTTGATCCCATCGAAACCAGCGCTCCCGCCGAGCAGGTTCTGCAAGGTGCGGAACTGAAGAACCTATCGAGTATGTTCGGAGATTCGTTTCGTTCCATTCATAGCCTGCCCGGGGTAGCCGCACCAGACGACTACTACGCCGATTTTGCCTATCGTGGCGCCGGCGTTCCGAATATTGCGTTTTATTTGGACGGCGTGTTATTGAAAAACCCCTTCCACGAGGACAAACAATTTACCGGCGTGGGATCGGTTTCGCTGCTGAATGGAGATACTATCGAGTCCATTTCTCTGCTCGGAGGAGGTTTTCCAGCCAAGTACGGAGATAGCACCGGAGCAGTGCTGAATATTCAGACGCGCGAACCAGATCGCGAGAGAATCTCGGCGCGCATCAATATGGATTGCTTTCAAGGCGGCGCGACCGTTGAAGGTCCGTTGGGGCGGTCGAAGAAAGCGGCGTGGCTGATAACTGCGCGAAAAAGCTATCTGCAATACCTGATAAGCCGGCTTGGTTATTCCGGTCTGTCTATCGGATACTATGACACGGAAGATAAACTAAGCTGGGATCCATCATCGAGGCATCACATTAGTCTTATGGCGATCATTGGAAATGCGAGCCTGAATCAGTCCTTCTCCAGCCCAACGGATGCAGCCAAGGCGCAAAGTCACATGGGTATCGTCAACACAAGTTGGCAATGGACTCCGCGAACCTCCATAAGCTTGCGCACCGCCGTCAGTTACAGCGGTGAAAGCGACCACAATCAGATGGACAGTGGAGACCTCTTGCGTTCGCCAACGAAGGATTATGGACTCCGGCATGATGATACGATCCAATTCACCAAGCATTTCAGCCTGGAGGCAGGCGCCGAGGCCCGAGATGCCAGAGAAAGCTATGTAAGCAACTATGTGTGGGATGTCCAAACGGCGCGGCCGGCAGTAACTCCGTTCCCGGTGGCCCAACTCAACACGCAAACTTGGCGATACGGCGCATATGCCCAGCCATCATGGACTGCTCTCCACGGGCGAATACTTTTAAGTGCTGGCGGGCGATTCGATCACTTTGACTATACCCGCCAGGAGGTTTTGCTTCCGCGCGCAAGCGCTTCGATTGGAATTACATCGAGAACCAAGATATTGGCAGGCTATGGGCAATACGCAGAGTTCCCCGAACTCGAGCAACTTCTAGGCGACTTCAACAATCCGGCCCTGCGCGCCGAACGCTCAACTCACTACATCCTTGGATTTGAACAGCAATTCTCTGAGAGAATCCGCTTAAAGATAGACTTGTATGATCGGAAAGAAGATCAACTTCCCTACGCTCCGCAGACCGAATGGCGACTCGTCAATGGTGTTGCAACTGGACCACTTTACGGAACCGTGTTGACTAATTCCACGCGAGGTTACTCCCGCGGTATGGATCTCACCTTGCAAAGAGTGAGCGCTAACCGTCTATCTGGGTGGCTGTCCTATAGCCTGGGACACGCCCGCTATTGCGACAAGCTGGCGAGCCTGTGTTTCGATGGAGACTACGACCAGCGCCACATCGGAACGGCTTTTGCCAGCTATCGCTTCAATCCGACCGTGAATCTGAGCGGCAAGTTCAACTACGAGAGCAACTTTCCAGTGGTCGGATTTTTTCAGGGCAATTCGGCTGCGAACGATCAGACGGCCTATTTCACGCTCTCCGCACAACGCAACCAATTGCGTGTGCCTGCCTTCAGCCGACTGGACACACGGTTGAACAAAGCCTACTATTACAAACACTCCAAGCTCACTATGGATGTGGAAATCGACAATATGCTGGACCATAAAAACTGGCGGTATTTTGGCTTGAAGCAGTATGATTTCAGCACTGGGCAGGCGCAGTTGAGGCGCGGCAACCTGCTGCCCATTCTGCCCTCTGCGGGATTCACCTTCGAGTTTTGACGCCCTGTGAAAAAAAGGATTGTTGTCTATTCTGAGATTACCATTTGGTAAACACTCGCTGTGAATCGGGAAGACCGAAAGACCGCCATGGCCAGGTTTTCGGCCTCCCGAAACTCCTTATTCATCCATTTTCAGTCCAAGAGGTTAGATTACTCCCTGAAAACGCCGATGTCGCCAGAATGGATTCTGGAATAATGCGAAATCGCCGGGTCACCATCGACCTCTAGCCACTGAGGTGTCTTGTGTGTTGCGAATGATTGTCCGGCGTCCAGTGAACTCCATTTGAACACCGTTAAGAACCGCGTTGCGAAAACCCGCGAATTTCCCGTAAATTCAATCGCCTGAAAGAGATGTCCAAATTCTCTATGTTCTTTGTTTTCAATTTGCAGCCATTTTCCCAAGCTGAATGTCGCCGGTTCGATCCCGGTCTCCCGCTCCATAAATTAAAAGATACGGCTGCGGCAAACTGCCTGTACAGGGTAACCCATGCGAATGAATAACGCGCCGCTGGTTTGGAAGGTTGATAAGGTGGTTGCCGCACCGTGGCAGCCGGAATAACAATCTGTCTGAAGATCTGCGGCGCTTGAGTGCGCCGCTTCGATTTCGCTCAAGGCCGGGAAGCAGGTCAGCCCCTCTTGCTCTTCTTCTTGGCGGCCTTCTTCGCCGGGACTTTCTTCAGAGCCGTTTTCTTCACAGGAGCCTTTTTCGCCGGAATCTTCTTCACAACTTTTCTTGCCGAGACTTTCTTGGCCGGAACTTTTTTGGTGGCGACATTCTTTGAGACGGTTTTTTTAGCGGCGGATTTTGCGGAAACGGCTGCTTTCTTTTTCGCCGCTGGCACCGGCTTTGCCGCGACTTTTTTGGCCGGGGATTTCTTGACAACTGCCTTTTTCGCCGCAGCCTTTTTCACCACGGTCTTCTCTGCCGGAGCTTTTTTTGCCGGAACCTTCTTCGCTGGAGCCTTGGAACGCGAGGCCAGAGTCTTGGCGGCAAGTTCAGCCTTCAACTCGGCGTCGAACTCGGCCGGGGTCAGCGGGCGGGCGGATTTGCGCAGCCGTTCAATGTCATAGAAGGCGCGCCGCTCGGCGAGGAAGACGTGGACGACAAAGTCCACATAGTCGAGAAGAATCCAGTCACCTTTGCGGCGGCCCTCGACAGAGTTGGGGAAGGCGCCATATTCCTTCTTCAGCCGGTGCTCGATCTCGTCTGCGATGGCGATGGCTTGCCGGTCGTTGGTGGCCGATGTAACCAGAAAAAAGTCCGAAAGGCCGGCGTCGATGGGGTCCAATTCGAGGATGCGGGTGTCGACGCCCTTCTTGTCTTCGCAGACTTCGGCGGCTGCCTGCACCAGAGCGCGGATTTGCTGCTTTGCTTCAGTGGTCATTCGTTGGGATTACTCTCCGAGCTTCATCGTAGCGGGTCAACCCGGCGGGAGCAAGTCGCGATAGAGCAGATGGGTGCGAATGTAATCCAAAACGGGAGCGGGCAGAGGCTCTATATTCGGTTCGCGCATCCGCAGTTGTTCGCGAATCTCCGAGGCGCTGATAGGGATTTCCAGGCCTGGAAGAAGGAAGAGCGGAGTACGGTCGCCGGAAGAATTTCGGAGTGTGTGGCGAAGGACAATGTGGGCTTTAGTCCCAAAAGAAAACTTTTCGCCAGCCAGCAAATCAATATCAACCGCCAGCCCTGCGGGCAACAGCGCCTCCAAATCCTCCAGCCGCTCGCCCGGCCGAGAGGCGACGATCAGCGGCGCGGCAAACGGAATTTCGGAGGAGCGATGCCAGCGCTTCAAACCAGCAAAGGAGTCGGCGCCCATCAGGCAAAAAATCTCACCCTCCGGCGGCAGCTCCGCACGCAAGGCCAGCAGCGTTTCGATTGTGAAATTCGGCGCGCCGTGGGCCTTGGGCGCATCGGCCAGCGAGAGAATAAAGCCCGGCTGATCCGCAATAGCCAGCCGCGTCATCGCCAACCGGTCTTCAAAGCTAGCCGTCGAACCCAGCGGTTTAAGCGGCTGTGTGCCTACCGGGGCAAAGAGCACCGTGTCCAGCCCAAGCGCCGCTTGAGCCGCCCGCGCCACGGCCAGATGGCCCAGATGCGGCGGGTCAAAACTGCCTCCAAAAAAAGCTGCGCGGCAGGGGATGGGACTCAGGTCCATGTGTTCATAGTAGCTTGCGACGTATGCGCCGACTGTGCGTCAATGAATCATGCGCTATTTAATTGCGGTTCTGGCCCTGGTTGGCGTGGTGGTTTCCGCGCTCGCTCTGCACGTGCATTATTGCTCCGACCCACAACCCTGCTCGATCAACGAGAAGTGGGATTGCGGCATTGTCAACCACAGCCCCTTTGCTGAAGTCGAGAAGATTCCGGTGGCTGCGATCGGTATTGCCGGCTACCTGGCGCTGGCCGTCCTGGCGCTCTCGCGGCAGCGGGCACTGGTCTTTCTATGCGCGTTGGTTGGCCTCGGCTTTGCCCTGCGCCTGACCTTCATCGAGGAGTTTGCACTGGAGGTCTGGTGCCTCTACTGTGTCATCTCGCAGGCTGTCATTGCGCTGATTGTGCTGCTCAGCCTGGGATGGGTGGGCAAGGAATATCTGGCGCTGAAGCGGGCCGCCTGCGGTGAGGCAGGCGGCGCTTGCGCGCCATAAAATTCGTGAGGCTCCTTTTTACGGGTGAATCTCGGCCTCAACCTCCGCTGGTAAAATTGAACCAGCACAATGTTCAAGGCCAGCCTGAAAGATAGCTACGCGCGGTGGATGTACCGGTGGGAGACGGCGCTGACGACGCGCGACGAAAACCGCGTGGTGCGTCCCTTGGAGTGGGGCTTCGAGTGGATTGAGCCCTTTCTGCGCGAGCACGGCTTTGCCGAGGCGCTGCCCGGCCCCGAGGTCGCGGGCAACGAAATAGCCGCCGAGGCCGCGATGGTCCGCATCAACGAGTTGCTCGTCCGCCACAGCGACGCCTTCTTCGGCTACAAGCGGCCCACCGATTTTCGTCTGGAAGAACGGCACCCGCAACTCTTCCCGACCAACGTGCGCCCGGAGACGCTGGCCAAAGACGCCGCGATGAAGCAGCAGGCCGCCCTGGGAAAGCTGGCGCCAGCCCAATACTTGCGCTTCACATCGCCGGAATGTACGCCCTGCCCGGAGAACGACTTGGTCAACGCCCGGTGGTACCCCGCGTTGCATAAAGACCCCAAGCGGCCCCGGCAGGCCATCGTTGTTCTGCCGCAGTGGAACTCCGACGGCCTTGGCCACAACTCGCTCTGCGCTATCTTCAACCGGATGGGCATCTCGGCGCTGCGCCTCTCCATGCCCTATCACGACATTCGCCGACCGGCCGAGTTGGAGCGCTCAGACTATGCCGTCAGCGCCAACATTGGCCGCACACTCTCGGCCTGCCGTCAGGCGGTGGTCGATATCCGCTGCTGCGTGGATTGGCTGGAGGAGCAGGGCTACCAGCAATTCGGCGTGCTGGGAACCAGCCTCGGCTCCTGCTATGCTTATCTGGCCAGTGCGCACGATGCGCGGCTGCGCATCAATGCATTCAATCATGCGTCCACCGCTTTTGGCGACGTGGTCTGGGCCGGCCAAAGTACGCGCCACGTGAAGCAGGCGCTGGCCAATGCCGGTTTCACGCAAGAGCGCATCCGCGCCTTGTGGGCCGCCGCCAGCCCATGCAGTTACTACGACAAGATCGTCCGCCCTGAGGTTGACGGTCCGCTGAAGAAGGTTCTGCTGGTCTACGCCAACTACGACCTGACCTTCCCCAAAGAGTATTCGCTGCAAGTGCTGGAGGCCTTCCAGCGCATTGGCCTCAACTTTGAGAAGCGTGTACTGCCCTGCGGCCACTACACCACCGGCGAAACACCTTACAAGTTCATCGACGGCTGGTATATGGGCTCATTTGTCTATCGGGCCTTCAAGGCGCTGCGGGAAGAGAAATCTGCGGGGGCAAGGGCGAGTTGCGCGGAAGAGGTGGAAGAAGAAGTGGCGGCTCGTTAGTTTAATTACGGTAGTTATTGGAGCTACTTGCAAAATTCCTTAGAGAGTGCCAGAACGTTAGCACAAATTAGCACAAAATCACGGTGTCTAACGGCTGCATGCATTAGCCGAAACTTTCCAGTTGCCGGCAATACGCTCCGAACTTGGGTTTATTCCTTGTTGTGGCAGCTACTTCTTCTGCTTGTATTCGCTTTTGTAAGGCGGAACGTGTCAACGACTTTGAGACAGTTGGCGTCAGAGTTTAGTGTAGATTTTCCTCTGTCGCGATGGCCGGGGTGAGTGGATTGATCCAGACCGCTGTGGGCTGGGGCGGATGCTTTGGGCGGGTGTTGGTGAAGCGTTCCGGGTTTCGAGCATAGGCCGCATCGAGCACCTTTTGTCGCTGTTCGATGACTACCCCGGCCATGCCATAACGCAGCATCTCCGGGGTCAGCAGCGAGATCCAGCCGTGAAGATGCTCAGTGCTGTACCAGGGAAAGAATCGCTGATAAAAGGCGCGCGAGTCCTCGATGGAGCCGAAACGCTCAGGAAATTCAGGCATATATGTGAGGGTCTTGAACTGGCTCTCCGAGTTCGGATTATCGTCCGAGATATGGGTGCGGCTATGAGTCTTTGTAACTCCCAAATCAGCCATCAACAGCGCCACCGGCTTTGAAGTCATGGAGGTTCCGCGATCCGCGTGGATGGTCAGTGTGCCCGGATCGATGCCCTGTTTGGCGCAGGTCTCTGCGATTCGTCGACTGGCCAGCTCGGCGGTTTCGCGCGGAGCTACCATCCAACCCACTACGTAGCGGCTGAAGATGTCCAGGATCACGTATAAGTGGAAGTAAGTCCACTTAGCCGGTCCGAGTAGCCGAAGCGCTTCACTGCGACTCCGGCGACGTCCTGCATACTGGCTGACATGATCCATGACTCCAGTCAATCACCCCGCCGCGCATCCCGAAAGAAGGTGGTTGCCGTGACAGCTACTTGGCACTCACCAGTGCGGATTTTCGCCCAGACGCGCCAAGGGCGCAGCCGATTGGCTGCGCCCATGGCTGTTGAGCTGGTTCTGGCTAATTAAGCGTTGGTGTGGATGGGACCGGTCTGCTTCTCCTCGAGGGCCGCTTGCGCCGCTGCCAGCCTGGCTGTCAGTAGACGGAAGGGCGAGCAGGAAACGTAGGTAAGGCCGATCTTGTGGCAGAACTTGACGGACTCGGGATCGCCGCCATGCTCGCCGCAGATGCCCAGTTTGATGTTGGGGCGGGTGTTGCGGCCCTTGGTTGCGGCCATCTTGACAAGTTGGCCGACGCCCGCCTGATCCAGGGTGGCGAAGGGATCCTGCTTGAAGATGCCCGCCTTCATGTAAGCCGGCAGGAAGTGGTTGATGTCATCGCGGCTGATGCCGAAGGTGGTCTGCGTGAGGTCGTTGGTTCCAAAGCTGAAGAACTCGGCCTCTTCGGCAATCTGATCGGCTGTCAGAGCGGCGCGCGGCAGCTCGATCATGGTGCCCACCATGTAATCCACTGTGGAGCCCTTCTCCTTGAAGACATCCTCGGCAACGCGGCGCAC
>Ga0302320_10019668_pt1 | contig 13535 bp, 10 predicted proteins | sample Bog_T0_3_FD_202130 | JGI IMG/M metagenome (GOLD analysis project Ga0302320, IMG submission 202130) | Peat permafrost microbial communities from Stordalen Mire near Abisko, Sweden - Bog_T0_3 | ecosystem: Environmental > Terrestrial > Soil > Wetlands > Peat | place: Sweden: Abisko, Stordalen Mire...
TGGTTCGTGAGGGCAGAGTCCTCGCGCCGACATCAGAGGATGGCGCGGCACTCGCGGTGCGCCAGACGATAGAGATGATGGGTGAGCACCCCCGACTGGACGCCGCGGTACTTCAGACGGTCGGGGCCAAGCACTGGGACGGCTTCGCGATCGCGTCCGTGCGGTAGCTAACTGCAGACTGCGCCGATCGCAGCCGAGCTCACCAGCTTGACGTACTTGGCCAGTACGCCGGTCTTGTAGCGCGGTGTCGGAGGAGTGAAATCCTTTTGCCGAGCTGCGAACTCGGCCGAGTCGGTCAGCACGTCGAGAACCCGGTTGGCGACATCGAGCCGGATCCGGTCGCCGTCACGGACAAACGCGATCGGCCCGGCGTCGACAGCCTCGGGTGCGACGTGCCCCACGCACAAGCCGGTCGTTCCGCCGGAGAACCGGCCATCGGTCAGCAGCAGAACGTCTTTGCCGAGTCCAGCGCCTTTGATGGCGCCGGTGATGGCGAGCATCTCGCGCATCCCCGGGCCCCCTTTGGGGCCTTCGTAGCGGATCACCACGACGTCGCCATTGGTGATGGTGCCGTCCTCAAGAGCGTCCAGCGCGGCTCGCTCGCCGTCGAAAACCCTTGCGGTGCCTTCGAACACGTCGGAGTCGAAACCGGCCGTCTTGACCACCGCACCCTCGGGCGCCAGTGATCCGCGCAGGATGGTGATGCCACCGGTCGGGTGGATCGGGTTGTCCAGCGCGCGCAACACTTTGCCGTCGGGATCCGGTGGGGCAATGCTGGCCAGATTCTGGGCCATGGTCTTTCCGGTCACCGTGAGGCAGTCACCGTTCAGCAGGCCAGCGTCCAACAGCGCCTTCATGACCACCGGGACACCTCCGATGTGGTCCACATCGAACATCACGTGCTTGCCGAAAGGCTTGACATCGGCCAGGTGTGGCACCCTCGACCCGATCCGGGTGAAGTCGTCGAGCGACAGCTTCACGTCCGCTTCGTGGGCGATGGCCAGCAGGTGCAACACCGCGTTGGTCGAGCCGCCGAAGGCCATCACCACCGCGATCGCGTTTTCGAACGCCTCCTTGGTGAGGATGTCGCGGGCGGTGATGCCGCGGCGCAGCAGTTCGACGACGGCCTGGCCGCTGCGCCGCGCGAACCCGTCGCGCCGCCGGTCCGTGGCCGGCGGGGCCGCGCTGCCCGGCAACGACATCCCCATCGCCTCGGCGGCACTGGCCATGGTGTTGGCGGTGTACATGCCGCCGCACGCGCCCTCCCCCGGACAGATCGCCCGCTCGATGGCGTCGACGTCGGCGCGGGACATCAGGCCGCGGGAGCACGCGCCGACCGCCTCGAACGCGTCGATGATCGTGACGTCACGCTCGCTGCCGTCCTCCATCTTGGCCCGGCCGGGCAGGATGGAGCCCGCGTAGAGGAATACCGACGCCAGGTCCAGGCGTGCGGCAGCCATCAGCATGCCCGGCAGCGATTTGTCGCATCCGGCCAGCAACACCGAGCCGTCGAGTCGCTCGGCCATCATCACGGTCTCCACGCTGTCCGCGATCACCTCGCGAGAGACCAGCGAGAAGTGCATGCCCTCGTGCCCCATCGAGATGCCGTCGGAAACCGAGATCGTGCAGAACTCAAGCGGATAGCCGCCGGCCGCGAACACCCCTTCTTTGACAGCCTTGGCCAGCCGCTCCAGAGGCAGGTTGCACGGCGTGATTTCGTTCCACGACGACGCGACCCCGATCTGTGGCTTGGCGAAGTCTTCGTCTTCCATGCCGACCGCCCGCAACATGCCGCGGGCGGCGGTCTTCTCCAGACCGTCGGTGACGTCACGGCTGCGCGGTTTTATGTCAGCGATCCCCGCCGCGTTGGTGGTTTTGGCCATTGGCCAAGTATGCGCGCCTAAATTGCGCACGTAATCCGCGGGGTATACCCCGTTGGGGTATACCCTGGGCGCGACGGCGGGAGAGGCAGCATGACGACCACACACGGATATTCAGAACAGAAAGACAACTACGCCAAACGACTGCGGCGCATCGAGGGGCAAGTGCGCGGCATCGCGCGGATGATCGAGGAAGACAAATACTGCATCGACGTCCTCACCCAGATCAGCGCCGCGAATAGCGCCCTGCGTTCGGTGGCGCTGAACCTGCTCGACGAGCACCTGAATCACTGCGTCACCCGAGCCGTGGCCGACGGCGGCGACGAGGCGAACAACAAGCTCGCCGAAGCCTCCGCTGCGATCGCGCGCCTGGTTCGTTCGTGACCATTCTGGCGTGTTGAAACGCAAAGTTGATTAAATCCCGTCGGCGCAGTGCGTACCGTAAGGACAGCGTGATCGCACCCGGGAACAACAACGTTGCCGGGCCGTTCTGCGCACCCCACGCCATGATTGCCGAAACCGCAAACCCAGTCGCGCGAACGTGGACGCCACGGGTCTCGGCGCAACTTGCCGTGCTGGCCGCGGCGGCGTTTACCTATGTGACCGCCGAAATCCTTCCGGTGGGCGCACTGCCGGCGATTTCGCGAGACCTCAAGGTCAGCGTGGTCCTGGTGGGAACCTTGCTGGCCTGGTATGCGCTGGTAGCGGCCCTAACGACGATTCCGCTGGTGCGCTGGACTGCGCATTGGCCACGCCGACGTGCGCTGGTGATCAGCCTAGTCTGTCTGACAACGTCGCAGGTCATCTCGGCGTTGGCCCCCAACTTCGCGGTGCTGGCCGCGGGACGCGTGCTGTGTGCGATCACCCACGGCTTGCTGTGGTCGGTGATCGCCCCGATCGCCACCCGGCTGGTGCCGCCAAGCCATGCCGGACGGGCCACGACGTCGATCTACATCGGGGCCAGCCTGGCACTGGTGGTCGGTAGTCCACTCACCGCCGCCATGAGCCTGATGTGGGGCTGGCGACTGGCGGTTGTCTGCATCACCGTGGTCGCGGCCATCGTCACCGTGGCCGCGCGGGTGTTGTTGCCGGAAATGGTGCTTACCGAGGATCAGCTCGCCCATGTCGGCCCGCGATCGCGACATCACCGCAACTGGCGATTGATCACGGTGAGCCTGCTCGCGATGATCGCGGTCACCGGCCATTTCGTTTCCTACACCTACATCGTGGAGATCATTCGCAACGTCGTCGGAGTGCGCGGGCCGAATCTGGCCTGGGTGCTGGCCGTCTACGGCGTCGCGGGCCTGCTGTCCGTCCCCCTGGTGGCGCGGCCGCTGGACCGCCGGCCCCGAGGCGCCATCATTGTCTGCATGGCCGGATTGACGGTCGCGTTCGCCGTGCTGACCGTGCTGGCATTCTGGGGCCGACCGGCCCTCGCGACGGTCCTGATCGGGGTGGGCGCGATCGTGCTGTGGGGCGCCCTGGCCACCGCCGTGTCCCCGATGATGCAATCCGCGGCCATGCGCAACGGGGTCGACGATCCCGACGGGGCGTCGGGTTTGTATGTGACGGCCTTTCAGGTCGGCATCATGGCCGGCTCGCTGCTGGGTGGGCTGTTGTACGAGCGCAGCGTGGCGATGATGCTGACCGCCTCCGCGGCCTTGATGTGTCTTGCGCTGGTCGGTGTTGCGGCTAACCGGCAGATGCTGGTCGTTCCCACCGCAACTTCACATGTCGATTGATCGCACCAGGTCAGCACCCTGAATTGAGTCGTTCGCCGGCTTTCTGGCGGGCGTGGAAGAGATAGCTGGTCGCTTTCTTATGCCACACTTAGGATCAAGAATGTGAACTGGAGGGATGCACTATGTCGCGCTGGACGAGGGGAAGCCTGTTCGCCGTCCGCAACTCAGCAGGGATTGCCTCGGGATTGGCTCTGGTGTTGGTGTTGGTGCTGGGCAGTGGCCTGGGAACTGGCACCGCCCTGGCGGACCCGGACCAGGCTCCCGGCGACCCGGGTGTGGTCGCCGCGCCGCCCGCTGAACCGCCCGCGCCACCCCCCTTTGCGTTGCCGCAACTACCTGGTCTGGGGGCAATACCTGGTCCGGGGGCAGTACCGGTGGCAACGGGCCCAGTCACCGGGCAGAACCCGACGCCGTTTACCGGCACGGCACCGTTCGGTCCGCCGAACTTCGTGCCGAAAGGCGGCGCGACGGTGGGTGTAGGCCAGCCGATCATCATCAACTTCCCGGGGCGGGTTGAGGACGCCGGCGCGGCCATAGACGCCGTCCACGTTTCGTCGGTGCCGCCCGTGTCCGGCAAGTTTTACTGGATGACTCCGACGCAGCTGCGCTGGCGCCCGCTCAGCTTCTGGCCCGCCCACACCGCGGTGACCGTCGACGCGGGCGGTACCGTGTCCGGCTTCCAGACCGGTGACTCGCTGATCGCCACCGCCGACGACTCCACCCACCAACTGACCATCACCCGCAACGGCGTCGTCGAAAAGACGTTCCCGATGTCGATGGGTATGTCGGCCGGCAATCACCAGACCCCCAACGGCACCTACTACGTGCAAGAGAAGATGCCCTCGGTGGTGATGGATTCCTCGACCTACGGGGTTCCGGTCAACTCGACTTATGGCTACAAGGTGACGGTCGCCCTGGCCGTCCGGTTCGACAACGTCGGCGACTTCGTGCACAGCGCGCCGTGGTCGGTGGATGACCAAGGCAAGCGCGACGTCAGCCATGGCTGCATCAACATCAGCCCCTCCAACGCGCAGTGGTTCTTCGACAACTTCGGTAGTGGCGACCCCATCGTCGTGAAGAACTCCTCCGGCGGCAGCTACACGAAGAACGACGGCTCCAACGACTGGCAAAACTAGCGGCCCTACGCCGAGCAGACGCAAAATCGCCCTTTCCGGACCGGAAAAGGGCGATTTTGCGTCTGCTCGCTTTGGGACTGAATCGCAGAGGCGATATCACTCGCGGGGCTTTCGCCTGACGAGCATTATGTATAGCATCATACATATACCGTGGTACACCGACGGTGCGCCCGGCCTGAGGAGTCCCGATGCGGAGCCCACGTGAGCGGATGGTGGTATCTGCCGCGCTGTTGATCAGGGAGCGGGGCGCACATGCCACCGCTATCTCGGATGTTCTCGAGCACAGCGGCGCGCCGCGCGGGTCGGCCTACCACTACTTCCCGGGCGGGCGTACCCAACTGCTTTGCGAGGCCGTCGATTACGCGGGCGAGCATGTCACCGCCATTATCAACGAAGCCGAGCGGGGCCTGGACCTGCTGGACACGCTAATCGACAAGTACCGCAAGCAACTGTTCGCCAGTGATTTTCGTGCGGGTTGTCCTGTCGCGGCGGTTTCCGTCGAGGCAGGCGAAGCCGAGGACCGCGACCGGATGCCCTCGGTGATAGAGCGCGCTGCCGCGGTGTTCGACCGTTGGTCTGACCTGATTGCGCAGCGTTTCGTCGCCGACGGAATTGCGCCCGACCGGGCGGACGAATTGGCGGTGCTGGCGACTTCGGCGATCGAAGGCGCACTGCTGCTGGCCCGCGTGCGCCGCGACCTGATGCCCCTTGATGTCGTTCACCGCCAGCTGCGCGACCTGCTTCTGGCCGAGGAGCACGGGAAGGAACCCCCACCATGACCACTGATAAGACCAATGACTGGCAACCCACCGCATGCATCCTGTGCGAATGCAACTGCGGCATCGTCGTGCAAGTCGAAGATCGCAAATTGGCCCGCATCCGCGGCGACAAAGCGCATCCGGGATCCCAGGGTTACACCTGCAACAAGGCGTTGCGCCTGGACCACTACCAGAACAACCGCGCTCGCTTGACCTCTCCGATGCGCCGACGCGCCGACGGAACCTACGAGGAGATCGACTGGGACACTGCGATTATCGAGATTGCCGAGGGCTTCAAGCACATCCGTGACGCATACGGCGGGGACAAAATCTTCTATTACGGTGGCGGCGGGCAGGGCAATCATCTCGGCGGGGCCTACAGTGGCGCATTCCTGAAGGCCCTGGGGTCGCGCTATCGGTCCAATGCGCTGGCGCAGGAGAAAACCGGCGAAGCGTGGATCGACGCGCATTTGTACGGCGGTCACACTCGAGGTGAGTTTGAGCACGCCGAAGTGTCGGTGTTCGTCGGGAAGAACCCATGGATGTCGCAGAGCTTCCCCCGAGCGCGGGTGGTGCTCAAGGAGATCGCCAACGATCCGGCCCGATCGATGATCGTGATCGACCCCGTGGTAACCGACACCGCGAAGATGTCCGACTTCCACCTGCGGGTACGACCCGGTTCGGACGCCTGGTGCCTGGCCGCCCTGGCCGCTGTCCTTGTCCAGGAAGACCTTTGCGATGAAGCGTTTCTGGCCGAGCGCGTACACGGTGTCGAAACCGTCCGTAGCGCGCTGCGGGAAGTTTCGATCGCCGACTATGCGCGGCACTGCGGTGTGGATGAAGAGCTGTTACGCGCCGCGGCGCGGCGCATCGGCGCCGCAGCCAGCGTCTCGGTGTTCGAAGACCTCGGCATTCAGCAGGCACCCAATAGCACCCTTTGCTCCTATATCAACAAGCTGTTGTGGATCTTGACCGGCAATTTCGCGAAAAAGGGCAGCCAGCATCTGCATTCATCGTTCGCTCCATTATTCAGCCAGGTCTCTGGCCGCACACCTGTCACCGGCGCACCGATCATCGCCGGGTTGGTGCCCGCCAATGCTGTGCCTGAGGAGATCCTGACCGACCACCCAGACCGGTTCCGGGCCATGATCGTCGAAAGCGGTAATCCCGCACACTCGCTGGCTGATTCGACTGCGTGCCGTGCGGCATTCCAGGCGCTGGAGCTGTTGGTGGTCGTCGACGTCGCGATGACCGAGACGGCCAGACTCGCTCACTACGTGCTTCCCGCGGCCACCCAGTTCGAAAAACCAGAAGCCACGTTCTTCAACTTCGAGTTCCCACGCAACGGCTTTCACTTGCGCCGGCCGCTGCTCGCACCATTGCCGGGAACTCTTCCCGAACCCGAGATCTGGGCTCGGCTGGTGCGGGCGCTTGGCTTAGTCGACGACGCGGACCTGCGGCCGCTGCGAGACGCCGCTCAGCTTGGCCGCGCAGCTTACACCGAAGCGTTTCTCATCGCTGTGGCGACTAATCCGACTGTGGCAAAGCTGCTTCCGTACGTTCTCTACGAAACACTCGGACCGACGCTGCCGGATGGATTGTCCGGTGCTGCCGCGCTATGGGGACTTGCCCAGAAGACCGCCATGAGCTATCCCGACGCGGTCCACCGTGCCGGCCACGCCGACGGCAACGCGCTGTTCGACGCAATCCTCAACAGCCCCTCCGGGGTGACGTTTACCGAACACAACTACGAGGATGACATCGCGCTAATCAGTCACGCGGATCACAAAATCGCCCTGGAGATCCCCGAAATCCTGCACGAACTAAGGGCGTTGACCGAATCACCACCCCAGCTCACGACGCCGGAGTTTCCCATCGTGCTGTCGGTGGGTGAGCGTCGCGCGTACACCGCCAACGACATCTTCCGTGACCCGTCCTGGCGTAAACGCGACGCCGACGGGGCGCTGCACGTCAGCGTCGAAGATGCCCAGACCCTTGGACTTGTCGACGGGTGCCGAGTCCGCGTCAGCACCGCGGCCGGCAATGCGGAGGTCACCGTCGAAATCACTGAGACGATGCTTCCCGGACACGCGGCCCTGCCCAACGGTTTTGGGCTCGACTATGTCGGCGAGGACGGGAGTACCGTAGTACCCGGCGTGGCCCCGAACACGCTCACTTCCACAAAATGGCGCGATCCCTACGCCGGAACGCCCTGGCACAAGCATGTGCCCGCTGATATTCGGCGAGCAGACGCAAAATCACCCATTTAGCGGCGTGTCGCGGCGATTTTGCGTCTGCTCGCGGTGGGAGGTGAGCTCAACGCCTAGTTCCAGATCCTGACCCGGCGTTGCGGCTCCAGGAACAACGCGTCGTCCTGGGCCACCTCGAAGGCCTCGTAAAAGGCGTCCAGGTTGCGGATGACGCCGTTGCACCGGAACTCCGGCGGCGAATGCGGATCGACCGCAAGGCGCCGGATCGCCTCGGCGTCGCGCGACTTGGTCCGCCACACCTGAGCCCAGCCGAAGAACACCCGCTGCACGCCGGTGAGGCCGTCGATAACCGGGGCCGGCTGGCCGTTCAGCGACAGCTGGTAAGCCAGTAGCGCGATGGACAGTCCGCCCAGGTCGCCGATGTTCTCCCCGACGGTGAAAGCGCCGTTCACATGGTGGTCGCCGGCGAGTCCCCTGGGCGCGTAGGCCTCGTACTGTTGGATGAGCGCCTTTGTCCGAGAGCCGAACTCGTTGCGGTCGTCGTCGGTCCACCAGTCGACCAGGTTGCCGTCGCCGTCGTACTTGGCGCCCTGGTCGTCGAAGCCGTGCCCGATCTCGTGTCCGATCACCGCACCGATGCCGCCGTAGTTGGCGGCATCGTCGGCTTCGGCGTCGAAGAACGGCGGCTGCAAAATCGCTGCGGGGAAGACGATTTCGTTCATCCCCGGGTTGTAATAGGCGTTGACGGTCTGTGGCGTCATGAACCATTCGTCCCGGTCTACTGGACCGCCGAGCTTGGCCAGTTCCCGGTCGCTGCTGACCGCGCTGCCGCGCTGGTAGTTGCGGTAGAGATCGGCGCGGTCGATCACCAGCGTCGAGTAGTCGCGCCACTTCGCCGGGTAGCCGACCTTGGCGGTGAACTTGTCCAGCTTGGTCAGCGCACGCTCGCGGGTAGCCGGCGTCATCCAGTCCAGGTCGCTGATGCTGATCCGGTAGGCCTGTTGCAGGTTGTCCACCAGGGTGTCGATGCGGGCCTTGGCGCCCGGCGGGAAATGCCGCTGTACGTAAAGCTTTCCGACGGCGTCGCCCATCATGCCTTGCACCAGCGACACGCCCCGCTTCCAGCGGTCCCGGATCTCCTCGGTGCCGGTCAACAGGCGACCGTAGAAGTCGAAGTCCGCGGCCACCAGAGCTTCGTTCAACAGGCTGGCCCGCGCGGAGATCAAACGCCAACGCGCCCAGCGCTTCCAGTCCTCGAGGTCTGCACTCCCCCATAACTCGGCGAAGGCGGTGAGGTAGTCGGGTTGGCGCACGATCAGCTCCGCAACACCCGCCGGTGTAGCGCCCAGCGCGCTCACCCAGCCCACCCAATCGAAACCCGCTTCGCTCTGTAGCTCGGCGAAAGTCCGCAGGTTGTAGGTCAGATCGGCGTCGCGGCGTTTGACCACGTCCCAGTGCGCGGCGGCCAGCTTCGCCTCCAGCGCGACGATGCGTGCGGCTGTGTCGCCATGGTCTTCGGGGGAGCCCCCGAACACCAGGCCGAACATGCGCGCGATGTGGCCCGGGTAGGCCGCCAGCACCTCGGCGTGCTGCTCGTCGCGGTAGTAGGACTCGTCGGGCAGCCCGATGCCGGATTGGCTCAAGTGCACCAGGTAGCGGGTCGAGTCTTTCGAATCGGTGTCGATGTAAAACCCGACACCGCCGCCCACTCCGGTGCGCTGCAGGGCGCCGATGACGGCGGCCAGCGCGGCGGCGTCGGCGGCGCCGTCAATCGTGGCCAATTCGTCGAGCAGCGGTTGGACACCCCTGCGTTCGACGGCCTCCTCGTCGAGGAAGCTGGCATACAGGTCGCCAATGCGTTGGGCGTCCGTTTGCGGCGCCGGCCCGGACTGGCTGGCTTCGATGATCAGATCACGCACCTGCTCTTCGGCCTTGTCGAACAGGTCGCGGAAAGCACCGTCGGTGGCCCGGTCAGCGGGCATGTCGTATTCCGCCAGCCAGCGGCCATTGACGTGGCCGAACAGGTCGTCTTGGGGTCGGGCATCGGGATCGACGTGGCTCAGGTCGATGCCCGAGCGAATGGCCTCTACTGTCACCCCGCCATCCTTCCATCTCATTTCGGGTGCGACGATCGGCCCATGTCAGATGGCGAGCAAACCGAGCCAGCGGCCGACGAAGATACGGCCGATGCCGATAATGGCTCGGCCGGCCCCTCTGAGTCCGAACCAACGAGCCGGATGCTCTCCAATTACGGGATCGCGTCGACCGTTCTCGCGGTGCTGTCGGTCGCCGCGGTCGTGCTGGGCGTGTTCATCTGGTCCTCCCACCGCGACGACGACGCCGAACGCACCTATCTGACCCGGGTCATGCAGACCGCCGCCGACTGGACGGGTGTGCTGATCAACATGAACGCCGGCAACATCGACGCCAGCCTGCAGAAGCTGCACGACGCAACGGCCGGAGAAATCAACACCGACTTCGATGCGGCTGTCCAGCCGTACCGGCAGGTGGTGGAGAAACTGCAGTCCCAGAGCGCCGGCCAGATCGAGGCGGTGGCCGTCGAAACGGTGCAGCACGACCTGGACACCCAGCCGGGAGTCGCGCGGCCGGTCGTCACCACCAAATTGCCGGCGTTCGCCAGCCGGACGGACTCGGTGATGCTGGTCGCGACGTCGGTCAGCCAGAACGTCGGCGCCAAGCCGCAGACGGTGCACTGGAATTTGCGCCTGGACGTCTCGAACGTGGACGGCAAGCTGATGATCTCCGGGCTGGGGTCGATCCGATGAGAAACCTGTGGCGGCTGCTGGCCTTCGACATCGTGGCCCCGCTGGCCGCGATCGCCGCGCTGCTGATGATCGGAGTGGTGCTCGGCTGGCCGCTGTGGTGGGTGTCGGCGTGCTCGGTCCTGGTGCTGCTGATTGTGCAGGGGACGGCGGTAAATTTCTGGCTGCTGCGCCGCGACTCGGTCAGCGTCGGGACCGACGACGAAGGGCCCGGCCTGCGATTGGCCGTCGCGTTCCTGTGCACGGCCGCCCTGGTGGCGGCGCTGCTGGTTGGGTACACGCACTGGACCACCCCGGACCGCGACTTCAAAGCGGATTCCCGCGACGTCGTGCAGGTCGCGACCGGGATGGCGGAGGCGGCCGCGTCGTTCACCCCCAGTTCCCCAACGAGCTCCATCGACCGGGCAGCCGCGATGATGGTGCCGGAGCAGGCCGGCCCGTTCAGGCAGCAATACGCCAAGTTCAGTGCCGATCTGGCCCAGCACAACGTCACGGCGCAGGCCGCCACGCTGGCGGCTGGCATCGAGGCCCTCGGGCCATCAGCGGCCAGCGTGGCGGTGGTGCTGCGGGTCACCCAGAGCACACCCGGTCAACCACCGAGCCAGGCAGCGCCCGCACTGCGGGTGACACTGAAAAAGCACGACGGCAACTGGCAGGTGTTCGACCTGATGCCGATCAATTCCCGGTAGATCGAGCCTGCGCTCGTAGCGCCGAGCCCGCGCTCAGGGCTAACTTTTTCGCGATGACGTCGCCGCCAATGCAGTCTCGGCGCCGTTGCGGGGCGACTCACTCAGGCTGTGCGGACTTCACCTTGACGAACCGGTCCGACAACCGACGCATCCGGATCATCAGCGAGGCCGACGGGCTGGCGCTGCCGTCGAGGTAAAGGGCCAGATCCTCGGGCGCCACCCCGATGCGGGAAGCGAATTCTTGCGGTCCCAGTCCGGAGCGGTCGATGAGCAGGCGCACGTGCCGGGCCACCTCGGCGCGCTCGTTGGCCTCCAGGTGGGTGCGGGCGCGCTCCAGCACCTCCCAGAGCGCCTTGGAGATGCCGGAGGGCCGAGTGCCCGCGAGCACTTCTTCGACCTGGCGGGCTGTGCGCCCGTACGGGTCGCGTTTCAGCGCGGCGGCAATCCGCTTCCAGGTGGCGATATCGCCGCCTTGCATGGCCGAACTGATGTCGGCCGTCGGCCAGAACTCCACCGGCTGGTCCAGGTCTTCACCAGATCCGCTGTCGGGGGCGCCCTGTTCGAGGCCGGTCCGCTGGGGCTGCGGTACGGGGCGTCGGTCGGCTGCCAACGTCACCTCGCCTCCTCCAGCATCGCCACGGCCACCGACAGGCACCGCTGCCTGACCTCGTCCCATTCTGCTTTAGCATCCGGTTCGGACCACTGATCATCGGTGAAATCGGATGGATGTGGATCGGCAAGCCGACGGACCAATTGGGTGGCGATCCATTGCCGCCTGGGTGGTTGACTACAGTAGTACCTGTCCATCCCCGCCAGTACTTCAGCGGCGGTTTCGGGCTCTACAGTGTCGACCATGCCAGCAAATTCGGCGTAATCGCGGCTGCTGTTACGACACATGATCAGGTAGCCCTTGAGGCGCAGCGTTTCGGCGCCCGTTGGGATCAACAGCCGGTCGCCGGTGGGCAATTGCACGTTGGTGGTCTCCACCGGGCTGCTGCGTTCGTACCGCGGGGCGGCCTTGTCGATTTTGATCTCCAGCGCGTCGATGGCGACCGACAGCCGACCGCGCCACAGCGTGACGGGATGAACCGGCCGGCCCGCCCAGGGAATCGCGCGGGCGAGCCCGTTACGCGGCGCCGCGACGGCGACTGGCCGCTGGGCCGGCAAGTGACCGTTGGTGCCGGTCTTCGCCGTCTGGCCGCCTTCCCGAACCTGTTCTTGAACGTCATGGGCCTCGCGGGGGCCGCCGAGCGCGTCGCCGTTGCGGTCGCAGCCGGTAAAGGCCAGCGGGTCGGCCACAGAGATGGCGTCAGGCGCCAGGTGCTTGAGCTTGGCCGCCGACTTGAGCGCCACCCGCAGGTCCGCGTTGGGTGCTATCACCGCCGAGATGTCGTCGGGGATGACCACGACGTCACCGAGGTCGACCTGAGGCAGCGGCCTGTCGAAGTCGACCGACGGCAGGATCCGCGACATCCACCTGGGCAACCACCAGTTCCACTCGGCGAACATCGCCATCAGGGCCGGTACCAGGACCAGCCGGACCACGGTGGCGTCCACCGCGATCGCGACGGCACAAGCCACCCCGATCTCGGCGACCAGCGGCATGCCGGCGAACGCGAAACCGATGAACACCGCGATCATGATCAGGGCGGCGCTGGTGATGGTGCGCGCGCTGGTGCTCACGCCGTAGACGACCGCATCGCGGGTGTTGCCGGACCGCAGGAAGCGTTCTCGGATACGGGTCAGCAAGAAGATCTCGTAGTCCATCGACAACCCGAAGGTCAACGCCAGCACCAGCGGGGGCACGGTGCTGTCGATCGAACTGATCTGCGGGAACCCCAGGCTCTCCAGCCAGCCCCACTGGAAGACCACCACGAGGCTGCCGTAGGCGGCGGCCACCGACAGCAAGGTCATCAGCACGCCCTTGAAAGCCAGGAACACCGAGTGGATGGAGATCAACAGCATCACGAACGCGATGAGCGCCACGAACAGCAACACCGTCGGCAGGGTGTCCGACACCCGGTCGTCGAAGTCTTTGATCAGCGCGGTCGGGCCGCCCACGTCTATCTGTGCCGCACTTGCGCCGGCGACACCGGGCAGCTGAGACCGCATCCAGCCGACCGTCTCGCGGGCGCCCATATCCTCGGGATCGGCCGACAACACGGCGGTCAGCAGCGCGCTGTCATTGTCATCGGCGAACTGCGGCGGTGTCACCGAGAGGACGTTGGGGGCCTTGATCATCTGCTGACGGATCGCGTTGACGGTCTGGCTGTGCCCGGCCGACGACGCGCCGCCGTCCGGAAACGTGACCAGCACTTGAACCGGGCCCAGCGCGCC
>Ga0302320_10019670_pt1 | contig 13535 bp, 10 predicted proteins | sample Bog_T0_3_FD_202130 | JGI IMG/M metagenome (GOLD analysis project Ga0302320, IMG submission 202130) | Peat permafrost microbial communities from Stordalen Mire near Abisko, Sweden - Bog_T0_3 | ecosystem: Environmental > Terrestrial > Soil > Wetlands > Peat | place: Sweden: Abisko, Stordalen Mire...
GAAGGCCTCAAGCAGCTTGCGCCGCAAATCATCCGAATAAGGTCGCGCCATAGCATGTGCGCGGAGCATCGCCATCCATACTATACACCTTCAGGAGAAATGCTCTAGAATTCCGCCAGACACAACTCGTGTCATGATTGCATGGATTGGTCATTAGCCATAGAAGAGCGCGGGCGGGGACGCCCGCACTACAGCCGGCCGGGAGGCCGGCGCTCCATTCCAAGACGGCACATCTTCATACGGCCAAGGGACTAGTCCCTTCTATCTCCATATGGCCGTTCGGTCCAGCCAAAGGAGCCTTCGAAGTGCACAAATTCCTTCTTTTTACCCGGCACCAGATACACGCTGAGTACATCGAAGCGCACCGGCGGAGCAGTCTCCTGGGGTAACTGGCGCACGTACTGGCGCGCCAGCCGGCGGAGGACGTCGCGCTTGTGAGAGTCGACAGCGACTTCGGCGGGCGTCAAGTCGTGCGCGGTGCGGGTCTTTACTTCTATAAAGCAAAGCATCGGCCCCTGCCATGCAATGAGGTCAATGTCACCGGTCGACCCGCCCGAAGACCAGCGCCGCGCGGCCACGACATAGCCCTTGCGGCGCAGGTATAAGTAAGCAGCATCTTCGCCCTGGATGCCGGTAACCAGATGGGCAGGCAGTGGCCTGGTTCGCCCGCGCCTGCGCGCCATCCAGTCCAGACCACCCAATGCGCGTTCCAGGCAGGAGAACCGTAACTGTGTCAGCCATTCCATGGAAATCCATTGTCGGCTGGACGAGCGAATCGCGCAAATCCAAAATGGAATGCTGCAGTGCAACTCCGGGAATGCACTTCAAGATGCGGCAGGAAAATGTCATTTCGTGCCGCCGGCATGCATGAAACTGGACCTATTACAGCAACAGGAGAATCCGGCAATGTCCCAAGGTATGTTTGCAGGCATGTTTTCACAACGCACTACGCAGGCGATGCCTGTTCCGATGGCAGCTCAAGCAGATGCAGAGCCAGCATCCGATGCGGGCGTGGACCGCAGCTTTGAATATGCGCTGGATGCGTTGCCGTGCAACGCGATGTTTTGCGACCGCGAGCTGATTTTGCGCTATCTCAACCGTTCTTCCCGCAAGACGCTGCTCAGCCTGCAGCAATATCTGCCGGTACCTGTGGACGAGATTGTGGGCAAGTCGATCCACATCTTTCACAAGGCGCCGCCGAATATCGACAGGATCATGGGCGCCAAGCATCCTCAAGGCGCGCACCATTTGCCGCACAAGGCCACCATCGCGCTGGGGCCGGTAAAGCTCGATCTGGAAGTTGAGCCGATGACCGGCAAGTTCGGCGAGTACATTGGCGCGGTGGTTCTGTGGGGCGTTAGTACGCAACAGACGATCGACACGCTCAGGCAGGCACAGGAGTCGCAACGGGCCGACATCGAGCATTTGAACGGCAATCTGCAGATGGTGGCCACAGCGACGCATGAAATCGAGTCAAGCATTGCCGAGATAGCCAAGAATGCCATGAGTGTTGCGCAGGCAGCCGAGAAGTCGCGCATAGCGAGCGCGGAGAGCAAGACAGCCATTCAAAGCCTGCGGACTTCAAGCAGCGGCGTGGCCAAGGTCGCGGAGCTGATTGCTTCCATCGCCACGCAGACCAGCGTTTTGGCGCTGAATGCAAACATTGAGGCAGCGCGGGCGGGTGTGCATGGCAAAGGCTTCAGCGTGGTGGCCAGCGAGGTAAGGAAGCTGGCCGAGCAGACGGCCGCGGCCACGGCAGAGATTCAAGCCAAAGTCGCGACGATCGGGGGAGACATCACAACCGCCATGGCAGCGAATGACCGCATCGTCAATCAGACGGAAGACCTGTCTGGGCTATCTCACCAGATGGCCGCGGCGGCGGAGGAGCAGCACCTGGCCACACAGGAGATGGCGCAAAACCTGGAACACGCGGCGCACCGGACCTCAGAGATAGCGAACATGCGCCTTGACGAGAAGCTCGTGTAACAAATCCGCGATGAGATTGGGACGAATTTGAAATGGCTGGCAGACTTGGGGCACGGTTCCGGATTGCCAGCCATATTTGATTGCCCTCGTTGCCGGTTCAGGCCGTGGCAGCCTCAAGCGCGGCTGCCTGTTTGTGTTCCTTCTCGGCCAGCGTCAGCGCCTCCTCGAGGATGTCGAGAGCGACGGTAGCTTCTTGCTGGTTGACGATGAGCGGGGGACAGAGGCGAAGGGTGGTTTCGCCGCAGCCCAGAACCAACAGGCCGCGTTCAAAAGCCAGAGTCTCAATGCGGTTGCGCAGAGCGGTTGCCGGCTCGCGGGTGGTTTTGTTTTTTACGAATTCGATGCCGATCATCAGGCCGCGTCCGCGCACGTCTCCCACCAGAGGATGGCTCTGCTCCCAGCCGCGCAAGCGCTCAAGGATGAATTCGCCGACGGTGGCGGCGCTTGCCATGGCTTCGCGCTCGATGATGCTAATGGTGGCCAGGGCGGCGGCGATGGAGACCGGGTTGCCGCCGAAGGTGGAAGCGTGCGAGCCGGGTACCCAGTCCATGATTTCCGCGCGGCTCATGCAGATACCAAGGGGCATGCCGCTGGCGATGCCCTTGGCCATGCAGACAATATCCGGCTCGACGCCGGAGTGTTCAATGGCCCACCATTTGCCGGTGCGGCCCACGCCGCTCTGCACTTCGTCCGCGACCAGCAGAATGCCGTGACGGCTGCAGATGGCGCGCAGTTCGCGGAGGAAGTTGTCGGGCGCCACTACGTAGCCGCCTTCGCCCTGGATCGGCTCAATGAAGATGGCGGCTACCTCTTCAGGCGGGAGGATGGTCTTGAAGAGTTTCTCTTCGATAAAGCGGGCGCAACTGAGGCTGTAGGCCTCCTCATCCTGCGCTCCGCCGTTGCAGTCGCGATAAGCGTAGGGATAGCGGATGTGGGTGACTCCTGGAACCAGCGGCGAAAAACGGCGCTTCTGCTGGGGCTTTGAGCCAGTAAGCGACAGCGCGCCCATGGTGCGGCCATGGAAGGCGCCGAAGAAGGAGATCACCTGCTGCCTGCCGGTGTGATAGCGCGCCAGCTTGAGGGCACATTCGACGGCCTCGGCGCCGGAGTTGCCGTAGAAGAATTTGTGCGGGCCGGGCATGGGAGCCACGGCGGATAGCCGCTCTGCAAGATCGGTGAGATGTTCGTCGTAAAAGTCGGTTCCGGAGATGTGGATCAGCTCAGCGGCCTGCTTCTGGATGGCCGCAACCACTTCAGGATGGCAGTGGCCGGTAGAGACAACCGCGATGCCCGCGGCGAAGTCAATAAACTGGTTGCCGTCCACGTCTTCCACGCGGATGCCGCGGCCGCGTTTGGCTACCAGCGGATACGAGCGGGTGTAGCTGGGCGAGATAAGCCGCGTATCCGCCTCGACTGCGGCCCTGGCTTTGGGACCGGGAAGCGGACAAATAAGTTTGGGCCCGTACCGTGCGTGCATTTCTTGTCTGGTCATAAGACAACCTCCTCGTCAGATTCGGTTGTGCGGCCGCAATGCAGATGCGTATGGATGCAGCCGCGGATCCCGGAAAGTGGGATCATTCAGCTCGGCTCGCCCGGCGGGCGAACGAGAAAAATTTGCGAGGGAAATTGGCGAACCGAATTAATCGCCGCTGAAGAGGCTAGGCCGAGTACGGGAGGGCAGCACATGCAGATGCGGACGCGGGCAAATGCGTCGCGCACGCGACCGCGACCAGCGCCCGGCGGCCGGTGCAAGCAGTCTTCCTATGTCAGTGCGCGTGTGCATGAGAACCCCGCTGGCGGGAGGATAGCACGGGTTGCGTGCGCATTTCCACGCATGTCATCCTCGCGGCGTTAGCATGGAATCATCTCCATGCCAGATTCCAAGCTCCAACCAGGTTATCCGCAGCAGAAATCGGCCACCACTGCTTCGATTGTGCTGGCCTTTGGCAGCGTGTACTTTTTCTGGGGTTCGACCTATACGGCCATTCGCATTGGAGCAGCGGAGATGCCGGCACTGTTGCTGGCGGGGACGCGATTTCTGATTGCCGGCGCAATTCTGCTGGGCTGGTGCCGCTGGCGGGGGTTGCGCCTTGCATGGCCGCCGAAAACCATGTTGCTGCTCTGCTTGATTGGGTTGTTGCTGCTGGGCGGAGGGAACGTAGGCTTGGTGTATGGGGAAGAGACCCTGCCCAGCGGGCTGGCCTCGTTGGTGCAGGCGGTGATTCCGCTCTATATTGCGCTGGCAGAGATGCTCTTGCCGGGAGGCGAGCCGCTGCCGGCGCGCGGCTGGCTGGGAGTCGTGCTGGGTTTTGGAGGCCTGGCAGCGCTGCTTTGGCCCTCGCTGCGCTACGGTTGGGCCGGCGAGAGTGCGCGCCTGTGGGCCATCGCCAGCCTGCTGGCCGGAGCTCTCTCGTGGACCGTAGGCAGCATCTTATCCCGGCGCGCGCGTCTGCCAGTGAACAGCTTTGTTGCCGCGGCGTGGCAGATGCTGGCGGCAGGCGTCTTCTGCACAGCACTGGGCACGATGTTGGGCCAATGGCCGCGCTTCCATGTGAACTCTGCTTCGGTTGGGTCGCTGGCTTATCTCATCACGGGCGGCTCGCTGCTGGGGTACACCGGCTTCATCTACCTCCTCGAGCACGTGCCGGTCGCCAAGGTCGCTTCCTATGCTTATGTGAATCCGGTGGTCGCGGTGCTGCTGGGAATTTTTCTGCTGCACGAGAGACCGTCGTCGCCGGAATTTGTGGGGATGGCGGGGATTGTGTTTGCGGTGTTTCTGCTGACCACGGCACAGGTCAAAGCCAAGGGCAAACAGCGGCCTATCGAAGACCTGGAGCAGGCGCCTGGGGCATAGGCAGGTTTGTGGATTCCAGGCCTTCGGGATGATTCGATTATCCTAGTGTTTGGAACCCTATTCCCAAGCAGACCATACAACGCCCAGCGCGTGGGCCGCGGCAGCTGTAGCTTTGTGCGGTGTGTGCGCTTTTCTGGAGCTCTATTGCACGCAGCCGCTGCTGCCGATGCTGGCGCGGATTTTCCATGCGTCGAAGACGGGCGTAGGACTGACGGTAACGGCGGCGACGCTGGGAGTGGCCCTGTCTGCGCCGGTTTTTGGCGCGCTCACGGAGCGGATGGCGCGCAAGCGGGTGATTGTGGCCTCGCTGCTTGGGGTGAGCGTGCCCACGCTGCTGGCCGCCACGTCCACATCGCTGGGGCAGCTTATCTTCTGGCGGTTTCTGCAGGGGATTACGGTGCCGGGCGTGATTGCCGTGGTGATTACCTACATTGGCGAGGAGTGGCCTCCGGACCGGGTGGCCCTGATCATGAGTTTTTACGTAAGCGGGACCGCGCTGGGCGGCTTTGCCGGGCGGGTTTCCAGCGGCATCCTGGCCGACCGGTTCAATTGGAGGGTGAGTTTTCTGGTTCTGGGCGCGGCGTCGCTGGCCGGAGCGGCGGCGGTGGCGGCGTGGCTGCCGCATGGACGCCGACGGGTGATTACGCCGGTGACGAAGGAGACGGAGCTCGCATTTCTCCACCAGGTGCAGGGATTGCTGCGCAATCGTCGCCTGGTGGCCACGTTTGCGGTGGGCTTCAACGTGCTGTTCTCGCTGGTGGGCGTGTTTACGTGGATCACGTTTCACCTGAGCGCCGCGCCGTTTTTTCTTTCGACCACGGCGCTGAGTTCGCTGTTCTTTGTCTACCTGATCGGGCTGGTGGTGACTCCGGCGGCGGGATTTCTGATTACAAGGGTGGGTTTGCGCGCAGGCATTGCCGGGGCGATCTGCTGCTCGATGGCCGGCGTGCTGCTGACGTTGGCTCCGCGGCTGACGGTGGTGATTGTGGGGCTGGCGATGCTGTCGTCCGGCGTGTTTATTGCGCAGACGGCCTCAAGCAGCCACCTGCGGGTGGCGGCGCCGGCGGGAGCGCGGGTTACGGCGGCGGGGCTTTACATTACCTGCTACTACCTGGGCGGAGCGGCTGCGGGGGTGGTTCCTGGAGCTTTCTGGGCGCTGGGCGGCTGGCCTGCCTGCGTGGGCTTCATCGTGACCATGCAGGCCGTGGGGCTGACGATTGCCCTGGTGGGCTGGCGGGCACCGATGGCAGAGCCGAGCGGCGACGAAGGAATGGATGAACCCCAGAGAGGGTGAAGAGAATCTATTTAAAAGTACGCCGAGTGTGAAGAAGGCCTGAGCACAGCGCCCGTGGAAACTGCTCAGAGTGCACTTGAGCGTGGAAAACGCCGCCTTCCCCGGCCCTTAACAGATAAGAAACAGAGCACAGGAGTCGAGTTTTGCAAGAGTTGCAACCCGCATCGCCGGCCCAGACCGGCGCTGGAACCACCCTCATCAATCCGCAACCGGGCCTGGCTGGGTCCTGGAAGCCCAGGGTGAACCCCTGGCTGATTGCCATGACGGTGGCGCTGGCGGCGTTCATGGAGGTGCTGGACACCTCGATCGCCAACGTAGCCCTGCCGCACATTGCCGGGTCACTGGGCGCGAGCACCAACGAGGGCACCTGGGTGCTGACCAGTTACCTGGTGGCCAACGCCATTGTGCTGCCGATGGGCGCATGGGCCTCAAGCGTGATGGGGCGCCGCAACTTTTTTCTGCTCTGCATCATTATTTTTACCGTCTCGAGTTTTCTTTGCGGAGCTGCGCCGTCGCTGCCCATTCTGCTGGTATGCCGCATTCTCCAGGGAGCCGGCGGCGGCGGGATGCAGCCGATGGCCCAGGCCATCATGGCCGACTCATTCGAGCCCCAGAAGCGCGGCCAGGCCTTTGCACTTTACGGACTGGTGGCGGTGCTGGCACCGTCGATTGGCCCCACTCTGGGCGGCTGGATTACCGACAACTTTACCTGGCGCTGGATCTTCTTCATCAATATACCGGTGGGGATTCTGGCATTTGTTCTGGTTACCCGGATGGTGGAAGATCCGCCGTGGATCAAGGCCGACCCCTCGAAACTGCGGCACATGGACTACCTGGGGCTGAGCTTTCTGACTATTGCCATGGGCGGCCTGCAGATCATGTTGGACAAGGGCGAGGAGAACGACTGGTTCTCTTCCGGCTTTATCTGTTTCTTCGGCTTCCTGTTCGTCTTCGGCATTGTTGGCCTGATTCTGCGGGAGTGGAACCACAAAAGTCCGCTCATCAACCTCAGGCTGTTTCAATACAAGAACTTTGCGATCTGCTGTTTCCTGATGGCCCTGGTGGGCGGGGTACTGAACGCCAACACCGTGCTGCAACCGCAGTTCATGCAGCAACTGCTGGGCTGGACAGCCACGATTTCCGGCATGGCGCTGACTGCCGGCGGCATTGTTCTGCTGTTCGTGATGCCGATGGCGGGCTATGCCACCGGCAAGGTATCCGCGCGCTGGCTGACGGTGGTGGGGTTCATTCTGTTTGTGATCTCGTTCCGTTATGCGGCCACCGCGACGACGCTGAACATGACTTTTGCTTCGGCCTCGTGGCTGCGCGTGGTGCAGATGATCCCCATCCCGTTCTGCTTCATTTCGATTACTACCGCGGCCTACGTGGGGATGCCCAAGGAGCAGAGCAACCAGGTGGCCGGCCTGATCAACTTTGTGCGCAATATTGGCGGAAGCATTCTGATTGCCCTGACCAATGCGCAGGTGACCAGCCGGTCCATGTGGCACCAGCAGCATCTGCAAAACACGATGACCTCTGGATCGATCGCCTTCCAGCAGCAATCCCAGACCCTGACCGGCTTCTTCGGCGGCACCTTCGGCGGACCGAACGGCAAAGCCATGGCCCTGGCAACGATCTACAACCAGCTCAACATGCAAGCGCAAATGCAGGGCTACCAGGACGTGTACATGGAGCTGGCGTGGATGTCAGTGGTGCTGGTTCTGCTTGCCTTCCTGCTGAACAAGAACCGGCCCGGAGTGGGACCGGGAACATCCGCGATGCATTGAGGAAAGGAAAGCTGCCCGAAGTGCAAGGCGGTAATTTTGGTCATAGCCCTCATCGGTCATTGGGCCTATAATTCGTGGCAGAAATACCAATCAGCTGCAAGATGCCTGTACAAGACACTGCAACTGGGGAGGCTGCCATGTTGAAGCCGATTCTGTACTTTTCCGCAGTGATTCTGTTCGTCTACGCTGCGACGCCCACATTAGGTGGTACGCCACAAGAGCCTACGCCCGCACCTGCGCAGACGCAGGCGGCCACGTCGACCGCCAAGAATCCAGTAAAGCCGACCGCCGATTCGCAGGCAAAGGCCAAGAGCTTGTATCAAATGGACTGCGCGATGTGCCATGGAGACAATGGCAACGGCAAAACCGATGTGGCCACAAGCATGGCATTATCGCTCAAGGATTGGACCGATGCGAAGTCGCTGGCAAGCAAGTCAGACCAGGATCTTTTCAACACCATCCGCAAGGGGACGGACAAGATGCCTCCCGAGGCCGAGGGCCGCGCGAAGGATGACATGGTGTGGAATCTGATTATCTACCTGCGCAGTTTTGCCAAATAGCGATCAGCGGTGACAGGCGTTTGGCCTAGAGCGGAAGAAATTACAGTGGTGCATGGAAGCCCAGGTCTCCAGAGGGAGACTTGGGCTTGTATTCTGTAAGGAGCCCTGCGATGGATTGCGATTCTCCAGTAGCTGTAGTGGGAGACGGTTGCTATTCAGTAGCATTTTTTGCGGGGTTCCCGGCGACGCCCAGACCCTGAAGGTATAAATAGCCGCCAAACCGGCCACAAACGAAGACGCCAGAGACCGAAGTCTCTGGCGTCTCAATAGAGTGAACTCATAGGTTACTCGAACCATTCATCGTCCCGTTCAGCCCTGCGATGGGTCTTCGGGTTGCCCCGTACCCCTCATCTTCGAGCTTGCCGGCGATGGAGCCCCGAGTTTCCTCGAATCTCGCATCCTTCAGCGGTACCACGTCGACTCTCCGGGTTGCCCCGCAGCTTCGCTCCCCAGTTCCGCCTTCCGATGCAGCTGCGAGTCGCCCCGCACTCCGCATCTTCCGACCATTCCGACTGGCGGCTTTTCGAGTTTCCTCGAATCACCCACCCCTCGGCATTGCCTCCGGTGAATCTCCGGGTCGCCCCGAATCTTCGCTCCTTTGGCGCGCCAGCCGGTGGATCTCCGGGTTGCCCCGAATTTCGCACCCTCCAGCGTTACCAGCGATGCGCCTCCGGGTTGCCCCGAATTCTGCATCCTCTGGCGTTCCGGCGATGAATCCCCAGGTTGCCCCGGTTTCTTCATCTTCCTGCGCCACCCCGGGTGAGTCTCCAGGTTGCCCCGAATTCTCGCTCCCCTTGCGGCGCCGGCGACGGATTTCCGGGTTTCCCCGAATCTCGCGTCCTTCCGGTTCTACCGTTCCTGCGTCCCCGGGTTTCCCCGATTCCTGCAGTTACGGCTGGGCCGATGATGACTCCCCAAATCTTCTCGAACTTTGCATCCTCGGACGAGCCGCGGATGAATCTTCGTGTCCAATCGGGTCTTGCACATTCCCGCCTGACCCTGGATGCCTTCTCAAATCCAACCCAACCTTACCGCGCCGGACTAGCCGACCACGTACTGCCGGGCCCAATTAAATCCCGCATCTTCCTGCCAGGCTGGAACTGCGTTTCCAATTCCCTACAGGGTCACCAACTGATTAGGAGAGTAGGGCGGTTCAATCTGTGGAAGCAAGTGCAAAAAATGGAAAGTTCTGTGGATATCACCAAGGTTGGTGCATAAATCGATATGGTGTGGTCGTTCCGGTATTGACTTGCTGATATTTATGGATTGGATTGCGTTTTAGGGTAAGGAATCGTGCACTTTTATGGGCAGGTTGCATGCTTGCGAACGAGGAATGGGTTAGAAATGCGGGTTTCCGCACCTGCTAAAAGTGCAAAGGCATCGCAGGGATGGGGCAGCCGGGCAGGTTAGGGGAAATTCAGCGGCCGAGGGCGAGGGAGGGGTCGGCGGAGAGGGATTGATCGGCGAATTCCCTGGCCTGGAGGCGTGGCCAGGCGGCGGCTGCGATCATTGCGGCGTTGTCAGTGGATAAGGCCAGGGTAGGGAACGCTACGCGGACGTGTCGGCGGGCGGCTTCAGCGGTGAAGCGGGCGCGAAGTTCGCGGTTGGCGGCCACTCCGCCAGTGACGAGGATGCGGCGGACGCCGAGGGATTCGGCGGCGACGAAGGTCTTCTTCATGAGGTCGCCGACGACCGCGTGCTGGAAGCTGGCGATGAGGTCGAGGGTGGGCTGGGGACAGAGGGCGAGGGCTTCTTGTTTGGTAGCGGGAGGCTTGGGGGTTATGGTCTCCCCGGTCTCAGAAGTTAGATTCCGTCCGTCAGATTCGGGGCAGGCATTCGGCAAGCTCAGGACAGGCTCTGGGGCACCCGGCTGGAGAACAACCGCAGGTCCTTCGACTCGCTTCGCTCTCTCAGGATGACAGTCAATATCGTGCGCCGGCTGAAGATGACGGTCAGTATTGTGTGCTGGTTCAAGATGACAATCCTTGATTGATTGTTCAGGATGGCCGTATTGCGGCGGGAAGAGGCGGGCGGCGCGGGCGTGGGCCTCTTCGCGGAGGTTGTGGAGTTCGACGTAGCGGAGGACGGCGGTCTTGATGCCGGAGAACGAGAAGAGGAAATGGGTGTCGAGGTTGGCGATGGGGGCGGTGAGAGCGGCCTTGGTGCGGGGAGTCTTGCCGGCGAGATGGAGCTTGGTCTTGATCTGCGAAAAAGCGAAGGGGACGGCGAGGGGATTGCCGTGGCGGGCGAGGGCGTCGATCCAGGGGCCTCCGGGATAACCGAAGCCGAGGAGCTTGGCGACCTTGTCGTAGGCTTCTCCGGCGGCGTCGTCGACGGTGCGGCCGATGAGGGTGTAGGTCCATGCGCCGTGGGCGGGACGGGCGAGAAAGAGGTGGGTGTGGCCGCCGGAGACGACCAGGGCGAGGGCGGGCTGGTCGGGTGGGGGTTCTTGATTTCCCACCCTTTCCGCTAAAGGCTGCAGAGAGGATGGGGCACCCGGCTGGTTGGTTTCCCAGGATTCAGAAGCAAGATCTGAGGCACCCGCATCCGGATGAAGAACAACCGCAGGTCCTTCGACTCGCTTTGCTCGCTCAGGATGACAGTCATTATTACTTACTCGCTCGGAAAGACCGTCAGTATTGCGTGATAGCTCGGGAAGCCAATCAGTATTGCGTGATTGCTCAGGATGACAGTCAGTAGCGGACTCGCGCTCGTTGAGGAGGACGGCGTGGATGTGGCCCTCGAGATGGTTGATGGCGATGAGAGGGATATTTTGCGCGTAGGCCAGGGCCTTGGCATAGGTGATGCCGACCAGGAGCGCGCCAGCCAGGCCGGGACCGCTGGTGACGGCGATGGCGTCGAGATCGCTGAGGGTGATGTTGGCCTGGGCCAGGGCGGCGCGGACGACCGGGACGATGGCGCGGAGATGCTCGCGGCTGGCCAGCTCGGGAACCACTCCGCCGTAACGGGCGTGGGTGGCGATTTGCGAGGCGACAACCGAGCTGAGAGTGCGGGAGCCGCGCTCAACGACGGCGGCGGCGGTCTCGTCGCAGGAGGATTCGATGGCGAGGATCAGGCCGCGGGTCATGTATTTAGTTTACCGGCCACCTGCGGTGGGGCCATACGCCGCTTGCGCGGCACGAGGTGCGTTGTTATTTCCCACTCTTGAATCTTGCGATAGAAAGAAATCGCAAGGATGGGGCACGGAGCATTTGTGACGGGCGAGAATGGATAGAGCGATGTTTACGGATACGCGACAATTCGATGCGGCTTTGCGGGTGGTGGGGAGGCTGCGGGCGGCGGGGTATGAGGCCTACCTGGCGGGCGGGTGCGTGCGTGATCTGCTGCTGGGACGCGTGCCGGTGGACTACGATGTGGCGACGAGCGCTACGCCGGGTGTGGTGCTGGGCCTGTTCGAGCGGACGTTTGCAGTGGGGGCGCACTTTGGCGTGGTGCTTGTGGCCGATGGCGGCACCTGCGGTGCGGCAGACGGCGTTGGCGCGCCTGAAGAGGATATGGCGGCGGGGCGGTATGCGACGACCGAGGTGGCGACGTTCCGGTCGGATGGGGCTTATTCGGATGGCCGGCATCCGGATGCGGTGCGGTATACGGCGAGCGCCGAGGAGGATGTGCGGCGCAGGGACTTCACGATCAATGGGCTGCTGCTGGATCCGTTTTTTTCCCGGAAAGCAGGTCCTTCGACTTCCCACCCCAGCGACGAAGACCTGTCGCCGGGGACCCCGGTTTGCTCGGCCGCTGCGGCGACCCGCACTGAGGATAACAACCCTGGATTGATTGCCGAAGCAGATGAGAGACCGATCACATACCTGGAGATGCTTCGCTCGGCGGTGATTGATTATGTGGGCGGGGTTGGGGATCTGGATGCGGGAGTGGTCAGGGCGATTGGGCGGGCGGAGCTGCGGTTTGAAGAAGACCACCTGAGGATGCTGCGCGGGGTGCGGTTTGCGGCGCGGTTCGATTTCAAGCTGGAAGAGGGAACGGCGGCGGCGATTCGCAGGCTTGCGCCACGGATTCACGCGGTGAGCCGGGAGCGGGTGCGGGACGAGCTGACGAAGATGCTGACCGAGGGGCGGGCGCGGCGGGCGTTCGAACTGCTGGAGGAGACCGGGCTGCTGGCCGAGGTGCTGCCGGAAGTGGCGCGGATGAAAGGCGTGGAGCAGCCGGCGCAGTTCCATCCCGAGGGGGATGTGTGGGTGCATACGCTGGGACTACTAGAGCAACTGGAGGCGGGCTGCCCGATGACGCTGGCCTGGGGCGCGCTGCTGCACGATGTGGGCAAACCGCCGACGTTCAGGAGGGCTCCGGACAGGATCAGATTTGACGGGCACGTGGAGGTGGGCGTGGCCGTGGCGGCGGAGATCTGCCGGCGGTTCCGGTTTTCAAACGAGGAGATGCGGCAGACACTGGCGCTGATTGAGAACCACATGCGGTTTATGGATGCGCCGCGGATGAAAGCTGCAACGCTGAAGCGGTTTTTCAGGCTGGAGGGGTTTGAAGAGCACCTGGCGCTGCACCGGATGGATTGCCTGGCGGGGAGCGGGAAGCTGGACAACTGGGAGTTTGTGCGGGAGCGCTGGCTGGCTATGCCGGAGGAAGCGGTGAGGTCGAAGCCGCTGATTACGGGGCGGGAGCTGATTGCGGCGGGTTACCGGCCGGGAGCGGGGTTCAAGGAGATGCTGCGAGCGGTTGAGGACGCGCAATTGGAGGGGACAATTGGGACGGCGGATGAGGCATTGAGGCTGGTGCGGGAGCGGTTTCCGGTGGCGGGAAGCTAGCGTCCAGTCTCTAAAGTTCTTTGAACAATGCGCGAAAGAACAAAAGCAGATTCTTCGCTCACCACCCCCGAACTGAAAAGCGTTCGGGGCCCCGTTCACTCAGAATGACAGTCTCTGTTTTATTGTGAATTTCAGAGACAGGACACTAGTCTCCTGAGTCTAAAGTTCGCGTACAAAATTGGGCGACGGAATCGAGGATCTGGTCTGCAGTTTTGTGCCAGACGAATGGCTTTGGATTTTTGTTGTGGTGCTGTATGT
>Ga0302320_10019672_pt1 | contig 13534 bp, 13 predicted proteins | sample Bog_T0_3_FD_202130 | JGI IMG/M metagenome (GOLD analysis project Ga0302320, IMG submission 202130) | Peat permafrost microbial communities from Stordalen Mire near Abisko, Sweden - Bog_T0_3 | ecosystem: Environmental > Terrestrial > Soil > Wetlands > Peat | place: Sweden: Abisko, Stordalen Mire...
CGGCCGTACGGACATGGTGGTCGCGCCGGTTGGCCGGCAGCAGCGACGACAGTCGAATGCGACAGGCGGTTCGGCCATGGCGGTGACGCTCCAGCTTGTGGACATAGTCGAGCAGCAATATCTCGGTGGAGGGCAGCTTTTGCGCGGCCGTCGGCGGCAGGCTCATGGCTGCTCCATCGGGCGGTGCGGCGCCCGCATCGGCGGCGGCGTATCCAGCCTTTGGTGGTTGCCGCATTCAGCGCGCAGCGGACCGCCGATCACGCCGTGCCGTTCTACGCATTGCGCCAGGCTGCAGGCGCTGGCTTGTTCACAAACGCCCAGCGTCGTAGCCGCCAGCATGGCCTCGACATAGCGGCCCTGAAACTTGGTCAGCCCCTGCTCGAGTCCCCAGGCGATTGCAGCTTCCGAGTCACAATGGGCGAGCAGCAGCTTTCCGGTGTCGAGCGCGCGCAAGGCCTTGTGCAGCGGGTCGCTACGATCGCCCCGTTTCAGGTCGGGACTCCAGTCGATCTTGTACAAATCGGCGCCGGTCTTGCCGACATCGAGGAAACGCAGCGTGGCTTCGTCCAAACCGTCGATCACCAGGCTATGGCCTTTTGCCGCGAAATCGATTCGGGCGGCGATGAAAGCGCGGCTGTCGCCCAGCAAATCGACAGATTGGATTTCGATGCCGAGTTTGGTGCCAGTCGGCAGGCCGGCTTCGAAAGCCTGATAGGCTGGACTTTGCAGGGTAGACAGGCAGAGATTGAGATGGAGCGCCACCGGCGCCCGCGCCAGCCGCAAGCGTCGCAGTGCCGCCAGCAGGCGCAAATCCAGACACTGCGCCAGATACTGGGACATCCAGCGATCGCCGTGCACTTGCAGATCGGCCGACAGCCACTTTTGCAAATCGGCGAGACTGATGAAAAACTCTTGAAAGATCACCGTCGCCGCGCCGCGCCCGCCGAGCGAAATGGCGGATTGGCGGCGCACAAACGGGGATGCGTCGATCAAGGTCAGCCGCTCGGCCAGCGCGCCGAGACCGGTCACGCTGAGTGGGCTGAACTCCGGCCGCGCCGGCGGGGTGCGCGCCCGCGCCACAGCAAGCAATTGTCTGGCCGTGGCCAGAAAGCGGTCATAGTCGTGGGTCAGGTCATAGACGGTACAGAATCGATCCTGCCCGTCGCCGCTGTCTTCGCGTGTCAGCGGGTCTTTGGCGAACAGGCCGCGCAGCGTGTTCAAATGAAGGTGCACATCGTCGAGATCGGCCTCGGTCAGGAGAAACACGATGTCGGCATTGCTCAATTGGAAGATCTGGCCGCGATAGGCGCCGACCATTGGCTCCAGCATGCGGCCGGCCACCCGCAGATAGCCTTCCTGGCGGTTCTGCGGCTGCAGAGCCGACAGATGCAGATGCACCGCCAAACGTCCTTCCCTGATGCGGCCTATGCGTTCGGCGACATCGAGCAGAACATTTTCCTGATTGACGGTTTCCGCCCCATTCGGGTCTCGCGGCGACGCGTTCATGATCCTCTGTGCCTGGAGTGGGTGCGGCATTTTATCGCCTGTTATAGGCTGTTGTCACTCGGCACGCCGCCGGCGGCCGGATTCACGCGCAAACGGAGAGCGTCATGCAAAAATCCTTGGCCGTCTTGCTCACCTTTATTGTTCTTGCTGCGGGCGCACAGGCGGAGGACCAGAGCGCAATTGCCGCCCCCATCCGACAATTGTTCGACGGCTTCAATCGGGGGGACCCGAAGTCCGCCTTGGCGGCCTATGACGAGGGCGATATCACCATCATCGACGAGATCCCACCCTTTCGCTGGCGTGGTCGCGGCGCGCCCATGGCCTGGGCGGCCGATTACCAAGCGCATGCCCGGGCCAGCGGAATTGCCGGCGGTACAGTGACCTATGACGAGCCCACGCGCATCGAGACCCTGGGCCAGCGGGCCTATGTCGTCGTTCCGACGGTATCCCTCTATGCGAGGCAAGGCCAGCCGATCCGGGAGGAAGCCCAGGTGACCTTTGTGCTGCGGCACAGTGCCCGGGGCTGGAAGATCGGCAGCTGGACCTGGACCGGCGTTCCGCCCCATCCGGCGCCGTGAGCGCGCTTGCATCGGCAGCGCGATTAGGATAGCCAGACCGCACCACCAGCGATGACTGAGTCGGATGCATCAGCGATGACCGAAGTGAATGCCGAATTGGATCTGATCGGCCGTCTGGACGCCGGTCGTGTGCTGTGTGTCGGCGACGTCATGCTCGACCGCTTCGTCTATGGCGAGGTGGTGCGCATCTCGCCGGAAGCGCCGATTCCGGTGCTGCGGGTGCAGCGCGAGAGCGCCATGCTGGGGGGGGCCGGCAATGTCGTCCGCAATCTGGTGGCGCTCGGCTGCCAGCCGCATTTCCTGTCCGTGGTGGGGGACGATCCGGCCGGTCGCGAAGTATCCCGCCTGGTCGGCGAGCATGGCGATGTCGACCCCTTGATGGTGGTCGAACCGGACCGCCAGACCACCATCAAGACCCGTTTCATTGGCGGTACCCAGCAATTGCTGCGCGCCGATCACGAGACTCAATGCCCGCTGGCGACCAGTTCGCGCGAACGGCTGTTGGCGGGGGCCAAGCTTTTGATCGGCAAGGTCGGCGTGCTGGTGCTATCCGACTATGGCAAGGGCGTGCTGGGCAGCGGCCTCGGCCAAGCCTTGATCGCAATGGCGCGCGCCGCCGGCAAGCCGGTGGTGGTCGACCCCAAAGGCAGCGACTACACGCTCTATCGGGGCGCCACCCTGATAACGCCCAATCGCAAGGAACTGCATGAGGCGACCGGGCTGCCGGTCGGCAGCGACGACGAGATCGCTGCCGCCGCCCGCCAGCTGATTGATCTGTGCGGCATCGAGCAGGTGCTGGCGACTCGCAGCCAGGACGGCATGAGTCTGGTCACCGCCACCACCGCCGTGCATCTGCCGGCCGAGGCACGCGAAGTGTTCGACGTGTCGGGCGCCGGTGACACGGTGGTGGCGACCCTGTCGGCGGCCCTGACCGCCGGTGCCACGCCGCTCGAGGCGGCGCGCCTGGCAAATCTGGCGGCCGGTATCGTCGTCGGCAAGGTCGGCACTGCAGTGGCCTATCGCGACGATCTGGTGGCGGCGCTGCATCACTCGGAGATGGCGGCGGCCGAGAGCAAGCTGGTTTCGCTGCCGGCCGCACTCGACCAGGTCGAGCGCTGGCGCCATCTTGGCAAACGCATCGGCTTCACCAATGGCTGTTTCGATCTGCTGCACCCCGGTCATGTGTCGCTGCTCGATCAGGCCCGTGGCCAATGCGACCGGCTGGTGGTCGGCCTCAACAGCGACGCCTCGGTCAAAAGACTGAAAGGTGAAAGCCGTCCGGTACAGGCCGAAACGGCGCGTGGCACGGTGCTGGCCTCGTTGGCGGCGGTGGATCTGGTGGTGATCTTCGACGAGGACACGCCTTTGGCCTTGATCAAGGCGCTACGGCCCGAGATTCTGGTCAAAGGCGCCGACTACAGCGTCGATCAGGTGGTGGGCGGCGATCTGGTGGCCGGTTGGGGTGGGAGAGTGTTCCTGGCCGAGCTGCAAGCCGGTCATTCCACGACTGCAACGATCGCACGGATGAACAAATAGCATGTCGTCGCCATCCGCCGTGGTGCTGTTGAGCGGCGGGCTGGATTCCGCCACCTGTCTGGCGATGGCGCGGCAGCGCGGCTTTCGCACGCTGGCTCTGTCCTTTCGCTATGGCCAGCGCCACGCCGCCGAATTGGCGGCGGCAGCGCGTGTGGCGGCGGCGCTGGGTGCCGATCGCCATCAGATCGTCGATATCGATCTGCGCGCCTTCGGCGGCTCGGCGCTGACCGCCGATATCCCGGTTCCCAAGGATCGCGGCGGCGCCGCACTCGCCGAGGGTGTGCCGATCACCTATGTGCCGGCACGCAACACTATTTTTCTGGCCTTCGCGCTGGCTTTGGCCGAGGTGGAAGGCGCCGGCGACATCTTCATCGGCGTCAATGCGCTTGATTACAGCGGCTATCCCGATTGCAGGCCGCAATTTATCGACGCCTTTACTGCGCTCGCCAATCTGGCAACCAAGGCGGCCACCGAAGACGGCTGCCGCCTTGCCATTCATGCGCCGCTGCTGGCGATGCGCAAGGCCGAGATCATTCTGGCGGGCCGCGCCTTGGGCATCGATTACGCGATGACGCTGAGCTGCTATGATCCCAGTGCGGACGGGCTGGCCTGCGGACGGTGCGATGCCTGCCAGCTGCGGCGCAAGGGATTTATCGATGCCGGACTGCCCGACCCCACCCGTTACGCCGTTTGACCAGCTGCTGGCGGAAGTGCGAGCCTGCCGTGTGTGTGCCGATCGTTTGCCGCAGGGCCCACGGCCGGTGCTGCGCGCGCAGCCCAGTTGCCGGCTGCTGATCATCGGTCAGGCGCCCGGCAGCAAAGTGCACGAAACCGGCATTCCGTGGGACGACGAGTCCGGCCGTCGCCTGCGCGACTGGCTGGCATTGGCACCCCCTCAATTCTATGACGACCGCCAAATCGCCATCATTCCGACCGGATTGTGCTATCCCGGCCGCGACGCCAAAGGCGGCGACCGGCCGCCACGCCCCGAATGCGCTCCTCTGTGGCATCCGCTTCTGTTGCCGCATCTCAAAAACTTAGGATTGACCTTGCTGGTCGGCGGCTACGCCCACCAGCAGGCGCTGGGCGCCAGGGCTGCCGGTGGCGTCAGCGTCGTGGTGCGGCGTTGGCGCGACTTTTTGCCCGAATTCCTGGTGCTGCCGCATCCCAGTTGGCGCACCCGACATTGGCAGACGGCCAATCCCTGGTTCGATCAGGAACTGTTGCCGGAGGCCCGTCGCTTGATCGCGGGGTTAGGGCTTACATGAACTTTGGAGGATTGGTAAGAAAACAGACCATGCGCCTGATTCTGATCGCGGTCCTGTTCGGTCTGCTCGGCGCCTGCGCCGACCGGAAGCCGCCGGCCCACGCCGCCAAGCCCCCCGTCGCCACGCAGCCGACCCGGTCGGGCAGCGCCGACAATTGTTTCAAAAGTCTCGATCAACGTCATGTGGTTTTTGACCGGCTGGCCGATTTCCACGATGGCGAAGGCTGTGGCGTCGATCAGGCAGTCAGGCTCAAACGGCTCGAAATTCCGCTCGACCGGCCGCAATTGCTGTCCTGCCCAACCGCCCTGAACCTGGCCGATTTCGAGATCCAGGTGGTGGCGCCGGCGGTGATGTCCCATCTCGGCCACAAGGTCACAGCTATCAGCAGCGCCGGCAGCTACGATTGCCGCGGCCAACGCGGCGACCATCCCGAACGGTTGTCCGAACATGCGCTGGGGCGCGCCATCGACATCACCAGCTTCACTCTGGATGACGGCCGCCGCATTACCGTGGCCAAGAACTGGTGGGGCAATGACAGCAGCGCTGACTTTCTGCACGAGGTGGCGGCCGGCGCCTGCAAATACTTCTCGGTCGTGCTGACGCCGAAAAGCAACCGCTTGCACCACGACCATCTGCATCTCGACAATGGTCCTCACAAGAAGTGCGACGCCTGAGCTGGTCTAGGGGGTGCGTTTTCAGAGTTCCGATGGGCCCGCTCCGCCGGTTGGCGGAGCGGGCCCATCGGTTACAGAACGGCCAGCATCGACGCCACCAGAGGGTGGCGCACGATGTCGCGGTCCTGCAGCGTGACCACCGCCACGTCCGGCAAAGCCGATAGCCGCCTCGCGATATCGGGCAGGCCCGACATGCCGGGCAGCAGGTCGCTCTGATCGGGATCGCCGGTCAGCACCATGGTGGAGTGCCAGCCGAGCCGGGTCAGCAACATCTTGATCTGGGTGTAGGTACAATTCTGCACTTCGTCGATCACCACGAAGGCATTGTTCAAGGTTCGGCCGCGCATGAAGGCCACCGGCGCGATCTCGATCGAGCCGTCGGTCAGACAGGCACGCAATCTTTTGCCGCCCATCCGGTCCGACAGCGCGTCATAGAGCGGCCGCAGATAGGGGGCCAGTTTCTCCTGCAGATCGCCGGGCAGAAAGCCCAGGCTTTCGCCAGCCTCTACCGCCGGACGCGACAGCACGATGCGTCCGACTTCGCCGGCTTCCAGCGCTTCGACCGCGGCGGAAATCGCCAGATAGGTCTTGCCGGTGCCGGCAGGGCCGAGCGCCAGGGTCAAACTCTTGGCGTCCATCGCATCCAACAATAATTGCTGATTAGGGCTGAGCGGCCGAACTTTCTTGACATAGCTTTGGTCGCGCTGCTCCTCTCCGCTCAGGGGGTCCCAATGCCCGTGAGCGGCGTTGCCATACAGCGGGTGCACATTGTTGTCGGGCTTGGACTGAAAAGCTTGACGGGTGCGTTTGGCCATGGAGTTCTCCATTAGGGGAACGACAAAAGAAAAAGCCTCCGCAAAGGGAGGCTCGATCCATCGGCTGGTGGGGTGCAAGGCAACCGTAGCGGAGTTTTCCGGAAGCAACGCTGAGGGCGTCTCCGGAGGTCGGACAGGCGGAGTGTGATCACGGCGACCCACGCTCGACAGTCCTCCTCCTCCAGGCCACTTGCCCACCCAAATTATCGCGTTCGACCCCTCGCTGTCACTGACTATTGTGGGTGACCTGAAAGTTTAACCCAAGATCTTCGATCTTCGATTCAGTGCCGACAGCACCGCGCGCAGACTCGCGGTGACGATGTCCTCGTCGATGCCGGCGCCGCACAAATCATCCACCGGGCCTTTGATTTCGACATAGGCGACGGCGCGGGCGGCCGCGCCGCGTCCGATGGCATGCTCGTGAAAGTCGAGCAACTGGACCTTGATCCCGCTGGCCGACAGCCCATTGATGAAGGCGTCGATCGGTCCATTACCGCGCCCCTCGATGGCGCGCCGCTCATCGCCCACCATCAGCGTCGCAGTGGTGCGGCCAACGCCGTCGATATGGTCGAACTGGTGCGACAGCAGACAATAGGGGTGACCCAGATCAAGATATTCGGCATCGAATGCCTGCCTGATCTGTGCCGGGGTGAGTTCCTTGCCGCTGGCTTCGGCGAGACGCTGCACCACCTTGGAGAACTCGATCTGCACCGGCCTTGGCAGTGACAGACCGAAATCCCGCTCGAGGATGTAGGCCATGCCGCCTTTGCCGGATTGGCTGTTGATACGGATCACCGCCTCGTAATTGCGCCCCAGATCGGCCGGATCGATCGGCAGATAGGGTACCTCCCAGAAATTGGCGCCCGACCGCTGCAGCGCCGCCAGCCCCTTCTTGATGGCGTCCTGGTGCGACCCTGAAAAGGCGGTGAACACCAGCGCGCCGGCATAGGGGTGGCGCGGATGCACGTCGATCTGGGTACAATCCTGGGACACCTGGATGATCCGATTGATGTCTGAAATGACCAGTTCGGGATCGACACCCTGGGTCACCAGATTCATCGCCAGCGTGACGATGTCGACATTGCCGGTACGCTCGCCATTGCCGAACAGGGTGCCCTCCACCCGATCGGCACCGGCCATCAGCCCCAGCTCGGCGGCCGCTACCCCGGTGCCACGGTCATTATGCGGGTGCAGGCTGACCACAAGGCTGTCGCGCCCGGCGACGTTGCGGCAGAACCACTCGATCTGGTCGGCGTAAATGTTCGGCGTCGACATTTCCACCGTCGCCGGCAGATTGACGATCATCTTATGGTCCGCAGTCGGCTGCCAGGCTTCCATCACCGCCTCGGTGATCTGTTTGGCGAAATCCAGCTCGGTACCAGTAAAGCTTTCCGGCGAATATTCGAAGGTGATGTCGCCGTCGCCCTCCTGTTCGGCAATGCTCTTGACCAGGCGCGTGCCGGCGACGGCGATGCCGATGACCCCATCGCGATCGGCGCCGAACACCACCCGACGCTGCAGTTCCGAAGTGGAATTATAGAGATGGACGATGCTGTGCGGGGCGCCGCGGATCGCCTCGAAGGTGCGCCGGATCAACGGCTCGCGCGCCTGGGTCAGGACCTGGATGGTAACGTCGTCGGGGATCAGCCGGTCGTCGATCAATTGCCGCAAAAAATCGAAATCGGTTTGCGAGGCGGCGGGGAAACCGACTTCGATCTGCTTGAAGCCCATATCGACCAGCAGGTCGAACATGCGCTGCTTGGCGGAAGGCGACATCGGTTCGACCAGCGCCTGATTGCCGTCCCGGAGATCGACGCTGCACCAGATCGGTGCGCGGGTCAAAGTGCGATCGGGCCATTGGCGATCAGGCAGGGCGATCGGGGCGAAAGGTCGGTATTTGCCGAACGGCATCTTGTTCATGAACGGACTCCTAAAATCGTTGGGAGCCAGGTCGAAAAGGATGCAGCGGCATCCTACCGCGATGCGGACCTGGCCCTGTTATGAGCGTGCAACAAATTCGTCCCGGACTCCGATGGAGGCCGGGCCAAGAAGTCGCAGCAGGGCATCAAGGTCGCGTTCAACATTCATGACGGCCGGTCTTATCATTCAAGGATGGTCGGCGTCCAGCAATTCGAGATCGCGGCGCGCCGTCGTCGCCGCATCCGACTCGGGGGCCAGGGTCAGCACTTTCTGCCAGGCGGCGCGGGCGCCGTCGTCGTCCTGGGCCAAACGTTTGAGGATTCCTGCTTCCAGCCAGGCGTCCTGGTCATGGTCGTCAAGGGCGAGCGCGCGGTCGATGTCGGTGCGCGCACCGACCGGATCGCCCAGATGGCGCTTGGCGCTGGCGCGAAATGTCAGCGCGTCGAGCCGATCGCCCTCGCCCATCAGCGTAAGATCCAGGTCATTGAGCGCGGCCTGGTAATTATCGAGCGCGGCTTCCGCTTGGGCGCGATCGACCAGCAGGTCGGGCGCGTCGGGCACCAGCTGCAGCGCCTTGTTTTGGGCCGCCAGCGCGCGCTCGGGCTGTTTGGCCAGCAGCCAGGCCTGCCCGGCCTGCGCCAACAGGCCGGCGCGGATGGAAGAGGACGAGGACGACAGATCATCCGCCGCCAGTGCCTCCAGCCGGGTGGCCGCTTCCTCGAATTGCCGCAGGCCGATCATCGCCACCGCGGCGCAATGGTGGGCCGGCTCGCCGCCGCCCAGACTGGCCCAGGCGATCGCTTCGCGCCAGCCCTCCGCCGGCGCGTCGCGCGCCAGGGTGACGCAATGCTGATATTGGCGCGCAGCCTCGGGATCGTTGGCCTTGGGCGGCTGGGCGGTGGCCGGCAGGGCGGCCGAGATCATCAAAAGGAGCAAAAGCGGGCTGCGCATGGCGTTAAAATTAAGCACAATAGACAGCGAATCAAGGAACCCGTGATGTCGGCCAGTTTGTTTTGTCTTGGATTCGGCTATAGCGCCGCCACACTGGCCCGGCAGTTGCGGGACCAAGGCTGGCAGGTGGCGGGAACGGCGCGGCGGCCGGAACGGTTGGCCGAACTGGCGGATGCCGGCCTGCCCGGTGTCCTCTACGATCCGGACCAGCCATTGCCGGCCGAGGCGCTGGCGGACGTCACGCATCTGTTGATATCGATCCCGCCGGGACCGCAAGGCGACCCGGATTCTTCCTGCCTCCGGGCAGCCTTGCAACAGGCCACTTCTGCCGGCAGGCTGGTCTGGATCGGCTATTTGTCGACCACCGGCGTCTATGGCGATCGTGGCGGCGCCTGGGTCGATGAATCGACACCGACAGCACCGACCGGGGAACGTGGTGTTCGCCGTGTCGCAGCCGAGCGCGCCTGGCAGGCGTTCGGCGCCGCGCGCGGCATCAAGACCCAGATTTTTCGGCTGGCCGGCATCTATGGACCCGGCCGCAGCGTGCTCGATGACATCAGGCAGGGCGTTGCCCAGCGGCTGATCCGACCCGGACAATTGTTCAGCCGCATTCATGTCGCGGATATCGCTGTGACTTTGCGGGCGGCGATGGCGGGCGACAGCTTTGCCCCGATTTTCAATGTCTGCGACGATGAACCGGCCGCCTCGGCCGACGTGGTGGCTTATGGCTGCGCCTTGCTGGGCGTTGTGCCGCCGCCCGAAATTCCTTTCACCGAAGCCCGATTGAGCAGGGTGGCGCTGTCGTTCTGGGCCGACAACAAGCGGGTCAGCAACCGATTGCTCAAGACCGCGCTCGGCGTTCGGCTGAACTACCCCACCTACCGCGAGGGGCTCGCGGCGCTCGCCGCCCAACTGCAGGCGGAGAGCCCTTAAGGCGGACCGCCGCGCCTGCGCCCTGCAGCGCCGGCGGCTACCACGCCATCGGTTTGGGTTTGACCTTGGAGCGGATTTTCGACTCCTCGCGGGACTTTGAGGTCCAATCGACGAAACTCATGAAGCGCGGCGCCAGGAATTGATAAGTGTCCTGCAGCAACTGGCTGACCTTGGTCGAATATTCCACCTGGTCCTTGTTCCATCCATCGAGCAATTCCTGCATTGCCATGAAGCGGACATGGAGATTGTCGCGGGTCTTGCGAATCATCGCGATCGATTCGTCGATGGAACCCAGCATCGGCAGGATTTCGGCAGTGCGGGCGTCGATATCGGCAAAGATGCCACCAAATTCACCGATCGCCCGTTCGGTCAGCCGCGCCACCTGATCCGAGGTTTCCCGCAGATTCATATTGGCGGCGTTCATTTTGCGCACCAATTGCACTTTGCTGCGCATCTTGATTAGGATCTGGAATTTTTCGCGCAGCGGTTCGATGTAACCCAGTTCGGCGGCCAAGATGTCGACGAACCCTATCACTTCTTGCTTCTGTTCGCGCTGCATGCCGAGCTCGACCGCCGCGACTTCGAAGGATTCGTTGATCTTGCGCTTGATTTCCGGATCGTCGGCCAATTTCAGCAATTCGGCCGGATCGCTGGTGGTCGGCTCATCCAACGACACCAGTTTCATCAATTGCAGTGTGATGCGCTGATGCGCGACCTGCATGTGTTTGGGGCTGAGCTTCCAGGACGCTTCGCCGGTCAGGATCTCCTGGGGCAGCTTATCGCCGATCATCAAGCCTTTGACATATTTCAGCGCGTCGGCAATCTGGTTCAGCATTTGCCCGTCGGCCGATTCGACGTCGATGCTGAATTCCTTGCGCAGCGCCTGCAAGGTAAGGAAACCCTCGTTCTTGGTCATCATGATGGACACGCCGGCCTGCCCGCTGCCGGGGTGCAAATGAAAGCGGATGGTGTCTACCTTGCGGAACAGCCAATGCTCAAGTTCCACGACCTTGCGTGGGGCAATGACAGGTTTGGCGACTGGTGGATCAGGATCGGACATCAGTCTCTACTATACCGCGTAATCGTAATGCAAGTTATACATTAAACCGTGTTCATTTCCCTATCTTAAGGCTGGCGGTCAACAAGTGCATCCAGTGACCCGAGAATCGACCGCAGGCTGTCGGGCTCGTTCAGCCGATGGCCGGCCGATTTCAACAGATGGATCTGCACCTGGTTGCTTTGCAGCCGCTCCGCCAGCCGCAAGGCGGTTTGCCAGGGCACGTCAGGGTCGGCCTGACCTTGGATCAGGGTCACCCGGCAGTCGATTTCGATCGGCCCGGTCAATACCAGATGCTGGCGCCCTTCTTCGATCAGCCGTCGCGTGATGGGATAGGGGGCCGCACCATAGCAATCGTCGATCAGCACCTGACCGGTTTCTTCGAGCGTGCGGCGCTGATCGGGCGACAGGCCCGGCCACAGCAGATTTTCGGTGAAATCGGGCGCGGCCGCCAAGCCGAGCAACGCCGCGATCCGCCCGGGCCGCGCCAGTGCGGCCCGCAGCATGAGCCAGCCGCCAAGCGAAGAACCCACCAGGATTTGCGGTCCAAGGGTCAGAAGATCGAGGACCTCGAGGAGGTCGGCAGTCCAGGCGCCGATCGTGCCATCGGCGAAATCGCCGGAACTGGCGCCATGGCCGGATAGATCGAAACGGAGGAAGGCGCGACCTCCGGCACGGCAATGGGCTTCCAGCGCCAGCGCCTTGGACCCGTTCATATCCGAGCGCAACCCATGCACGAACAGCACGCCGGGGTTTTTTCCCGCGCTTTGGCGGTAGGCGATTGTGGTGCCGTTACCGCGTGTTAATATTCCGCCGATTTCGCTCATGCTGGTTCGCCCCGCCGCCGATCATGATAATGCCTGAAAACGACAATAGGGTGCCGCCCCGCCCGCCGGTGGTCATGCAAGTACTGCCGTCCTTGGTTACCGGTGGCGTCGAGCGCGGCACCATCGACATGGCCGGCAGTCTGCGCGACGCGGGGTGGGTACCGGTGGTGGTATCGAGCGGCGGGCCGATGGTGCGCGAGCTCGATCGGCTTGGCGCCGAACATATCCTCTTGCCGATGCAAAGCAAGAATCCTTGGGTGATACGCGCCAATATCGCACGGCTGGAACAGATCATTCGCGCCCGCGGCGTCGACATCGTGCACGCCCGCTCGCGGGCGCCGGCCTGGAGCGCCTATTATGCCGCGCAAAGGACCGGAGCCCATTTCATTACCACCTATCACGGCACCTATAGCCATGGCCCGTTCGGCATAAAGATCCCCTATAACCGCATCATGACCAAGGGCGAACGTGTCATCGCCATCAGCCAGTTCATCGCCAACCACATCCAGTCGGTCTATCGCACCGATCCGGCGCGTGTCGATGTCGTGCATCGCGGCATCGACATCGACCGCTTCGACCCCCAGAAGGTCAGCCAACAGCGCATCATCCAGCTGGCCAATCGCTGGCGCCTGCCGGACGGCTATGCGGTGGTGATGCTGCCGGCCCGCCTGACCCGATGGAAGGGACAGGAGGTGCTGATCGACGCGCTGGCGATGCTGGGGCGGCGCGACCTGCGCTGCCTGCTGGTGGGGTCCGATCAGGGCCGCAGCGCCTTCAACGATGAATTGCTGGCCAAAGTGGCCCGTCTCGGTCTGACCGACATCGTGCATATCGTCGGCGATTGCAACGACATGCCGGCCGCTTACATGCTGACCGACGTGGTGGTTTCGGCCTCCACCGATCCGGAAGCCTTCGGCCGCGTGATCGTCGAGGCACAAGCGATGGGACGGCCGGTAATCGCCACCGACAACGGCGCCGCGCGCGAAAATCTGCTCGACGGTCAGACCGGCCTGCTGGTGCCACCGCGCGATCCGGCGGCCTTGGCGCTGGCGCTCGACCGCGTGCTGGCGATCGGTCCGGCCGAGCGCGCCGAGCGGGCCGATGTCGCGATCGATTTCGTGCGCCGCAATTTCACCCGCGAGATGATGGGAGCGCGCACGCTCGAAATTTATGGCGAGGTGCTCGGCTTGACCGCCGTCGAGCCCGCCGCAGCGTGACCGGACCGCCCCGCATTCTTGTCATCAAACACTCGGCGCTTGGCGATTTTGTTCAGGCCATGGGTCCATTCGCCGCCATCCGCAGCCATCACCCGGATGCCCGCATCACCCTGCTGACCACCCGGCCGCTGGTCGAACTGGCCCGCGCCAGCCCCTATTTCGACGAAATCTGGGTCGATCGCAGGCCCAAGCCGTGGGACGTGCCGGGCCTGTTGCGCCTGCGCAAAATGCTGCGCTCTGCCAGGTTTCAGA
>Ga0302320_10019673_pt1 | contig 13534 bp, 12 predicted proteins | sample Bog_T0_3_FD_202130 | JGI IMG/M metagenome (GOLD analysis project Ga0302320, IMG submission 202130) | Peat permafrost microbial communities from Stordalen Mire near Abisko, Sweden - Bog_T0_3 | ecosystem: Environmental > Terrestrial > Soil > Wetlands > Peat | place: Sweden: Abisko, Stordalen Mire...
ACTCCGCAAGGCTGAAGACACACTTCCTGTGACCGGTCGTGTCCACTTGAATTGATCGTGGACACATACGGCCCTATCCATCACAAAACCGCAACCCCGATCAAGACGGCCAGAACGTCACGCTTACTCATTTCTGCCATGCAAGAAGTGCTGTCAAAAACCGACGATCTAGGGATCCCTCTTCGGGACCAAGAATATTATGAGCTGAGCCTGCTCGATGAGGCTAACGACTTGGGCACTCGATACTGCGTCCGGCAGGCCCACGCGCAGTGGAGCGAGATTGACGACCAGATTATGTGGGACGAACAAGAGGATGATCATTTCTGGATTCTGGACGAGGCAAAGCAGCGATATGCGGAGCGCAGGCTCGCCCTGACTGAAAAGGGATTTGTTTGCTCTGATATGGACCTGTTCTTGTAGTCAGCCGCCGCCGGATGATAGTGGTGCTGGTTGTCGCAGCGGAAGATGGCCGCGAAGCTGGGCGTCGATCTGGCGGATAGGCGGTATCCAGATTAGTGAACGTCGGCTGCTCTCGGCTGCTCGTCGCAGTCCGTTCACCAGCCGCCTTGCCGCATACTGTGGCATGTTCCCCAACATGGTTCTTGGCGTCTGCCGCTGTGATCGTCTCGGCCACCACGGGCCAGAGGGCGATTGACGGCAAGCGAATCAAGGCACTGAATGTTCGCAAAGTTCTCATTCCTACCTCTGGTGCGCGCGAAGTTCATCTTAACGGACCGTGCGTAAAAGCTGTCAGTACAGGTCAACATCCGAGTAGATGAATCCTTTTTCAGTGAAGGCGAGCCTATGTTCCACATACCAATCCTTGGCCTCATGGCGCGTCAGGAATCTCTGGACCTGTTCTTCATCCCATGCAAACTCTCCTGCCTTGCGATCCCACCGCGCGCGTGCCTGATGCACATAGTAAGTGGGTTCCCTGGCGGCAACCGACTCGTAGAGGCGCAATTCGTAGAATTCCCGATCGCGCGTCGGAGCCTTTGGATCAACAAATGTTGAAATCAATTCTTGCATGGGAAGAGTGATGCTCCTGCGAAAGGCAACCCCCTGAGCGGGGAACACACTTGAACTGCTGCCAGAGATCGCCTAAATATTGGCCAATCCTACTTGACTAGCGTGACACCTGGAAAGTGCAGACACTCTCCCAATCGCTTTTCCATAAGAAGCGCTACCCTATCTCTATGCATGGTGTCTCGTTCCATAGTGCGAACCGGCCCGACTGAAAGTTCCGCAATCATAGCCAACACTACCTCTGGCTGGGTCTGTATCGTTTGCTTCCAATCGTTCAGCAAATCGCTAAAATACGGAGCAACATCGATTGGTAAAATCCGCTGCCAATCGCATTTGAGAAGCATCCGAACTTCCTTTGGGTTACTAGTTGATCCGGTCCAAATAAAAGCACAACACGCGGTGGGTTCGTTTTGAACGTCTCGCGCGAATCCAAGCATGATGAACGACATCAACTCCGAGTGGCGTTCCGCTTGCGCCCGCAACTCAAGGAACTGATTAAGATGTTCCGCTTGTTGCCTGAGTCTAGCGGACTCCATGAAGATCTCTTTCACCGATGCAACCTTGCGATTTGCCTCGGCAGTCAACTCGGCAATCTCTGCCTCTATCTGCTGTTTCGTGATGTTCACGCAGCACCCGCACCCCTACCAGTAATATCGGCTCCAGGCATAGGACATTAGCTGTTTCATCTATCCAATATCTACAAATGAGCAATGAACGGCATCAGACCGATACGGAACGGGGTAAGGAATGCCGAAGTCCCAGGGATATGCTGACTCGTGCTCTATGTGATTGGAAGCATCCCATTTACTAGATGCCGCCCCTTCAAGGCCTTCACTCAGCAAGCTCTTGAGATTCTTGCGGAATTCAATGACGGACCTTGTCGCGAATAGGAATCAATTGTGAATTGAAGGGGCCCTGGTGTGGCTCGAGTTCAATAATAGCTGAAACCTCCGCGAGTGTGCCCGTCTGCTGCAAGATTCGACCAGTAGCTGTGCTGACACATCACCGGGAGTCACTCTCGACGATGTGGTTTGCCCAGGAGCATTTTGGTGAGAATTGACGATATGGCCAAGTTTGACGCCATACCGTTTCCTGCCAGGTAAACCTACGCCCGGTCTGTCTTGTCATTGCGGCTGGGAGAACCTGAGGCTGCTGGGGCTAATCGGGTCAAGAACGTCTGCGACTTGCAATGGACTTAGGCGTCTGGCCCGCGATCCGATCAGCTACGTCTTGTATTGTGGTATACAGCTCAGAATATGCGTGATTGAAATCACATAACTCGTGTTTATCTGGGCACTTCCGCAAGAAATTTACATTCTGATGTTGACAAAAAAAGCGTCCTGGGCATAACTTCGTATCCACTTGCCTGTGCAAAAGTAGATGAAAACTTCACTCCACAGAGAGTGAGTTGCCGAGGTGTTGTCCGCACAGACTAAGGTGAACGTCTTTTCGTGAACTTTGATTGTCTTGGCTCTTCGGTTGCAGAGCTCACCCCAATGGTCCTCCGTTGTTCCTGATTCACGGTTCTTCATTTTCAACTTTTTGGGGAGTACTATGCTCGCTTTGGTGCAAGATCGTGTGTTAGTAACTCGCTATATTCGTAATCTTCGCGGCGGTTCACAGCCGATTCTGGTCCAGGCAAGTGATGGCAACCTGTATGTAGCCAAATTCGCTAACAATCCGCAAGGGCGGAACCTGCCTTTCAATGAGAGCATCGGAAATGAGCTTTACGATGCCTGCCATTTGCCGGTGTCGGCCTGGAAACCGCTTCTAGTCACGGACCAGTTCCTCGATCAGAATCAGGGAAGCTGGATGCAAACACCGGGTGGGCGGCACCGCCCGGAATCCGGGCCGTGTTTTGGTTCTCTTTATCTCGGAGGAGAAGACATCCGGCTCTACGAGGTTCTCCCCGGCAGCAGCTTCAGGCGAGTGAGGAATCTTCAGGATTTTTGGCTGGCCTGGATGCTCGATATATGTGCCGGGCATACCGACAATCGTCAGGCAATCTTCGAGCAGCTGTGCGACGGACAAATGAAAGCTGTTTTTGTCGATCATGGGAACATGTTCTGCGGTCCGAATGGCGATCAGCGGCCTCATTTTCGGGCCTCCGCATATCTGGATACCCGCGTTTATGAGCGAGTTTCCGTAGATTTTCGGACGAGCCTGGCACGCATTGCCTTCAATTTAGATGTAGATCGGCTTTGGAGAACAGTCGAAACCCTCCCTCAGGATTGGCAGACAGCTTCCGCGCGCCGGGCCTTCGCCATGTGCCTTGAAATGCTGGCGGACACCCAAAAGGTTCAGGGTGTTCTAGATACGATGGCGGTTTTTTCCCGCCAGGCAGATCGGAGTGACAACAATGACCTCCTATGCGAGCGAATGCCCCCGGCCTCGGCATTACAGCCTGGAATGCAGCGCGCACGCCTGCGACGAATTGCCGTCGCATGATGCAAAGATCGCCGTGCTTGTGGCCCTCACCGAGGCCGGGGGCCTCAGCATCCGCGAGCACCCCGACTGATGCTCGAATGGCGGGACTCCGGGTCAGTTGAGTTCTGTACGGTTGTCCGTCCTTTTGCCGGGGCGCATTAACTAAACAACAATCAACGCATTTCCCTTTCTAATCAGCGTAAGCGGTTCGTCCAAGGCGTCGCCGCAAAGTATATAGAGATCGCCAACGTATCCAGGCCCTCCGCTGACGAAATCAACCCGTGCTCCATAGGCTATTTCCGAGAATTCTGCCGGCGTTTCATCGCCTTCCAAGCCCCAGGATTCTCTGACCTCGGGCAACTGCATTATCTCGCGCTACTCTTTCGTTGAAAGGCTATTCGGCTTGTTCATGGTATTGCACTCGAACTCTGCCACGCCGTCGGTGGGAGTCAAGGCCGTGCCCTTGTTATTCGAATGCGGCCGAGCAAGGCAACGTGGTCGCGAGTCTTGCTGTTAATGCGGGCACGATTTTGAGTCGATGAAGTGGGGCACCATCAGCTTGCCCAGGAGAGCTTGAACCTGATCGGGAGGGTTCTTCAGAACCACTAATGGAAGTCATGGGAACGCACATCGGCGGTCGTAATGTCGAGCGGCACAATGTACCGTGCCTTGACGTGGATCACGCCGTCCTGATTCTGAAGCGGGCCTTCGATAAGTAGAAAGCAAGAGCGGGCGACGACGATCCGGTCGCGCTCGAAAATATCCGGCGCGAGGATGATGTTGGCTATGCCGGTTTCGTCTTCGAGCGAGAGGAAGACGAAGCCCTTTGCGGTTCCTGGCCGCTGGCGTGCTACCACGCAGCCCGCGATACGAACCGTGCGATGGTTGCCGCAGCACAGGAGATCGTCCGCCGAGAGTATGCCTTCACTGCGTAACGCGGTGCGGTGATAGGCCATCGGATGCGGACCGGTGGTGAGGCCTGTTCCTGCGTAGTCTGCGGCGAGGCGCTCGTCGGTGGTCATCTTTCTTAATGGCATGGGGCTATGCGTATCGCTGGGTGTTGCTCGTATGCTGCGAAGCAGCGGGCCGGACGGACGCCCCACCTGCTCGACCTGCCAAAGCGCATCCCGGCGATGCTCGACGTGTCCCAGAGAGTTGAGTGCGCCGATCTGCGCGAGCGAGACGAGCTCTTTGCGGTTGAGCACGGACACACGCAATGCGAGATGATCGGCGGACATGAAGGCGCCGTCGCTGTTGCGGGCTTCGATCAGAGCCTCTGCCGACGACTGTCGCAACCCTTTGGCATAGTTCAGGCCGATGCGCAGAGAGAGCGATCCATCCGGTTCCAGCTCCAACGTGCATGGCCATTCAGAACGCTGCACGTCGATGGGACGCACGCGCAAGCCATGACGCTGCGCATCTTTAATGAGCACTGCAGGTGAGTAGAAGCCCATCGGCTGGTTGTTGAGCAGGCCGCAGGTGAATGCGGCCAGGTAGTGGACTTTGAGATAGGCCGAAGCGTAGGCGATGAGCGCGAAGCTCGCCGCATGGCTTTCCGGGAATCCATACATGGCGAACGAAGAAATGCCTTGCACTATATTGGCTTGCGCCTCGGGGCCGATCCCGTTGCGCGTCATACCATCGCGGAGCCTGCCTTCCAGATCTTCCATTCGCTGCATGGAACGGCGCATCCCCACGGCGCGGCGCAATTCCTCCGCCTCCGCGCCAGTAAAGCTGGCAACAGTCATCGCCATGCGGAGAAGTTGCTCCTGAAAAAGAGGAACGCCGAGCGTTCGCTTCAGTACAGGCTCCAGGGACGGGTGCGGATATGTCACCTCTTCTTTTCCCTGACGGCGGCGCATATACGGATGCATCATCTTACCGACAATAGGACCAGGCCGGATGATCGCTACCTGCACAACCAGATCGTAGAAACGCACGGGGGCGTTGTGCGGAATGGATGCCATCTGCGCGCGGCTCTCCACCTGGAACATGCCCACGGTGTCGGCCTTGCACAGTGTTTTGTAGACGAGCGGGTCCTCGGGGAGTGCAGCCAGGTCCACCTGCTTGCCGTAGTGGCGCGGGATTAGCTCGATACAGTCCTTGAGCACAGCCATCATCCCGAGGCCGAGCAGGTCCACCTTAATGAGGCCGAGATCGGCGCAATCCTCCTTGTCCCACTGCACGACCGAACGGCCGGCCATCGATGCGTGCTCGATGGGGACGACGCGGTTGAGCAGTCCAGCACAGATAACCATTCCGCCGGAGTGTTGACCGAGATGCCGGGGCAAATCCTTGAGCCGCAGGCAGAGATCGAGATAGCGCGCGATGCGCGGATGGCGAACGTCGAAGCCGGCCTGTTCAAAATGATGCGCCATGGTGTCGTTTTCGCCTCGCCATTCCCAGTGGCCAACAAGGCTCGCAAGCCGCGCAAGCCGATCCTCCTCAATATCCAGAGCTTTGCCCACCTCGAGCGCTGCCAAACGGCCACGATAGGTGATAACGTTGGCGGTCATGGCCGCACCCAGTCTGCCGTAGCGTTCGTAAACGTATTGAATGACTTGTTCGCGCTGGTCGCCGGAGGGCAAGTCGAGGTCGATGTCCGGCCACTCGCCGCGGTTCTCGCTCAAAAATCTCTCAAATAATAGCTCCATGCCCACTGGATCGACGGCGGTGATTTCAAGGGCGTAGCAAACGGCGGAGTTGGCTGCCGAGCCTCGCCCTTGCACAAGGAAACCCCGACTCTGGCAGTAACGAATGATGTCCCACACGATGAGGAAGTAACCGGCAAAGCCTAGTTTGGCGATCAGTGCGAGCTCATGGCGGACCTGTGCGCGAGCCTTGTCGCGCAGGCTGCGTTTCGCGGAAGAACCATAGCGTTTGCAGATGCCTTCCTCGACCCGCTTGGCTAAGAAGCTGTCCATCGTCTCACCGCCGGACACGGGGTAGTGCGGGAATTCGTAGCCAAGGTTGTTGAGAGTGAATTGGAGGCGCTGACTCACAATGAGCGTGTTGGCGAGGGCTTCAGGCAGGTCGCCGAAGAGCGCATTCATCTGCTGCGCCGTGCGCACATGCCGCATAGAGTTCGCTGCAAGCAGGCGGCCGGCACGGTCGAGCGTGGTGTGGTGGCAGATAGCAGTGAAGAGATCGAGCAGCTCACGATCCTCGCGAACGGCATAGCGCACACCGTTGGTTGCGATCACCGGCAAATCGAGACTGGATGAGACATTGAGTAGCGATTGGTTGCGGCACTCTTCTTCGCGTTCCTGGTGGCGCTGGAGTTCGACATACAGCTTGCCGTTGTCGTAGATGCAAGCGAGCCGATCGAGCGCCTGGCGTGCCTCGGTCTCGCCGCCGCAGGCAAGCGCCGCCGCTTAGGGTCCCTCCTCGCCGCCGGTCAGACAGATCAACCCGGCAGAGAACTCCTCAAGGTCGTCGAGCGTGGCGACCCCTTCCGCCTTGGTTGTCTCACGCATCTTGAAGCGCGTGATGAGCTGGCAGAGATTCTGGTAGCCGGTCTGCGAAGTGCAGAGCAATGTGATGCGCGCGGGCTCGGTTGGGTACTGATGAGGAAGCCACGACGGAGGTGTGAGCCTATTGCAGAATGAAGAAACGGCAATCTCCGCGCCTATGTGCGCCTGCACGCCGCATCGCTTTGCTGCGGTGTGGAAGCGCGCAGCCCCATAGAGGCCGTTCCGGTCGGCAAGCGCCATAGCTGGCATGCCAAGTTCTGCGGCCCGGTCGATCAGCGCCTCAGGTTGTGAGGCACCGGCAAGAAAACTGAAGGCGCTAGTTGCGTGCAATTCAACGTACTCACATTCATGCGCCATTGTTGTTGATTGCCGTCCGATGGAATGACTCGCTACGTCTTGAACTGCCGGAAGCTGGTACGTGTCGTTGGGGTGGCAGACAGGCGTTCCAGGGGAGCGCGTGTTGGGAACAGCAGAACCGCAATCAGTCATAGAACGCCTCCAATTGCCAGGTGTTACGCATCCGGTCGCAGGTGAGAAGACAGGCCACCGATGCCCCGTCGCTTTGGACGGCCAGCACATCCCACTCTTCCCTATCCCATGCATCACAAGACCACCAGCTACCGCCGGTTCGCCACGGGCCGTACGCGGTAGTGATCTCGAAGCGGTTCTCCACGTCACGAAATGCCGCTGGCTTCATGGCGCGCAGCATAACGTGCACACGCGCAGGTGGCCGCACACGCCGCATAGCCATCCGGGAAGGGTGGGATATAGGTGCGGACGCCTTGCCGCCCGCAGTGAAGCTCTCCATGCGAAAACTCTCCGCGCGGTGCGTGTCTTCGATCAGCGGGGAGCCGACGCGATCCTCGCCTACAATGGCCTTCAACCGTGCCAGTGTCACATCCAGGCGCGAAGGCTCAGGCGCCTGGGGCGCGAAGAGTCCAAGCTGAACTTGATTCGAGTGGCCCGCTTCAGCGGCGAGCGTAAGCGCGACAATCGCGGCCTGCGGCGGATGAGCGCCAATCTCCAGTTGCAGGAGCTTGAGCAGAAACTTGCGGTCCGTGGAAGGTAAAGCAGGCCGGATCGCACGTTCGTGTAGACCGCCGCCTTCGAGCTTAATCCGAACGCTGAGCTTGGCCAGAGAGAGTGCTCGGGTCGCTGCGCGTGCCACCAGGCAGTCGATCATGCGTCCGCCTATAAAGAGCAGCGAGTCCATCTGCTCTACCGGCGTCTCGAACTCGCAGAACTCTTCAAGACAGAATGCGGGCTCGATGGGATGAAAGACATGCGTGGCCGCGCCGTGCGCAAGTGTGCTCCATGCGAGGGCCTGCGTACCCAGCCGCGTGACCAGTTCAGCCTCCGGCACCGTGGCCAACTCACCCAGTGTGCGTATGCCCCAGAGAGCGAAGGTTTCCGCGTGCTCCTGTGCAAGGCCGAGCGCGGCAATCGGCAGATTCCCCAGCGCGCTTGCTTCCTGGCCTTCGGAAATTACTGTAACCCCGCGCCCATTACCGGCCCTAATCCGCGCCGCGTGGAAGTTCGCGCTCACTGCGATGGACGTCCGAAAGCCGGACGCGGCAAGCTCCGAGCGCAGCCGCTGCGCAAATCGCTCAGGTGGACCGAACAACCGCTCAGTGCCCGCAATGTCCAGCACGACGGCATACGCTGCTTCCTCACTTGCCTCTTCGATGCGCGGAGAGAATTGCGCCGCGCATTCGAGAAACACCGCACGAGCCGCGGCTTCGCCTTCAATGGATCGTGCCACCAGTCTCAATCCCGTGATGCCCTCAGCTTCAAGCCGCGGCATGCCGTGCGTTGAACCGTGCAGGCGTGCCTTCTGGTTTAGAGCGCAGACCCTTTCCTGCGCTGCAGGGCCTGCGAGAACTGCCACAGGCTCGGATTGCAAGTCTGGCCGCAGACGCAGCAAGGCCTGTGCGGAAAACTCCGAGGCATTGGCGCAGGCATACAGTTCCGGTTTCATACGCGCCGCTCCGCTTCCCACACAGCATTCGCCTTCCATGTGGAAATAGGCGGCTTCCGCGTACCGATCTCGATTGGCGCAAAACGCTCACGTCCGCGCCGCACAGAAAACGCAACGCCGCGCAACACCGATTCGCCCGCATTATGGGGCCGCAGCAGAGAGCACTCCAGCACCAAGGCCGCACTCGACTGTGCGAAGGCTGCTTTGCCGAGCACGACCAGACTGCAACGTGTGCGATCCGCAGCTTGCCGAAAACGGAACCATGTCGCTGCCGGAATCCGGTTTCCGTGCTCACGCGCTGTCGCGCCAACGTCAAGCACAATGGCGGCAAATCCTCCGGTCTGCAGCAGTAGGTCTGTAGCCTGTAGGGCCTGATCGAGGCGCGTCAATGGCCTCGCGCGCGCTTTCACCTTCGCGCTCTCCTCCACATCCCGGCACCTTACCCAGAGGATCTGCCGCAAAGCCACGTCATTGGCTGCCGCAGATACCGGATCGAATGAGTCGCCCGCATCCACCCAGGCGCAGACCCTGCCCTCCACAGTCCGCCGGGAGAGAAACGCCAATGCAAGGCTGGTCCGCCCCGACGACTCAGGCCCTGTGAGCTCGCTGATTGCCCCAACCGGCAGCCCGCCATCCGCCAGGGTGTCAACCGCCGCTATTCCCGTGGGCGCAACCTCCCGAAACGAGCGCGGCGCAGGCGTCAGCGCGGCCGGAAAACGGTGTTCCAGGGTGCGTTCGATTTGAAGGCGCAGTGCGGCGGCGGAGGGCATAACGGGGCCTAATTTCGCTTTCTGTTCGCCTATAGATTCTCGCAGAAAACCGTACTTTGTCAAAGACTTCGGCGAAGGCGTTTGTTTGGTTGTCTATCATGAAGGAGTCATGTGCGGCCGATTCGCCCGAAAATCGACGCAAGAGGTTCTGGCTGAATGGTTTGACCTGGAGCTGGAGGACATGCCCTGGTTCGCACCCAGCTACAACATCGCACCCCAGAGTACCCAGCCGATTGTGCGCCTGAATCGCGACACCGGCCGCCGCGAGTCTGCCCTGCTGCGGTGGGGATTGGTGCCTTTCTGGGCCCAAGACGCCAAGATCGGGTACTCCACCATAAACGCCCGCGCCGAAGAGATTACGTCGAAGCCGGCGTACCGCGAAGCGCTCAAGAAGCGCCGCTGCTTAGTGCCTGCCGACGCCTTCTATGAGTGGCAGCGGCTCGATGCCAAAACCAAGCGGCCATTTGCATTTGCGCTTTCGTCCGGCGAGCCGTATGCCTTTGCTGGATTGTGGGAGAGCTGGCGGCCTAAAACGCCCGCAGATGCCGCACCGTTAGAAACCTTCACCATCCTTACCACTGATCCCAACGAACTCATGGAGCCTGTGCACAATCGAATGCCCGTAATCCTTGAGCCGAAAGATTATGTTCGCTGGCTCGACCCCGGCGATCCGGCACGGCCCCCACTGGACCTATTGCGACCCTACCCCGCCGAGCGCATGAAAGTCTGGCCGGTGAGCGTGCGTGTCGGCAATGTTCGCAACAACGCGCCGGAGTTGCTCGATACTTCCGGATGTTGATGGGAGCAACCACGGTTTATGCTGATCGCCGTGGTAGATTTTCAACCGTTCGATGACGTCAACAAGCGTGTCTCCCGCCTTGCCGCCAAAATGCCCTTTATCAAACGCAATCTATCGCTGATGTTCTTCGCCGATGTTCCGCAATCCCTCTGTACAGACGCAATTCTGAGTGTGTACGAACAGAGTGAAGTCAATCTCCTGAAGGATGTGTTCATCTGGGCCTATGGGCGCTCGGCAGAACAATACGCCGCCGTCAGGCAGTCGCTCGGCGAGCCTGATCCCTTCCGGTCTATGCACAGCGCGGCTCTGCGACAAATCGTCTCCGAGGTAGAGATTCTCCAAATTGGCGCGCTTCTCCCGCTTTCGCGCCATCTGCCGCCAACAGGAGTCTCTGGCGTCCTGCTTGAGAGAGGCCAGCTCGGAAAGGATGTCGTCACCTACCAGGAATTGCGCCAATGCATTCTTGGCCGATTCATTCAGTACGCTGGCGAGGAGGCTCCCCAAGCTTAGACACTCGGCAGACATCGCCTCGCAGATCAGCGTCTGCAAGGTCGTGTAACCGCCGCTCCTTGCGAATCATCGCGATGACATTTATGTTCTATTCTGTTGGAGCTTCTCTGCCGTGGTTCAGCTCTTCGGCTCATGATATCTGCCTTGCTAGTTCCTGTGCATCCTTGCCGAATCTCCGCGGATCGTATGAATATGCTCGTCCAGTGCACTCTCACACGCAATTCATGGTATCGAGGACCGAATATGGTTGAAGACGACCAGACCGGGTGGATTCCCAAAAGGCTGCAGAACTCTCAGGCGGGGCTTGCGATGTTGCAAGCCCTCTTCCATGGTCATCCGGACATGCTGTTTGTCGCAGATGCGCAGGACCGCATCGTAGCGGCTAACTCCATCGGCCTAAAGAGCCTCGGTTACCGGAAACAGGACATCGATGGTCAGCCAATTCACATGTTGGTGCCCGCCGCCTTGCGCCAGCGGCATTCTGTTCACACCCGGGCTTTTTCCAAGCGCCCCTCGAGCAGACCAATGGGCTCCGGAATCGATCTTTCGATACGTGACGCTACAGGCAACGAGTTCGCGGTCGATGTGAGCTTGTGCCCATTTCCTGCAGGGCCCGGCCAGTACGTTCTGGCCGTTTGCAGGCGAATGGACGCGGAGCTTGCGCAAAAGCAACGGCAGATCCACGCCCTTGTCGAGAACGCCCGTGGTTATGCGGTAATTCTTCTCGATCCCGGGGGCAGAATTCTTACTTGGAATGACGGGGCAGAACAATTCTACGGCGCATCGGCAAATGAAGCGCTGGGGCAGGATCAAGCCATCCTCTTCACGCAAGCAGAACGGGATGCAGGTGAGCCCGAAGGTCAATTGGAACAAGCGAGGCTCTCCTTTGAACCTGTGTTGGTAGAAGGATGGCGCCGGAATGCCGCGGGAATAGAAGTCTGGACAGAGAGCCGCTGTGCTGCGTCGCGAGATGGCAAGGGGCAAGTTACGGGATTCACCCGCGTTCTCCACGATGTGACCGCGCACAAGCTCATCGAAATGGAGTTGCGGAATGCAAATGAAGCACTTGGCGGCTTGACTGCGGAACTTGAGAATCGCGTCTCAGAAAGGACACGACAGCTCGAAGAAGCAGTTCTCGAACTACGCCGGAAAAAGTCTGAGGTCGAGGCGTATGCGGAGACCGTGGCGCACGAACTTCTAGAGAAAGAAGTCCTGCTTCGCGAAGTGTATCACCGAGTGAAGAATAACCTGCAAGTCGTTCAGAGCCTCTTGAAGATGGGTGCCCGAACACTAGAGTCGGTTGATGCACAGGAGTCGATTGACGCTGCCGTGCAGCGGATCCAAGTGATGGCGACCGTCCATGAACGTCTTTACCAGATGCCAAATTTAGCCAGCCTCTCGTTGCCGGCATATTTGAAGGACATAGTCGACGGTGCCGTAGCGTCAGGTATTGTTCGGTTGAATTCAATCGATATTCAATTCGCCGTCGATGAGATCCCGATTGACCTGGACCTCGCCATACCGATGGGCTTGCTGGTGAATGAGTTGGTGTCAAATTGTCTAAAGCACGGGCTCAGACACAACGAGCCAGGGCTGATCAAGGTCTCTGTTTCCCGTACTCCCCTGGCGGTCCGGCTAGTCATTCAAGACAATGGCTGTGGTCTTCCAGCAAATTTCGAAGAGATGAGGACCAGATCGATGGGGCTAAAACTCGCGGCCAGCCTTGCCAAACGGCTGGGCGGCCAGCTGAAGTTCAATTCCGAGGACGGGTGTAGGGTTGAGGCTGATCTCACGCGGCTGTGACTTGCAATACCGAACAACTTTAAATTGGAGCGATCCCTCCCGTTTCGGTCCGAGAATCAATTTGGAACGACAGCGCTGCCATGTGTGACGTGAGAACTTGATTTTCAAGTGACATCGGTTCCGAAACCAGCATAATCGATAAACGCTGATCGTCCTTTTCGAGATTGACAGGTATTCTGGAGGGAGGCTAGGCGATGAACTGGAGGGGGGATACGATATGCATGGTAAGTTGCTTATTGTCGAAGATGAGCCGATTGTCGCTCTGGACCTGCAACAGGAGCTCGAGGAGTTTGGATGCGAAATAACCGGATTGGCCGAGTCCGCAGATGCCGCTCTGATGTCAATTGAAGAGTGCCGCCCAGACCTGGCGCTGATGGACATTAGGATAGACGGCTCCATGGACGGAATCCAGACTGCTCGGCTGCTGCGGCATGCCTATGAAATCCCGGTAGTGTTCCTCACGTCCTACTCCGACAAGGAGACGCTCTCTCGTGCGGCGCTAGAATTGCCGTACGGTTACTTGACGAAGCCTTTCAAGGGTCGAGAGCTGTTAGCGACTCTTAGCATGGCGCTGCACAAAGCGACAGCCGATGCCGAAATGCGAAATTCTAGCAGACTAGTGTCGATGACCATTCAGGGCGTACATGAAGCGATAGTACTGGTTTCGGCCGACGGCGTTGTCCAATACATGAACCAGGCTGCGGAAGAAATGGCCGGGTTGCGGTTTCTGCGCGCCCGGGGGATGCTT
>Ga0302320_10019674_pt1 | contig 13533 bp, 8 predicted proteins | sample Bog_T0_3_FD_202130 | JGI IMG/M metagenome (GOLD analysis project Ga0302320, IMG submission 202130) | Peat permafrost microbial communities from Stordalen Mire near Abisko, Sweden - Bog_T0_3 | ecosystem: Environmental > Terrestrial > Soil > Wetlands > Peat | place: Sweden: Abisko, Stordalen Mire...
TCCCGACCTCCGTCGGCAATATTCGCGCGCATTGCCAATCCACAAGTGCAACGTGGAATTAATTCGGGCGCGGGAATTGATTGACGCCCAAACAGGCGGCGTGGCCAGGCAAATTCTGCGCGCCTGGCAGGCCAACCCGCGGAAAATCAAATGGCTGTTGCGCTCCGCCCTCGCGGCTTGGCCAAACGCGCTCGGTGGCCACTACTTCAAGGGGAAGATCTACCGCAAAATCCTCCAGCGCTATTAACCCGGGATGAATTCCGCCACTCCTTCCCCCGCCGTTTCGGTCATTGTTCCCGCGTGGAACGCCAGCCAAACCCTCTCGGAAACTCTGAACTCCCTGCGCGGCCAAACCTTCACCGATTATGAAGTAATCGTCGTGGACGATGGCTCCACGGATCAAACCGCCGAAATCGTGCGACGGTTTTGCCAGGCCGATTCTCGTTTCATCCTGCTGCAGCAAGCCAACCAGGGATTGGCAACCACGCGCAATGTGGGACTGGCGCGCGCCCGGGGCGAGTATGTCACTTTTCTCGATGCCGATGATGTCTGGCTGCCCCAAAAAATCGCGCGCCAACTGGAATTGTTCCAACAGGAACCCAGGGCCAATCTGGTATTCACGAACTATTTTTTTTGGGACGGCCAGGCGGACCTGAACGTTTTCTTCCGCAACGACCGCCCGCTGCCCCTCGGCCCCGCTGGCCGACAGCTCATTCTCGCCAACCCATTTATTCCGTCCATCGTCATGTTACGGCGGTCGATCTTTGAAACCGGAGCCCGATTCACCCCCGGCTTATACTGTTGCGAGGATTGGGATCTTTGGCTCCAATTCCTCGAACACGGGTTGTGGGCCCACGGCACCCGGGAATCACTAGTGCGCTATCGCCAATGGGAAGGCAACATGTCCAAGCGAAAGCTCGAAATGTGCGCCACCAGCCTCAAAATTTTGGCGACCCGCCAGAGCCATTCCCAAGTGGCAGAATTTCGACCCGTCTACCGCCAATCCGTGGCCATCGCCCGCGCCCGCTTGGAGTTGGCGTACGCCCGGCGACAATTGGAAACCGACCCCGCCGGTGTCGCGCCGCTGATCTGGCGGGCGTGGCGTATTTATCCCCGACGGTTGAAATGGTTGTTATGGTTTGCGATGGTCCGGTGGCCCAAGTGGCTGGCCGGCAAGAGTCCCCGCGAAATGGTCTATCGAAAACTGCGCGCAAAATTCTGACTTTTATTTCGTGTTTCCCGCTAACGTGCATTTTTTTCAAACCGTGAGACACTCTTGGAAGAATTGAATTGAATATAAAAATATGAGAAACAATACGCTGGCAGCATATCGCTCCCTCCGCCGGGGACCGCGATGGTCGATTGCACCCCCCCGACCAAGGTTCAGCTCCGCAAGGGCAATGAAATTTCAGGAGGAGCGGCGGTTTTTAAGTCTTCTTAAGCGAATTTAAGCCATTTTAACCATCAAAAAAAATGTAATGCGTAACGGATCCTGCCAAACGACGCCAGAACCAGACACCGGTAGCATTACCCATCGAAAGACTTTTGCTCCCGGCCCGGAGGTCGTACATCCAACGGTTTTAATTTGTTAAAGAAACAGCCGCAGTCTAAAGCATTGTCTGAAGTTAAAAAATCCTTTTAAAATTTCTCTTGTCAAATGGCCGACAAAGGCAAGTGATCAGGATTTATAAATGAAAAGGGTGGTTTATTTGGCAATCGTCGTGTCGCTTCTTAACGGTTCGCTGTTTGGCGAGAGCGCAGAAGATCTCGCGAACCATGGTTTGCGAGCCTGGACTCTTCACTCTACGAATGAGGCGATTGCCGATTTCACCCAAGCGATCCAAACAGCCCCGCAAGATCCCCAGCCACTTTTTGATCGGGGCCTTATGGAGGCCATGCAAGGTGATTTTAGTGGGGCCGCACATGATTATGACTCCGCTATTTCCCTGAAACCCGATTTCGTTGACGCCTACTACCAACGTGCCCACGCGCGGACTGTCCTGAGGGATTTGGATGGCGCGATCGCCGATTTTGACAGGGCCATCAAATTTAATCCTGGTTTTAGTGAAGCCTATGGCAGTCGCGGAACGATCAAGGCGGAAAAGAACGACTTGGACGGCGCCCTGGCTGATTGCAACCAAGCTATAGAAATTAACTCCAATCTGGCGGAATCCTTCTACCAGCGTGCTCGTGTGAAACGGGCTCTAAATGACTTGGATGGAGCCCTGGCCGACTGTGACCGATCCGTTAAACTCAAACCCCTGAAAGAAGGCTTCTATGTTTACCGGGCGTTCATAAAGGACGTGAAAGACGATCTCGATGGCGCCATGGCGGACTATAGTAAAGCCATTGAATTACGGCCGGATTTCGAAGAAGCCTTTGCCGGTCGTGGCCTGATTAAATTTACCGAAAAGGACCTGGCCGGAGCCCTGATCGATTACAACAAGGCAGTTGAGCTCCGACCGCTCGTAACCAAAAATTTCATTGCCCGTGCCCGGGTGAAAGAGGCGCAGAACGACAGGAATGGAGCCGTGGCGGATTGCGACCACGCGGTCGAGATCCGACCTGATTTGCCCGAGAATTACGTTTACCGCGCCCACTTAAAACTCACGGCCGGAGACTTGGAAGGCGCCCTGGCCGACTGCGACTTGGCGATCAATATCAAACCCGCGCTGGCTGGAGCTTATGAAGAACGAGCCTTTGTCCAAATGGGACGCAGCCACGCCAAAGAAGCGTTGGGCGATTTGCACAAACAGATCGAGCTCAGTCCCCACTACGGATGGGCTTATCGTACCCGGGGAGTGCTATATTACGATTTGCGCTCGTTCACGAATTCTTTGGCGGATCTTCGCCGTGCTTGTGAATTGAGTCACAGCGCCCGGGACTATTCCTATTTCCACATTTGGCTCGTTCGTACGAAGTGCGGAGAGCGCGAGGAGGCTACCCGGGAATTGCAGGCATATTTGGAAAACCGCGCGCCTCAAAAAGGGCGCGAGTGGGCCTTAAAAATCGGCCTCTTTCTGGCCGGGCGAATGACCGAGGACGATTTGCTCAAAGGCGCAGTGGATTCAAACGGTAAAACGGACGCCAATCAACATTGCGAAGCCTATTTTTATGCTGGCTCGAAACGTCTCCTCGACGGGGACCAAGCCACCGCCAAAGATTATTTTGAAAAGTCCCTCGCGACAAATGTCAGGAGTTTTACCGAATATACCAGTTCCAAAGCTGAGCTTCGATATTTGAAAGAAGGATCAACCGAAAACAGGCATGCCCCGGACCTTGCCGCACCATGAAAACCGCCGGCTTTGCCGCCCGCAAGCGACCAGCTCAAAAACGCCGATAAATAAGCTAAAAATCCGGCTGGGCGCCCCACCCGAAAATAGATCACATTTTGTGTCTTGGTGTCTTCGGCGGGAGAAGTTAAATTATCCTCATGTCGCATGCCGAATTTGTCCACTTGCACCTGCACACCGAGTATTCCCTGCTCGATGGGGCCTGCCGTATGGACAAACTGATGGACCGGGCGGCGGAGTTGAAGTTCGGCGCCATGGCCATCACCGACCACGGCGTAATGTACGGCGCGGTCGATTTTTACCAAACGGCCCGCAGCAAAGGGATCAAACCCATCATTGGCTGCGAGGTTTACGTGGCCCCCAACAGCCGTCTGGAGAAAAAATCCAGCAACGGCGGGCGCGACGTCTATCATCATCTGGGACTTCTGGCCAAAGATCAAACCGGCTACAAAAACCTGATCAAATTGGTCACCAAGGCCCATTTGGAGGGCTACTATTACAAGCCGCGTATCGATAAGGAAATCCTGGCCGCCCACAGCGAAGGTTTGATTGGCATGTCCGGCTGCCTCGCCAGCGAAGTGCCCGACCTGATTCTCAAGGATCAGCTCGACAAGGCCCGCGACGCGATCGACTGGTTCAAGCAAACCCTGGGAGCGGAAAATTATTTTCTCGAGCTCCAAAACCATGGCATCGCCGAACAAGCCAAGGTAAACCGTTACTTGATCCCGTGGGCCAAGGAGTTCGGATTGAAACTGGTGGCTACCAACGACGTGCATTATGTCGATAAAAGCCATTCACACGCGCACGATTGCTTGATCTGCATCGGTACCCAGACGCAACTGGCGGACACCAAACGCATGCACTACCAGCCGGAGCAATTTTATTTGCGCACGGCTGAGGAAATGGCCGCCCGGTTCGCCGAAACGCCCGAAGCGGTCAAAAACACGCTGGAAGTGGCGGAACGGTGCAATCTGGAAATCGAGTTTGGCAAGTTGCATTACCCGGTGTTCAACCCGCCGGAACATTATACGCGCGAAGGGTATCTCCGACAGCAATTGGCCGAAGGTTTGTTTCGCCGTTATACGCTCCACGCCAAAGCCGAGGGTCAGGAATATATCCTCAGCGGCATTGATGACCCCAAGCGATTGCCGACGATCAAACCAGTGACCGATCGGGTTTATTCGGCGGACGATCCGGAAGTGGTGGCCGCGATTAAAACGGTCCTGGACCGGTTGCAATTGGAGCTGGGCGTCATCGAAAAAACCGGCTTCATTTCGTACTTTTTGATCGTGGCCGACTTCATTCGCCATGGCCGTGAACACGGCATTTCGTGCGTGGCGCGCGGTAGCGCCGCCGGTTCGCTCGTGACGTATCTGCTCGAAATCGCCAACGTCGATCCCATCCGGTACAAGCTGCTGTTCGAACGGTTCTTGAACCCCGAACGCGTCAATCCGCCCGATATCGACATCGATTTCGCCGACGACCGCCGGGCGGACATGATCGAGTATGTCCGCGAAAAATATGGCCGGGATGCCGTGGCCCAAATCATCACCTTCGGCACGATGGGCGCGAAATCCGTCATTCGCGATGTCGGCCGGGTGATGGGGCTCGCGTACGGCGACTGCGACCGGCTGGCCAAGATGATCCCGACGGATCTGAAGATGGATCTCACCAAGGCCCTCAAGCAATCGGCCGAATTTAAGCAGGCCTACGATACGGAAGAGGTGACCCGGGAATTGGTTGACACGGCGTTTGTGCTCGAGGACTTGACGCGCAATGCCAGTGTGCATGCCGCCGGTGTCGTGATCGGTCCGGAACCCCTGGTGAATTTACTCCCGCTGAAGGAGGACGATAGTGGCACCTTGGTCACCCAATACGCCATGGGCCCGGTCGGCGACATGGGCCTGTTGAAAATGGACTTTTTGGGGCTGAAAACGCTGACCGTCATTCGCAATACCTGCGAGATGGTCCAGCGAACGCACGGCCTCACCGTGCCGATCGACAGCCTCCCCTTGGACGATAAAAAGACGTATGACCTGCTCAATCGCGCCGAAACCTTGGGCGTGTTCCAGCTGGAATCCGGCGGCATGCGCGATCTGTGCCGTAAATTTCAGATCGGATCCGTCGAGCATATCACGGCTTTGGTAGCCTTGTATCGGCCCGGCCCCATGGACCTGATTCCGGATTTCATCAAGCGGCGGCATGGTGACATCAAGGTGGAATACCCGCATCCACTGTTGGAACCCATTTCCTCGGAAACGTACGGCGTTTTGATTTACCAGGAACAGGTAATGCAGGCAACGCAGATCCTGGCCGGTTACTCGCTCGGCAAAGCGGACCTGCTCCGCCGCGCGATGGGCAAAAAGAAAATCGAGGAAATGGCCAAACAACGGTCCTCCTTCGTTGAAGGCTGCAAGAAGGTCAACAACATCCCCGCGGACCAAGCCAACGAGATTTTCGATTTGCTCGAGAAATTCGCCGGTTACGGCTTCAACAAATCACACGCCGCCGCCTATGCCATTGTCGCGTACCAAACGGCCTATCTGAAGGCGAATTATCCCGTGGAATTCTTCTGCGCCATGATGACCAACGACATGGCGGACACGGGGAAATTGAGCGAGTACATCGCCGAAGCCCGGACCATGGGCATTGAAGTACTCGGACCAGACGTGAACGAGAGCGATGTGCACTTTGCCCCGGCGCGTGAAGGCAAGGCGATCCGTTTCGGCCTGGCCGCCATCAAAGGCGTCGGCGAAATCGCCGTCAGCAATCTGCTCAAGGCGCGCGATGAAGGCGGTCGTTTTACTTCCCTCGGCGAAATGTGCGAGCGCGTCGACGGCCGGACCGTGAACCGGAAGATCCTGGAGGCGCTGATCAAAACCGGCGGTTGCGACGGTTTTAATCAGACGCGGGCCACGATGTTTGCCCAAATTGACCGGACCCTGGCGCGGGCGGCGAGTGTAATTTCCGACCGGCAACGCGGGCAGAGTTCACTGTTTGGGGCGTTGGAAGAGAAGACGCGGCCCATGCCCGAGAACATCACCAATCTCGAGGAATGGCCGCAGCACGAATTATTGGGTCATGAAAAAGAGCTGCTGGGATTTTATGTCACTGGCCACCCGCTGACGCAATTCACTCCGATCTTGGAAAAATACGCGCTGACGACCACCTCCAAACTGGCGGGACTGGCCAACCGGACGTTGACCCGTATCGGCGGAATGATTGCCGGCGTACAAAGCGGTTTTTCCAAGAAGAGCGGCAAACCGTACGCCATGGTCACGCTGGAAGATTTGGAGGGCTCAGTTCAGATCCTGGTGATGAACGAAAATTACGATAAATTTCGCCCCCTGCTGGAAATGAACAAAGCGATCATGGTGGTGGGCGAAGTCAATACCGGCGAGGATCGCCCCAAGATTTTCCCCGTGGAAATCATGCCCTTGGAGGATGCCCCCAAGAAATACACCAAACAGGTGCTCCTCAAGTTGCAAAGCGCGCACCTGCAACCGAAGGACGTCGACGACGCTTTTGCCATGGTCACGGCCCAACCGGGTCGCTGCCCGTTGTTCCTGTGTTTTCGCCAACCCGCCGGTGAAACGGTGATCGTCGAGGCGCACGAACGTTACTTCGTCGCGCCGTCGCAGAAATTGCAACACGACATCGACCATCGTTTCGGCGAGGGAAGTTATTTCGCCAAGGTTGACACGAGCCTCCCCGAACGTCCCCGCCGGAGCTGGGAAAAGAAATCCGAAAACGGCGGCGGCGACGAGTAGGGTGTCGAAACCCAGTCAGCCAACAACCTCACGGTTGAGCGGCCAGCCAAGAAGGCGCGCACGGAGTGACGCGCGCCACCCTCCAATAAACTCACTTCACGGCGGCCCACACACGGTGGACGTCATCGTGTTCGTCGAGTGTGTGGAGAAAATCGCCAACGTCAATCCGCTCCGCCTCGGTCAGTTCCACGTATTGCTTGGGCACGTAGCCCATTTCGCTGGTGACCACTTTCCAACCGTTGGCGGAAAGCCATTTGGAAACAGTGTGGACGGCCGTGCGGTCGCAAATGAAACGCGCGCCGGCGGCATCCACCGGAATATCGTCATCTTGTTCGTGCGTGACCGTCTCGACTTCATTGGCCCCAGCCTCAATGGCCGCCGCTTCGCGGTCGATATTGGCATCCGGATGATGGGCTTCCACCAGGCCAACGTGGTCGAATAAAAATCTATTGCTGCCGGTGGTGCCGAGCTGGCCTCTTTTGAAAAGCACCCGTACTTCGGGCGCGGTCCGGTTAACGTTGTCCGTGTAGACTTCCACGATCACGGGCACTTTGTGCGGAGCATAACCTTCAAATACGACGTGATCCATGATCAGCTTATCGCTGTCGATGCCAGCGCCTTTGCGGATGGCACGCTCGATGACGTCGCGGTTGACGCTGTCCTTTTTCGCCTTTTCCACGGCGGTGAACAGACGCGGGTTCGAATCCGGATCCGCCCCGCCCATTTTGGCGGCGACGGAGATTTCGCGAACCAGTTTACCGGTTGTCCGGCCCTTTTTGAGGCCGGCCACCAACCGTTTGGCATGTAACCATTGACGTCCCATAGCGATTAAGTATTAAGGTGATCCGATTAAGTTTAACAATTTGAAACGGAGCTCAGATTAGACGACTAAAACCTCAGCGTCAATTGCCGTGCTCGCGCTTCGTTTTTGAACCGGACCCACAGCAGGCCGTCAGCATATTTAACGTCGTCGACCGCGGCCCCGTCCAAGGTCACCTTCGAGGGTTTTCCTCCGGCCTTCAACAAAACCACGGCCGACGTGTCCCCCACCCCTTCGACCGTCCAAGTGAAGTCATCCGGGCCGGATGAGGCTGGCAGCACCTTGCACGCGGAAGCCAAGACTTTGGGTTGGCGCGTCCCGACTCCATCCAGATCCAATAGGAAACACCGCTGGCCGGGTGCGACGGTAAAATTCGTTTGCGCGCGAAGTTCAGAGTCAAAAAGGTTTACGAAATGTCCGCTCAAAACCGTCGGCTCCCTTGAGACCGATTCATCGAGGCCCGCCGCAATGATATAGGGTCCGCGCCGCAAAATGAACCGGTTGGTTTCGTGCCACGGCAACTGAACCGACGCAGCCGCGGTCTTAAGCCAGTTGATCAGACGGGTATCACCGTCCGCTTCCTCGGAAAAATCGACCGGGTTTTTCCGCACCCACGTCACGGTGCCCTTGCGCACTTTCACCAGATTTATGCCACCATAAAAATTGGTTTGGCCGATTCCGAGGAGGCCAAAGAGATGTTCCCGCGGGCTGGCGAAACGGTTGCCGTCGCTATTCCACCATTCGCGCACCTTATTGTACGGGTCGGAATCATCGTCGACCACCACCAAGGCGCCGCCGCGTTTGACCCATGCGGCCAGAGCCTCATGCACGTCCGGGGTCAAGGGTTTCTGGCCCTGATAACTTAAAATCAAAAGTTGGAATCGGTTCAAGCAATGGGGAATCCCAACGTTTTCCAATTGCACCGGCGCCACGGGAACACCGTGTTTTACCAAGGGCATGGCCAGGCCATAAAAATTGCCAAGACGCGGATCACTTGCCGAAGGTTGCCCGCGCTCAAACATCAGGGAATCACTCGCCAGAATGCCGACTCCGGCTGTTCCGGCATCCCACTCCACGCGCGACTGATGCAAATCGTTCAAGGCATTCATCACCACTTGCAGCTCGATCGCGTAGGCGGGCGGAATTGGCAGGCGCTGTTCTTCCGGCAAACTGTGCGGATATTTGCCGTTAAAAATCCGCTCGGGCCAGGGTGCCACTTCGTAATGCCAGACTTCCGGCTGCAGTAGTGAAGCCGTGAGCGTGCATTCCCAATTATAACGATAATCCGTCCACGTGTGATCCGGATTATCCTCAATGGGATCATTCAAATACCAAACTTGCCGGCCGGTGGCGCGCACCAGATTTTGCATCATGCCGTACTCAAGAAACGCCGTCTCGAATGTGTGCTCTTTCACCTCGCCGCAGTAGCGATTCGGCTCGCGCGAGGTTCCCGTCCAAACTTGGGCGATATAGCCGTCGCAGCCGTTGAGCCGGGACAAGCTGGATTCCGGGCTGACAATGCCCCATTGGGCATAATTCAGCAAACTGTGCGTGGGGACATAGCAACGCACGTGGCGCCCGGACTGGGCGTTGTACGCTTGCACGTAATCAAACACCTGCTGCAGCGCCCGGCGATAGAGAAAATATTTTAATTTGGACGCGCGCCATTCTGCATCCACGGAACTTTCGGGCGACTGCCAGTCTTCGCCGTAATAGCTGCGCCATTCCCGCTTGAACCCCCCGGAATAACCACTTTTCACCCAAAATTCCGGTTCTTCCAAATGAATGGCTTCGACACCGGCATCCAACGCCCGTTGGACCCCGACGCACAGAAATTTGCCGTAGTTGGTGCCGGGGCACATGTAGTAAACGTCGCCACCATGGCCAACCTTATGGCCGTCCCGATCCATTTGCGCCTCGTCTTCGTGGTTGATGCCGCCGAACCGGCCATAGAGATAATCCTGATATTGGCCCCAGGAAACGCCGGTCATCAGATGAACGATATAACCGCGATCGCGCCAGGTTTTCACCCGGTCAGGCAGCGTGGCATCAATGCCATAAACCATGGCGACATCCGAACGCAAATTTCCGGCGGGACTCCACGGTTCCCCGGTTTGAAAACTGGTTCGTTCCTGACATGACTGCGGGTCGGTCGGAAACGGGGGTGGTAAATCGTCGGAAACGGCCAAACCGGGAAATCCAGCGAGCACGGCAAGCAAAACAAAGTATCGGAAACGGATCACGGCTATTTGATGCAATAGTTGACCGCCACTTTCAAGGGATAGTTCAATAATTCTGAATTTAACGTCATCGAAGCGTCAGGAACGGGCAAACATTTCACTTTCGGCCCCGGAACGGCATGAGCCCAAAGTAGAGCGCCAGCCAGAAGGGAATGGCAAAAATTATTACCGCCCCCAAGCGCCCCCAAGTCCAAACCAAATAATGCGTCTGCATGGGATAGATCGCGATGGTGAAATAATTCGCGAACCGGGTGTGGCCGAGAAATTGGCAGTACCGGGGAAACCGGTGGCGAAAACCGCTTACCAACGCCACGATCCCCAGCCCCAAAAACAGAAAGGTCACCACATGATTGATCGGCGACATGGGATTCAAAGTCAAATGGTCACCTTGATTTCCATTCGGGGCGAACAACCATTGCATTGCCGCCCAAATGAAGCTGAACCCGGTTTGCAACGCGGTACGGTAGTTGGCTTTGGAGGATGTCAGTTCGCTAAGGGCCAGCCCAAAGTATAGCGGTACAATTCCCCAAATCAGGGAGAGGTGCTCAAACGGCGTAACAATTAATTGAACAAAAATCGAGCAGTATTCACTCATGTCAATGTCCCGGCAGTGTACCGGGATGTTGAGAAATAACGAGGCAATCGTTGCCGAAAATCGACAAGGGTCTCGCGGAACATTTCTTCGCGAGGCCAGGGAAATTAAATGCAAGGTCATCGGAGCGGGCGGGGAGAGGCCAACCGGGGATGTTGCGGTTTTTAAAACAAATCATGGTTAAAATCACTTGAATTCAAATGAAAACAGTTGATTTCAACCACTTATGAAAGGCGCTCGGACCTCTCTTTTCCGGCTTTCAGCGGCGGTGCGCGCTCGGCGCCAGACTCTGCGACCGGGGTAACTTTTGCCCTTTCGGTGCACCGCCAACGACATGCACCACCATCCGGCTTCGATTTATCCGACCGACATCAATCAATATGTCCATATCACTCCATAATGGCATGGTTTTCAAAAAACGCACGTTAGCCGGAAACACGAAAGCAACGTGAGCAACGTGACGTTGCATCCAGTTGCGGTCTCCCGACCGCGGCACATGCGATTGCCAGATGAAACGGACCTTCCAGAAACCCATAAAAAACCCAAACCGTTTCCTAACGCTACCCGGGGAAGTGGGGGCGAAGACGATCCTGGAGGGACGCAGGTCAGGGCGTCCGGACGCGGTAGAAGCGGTTGAGATAATTTGTACTATTCTGGTCCCTGATTAAAGCGGTGCCATTACTGAGCAAATTGGTGGCAACCGGCGTCCAGACGGGAGCGGCTAGATTGGCGCAGGCTTCCACGACGACGTTTTTACCGTTGGCCCAATTGATGTTGAAAGCGAATTGATTTGTGGGCACCGGCAGAGCGACACTCATTGGTTGCATATGCGGAAGCCATTGCACCATGGGAAGGCCACTAAAATTAGTGGTCCAACCTGTTGTCCCTGGCAAATAATAACCTATGTCATTTAGACCGTCGAAAACTTTATAATAAACGTACGGAGCATCCCCTTCGAAATAAACATTAGTCAGATTGGGGCAATCGAAGAAGACCGAATCTTCCATGTTCGTTACGCTGGCAGAAATCGTCATAGTGGTGAGCCCGGAACATCCCTCGAAGGCGGACGATCCAAGCGTGGCAACGCTATTAGGAATCACGAAATTGGTGAGGCCTGAGCAGGACTCGAACGCATACCAACCGATATAAACCAGACTGTTCGTAAACGCGACGCTGACCAGCTTTGAACAAGAAGCGAAAGCACTCTGTCCAACATTGACAACGCCGGTGCCCGGCAACACCTTGGTGAGGTTGAAGCAATTTTCAAACGCACGATCGCCAATGTTGCTCACGCTGTTCGGAATTGTGACGCTGGTGAAACCCGCACAATGAAAAAACGCACCGGTTCCGATGCTGGCCAACTCAGATCCCATCGTGACATTTGTCAGTTCGCTGCAATAGTAAAACGCATAACTGCCTATGCTCGTGACGTTGCTTGGGATCGTGTAGTCTCCGACTTTGCCGAAAGGAAATTCTACAAGGGTTGTTTGATTTTTATCAAACAACACACCATCGATGCTGCTATAGACGGGGTTGCCGTTCGCCACATTGATCACCGCTAGATTGCTGCAAACCCCGAACGCAACGATTCCTATGTTCGTAACGCTGCTCGGAATTGTGATATCGCGGAGGCTAAAACAATCCAGAAACGCATCTTGCCCAATACTCGTGACACGGGCGGGAATCACAACGTTCGTCAGACTGGCACAACCCGTAAATACACCAAAACCGATATTTGTGACACCATTTGGAATGATGATGCTGGCGAGGCTCTCGCAACCAATAAATGCCTCGTTTCCAATACTAACGATATTTGTCCCCATGGTAATGCCAGTTAGTTTTCCGCACTGAGAAAACGCCGCATTGGCAATACTGGTTACCGGCCTCCCATTGATATTATTTGGAACGATCAATGCGCCAGTCGAATAAGCGTTACATTCCGTTATGGTGATGGCACCGTTATTGGTGGTAAATGTCAGCTGCGCAGGAGCCATAACCGGCACCATGATTGCCAACGCCAACCATAATATCCTCATCACCGAGCACACCTTCATGATGTCAAAGAGTGTTTCACAATCTGGGAAGGCGCACAAGCGGTAGTGGGAAAAATAAACTACGCGATCAAAATGCCAGCTACGACGGCGGCATACGATTCTTGGTAGGACGGGCAGTCCTCTGCACGCCGTCGTAGAATGTTGTGAACCGCGCTATTCGCCTTCATCGCTCTATGACGAATAGCCCTTAGCTCGATGATCCACACATTTCACGGATACGCCAATGGATACGGCCGGAAATCTTTTGCCATGTTAATCTTCGTCGGCTTCTGGATGAAAGAGATGCGGTTTCACCGCCGAAGGATTTTTTCGATGCGGGCGGCGTTTTCCTCAGGCGTGACACCTTTGACTTTCCCGGATTCAATTTCCGCGATCCGGCGGTCAGTTTCCGCTTTCCATGAATCTGCCACGGGCAGTTCCATGCCCCCGTGCCGAGCGACCATGATGCGGTCAATTAATTCCGCCACGACCTCCGCCGGCATCTCGCGGGTCTCTTCGACAATTTGATCCAATGTCATTGGCATGCTGCAAGTCTCGCTCACACCGTGATTTTTGACAAGCGCGAAGCCGAAACCGCGGAAAAGTCGACGTTTACTTTTCGCTGGCGCCGCGCGTGCCGTGGATGGCGTATCGAGTCGATTAGATTCGAAATGTGGGACCCCGTTAAGGACTCGTTCAGCGCCGTAGGCGCGGCCTATTTGTAGAAACCCAGCAACCAAATTCCCAAGCCCCATTTCGGGGCGGCCTATTCCGATTCCTTTATC
>Ga0302320_10019675_pt1 | contig 13532 bp, 8 predicted proteins | sample Bog_T0_3_FD_202130 | JGI IMG/M metagenome (GOLD analysis project Ga0302320, IMG submission 202130) | Peat permafrost microbial communities from Stordalen Mire near Abisko, Sweden - Bog_T0_3 | ecosystem: Environmental > Terrestrial > Soil > Wetlands > Peat | place: Sweden: Abisko, Stordalen Mire...
GGACCAGTTGAGCCTGACGGTAGTATCCTTCACCCTGGCGGTGGTGGATCCCCCGGCATAAAAAAGCTCTACTGCTTAACACTCCCTGCCGACTATGTACTCGTGCCCGGACGTGGCCGATCTGCCTCCCCACACGCAGATCGGCCGGTTATGTTCCAGGAGACATCTGCTCGTCTCGCAACCATCCGGTCGGTGGCAATCGTGGCGTGGGGACAGGGTGTCTTCCTCAACAGCACACGGCTGGCGTCATCAACCCCGCCGGGGTCATCGGGCAATTGGCGCGCAGCGACTTCGAAACACCGCCGGACACCGTCGCTTACCGTCAGGGAGAAGCACTGCCTGAACAACAACGGTTCCGTTATTGAGAGCGTCTTATGGGCGCTGAGGGTGTTGCACTTCTCTGCCGGTTATCGGGCGTTGCGGACCAACCCTACGGGCACGCCGATGAGGAGCTAGGCCAGCGCTTTTCTCCTGGCCTGTTTGGAAAGCGCCGGCCCCACCACTTTGCGTTTGCGCGGGCGCCAAGGCGAGGGTCTCGTGGCCCAAGGTGGGAACAACCCCAGCCGCAGTGCTGGCCTAGCGGCCCGCCGTCGCAGGCGCCGTTCCCTGGATGACGTAGCCGGCACTGTCTACCGCGACGCACGACGTGGTCGAGGGTGGACGTGACGTTGATGGTTGGCGCCCACACATTGGTGGCAATGCAGTACCAGGACTGGGACCGCCCGGCGGTGAAGTTCCCTCCCGGGACGCCTGCTCTCTAGCCGGGTCTCATGGGTAGCAGGGGCTGGCTTAGGGTGGGCTCCCCCATGGGTCATGCGAGCTAATAGGGTCCTACAGCGGTTCAGGTGCCAATGAGGGCCAAGCGGGCAGCTCTTTTTTCGGTTACCCTAAGGTTCCTCACGAGGTTAGAGGGAGGTCCGCATGTACCTTGGCCTATTCCGCCTAACGCACCGGCAGGTGCCTGGTGAGCAAGGTACGCGAGCGGCACCTCGCCGACACGCCTGGGCCGAAGCCCGGCCGTCACGCCAGGCCTTACGGTGCGAGCCCCGGCCCAGGCGGCACAAGTGGGGCGCGCGGCCGACAATACTGCGTGGAGTGGCCGTGGTTGTCGCCTCCTCATGCACGCTGGGGAGCCTGCTCTACGAACTGCCCGCATCCGCCGCGCCCGGTGCGACGCCGGCCCTGAGCACGTTCGCCGCCGGGGTCGGCCCCGGGGCGGGTAACGGGGCGCAACCCCAAGAGGTCGCGCTGGGCCCTGACGGCAACCTGTGGTTCACCGACGACGCCTCGGGGGTGTTCAAGTTCTCGCCCAAGACGCTCAGGCCTGTCGCGTGCTCATCTTCGCCGTCAACCGTAAGCTGCCAGGTTTCCGCCAACGCCGTGGCCCCGGACGACATCGTGGCCGGGCCAGACGGGGCCATGTGGTTCACCCAAAGCAACGGCGGAAAGCCAAAAGGCGGTCAGTCCTACTTCCCAGCCAGCATCGGCCGTATCACTACCAGCGGCTCGTACTCCTCCTACCCAGTCCCCGCCTCGGCCGGTTCCGTCCCCGGCCTGGACGCCATCACGCTCGGCCCTGACGCCCGCTTGTGGTTTACCGAGCCGGCGGTGGACCGCATTGGCGAGATCACACCACAGGCGGCAGGCCCAGCGGTACACGAGTTCGCCCTCCCGGCCGCCGACCGCCTCGCCTCCGGTGTGGGCTCCCCCGTCACATCGACTGACGCCATCGCCCCCGGCCCAGGGGGCGATATCTGGTTCACCGAACAGGGCTCGAGCGCCATCGGGGTCATGGGCACCTCGGGCGCCCTGGTCCACAAGTTCGCTCTGCCCATCCCCGGCACCAGCCCCGCACCCCTCGGTATCACAGAAGGTCCCAACGAAACGATGTGGTTCACCGAGAACTCCACCAACCAGGTCGCCAGCATCACCACCTCGGGGACGATCACGTTGCACCCCCTGCCCGCTGCGGCCGACGGTCCTGAAAGCATCGTCTACGGGCCGGACGGGAACCTGTGGTTCACCGACGACACCGGGGTCTCCAGCCTCGACCCGACCACCGGCAAAGTCACCGTCTACCGGGCCCACGGCTCACTGCTGGGCCCGGCGGGGGTCACCGTCGGCCCCGACTGCGCCTCCATCTGGTTCACCGAACCCAGTGCCGACCGGTTGGGGCGAATTTCCCCGCTACCCAACACAACGGGGTGCAAAGCCGGTTTGGTGCCGCTGGCCGGGGCCACTACGGGCGCACCGGAGAGTAACCCCAAATACACCATCCGCGTTGTGAGACCGAATAAATTCATCGCCGTAAAAAGCGCGCCCTTCTTTGCTCACGGGCCGCCGCATTTTCTGATCAACCGAGCCCTCCTTCCTTCCGCCCACCCCGTGTGTCGCGCCTGCGAGGCCGACATCGCCCAGGACCTAAAGCATGGCGCACCCGCCCCCCGGCCCGGCCCGCTGCCCGCATATCCTGAGCCCTTCGCCCCGGCCGCGATGTGGGCGCAGGGGCCGTTATGCGGCACCGCAGGCGATGCGTGCAGCTACAGTGACTGGTCCGCAGCGAGCGGGCATTCGGTCGGTTACGACGGTTTCCCGGACAGTTCGACGCCCTCGACGGCAACACCCTTGCCTTCGATCATCACCTCACCCAGCCCGACGGTCCAGTTCACAATTCCGTGTTATTTCATTTGGGACCCAGCTGACAACCGCCCACCCGATAGTTCCGGCGACTCTTATGCCATTGGCGATTTCCTTCACTGTGATGCCCAGATCTACGGCGTGACGGGCCCCGTCAAGTACCAGGGCCAGGTCCCCTGCTCGGTATGTGGCGTTCCTGCCGGCTCGCCGATCACGCCTGAAGTTGGGAGCGGCTGGTCGCAACTGGCCTCAGGGTCCGTCGACGTGGGCGCTCCCGGTGTGAGCACAATTGGGACAGGGGCGACCAAAATCGGGACGGTGGCTTGTAACCAGTCGTCCAGCGCCCCGCCGTGCACCATCTACGGTAAGGACATTATCCTGACCCTCTTTGCACCGGCTGTGAACACTACCATCGTGTTCGGCTTGCACTACTATGAGGGGGACGATCGCCCGGGCATAGAGTCTGCCCAACCTGGCTTTATATCAAATGGTTCAGGCCCCATTCGGTTGGAAGGGTACCGTTACCCCCTCAGCGGCTCGGTTACCTCGGAGACCCCCGCCGTACAATGCGGCCAAAACAACGCCAATTCCAGCGCTTCGACCTGTTTTTGGCAAGGTGTTTCCTCGGACGAGACGGTCCTGTGCCTGAACTCGGCTCTCGCCTCTTGCGGCAGTCCGGCCAAAGGAGCGCTAGGGTTCGATATGGCGACGGGCCAAGACGGCTTTGACCCGGTGGACAACCCAGGCGGTGGCTACCAACAAGGTTTCATAGACCTCCCGTCTCTTTCTATTCAACCTACTGCTTTTGTCCAATCGGATGTCCTCATCTCCAGTATCATGTACCAGCCCCCAGGGGCACAAAGTACAGTGGATTATTCGAAGAAGACCACGGATGCCGTGCAAATTGCCGTCGGCGCGACATCGGCTGCTGGTACGACCAATAGTACGAGCGACGCGACGACAGTGACCTATAAGACAGGCACTCCGTCCGCGATCGGAGGCGCACCTTTGGTTGGTTTCAATTTCAGTGAAGCTGACGAAAGCGGTTGGGACACAGATACGTCCGCCACGGAAACGACGGCGACCGGGAGCAGTGCTACGTGGGCGACGTCCGTGGGAGACGAATGGTCCACGAAACCTTACACGCCACCGGTGCCGTTCAAAGAGGACCCGACGAATTATTGGTTCCTGGGCGACCAATACATCTTGGCACTTTACCCGCAATGGGCGGTATGGGATTTCATGTCGGGCCCTGGAGAAGGCGGCTTCATTCAATCGCTTGTGGGAACAGGCGGTGTGGCGTCGGAGTCGGTGTACACACTTCTGCAGTGTAGTGGTGATTTGCTCCACGATACTGGCCAGCCCGCCGGCGACCTAACTATACCGGCGGTACCGAACGACATCGTGCTGAGCCCATCGGAATGTGCGAGCTTGTTGACGGTGGACCCGTTTACGACCGAGTTTAGCCAGTGGTTGGACGTGGCGCCGCTCCAGTCGGATGGGCGCGTGGTGTCGCTGTCGGATTGTTGCGTTACCCCGGGCGGCAACGAGACCACGTTACAAGACCCTGACCCGGGGACCGTCGATAAGATCCCACTTTCGAACGAGCTACAATCAGTTGACACAAGTTCCTTTACCGGGTCTTTCACATCCAAGGTCACGGCGACGGTCGGCACCAACTGGAGCGTCGGTGCCACCTTGCCGGAGGGGCTAGGTAGCGGGACTTTTGAGCAGAACCAATCCACCACGACTGGTGGAGATTGGCAGATCGAGTACAAGAACTCGCTGGAAAATTCACAGGACTCGATCAATACGGCGACGGTTACCCTCTCTGACAACACTAACCAAATCAACACTTTGGTGTACTTGGACACTACCTTTGGGACCTTCATGTTCGTCGCCTTTGGCACCAAAGGTCCCACGCCACTTCCTTGCTTGGCCTGTACCCCGACTACGGTACGGGTACGGGTACCCTGAGAGGTCCTTACCGGGCGGCCGCTGCCCGGGCTCCGATAACATCGCAGCCACCATGCTCCGGGACGTACTGAGCCGCCTCGCCCACGATGGGGTCGAACCCCGCCGGGCCACGCTCGAGATCACCCGGCCCGGCAGCGACAAACTAAAGACCAGCACCGACAGCTTCAGCACCGGTGGCGACAACGCGCGCACGAGACATCATGGGCCAGCGTGTCGCCGCCGTGTTGAGGCTAAATGTCGGGCAACACCCCCGTGGCGGGCTCGCACACTTGACCGTGCGAGTCCCCGGCCTGCGGGCAGTGAGGGTGCGGCTCTTTCTCCTGGCCCTAACAGCGGCGCAGGCTCGAAGCCGCCATGGCGTTCGGCTGATCATCGTTAGTCGCCGGTCTGGGCGCCCCGAATGTCCTGATCTGTGGCGACCCGACCGGCCCGGCCGACCGCTCCCGGCGATACGGAACGACGGGTCGGGCGTGGGTCTTTACCGGCCATTTCGCGCAAAGGTGGCGCCAGATTGTTCAGCCGCGTCCCCCCGTCATCGCTGCTGGACGCGCCATGGCGCACGGGCTCTATCACCTTCAACGAAGAACGGAAGCCCGGTTGGAACACGCCGGCATGAGGCACTAAGACCAAGGAGTATTGACCGGCGTGGCTTCGCACGTGGCGCCGGCCAATGGGCTGCCGGAGGGAGCGAGGCGATGGGACGGTTGGTATTGCGGCTCCCCAGGGACCTGCGAGCTTGGGGCGCCTTGCTAGCCCTTTCCGGGGCTCTGGCGGGCGCAGGGCTGCCAGCCGCTCTGGCAGGCGCAGCCGGGCCGGTCCCCGCCGTCGGGCCTCGGCCAGGCTCCAGCGGTGGTGCCTGCGCCGGTTCGCCTCCTGGCTGCGGCCAGGGCCCTGGCTTTGCCACCGACCTTGCCGCTGGGTCGTGGTCGGTCATGCGGACCGCACCGCTCAGGCCCCGTTCTTTCGCCACGGTGGTCTGGACCGGCTCACAACTTGTGGTCTGGGGCGGCGTGGCGAGCATTGGCGGGCGCCTGGTGCCGGTCTCGGACGGCGCCGTCTGGGACCAGGCCACCGGTACCTGGCACGCCATGGCACCCTCCCCGCTCAGTGCCCGCGAGGGCGCGGCCGGCGCCTGGGACGGCCACGACGTTTTTGTCTGGGGCGGCGACAACGCCAGCGAGCACCAGAGTTCCTACCGGCTGTTCTCCGACGGTGCTCTCTATGACCCAGGGGCCAACACCTGGCGGCGCCTGCCCCGCTCCCCGCTCAGCGCCCGCACACAGGCCAGCGCTACCTGGACCGGGAGCGAGCTCCTCGTCCTGGGCGGGGGCGACCTGGACGCCCCGGTGGTGCTGCCGACGACGGACCGGGACGGCGCGGCCTTTGTCCCCTCCACTCGAACTTGGCAAAGCCTCCCTCCGGTACCGACCGCCCGGGGCAACCCGGTCGGGATCAGCTGGGCGTGGAGCGGGACACGGTTGTTCGCCTGGGTGACAGACGAGGTCGTTCACCGCTCGGGGAACGAGATGTCGATCAATATCAACCACGTGGCCGCCTCATGGGCGCCCGGGGCGGGCTCCTGGCACCGGCTCCCGGCGCCGCCCGTGCCCACCTACGGTGCCAGCGTCACCTGGACCGGGGATGATTTTGTCTTTTCGGGCGGCAGCTACTGCTTGCCCCTCATGTTCTGCCCGCTCGCGTTAGCTCGACCGCTGCCGACCTACGACCCAGCCACGGGGCGCTGGGCCAGCCTTCCGGCTGCACCCCGCGCCGACCTGGTGCCGGTCGCGTGGACCGGCCATGCTCTGATCACGCCGGGCGGCAACGCCCCAGGCGCCGCCCTGGACCCAGGCACGCCACACTGGCAAGCCTTACCGCCCTCACCCCTCGGGCCGCCGGACGGCGCCAGTGCCGTGTGGACCGGTCGCCAACTGCTGGTCTGGGGCGGTTTCGGCCCCCTGGGGCGCGGCTCTAATGCCGGCGCCCTGCTAACGCCGAAGGCGCGCCCGGCCGAGGTGCCAGGAGCGAAGACGGCGATCGCTACCAGCACCGGCCCGATGGGGCGGCTCACGCCTGCCGCACGGACCGCCCGGGCGAGGACGGCGGGGAGGCAAAACGACGCCTGCGTCCCCCAGCGAGCAGACGTCAAGGTCGTGTCCGAGGGCTGGGAGCCAGTGTGGACGGAGCAGACTTTGATGGTGAGGCCGGGCATGTTCGTGGGCGTAGAGGTCTATTCGAACGAGATCATGTACCTACCCGCCAAAGACATCCCTCCTGGCTTCCCCTGGGCAAAGCCAGTGCTGTCCACCAAGGGGGTCTTGGTACCTGAGCGGGAATGCCCCCCGCTCCCTCCACCGTCGAGTGTGCCAACCGCCGTGTACTACTTCCAGGCAGCCAGGACGGGCACCACCGTAGTCACGGTCCCGCTTACCAAGGCTTGGCGGAAATTCCGCTGCCCCAGGCGGGACAGGCCGGCTTGTGCCGACCCGTCCCCGCTTCGCGTGGCCGTGAAAGTCGTTGCCTGACCGCCGGGCTAATCAGCCGGGGCGAGGCAGGCAACCGGGGGGCCCACGTGCGAACCATCAGCGGCGCTCAGCGCTCGGCGGAGTGATCTTCTACGGCCCACGACGCCAGAGGGACCCTGGGCGGCCTTCACCGCGAAAAGTCAAGGACCACCGAGCCGCCAGATCCGCCCGTTATGCCGGCGGTACGCCTAGCCAGCACGTGTCCCCAAAGCGCGCTGGAGATAACGACGGGTCGGCGCTCCCTCGCCAGCGTTCGGACCCACGCCAGAACACGCTCCCAGAAGGCGCGGTCACTTCCAACTTGCCGGCGACCACAACGAGGGTTAAGGTCGCCGGCTCGGTTGGGCCGCATCGAGGGGGGCTCCAGCCGACAGACTGGCCTCACCGGGCCATCTAACGGCCCAGGGCCGTTGACTGGCGACCTCGCCCTTGCTTGCTGGGGCGGCCCGAGGCCGCCATCTCCTGTGTCGCTCTAATCGACCGCTCGTTTGCCAAGGTCGGCCCGCTGGCCAGGCGTCCCGGGCCCGCAGATCGTCCGTCCAGATCGCCGTCGGCGCTGGTCACTGAAAGGACCGCTCTTCGGCGTCGTGGTCTGGCCGGTAGCCGATTGCTTGGTAAATGGAGTTGGACGTCGGGTTGGCGAGGTCGGTGTAGAGCGCGACGTGCCCGGCCCCGCCGGCCAGGGCGGCCGCGGTCGCTTCCGCGGTCACGGCAGCGCCGTAGCCCCGTCGGCGCTGGCCTGGAGGTGTGTAGACCGGTCCGACCCTCGCCACCCCGGCAGCGGGGGCGCTGACTGCGGCGACGGCGACTGGCGCCCCCCGGTCCTGCCACACGTGGACCTCTGCCTCGGTGACCCGTCGCTCGGCCGAGGCGTGCCAGTCCTCGAGCGGTGCGTGAGGTTGGGCCTCGTCGTGGAAGGCGCCAAACCACTCCGCAACAAGGGCGATATCGGCTGGTCCGGCGGCCGCACCTGCGCGACCCGGTACGCCGGACGGTCGGACGAGCTCGCCGAGCAGGTACATGCGCATGGCGGTGAGCACCATTGAGGCCTGTCCGGTGCGCGCAGCCCACGCATCGGCGAACGGAGCGGTGGCGCTGACGGCACCGTTGACACCGGGCAGGGCGCGGCCGGCGTCTGCGAGGGCACCGGCCAGGGCTGCGGCCGCCTCGGTGGGCATGCTGGACACGAACAGAGCGTGGGGCGGCGTGTGCATTGCCACCCCTAACACACGCCCGTCACCGTCCTCAACGGTGGCCCAGAGATGGTCGTCACTGGGAGGCCGAGCCCCGGCGACGATGCGGCTGGCGACGACTGCAACCACGTTGGTGCTCAGGGGATCAGAGCGCAAGAAGCTGTCGGCGGCGATGAGGAAGCGCTGGGCCGTTTCGTGGAACCTTGCTCGCATGACCCACTCTGCCGCCTCCGGGCACAGGGCGAGGAGGATTTGCTGCCTCGCCGTTCAGTCGAGCGAGGGGCCCTCGACAACGCCAAGGGCGCACAGTCGGCCGCCATAGCTACGGGGCCAGAACGATCTTTATGCGCTGCCCGAGAACCCCTTATTTTTCAGGAGGAATCCGAGCATAACGAGACGGCTACGGAGCATGCGACTCGGCCAAGATGCCCGCCATAATGCGCGGCCCCTGATTACCGAGGCAGAACAGGTTCTCGCATCTTTTTCTGTAGCAAGGCCTATCGTTCTCGTTCCCGTTCTCGTTCTCGGTCTCTGATCGTGGAGCGCTCGCGGTCGCCAGCTACTCGCGTTTGAGCGAGATTGCCAGGTCGGGCTTGACGATGGACGCGACATAGAGGGGCCAGATCCGGGCGCCGTTGCAGCGGAAGTCGACGATCTCTCCAGCGGCCGTGTCAAAGGAGTGTATTCGGCTGGTGTAGCGGCCCGCCTTGATTTGCAGCGTGTGATGACCCGGCTCGATTGGCACCTCGATCGCCTCCTTCCATTCGATCGATGCGACGTCGTTGGTGTCGACCAAGACGTGGAACGTGCCACGTCGAAGCTCTATACCCAAACCTTCTCTGACCAGCTTCAGGGTTGCCGCCACCGGTCCCTCTCCTTTCTCCCGGGCCCATCCCCGGGTGGGTGCGATGGTCCGAAGGCGGGGACGGTCAATCTCGCCCACCGGTGACGAGCCGCTCCCGGTCGAACATGGCCGCCACGGCTCTCCATCCGAGCCCGTCCAGGGCGAGCAGCGCGGCGCCGAGGCCGAGGGCCAGGGGTAGTGAAGGGCTGATCACGTTCAGAGACATCAGGGCCACGATGACGAGCGGGGGCAAGCTGGCGAACATCCCAAGCTGCTGGGCGGCGCGCACGTCGAGCGAGCGGGCGGAGATGGCGATGCCGACCCAGATCGACCAGCCAGCGAGCAAGGGCGTGAAGAGCAGCTGGACGAGCAGGCGGGATCCCTTGAACACTGCCGATGCCACGTCAGGCGGGGCGAAGAGCGCCACGATACCGAGGAAAATGCCGAAGACCACATAGGCGATGCCGAGGGCGGGGACGAGCACCGCCAGGGCCTTGCCGACCAGGAGCTCCTCGCGGCGGATGGGGGTGGTCAGGACCGGCTCGAGAGTGCCCTGCTCGCGTTCGCCGACGACGGAGTACGCAGCCAGGGTAGAGGGCACGATGGCTGGGATGATCAGCATGTACAGAAGGGCGAGCCCGATGCGCGTGTCAAACTTGGAGCTGGTCACCGAGACCTTGATGACCAAGAGCTCAACCACGGGCACGATGATGAAGATGAGCGGCAGCACCGCCATGGTGAGGATGACGAACCGGTTGCGGCGGTAGTCGCGCAGCTCCTTCTGCACGATCCCGACGACCCTGGCCCAGCTGAAGCTCATCGCCGCTTCGCCTCCACGTCTTCGTCCACGAGCTGCAAGTAGACGTCCTCGAGCGAGTGGCGGGGCTCGGTGATCGAGCAGATGTCCGCGCCGGCATGCACGAGGGCTCGGGCCACCTCGGGCGCGGCCGCGTCGGGGTCCGCCACGGTTAGCAGGTACGAGCTGGGGGCCGACGCCTCCCAGCCCTCGGTCCCGGGGAGCCCGGCGAACACGGAGGCGGGGTCGGCGAGCTCGGCGCGCAGGCGGACCTCGAGGCTTCTTTTGAACAGCTGGGCGCGCAGCTCGTCGGGGCGGCCCACCAGGCGCATCGTCGTGTTGAGGATGGCGACGCGGTGACAGAGCCGTTCGGCCTCCTCGAGGCGGTGCGTGGTCAAAAAGATGGTCACGCCGCGGTCCTTGAGCGCGGCGATGAGCTCGTGGACCTCTCTGGTGGCGACCGGGTCGAGCCCGGAGGTGGGCTCGTCTAAGAACAGCACCGCCGGGTCGCTGAGCAGTGCCCTGGCCAGAGCCACTCGTTGTCGGAGCCCCTTGGAGAGCGATCGGCAGAGATCGTTGGCCCGGTCCGCCAAGTTGACCGCCCGGAGCGCACGTTCGATGCGCTCGTGCCGGTCGGCGAGCCGGTAGAGACGGGCAAAGCACTCGAGGTTTTCCGCCACGGTGAGGCGCAGGTACAGGCCGGGGGACTCGGGCATGATCGATATCCGGGACCGGATGGCCGGGCCGTTCTCGGGGCGCAACTCGATGCCGGCCACCGTCGCGGCGCCTGACGTCGGCGCCAGCAGCGTCCCCAGCGTCCTCACGGTTGTCGTCTTACCGGCACCGTTGGGGCCGAGAAAGCCGAAGACCTCGCCGGAGCCGACCTGGAAGGACACGTCCTCGAAGGCGACTCGGCTGCCGAAGCGCTTGGTCAGGTGCTCGACCACGAGCGCGGGACCAGGTTTCTCGCCGTGATGGCCTGGTCGGCGCTGGCTGCCGTCGAGTTCCATGGTCATGAGCCGGAGCGCACGTCAGCGGCACCCGGTCCGGTCGCTTGCTCGCTCGCAGAGCCCACCGCGATCTCGCACGATCTGGAAGCTAGCACGGCCTTGGCCAGCCGTACTAAAATCTGTCTAAATGGTCAGCCACCCTAGATTCTGATCATGACCGAGGCGGCGACGGGACCTAAGGAGCGGACGTTCATCGAGAACGCTCGGCGCCAGCAGATCGTTGCCGCCGCGATCGACACGATCGCCGAGGTTGGTTTCGCGCAGGCATCCCTCGCTCGCATCGCCGAGCGGGTCGGCATCAGCAAGGGCGTGATCAGCTACCACTTTGCCGGCAAGGACGACCTCATCAGGCAGGTCGTGATCGAGATCGTCGAGGCCGGTAGGGGTTACATAATCCCGCGCGTCCTTGCCGGATCGACCGGGCCGGGCACGCTTCGCGCGTACATCGAGGCGAACCTCACGTTCATGCATGAGCACCGCAACTCCATGGTGGCCATCGTCGACATCGTCCGGAACGGAGGCTTGACGACCGACGGTGGCCAGCGCGTCGACGGCCGGGATGTCGACGTTGCGACCCAGCTCCTCCAAGAGCTGCTGGCGCGCCTCCAGACCGAAGGGGGGCTCCGTAGCGACTTCGACCCAGGGGTGATGGCCGTGGCGATCCGAGGAGCCATCGATTCAGTGCCGTACCGGCTTGTCCGTGACCCGGATCTCGACGTCGACCATTATGCGAGGGAGATCGCCACCATCTTCGACCTGGCGACGCGGGTCGCGGACTGAGCGCAGCGGGCAGCCGGCGTTGCAACTCCGGCTGTTGGCGCGTAGGGACGCATAGCGAGACTGCGATGAAACCGCCCAAGTCAGAGCTGGTCACGCAGGCTGATGGATGACGAGGAGAAGGCGCTTGCTCTGGCTGACAGCCGCGAAGTCTCGCCGAAATAGCTACGCGGCCAGAACTATCCGTATAGCGCTGCCCTGCGATGAGGTACTTGACGCAGCCACAAATGCCGATCGACGGTGCGGCGCTTGTGCGTGCTGCCGGGACCCGCGCCATAAAGGGCGTCCGATCAGAGAACGGAGCAGTGACCACGCCCCCGCATGACTGAACCGAGGTCCTCGTCATCGCCGGGGCAAGCGCACAGCTGGTGGGCACGTCGGCGCCAACCACGGTCGCGAGGTCAGGCCGTAATATCACGGCGGACAAGGACAATTGCTCCGACGACCAGGGTTATGAGCGCGTACGCCCCCAGTACCAAGACGGCAGGGACTTGGGCCAGGACATGCGTGTCCGAGGGGAAGCCGGTCGTGCCCGAAGCCCCGCTCGAGAGGCCACCGATGCCGTAACGCTGGACGGCGGCACTGATACCTGGGAGCAGGCTGAGCAGTGGCTCGAGGACGTACAACAGCCCGAGGGCGGCTATGACTGCGCCCACCTGGCTACGTACGGCGGACCCGATGCCGACACCGAGAACGGCGGCTAGCGCGGTGGTGACGGCGCCACCGACGATGACCGCGGCGAGCTGGCTGGCGCTCAGCTGGGAGGCTATGCGGCGGCCGGCCAGGAGCGGTATGGCCGTAGCAGCGGCCGCACCGAAGGCCACCAGGCCCAGGACCAGACCCCAGGCGCTCATGACCATCGCCTTGGCCACCAGTAGCCTCGTCCGCCTCGGCGACACCAGCAGGACCGACGTAACCGTGCGATGGCGGAACTCGTTGGTGACAGCGAGGACACCGAGCACGAGCGCGAACGTCTGGGCCGGGCCGGCCATGGAGAGCGCCTCGCGGCCGGGGTGGTCGCCAGGGTTGAAGGTGTTGGCTGCGGCGATCGAGGCGACGCCGCCGGCCACCAGGACCACCGCCCCCACCGACATCAACCAGAAGGTGCGGGTGCTGCGAAGCTTGAGCGCTTCGGAGCTGAGCAGTTTGTTCATTGTGGGCCTCCGTTCAGTTCGGCAGTGAGTTCCAGGTAGATGTCCTCGAGGGACGAGCCATGAGAAGAGAGCTCGGTGATGACGAGCCCGCCGTCGGCGACCGCTCGCCCCACCTCGTCGACGGTGCGGTCCATAACTGTGACCGTGCGGCGCTGGGCAGTAGCCGCGCCCTATCGACTGGACTGGCGTGCCCTTTCAATGACAATCCCCTCCGCAAACCTGTACAGAACAACCCGCCCCGATCTTCAAGAGGGATGCAAACGATGTCCCGCACCAGCGCGACGACAGGCGCACGCTCGCCGCCCAGCCGGCTAGACAGCTTGTCCTCAACGGCCCACGGGGTTGGGAGAGCCGCTGCCTTCGTTCTGCCAGGCCATCTACCGCCATCAGCCTTGCCGCGCCGGCGGCTCATTGACATCGAACGCTTGTTTGTGGTGCGATGGAGCGCATGGGCGAGCCAAGGGCTTCGGCGGACCGACCGCCACTGGTGGGGCCACGCTTGAGGCCAGGCGACCGGGTCCGAGTCGTGTCCCCGGCGAGCACGCCGGACCGCGAGGAGGTGGCTCTGGGCGTCGAGCTACTGAGGTCGTGGGGGCTGGTTGTAGAGCTGGGTGAGCAC
>Ga0302320_10019677_pt1 | contig 13531 bp, 9 predicted proteins | sample Bog_T0_3_FD_202130 | JGI IMG/M metagenome (GOLD analysis project Ga0302320, IMG submission 202130) | Peat permafrost microbial communities from Stordalen Mire near Abisko, Sweden - Bog_T0_3 | ecosystem: Environmental > Terrestrial > Soil > Wetlands > Peat | place: Sweden: Abisko, Stordalen Mire...
ATCACCGGCCGCGGCACGGTCGCCACGGGCCGTATCGAGCGCGGCGTCGTCAAGCTGAACGAGACGGTCGAAATCGTCGGCCTCAAGGACACCTCCACGACGGTCGTCACCGGGATCGAGATGTTCCGCAAGCTGCTCGACCAGGGCCAGGCCGGCGACAACGTCGGAATCCTGCTGCGCGGCGTCGAAAAGGACGGGATCGAGCGCGGCCAGGTCGTCGCCCACCCGAAGACCATCCACCCGCACACGAAGGCCAAGGCCGAGATCTATGTCCTCTCAAAGGATGAAGGCGGACGCCACACTCCCTTCTTCAACGGATACCGTCCGCAATTTTACTTCCGCACGACGGATGTCACCGGAGTCATCGAGCTGCCCAAGGGCGTCGAGATGATCATGCCGGGCGACAACATCAACATCGACATCGCGCTGATCCAGCCGATCGCAATGGAGAAGACGCAGCGCTTCGCCATCCGCGAGGGCGGGCGCACAATCGGAGCAGGCCGAATCACCGACATTATCGAATAAGCTGCTCTCCAACCGTTTAATCGCCTCGCCGAGGTCTCCCAAAAGGAGCCTCGGCGGCGTCGTATCAGATCCACGTTATTAGGGGTGTAGCTCAATTGGTAGAGTAGCGGTCTCCAAAACCGTCGGTTGGGGGTTCGAGTCCCTCCGCCCCTGCCATCTTCCAAATCCTTAAATGAAAAACCCGTTTCAGAGCACGCGCGTCTTCTTCGGCCAGATGGTCGAGGAGCTCCAGAAGGCCACGTGGCCGACCTGGCCCGAATTGCGGGACTCAACAATCGTGGTTATCGTGGCCTCGGTGATCCTCGGGATTTTCACAAGCATCAGCGACTTCTCGCTCATCCAGGTCGTAGGATTTCTGCACGATCTGGTGCGCTAGAGCCACAGCCCATGTCCGCCCAAACCTCAGCACCCCCCGGCGCGCAATGGTTCGCGCTTCACACGCTCTCCGGGCAGGAGAACAAGGTGAAGCTGTATATCGAGCGGTTCAAGAAGGCCGAGGAGCTGGACGACCAGATCTTCGAGGTCCTGCTCCCGACCGAGACCGTCTCCGAAGTGAAGGCCGGCAAGAAGTCGACCAAGGTGCGCAAGCTCTACCCGGGCTACGTCTTCGTCCAGATGTGCCTGTACGGCGAGGACCAGAAGCTGATCAACAAGCCCTGGTACTTCGTCAAGGAGGTGGCGGGCGTCATCGGCTTTGTCGGCGGCGAGCATCCCGCCCCGCTGCGGCAGTCCGACATCGACGAGATCCGCGCCCGCATCGAGGCCGCCAGCGGCAAGGAGGTGCCGAAGGTGCAGTACGGCGTCGGCGAGGAAGTGAAGATCAACGACGGTCCGTTCGCCAACCTGAACGGCCGCATCGACGAAGTGGACCCCGAGCGCGGCAAGCTCCGCGTCTCCGTCTCAATTTTCGGCCGGTTTACGCCGGTCGAACTCGAATACTGGCAGGTGCAGCGCCTCACGGAGTGAGGAAAGCCGCCCGCCCCCGATCCCTAGTCATTCCATGGCCAAGAAAATCCAAGGTTATATCCGTCTCCAACTCCCAGCGGGCGCCGCGAATCCCGCGCCGCCGGTCGGTCCCGCGCTGGGCGCGCAAGGCGTCAACATCATGGCGTTTTGCAAGGACTTTAACGCGAAGACCAAGGACCAGAACGGGATGATCCTGCCGGTCATCATCACGGTTTACGCTGACAAGAGCTTCACCTTCATCCTGAAGTCGCCGCCGGCTTCGGTGCTCCTGAAGAAGGCCGCCAACATCGCCAGCGGCTCGGGCAAGCCCAACCAGGACAAGGTCGGAAAGGTCACCCGCAAGCAATTGCTTGAGATCGTGAAGCTCAAGCAGAAGGACCTCAACTCCCACACGGACGAGGCAGGCATCCGCATCATCGCCGGCACCGCCCGCAACATGGGCATTGAGGTCGTCGACTAGTCTTTTCACAAGGAAACATCCCGCGGGAGGCCGGGGCGCACGTCCCAAGCCGCATACACCGCAAGGAGGACAAAATGGAAAAATACAGCAAACGCTATCGCGCCGCACTCCAGGTCACCGACCTGATGAAAGAGCATCCGCTCAAGGAGGCCGTGGAGATTCTCCACAAGTTTCCGAAGGCCAAGTTCGACGAAACGGTCGAACTGTCACTCCGGCTCGGGGTGGATCCGACCGTGGGGGACCAGATGATCCGCGGCACGACCCCGCTTCCCAACGGCACTGGCAAGAAGGTGCGGGTCCTCGTCTTCACGGACAACCCGAAGGCCGCCCTGGACGCCGGTGCGGACCACGCCGGGCTCCAGGACATGATGGCCAAGATCAACGAGGGCTGGCTCGACTTCGACGTCGCCCTGTCGACGACCGAGGCCATGAAGACCGTCCGGACAATCGCCCGCGTCCTCGGCCCCAAGGGCCTCATGCCCAATCCGAAGAGCGGCACGGTGACCGACGACCTCGTCAACGGAATCAAGGCCGTCAAGGCCGGACGGGTCGAGTTCAAGATGGACAAGACCTGCAACATCGGGGTCGGCATCGGCAAGCGTTCCTTCACCGCCGCGCAGATCATCGAGAATGCGCTGGCCGTCATCGACGCCGTCGGCAAGGCCAAGCCCGCCTCCTTCAAGGGCAACTACATCAAGACTGTTTCGCTCTCCGCATCACAGAGCCCGTCCGTGCGCATCGCGTCGGCCGAATACAGCAAGTACTGAACTCCAAGCCCTGGATACCATGAGAGCCGAAAAACAATACCTGATCGCGGAGGTCGAGACGCACCTCAAGAAGTCCGACTACGTGATCCTCGCCAATTTCACCGGCGCCACCGTCGCCGACGTGGCCGCCCTGCGCGCCAAGCTCGCCGCCGAAAAGGCCGAATTCCATGTCATCAAGAACAGCTCGCTTCGCGTCGCCGCGAAGGCCCTGGGCCTGCCTGACATCGAGGGCGCCCTGATCGGCCCCACGGCGATCGTCGTCGGGGGCAAGAATTCGCCGGGCGTCGCGAAGGTGCTGAAGCAATTCTTCAAGGAAAAGCAGAAGGTCTCGGTGAAGGCCGGCATCCTCAGCCGCAAGCTGATCACGCCCAAGGAAGTCGACCTGCTGGCAGAGATGCCCTCCCTCGACAGCCTCCGGGCGCAGCTGCTCGGATTGCTCAACCAGCCGGCGGGCGCCTTCGTCCGCGTCATCAACGCCGTTCCGCAGGGCATCGTCAATGTCCTGCAGGCAAAGGTCCGGGCAACCGCATCCTGAGCACCCAGAACCGTTGACCGGACCTTCGTCCGCCGAAGCCCCGGCGAAGGCGGACCCGTCAACAACCGATCAATCCCACACAGCACTTTGTTAAACAACCAGTCAAACGCGGCAGGCTAGGGGATACGTCCCTTAAACGCGCCTCCCAATCTAAAGGCCGCTAACCTACTGCAGGAGATAAACATGAGCAACATCACGAAAGATCAAGTCATCGAGTGGCTTTCCGGCCAGTCGGTTCTCGAAATCGCCGGTCTGGTCAAGGACCTCGAGGCAAAATGGGGCGTCTCCGCCGCGGCCCCCGTGGCAGCCGCTGCAGCCCCCGTGGCCGCCGCCGCAGCGGCCCCGGTCGAGGAGAAAACGGAATTCACCGTCATGCTCCTCGAGGCCGGAGCCAACAAGATCGGCGCCATCAAGGAGGTGCGCGCAATCACCGGCCTCGGCCTCAAGGAAGCCAAGGACCTGGTCGAGGGCGCCCCGAAGGCCGTCAAGGAAGGCGTTTCCAAGCAGGAGGCCGAGGAGGTCAAGAAGAAGCTCGAGGCAGCCGGCGCCAAGGTTGAGCTCAAGTAACCCTAACTTCGCGAGGCGAAACGCCGTCAATGGAGCTGAGGCGCCACGTCAGTGGCGCACAACTCAAATAGCCAGCGTTCGCGAAGCGAAACCCTGTCAATGCCGCCAGGGCGCCAAATTGGCGCCCAATTGAAATAAAGCCAATATTGGCGAACGAGTTGCGTCACAATCCATTCCATTCCGGACAGGCCGCGGAGTTCACGGCCTGTCCTTTGCCTTTCTCCTGTTTGTCAGTTTATTGGAGCACGCCTTCGCCCGTCGATCCCTCCTGCCACGCAGAGGGTGTCGCTGTGCGCGCCTTTTTTCCATTTAAGCCGCTCCGGCAGGAGCGGCAATCAGTAGTATCGCTATCCTCTTCCTTTAACGACCATGGCCGACCGCAATAAATCTGAGCGCATCAACTTCGGCAAACTCCGCGAAGTCCTTCAGCCGCCGAACCTGATCGAGATCCAGATCAACTCCTATCTCGATTTCCTGCAGAAGGGAATTCCCGAGAAGCAACGCAAGCCCCAGGGCCTGGAGGCGGTCTTCCGCGAGGTCTTCCCGATCCAGTCGTACGACGAGCGCCTGGTCCTCGAGTACGTCTCGTACACGCTCGGCGAGCCGAAGAATTCCGAGATCGAGTGCATCCGCGAGGGCATCACCTACTCGGTTCCGCTCTATGTGAAGCTGCGCCTGCGCGAGGAGGACTTCATCAAGGACGAGGACATCTACATGGGCGAGATCCCTATGGTGACCGAGCGGGGCTCGTTCATCATCAACGGCGCCGAGCGCGTCGTCGTCTCCCAGCTGCACCGCTCCCCGGGCATCGCCTTTGAGGTGACTCCGCATCCGAACGGCAAGCTCCTGCACTCCTTCCGCATCATTCCCGACCGCGGCACCTGGCTCGAGGTGCAGTTCGACAACAACGACCTGCTCTACGTCTACCTCGACCGCCGCCGCCGCCGCCGGAAGTTCCTGATCACGACCCTCCTCCGGGCCATCGGCTACAGCGCCGACGTCGACATCCTCAATCTCTTCTACGAGATCAAGGACCTCAAGGTTTCCAAGGCCCTCGACATGGAGAACGTGAGCACACTTGTCCTCGTCGAGGACGCGATCGACGCCCAGAAGGGCGTCGTTCTGGCGCGCGCCTTCGAGCCGCTGACCAAGCAGATCGTCCGCACCTTTGAGAAGCACGAGATCTCCGCGATCCGCGTCATCGACACAGCGATCGACGAGGGCGCCATCATCCGCGCCCTCAAGAAGGACCCAAGCCGCAACGAGGAGGAGGCCCTCAAGGAAATCTACAAGCGTCTGCGCCCCGGCGAGCCGCCGACCACAGCCAACGCGAAGGCCCTCCTGAAGAGGCTCTTTTTCGATCCGAAGCGCTACGACCTCGGACGGGTGGGCCGCTACAAGGTCAACCAGAAGCTCGGCCTGAAGGCCACGCTTGAGCAGCGCATCCTCGAGAGCACGGACATCGTCGCCGCGACCAAGTACCTCGTCCGCCTGAAGAGGGGCGAGGGCGTCGTCGATGACATCGACCACCTGGGCAGCCGCCGGGTGCGCACCGTGGGCGAACTCCTCGCCAACCAGTGCCGCGTGGGCCTCTCCCGCACGGAGCGGCTCGTCCGCGAGCGAATGACGATGTACGACCAGAGCGTCGACTCGATCACCCCGCAGAAGCTGATCAACCCGAAGGCGCTGACGACGGTCATCCGCGACTTCTTCGCCCGCAGCCAGCTCTCCCAGTTCATGGACCAGATCAACCCGCTGGCGGAGGTGACGCATAAGCGCCGCCTCTCGGCCCTCGGGCCCGGCGGGCTCAACCGCGAGCGCGCCGGATTCGAGGTGCGCGACGTCCACCCGTCGCACTACGGCCGGATCTGCCCCATCGAGACGCCCGAAGGCCCGAACATCGGGCTTATCAATTCCCTGTCGACCTACGCCCGCGTGAACGAGTTCGGCTTCATCGAGACGCCTTACCGCGTCGCGAAGGAGGGCCGCGTATCCGACAAGATCGACTACCTCACCGCCGACCAGGAGGAGGGCAAGATCATCGCCCAGGCCAACGCCGAGATCGACGAGAAGAACCACTTCGTCGGCAAGGTCACCGTCCGAAAGGACGGCGAATTCCTCGAGGTCAGCGCCACCGAGGTCGACTACATGGACGTGTCGCCCAAGCAGGTCATCTCGATCGCCGCCGGCATGATCCCCTTCCTCGAGCACGACGACGCCAACCGAGCCCTCATGGGCTCGAACATGCAGCGCCAGGGCGTGCCCCTCCTGCAGGCCGAGGCTCCGTTCGTCGGCACCGGGATCGAGGAGCGGGTTGCCCGCGACTCGAAGATCGTCGTCGTCGCCGAGGAGGCCGGAATCGTCGCCTCCGTCGACGCGAAGCGGATCATCATCACCCAGTCGGGCGAGATGCCCCGCCACATCAAGCACGACCTGAAGGGCCACGTCTCAGTCTACGAGCTGCGGAAATTCATGCGCTCGAACGCCGGCACCTGCTTCAACCAGAAGCCGATCGTCAGGCGCGGCCAGAAGATCAAGGCCGGCGAGATCATCGCCGACGGCCCCTCGACCGACCAGGGCGAGATGGCGCTCGGACGCAATGTCCTCGTCGCCTTCATGCCGTGGAACGGGTACAACTTCGAGGACGCGATCCTCATCTCCGAGAAGGTCCTCAAGGAGGACATCTTCACCTCGATCCACATCCAGGAGTTCGAGGTCACCGCCCGCGACACGAAGCTCGGGCCGGAGGAAATCACGCGCGACATCCCGAATGTCGGCGAGGAGGCCCTCAAGAATCTCGACCACAACGGCGTCATCCGTGTCGGTGCGGAGGTGAAGCCCGGCGACATCCTCGTCGGCAAGATCACCCCGAAGTCCGAAACCGAGCTCGCCCCCGAGGAGAAGCTCCTGCGGGCGATCTTCGGCGAGAAGGCCGCCGACGTTAAGGACACCTCGCTCGTGGTCCCGTCCGGGGTCGGCGGGATCATCATGGACGTCAAGGTCTCCTCGCGGATCGACAACCAGCAGGAGCGGCTGTCGCCCTCCGACCGCCGCCGCCAGATCAAGCAGATCCAGGAGGACTACAAGACCCAGATGGACAAGCTGCGGGAGGGCCTGACCGAGGCCCTTTCCAACATCCTCCTCGGCGAGAAGATCCCGCTCGACGTCGTCAACGGCGAGAACAGCGAGATCATCATCCCCGCCAACCGCAAGATCACGAAGACGCTCCTTCGCAAGCTCGCGGCCGTCTCCAAGCACGTGCAGATCGACCCCTCGCCCGTGCGGATCAAGATCATGGAGATCATCGGCTCGTACCAGTCGAAGTTCGACGAGCTCGAGTCCGACCGCGAGCGCAAGATCGCCTCGGTCGAGTCCGGCGAAGGATCCGCCGACGGCGCCATCAAGCAGGTCAAGGTCTACATCGCCACCAAGCAGAAGCTCGAGGTCGGCGACAAGATGGCGGGACGCCACGGAAACAAGGGCGTCGTCGCGAAGATCGTGCCCGAAGAGGACATGCCCTTCCTGCCCGACGGCACGCCGGTCGAAATCTGCCTGAACCCGCTCGGCGTGCCCTCGCGCATGAACGTCGGCCAGGTCCTTGAAACCCACCTCGGGTGGGCCTGCAAGAAGCTCGGCCTCCAGGTCGCGACCCCCGTATTTGACGGAATCCCGGAAAAGCGGGTCCGCGAATACCTCAAGGAAGCCAAGCTTCCCTCCTCGGGAAAGAGCGTCCTTTCGGACGGCCGCACCGGCGAGAAGATCGATCAGGAGGTCGTCGTAGGCTACATCTACATGATGAAGCTGAACCACCTTGTCTCCCACAAGATCCACGCCCGCGCGGTCGGACCCTACTCCCTGGTCACCCAGCAGCCGCTGGGCGGCAAGGCCCAGTACGGCGGCCAGCGCTTCGGCGAAATGGAAGTGTGGGCGCTCGAGGCCTACGGCGCCGCGCACACCCTCCAGGAGCTGCTCACAGTCAAGTCCGACGATGTGCAGGGCCGCACCAAGATCTACGAGTCGCTCGTCAAGGGCGACAACACGCTGCAGGCCGGCACGCCCGAGTCGTTCAACGTTCTCATCAAGGAAATCCAGTCCCTCGGGCTGGACATCAAGCTTCAGAAGCGCGACGCGCTGAGCCTCGGATCCTAAACGCTCCCTCGCCCGCCGCCAGCGCCTTAATTTTAAAATACCCAAGGGACCATCACTCATGATTCAACCCGCCGATTCAGCCGCCTCCACCCGCGAGGAGGCACGCAGCGTCCTCGGCCTCGACGAGAGCCCGTTTGATTGCGTGTCCATCACCGTCGCCTCGCCCGAAACGATCCGCAAGTGGTCGAAGGGCGAGGTCAAGAATCCCGAGACGATCAACTACCGCACCTTCAAGCCCGAGCCGGGCGGCCTATTCTGCCAGAAGATCTTCGGCCCCGTGCGCGACTACGAGTGCGCCTGCGGAAAGTACAAGCGGATCAAGTACAAGGACGTGATCTGCGACCGCTGCGGCGTCGAGGTGACGATCGCCCGCGTGCGCCGCGAGCGGATGGGCCACATCGAGCTCGCCGTCCCGGTCGCCCACATCTGGTTTCTGAAGAGCATGCCGAGCCGCCTCGGCCTGCTCCTCGACATGACCGCCCGCTCGCTCGAGCGCGTGATCTACTACGAGAACTACATGGTCGTCGACCCGGGCAAGACACCCCTCGAGCCGCGCCAGCTTCTGACCGACACCGAGTACCGCCAGGCGCTCGATGAGTACGGCGACGGCTCCTTCGTCGCCAAGATGGGCGCCGAGGCCGTCCGCGACAGCCTGACCAAGATGGATCTCGAGGCGACGGTGGCCGAGCTGCACGAGCAGATGCGCGCGACCAAGTCGAAGCAGATCAAGAAGAAGCTCTCCAAGCGCCTGAAGGTGATCCAGGGCTTCATCCACTCCAAGTCGAAGCCGGAATGGATGATCCACGAAGTCCTGCCCGTCATCCCGCCGGACCTGCGCCCGCTCGTCCCGCTGGAGGGCGGCCGCTTCGCCACCTCGGATCTGAACGATCTCTACCGCCGCGTCATCAACCGCAACAACCGCCTGCGGAATCTGATGCAGCTGAAGACGCCCGACGTCATCATCCACAACGAAAAGCGGATGCTGCAGGAGGCGGTCGACGCCCTCTTCGACAACGGCCGCCACGGCCGCCCCGTCACCGGGGCCGGCAACCGCCCGCTCAAATCGCTCTCCGACATGCTCAAGGGCAAGCAGGGGCGCTTCCGCCAGAATCTCCTCGGCAAGCGGGTCGATTACTCGGGCCGCTCCGTCATCGTCATCGGCCCGGAACTGAAGCTCAACCAGTGCGGGCTGCCCAAGAAGATGGCGCTCGTCCTTTTCGAGCCGTTCATCATCCGCCGGCTGAAGGAACTGGGCTTCGTGCACACCGTGCGCGGCGCCCGCAAGATGATCGAGAAGAAGTCGCCCGAGGTCTGGGACATCCTTGAGGAGGTCACCAAGGGCCACCCGGTGCTGCTCAATCGCGCGCCGACCCTTCACCGCCTCTCGATCCAGGCCTTCGAGCCCGTCCTGATCGAGGGCGAGGCGATCCGCATCCACCCGCTCGTCTGCACGGCGTACAACGCCGACTTCGACGGCGACCAGATGGCGGTGCACGTGCCGCTGTCCCTCGAGGCGATCATGGAGTGCAAGCTCCTCATGATGGCGACTTCGAACATCTTCTCGCCCTCGTCCGGCAAACCGATCCTCACGCCCTCCCAGGACATCGTCCTCGGGGCCTACTACCTGACGATCGAGCCCCGCCGCAAGGTCGCCAAGGACCAGCGCGTCCCGCTCCTTTCGGGCCTCCAGGAGGTGCTCTTCGCCAAGGCGGACGGCGCCCTCAAGGTGCACGACTGGGTCGACATTCCCAATCCCGACTACAAGCGCGACACGGTCTTCGGCAACAAGGACAAGAAGATCCTCCGCACAAGCGTCGGCCGAGTGATCTTCAACCAGATCTGGCCGGCGGCCCTGGGCTTCGTCAATTTCCCGTGCGCCAAGGCAAAGCTGGGCGACCTGATCCTCAACACCTACAAGGTCGCGGGCAACGCCATCACGGTCGAGACCCTCGACAAGCTGAAGGAGCTCGGCTTCACGACCGCCTTCCAAGCCGGGATCTCGATCGGAATCGACGACATGATCATTCCGGAGGCGAAGAAGGAGATCGTCGCCGACTCCCGCAAGAAGATCGCCGAGGTCGAAGCCCAGTTCAACAAGGGCATCATCACTGACGGCGAGCGGTACAACAAGGTGGTCGACATCTGGACCAACGCCACGGACCGCATCGCCAAGGAGGTGTTCGCCGGCCTCGAGTACAACGAAGGCAAGCCCGAGATCAACCCCGTCTTCATCATGATGGACTCGGGTGCGCGCGGCAACAAGCAGCAGGTCCGCCAGCTGTGCGGAGCCCGCGGCCTCATGGCCAAGCCCTCCGGCGAAATCATCGAGCGGCCGATCCTCTCCTCGTTCCGCGAGGGCCTGACCGTCCTCGAATACTTCATCTCGACCCACGGCGCCCGCAAGGGCCTGGCCGATACCGCCCTCAAGACCGCCGACGCCGGCTATCTCACCCGCAAGCTCTGCGACGTGGCGATGGACGTCATCATCGGCGAGGACGACTGCGTCGCCCGCGACGGCGTCTGGAAGAAGGCCATCATCGAGGGTGATGACGAGATCGTCGGGCTGAAGGAGCGCATAATCGGGCGCTGCTGCAGCGACGACGTATTCAATCCCCTAACGCCCACCGAGCTGATCGTCGGCTCGGGCGAACTCATCACCGAGGAAATCGCGGCGAAGATCGACGACGTCGGCATCGAGCGCGTCAAGGTCATGTCGCCGCTCACCTCCACGAGCAAGATCGGCATCGACGCAAGGTCCTACGGGATCAACCCGGCCACCAACAAGATGGCCAAGGTGGGCGACTCGGTCGGCATCATCGCCGCCCAGTCGATCGGCGAGCCCGGCACCCAGCTGACGATGCGCACCTTCCACATCGGCGGCGTCGCCTCCGGCGGATTCAAGACTCCGGAAATCCGGGTTCGCTCGGCCGGCCTCGTGCAGTACCGGGGCCTTCGCCTGGTCAGCACGGCCGACGGCGGCAGCATCGTCCTCAACAAGACCGGTTCGATCCAGATCCTCGACGCCGAGGGCAAGGAGCTCGAGACGTACAACATCGTTGTCGGCTCATTCCTGCACGTCGGCGACGGCGAAAAGATCACCAAGGGCCAGGTCCTCGCGCAGTGGGATCCGTACAACATCCCGGTCCTCTCCGAAAAGGGAGGCGTCCTCGCATTCAAGGACATGATCCCCGGCGTCACCGTGAAGCGCGAGCTGGACGAAAGCTCCGGCCGCATCGCGACCGTCGTCATCGAGCACAAGGAGGACCTCAACCCGCAGGTCGAGGTCCGCGACTCGAAGAACAAGCCGCTCGCCGCCTACTCGATTCCAGTCGGAGCCCAGATCGCCGTCAACGAGGGCGACACGATCGCCCCCGGCGCGCTCCTCGCCAAGACCCCCCGCCAGGCGTCCAAGACCAAGGACATCACCGGCGGCCTTCCCCGAGTCGCCGAACTCTTCGAGGCCCGCCGGCCCAAGGATGCCGCCGAGATGGCGCGCATCGACGGCATCGTCTCCTTCGAGGGCACGGTGCGCGGCAAGCGCAAGCTCGTCGTCAAGAACGAGGAGACCGTCCAGGAGGAGGAGCATCTGATTCCGGCCGGCAAGCACATCATCGTGCAACCGGGCGACGTGGTCCACAAGGGCCAGCATTTGACGGAAGGCGCCGCCGATCCCCACGAGATCCTCGAGATCCTCGGGCCCGCGGCCCTGTACGAGTTCCTGATCGGCCAGGTCCAGGAGGTCTACCGCCTCCAGGGTGTGACGATCAACGACAAGCACATCGAGATCATCATCCGCCAGATGCTCCGGAAGGTCCGCATCACCGATCCGGGTGACAGCGAGTACTTCTGGGGTGAGCAGGTGGACCGCGCAGCCTTCCTCAACGAGAACAGGCGCATCGACGCGGCCGGCGGCAAGCCCGCCGAGGCCGAGCCGATCCTCCTCGGCATCACGAAAGCCTCGCTCGAGACCGAGAGCTTCATCTCCGCGGCCTCCTTCCAGGAGACGACCCGCGTCCTCACCGACGCGGCGACCCTCGGGAAGGTCGATCTGCTCAAGGGCTTCAAGGAAAACGTGATCATGGGCCACCTGATCCCGGCCGGCACGGGCCTGCCTCAGTACAAGAGGCTCAAGATCAGCCTGCCCTTCGGCGCCGAGCTGCCCGTCGAAGAGCCGAAGCCTGCGGAAGTGACCGCAAGTTAGTCCTCCTCAAGTTCCCTATCCAAAGGCCGCGGCTGAATTCCAGCCGCGGCCTTTTGCTATCCGAGACGACCTCAGGCCTCCAGTATTGAAATCCGACAAGTCGGATTTCAATACTGGAGGCCTGAGGTCTTTTGGCTCAATTGGCCGCACGCCGCGTCGATATCCGGCCCGCGGGGCCGCCGGAAGTGGGCGACGACCCCATGGGCCCGAAGTTCGGCGATGAAACGGTCGGCGGTCCCATCCGAAGCCGCCGCGTAGGTGCCCCCGCACAAGCTCAAACCCGTGGGATTGTAACGGAGCAGATTGACGTGCATCCGCCTGCCCAAAAGGAGCTTGGCGAGCTGCCTGGCCTGCGGGAGCGAGTCATTCACATCCCTTAGCAGGCAATACTGGATCGAGACCGGCCGGCCGAAGGCCGATTGGTACGCCTGGGCGGCATCCAGGATCGGCCCAACCTTGTAGCGCTTGCCGGCGGGCAGGAGTCGCGCACGGGTCTCATCGTCTGGGGCGTGCAGCGAGACGGCCAGGTTGACCCCGAGACCGGTTGCCGCCAAAGCCTCGATTCCGGGCACGATCCCGACCGTCGACACGGTGACCTGCCGCCAGCCGAGCCCTCCCAGGTCGTTTCCCGCGATCCTGCGCACCGCCGCAATCACGTTGTCGAGGTTGAGCATCGGCTCCCCCATGCCCATGAAGACGATTGTCTGGAGCCTCCGGCCGTACGCGTGCGCCTCCGAGCGCAGAGCCAGAAACTGTTCCACGATCTCGCCGGACCCCAGGTCGCGCTCAAAGCCCATCTTGGCCGTGGCGCAGAAGTCGCATCCCATTGCGCAGCCCACCTGAGAGGAGATGCAGCCCGCCGCCCGGTCCCCGCGGTAGTCGGGCATCAGCACCGATTCAACCGCCCGTCCGTCGCCGAGGCGCAGCAGGAGTTTTGTCGTCCCGTCGGCCGCGACCTGGCGCGCAGCGACCGAAGTCAGGGACGCCGGGGAGGCTCCCAGGCGCGCGGCGAGTCCCTTGGGCAGGTGCCACGGCCTCTTGCGGGTTTCCGTTCCCGCCGAATAGTACGCCCGCAGGACCCGCGCCGCGTGGGAGGTGCTGTAGCCCCAGGAGGCAAACTGCTCCTGGAGCCCGCTCAGATCGTAGTCGGAAAGCGCGATCACACCCACCCTCTGGCACCGATTCGCCGCCGAGCCAAGCCGGACCCGCAGGGGACGGGCCAAACCCCCGGCTGGGGGGGGGCGCGCAAGCACAAAAAAACTGGTTATTCGCGGATTTCAATGGGTCCCAGAGGGAAGATTGCTATGAAGAGTTGGGTGATGGATAGAGCTGGGCCAAGCGGCCGGCGCTCGGCCTTGCCT
>Ga0302320_10019678_pt1 | contig 13530 bp, 9 predicted proteins | sample Bog_T0_3_FD_202130 | JGI IMG/M metagenome (GOLD analysis project Ga0302320, IMG submission 202130) | Peat permafrost microbial communities from Stordalen Mire near Abisko, Sweden - Bog_T0_3 | ecosystem: Environmental > Terrestrial > Soil > Wetlands > Peat | place: Sweden: Abisko, Stordalen Mire...
GGCAACGGTGGCGGCAAACCCAGGGCGTTGCCCTGGGCTGTCAGGTTGCGGCCTTTCAGGCCTGCTCTTTGCGGCGTCATTCTGGATGAAGAAAGCCATGGGTTTTCCGTTGACGGAACGGCTCAGGTGTTGCGATACAGGCTGGGAAGCCTGCGCTACAAGGGTTTGCCATGGGGGTTTGCCATGGTTTTGCCGGTTTCACTATGAAATATCCGGGTTAACCCGGAACCTGTTCGCGAACATAACCAGGGGGGATCGGTTTGCCGTCAATCTGCTCTTGCGCCAGGTCGAGCAGGCGCAGGGCGTCATACATGCGCAACAGCGTTTCGCGCAAATTCAGGCAGTTCTGCCGCAACTTGGGTTGCAACGCAAACGCCTCCTCAAGCTTGCCCTTGAGTTCCGCCTCCGTCAGGTTCATGGCGTCCACTGGGAACAAACACTGATCCAGCCAGGGAAAATCATAGCGTGGCTTCGACCCGATCATGGGCGTGCCAAAGCAGGCGTATTCCAGAAACTTGGGGACCGCAGCCTGGTGCAGGCCGCCCGTACTGATGGCAAAGCGGCTGCGGCGAATGGAACTGCAATAAGTTTCCCAAGGCAGAATCTCGCGGAAGCGGCGCCGGTCAAATACTTTATAGGGCTTGCCCTCGAATTTCTGGATCAGATTAAACAGCCGCTGGCGGTCGGCATACAGGTTCACAAAATTGTATTTTGCCGCGGCATAGGGATCCCGGATGACCCAAAACCCGGCAGTCGTGCTGACGTTGCAGAAGTCGTACTCCGGTTGCTCATCCTCGAAGGGAAGATTCTTCGCGGTGATGGGGATCGGAATATAAATCATCTTTTCCGGCCGGATCGTATCCTGGGCGCGCAATTGCCGGGCGCGCCAATTGAGATAGGGCAGGGCCAGCACCGCCGCGGGGCGCAGTGCAGCACAGGCAAACTCATACATAAACATACGCTCCGGCAGGGAAAACAGTGGCGGATTCCAATCATTGGCAAACCGCGCTCCCTGGGTGCGCGCGACGATACCTGAATAAAAGTTGAACAGGACATATTCCGCGTTTTGAGTGAACCAGAAGGGGGTGTTCCACCAGTCAATCGACATCAGGGAAAAATTCTTGCGCTGCTGTAAAATGGGCTGGACTTTCCGGTACTCCTTGCCCCAGAGCCCGTAAAGGATGACGTGATCGTCCGTTTTCCAGAGCAGTTGCTTGAGCTTGGACAGGCTGTCTGGATCGCTCTTGATTTGCAACGAAAAACTGCGGCAGCCGCGCACCTCCAGAGCTTGCGTCAAGGGCTTGAACGGTTCCCGGTCTGCAACGAGGCTGCGCACCCAAAGACAGTCAGTCAGTTTTATTTTGGACATATCAATTTTGGTCGCGGTAGTGTAGTGCGTGGGGTCAGTCAATGGCAATTCATGAAATCTTCGTTGTCTCGGGTTGTCTCGGGTTGTCTCGGCGGCGGCCCTCTTCTCCCGTTTCGGTTTTCGCGGGTTGGGCCGGTTTCGTGGTGAATCAACTCCGGTTTTCGGGCCGAATACCATTGAACTTTCCGGGCGTCCCTACATTATAGTCGCATGGAAAAGGACAAAGTAGCCGAGATTTTGGTGGCGATCGGAACCCTGCTGGAATTGAAGGGGGAGAACCCGTTCAAAACGCGCGCGTATTCCAATGCGGCGCGGACCATCCAGGGACTGGGCGAACCCCTGGACCAGCTCGTGGCCGAAAAGCGGCTCGGCCAGATCAAAGGCATTGGTGAGGCGCTGGAACAAAAAATCACCGAGCTCGTTGAAACCGGCCAATTAAAATACTACGAGGACTTGAAGGCGTCGCTGCCGCCCGGCTTGACGGCCATGCTGGAGATTTCCGGGCTGGGCCCGAAGAAAATCCAGGCGCTGAACCAGAAATTAGGGGTGGATTCCATCGAAAAACTGGAGGCCGCCTGCCAGGCGGGCCAGGTGGCGGAACTGGACGGTTTTGGCGAAAAAACCCAGGCGAATATTCTTGAGGGCATCGCGCGCCGGCGGCTGTATGCCAGCAAACATTTGTTGAGCGACGCCCTGGTGGCGGCCGAGCCGCTGTTGGAACGGTTGCGCGAGCATCCGGACGTGATCCGCTGCAGCGCGGCCGGCAGCCTGCGCCGGTTCAAGGAGGTGATCGGCGATATTGACCTGCTGGCATCGTCGAAAAAACCTGTGGAAGTGATCGAGTATTTCGTCTCCCAGCCCGGCTTGCTGAAGCTGCTGGCCCGGGGCGATACCAAGGCCAGCGTGATTTTACCCGGCGGCATCCAGTGCGATTTGCGCGTCGTGAGCGATGCGGAATACCCCTTCGCCCTGGCCTATTTCACGGGCAGCAAAGAGCATAATATTGTCATGCGCCAGCGCGCCATCCAGCGCGGGTTGCGCCTGAATGAATACGGGCTGTTCCGCTCCGCCGAGGAAACGCGCGATCCCGCGCTCCTGGAACCGTGCCGCGATGAGGCGGAGATTTTCGCCAAGCTCGGGCTGGTCCATGTCCCGCCGGAATTGCGCGAGGACACCGGCGAATTCGCGGCGGCGGAGCAGAACGCCCTGCCGCGCTTGATCGAGTGGACCGATCTGCGGGGCGCGTTGCATAATCATTCCAACTGGAGCGACGGCCGGGATTCGCTGGCGGAAATCGCCGCCTACATGGAGGAGTTGGGGCTGGAATACTGGGCCATCACCGATCATTCCAAGTCCTCGGTGCAGGCCAACGGACTCGACGCCGACCGTTTAATGGACCAGATTAGGAAAATTGCTGAGGTGAATGCCGGCATCGCGGCGCGCGGGGGCGACTTCCGGTTGTTGACCGGAACCGAGGTGGATATTCTGAAGGACCGGCTGGACTTTGAAGATGACGTGCTGGCGCAATTGGACGTGGTGGTCGCCAGTTTGCATGTGCCGTCCAGCAGTGAGGCGGAAAACACCAGGCGCCTCATCCGGGCGGCCGAGAACGAGCATGTGCATATTCTGGGGCACCTGACCGGGCGCTTGCTGCTGGAGCGCGAACCGTATCCGATGAACGTGCGGGCGGTGATCGATGCCTGCGCGGCGACCGGCACCTGGCTGGAGTTAAACTGCAATCCCCATCGGTTTGACCTGGACTGGCGGCTCTGGAGCTATGCCCGGCGGCAGGGGGTGAAGTGTGTGATCAACCCGGATGCCCATCGGAATGAACACGCGGGGTTTCTGCGCTTGGGGGCGGGGATTGCGCGCAAGGGGTGGCTCACCCGGGGCGACGTCGTCAACTGCCTGTCCTGGGCTGCGCTCCAAAAAGAATTGTAATCCGTCGTGAAAAAAAGCCTAATGGCATAAAATTCAAAAGATTGTGAGGATTTTCTCCCTGGAATTTTGTAAAAAAACCTTTGACGCACGAGTTGTAGGGCTGCTAGAATAGTCCTGCAATCGGACGTAAGTGTACAATTTTTTGAATTTATAAGGACAATATCGGTCAAACGAAGAACTCTAGAAGCAATATGAAGAAATTGTTTGTTTCCGCGGGATTAATGGCCATAGGGGCTACCGCTCTGCAATCTGCCATGGCCGACGACGCGGGCCCGAAGTATTGGAGCGTGGGGGCAACCTTGCGCGGCTTCTACGACGACAACTACAATATTGGCAACAGCACCAAGGGAAGTTTCGGCACCGAAGTGCTGCCGACCGTTTCCGCCCACCTGCCACTCGGCCAGACCGATATCGGGATTCGCTATACCTACGGGTTGTACTACTACGAGAACCGCGATGAAATCGGGGTGACGCCGATTGATCAAACCCAAGAGGTGGATGTGTGGTTGAACCATGCGTTTAACGAGCGCTGGAGTGCCAAGTTCTCAGATACTATTGCGTCAGGTCAGGAGCCGGAGCTGTTGAACGCGGGAAATCCCAACGGGGGAACGGGTTCAATTGCCACACCTTATCGAATCAATGGTGACAATATTGCAAACCATGGTACCGTGGAGGTGGATACCATCTGGACCCGGTTGTTTAGCACGGCATTGACGTACAACAATGGGTATTATCAGTATCAGAATAGTGGGGCAGAGCCTGTTATTGAGGTGGATGCGCATGACAATCCGGTTCTGGATCCGACTACTGGTAAGCCGATTGTGGTGGGGTTGGGAACCCTCGATAGCAAAAACAGGTTTGATCTTGGTCAACCTAGTCTTGCAGGCCTTTTGAATCGTGATGAGGAGAGCGTGGCGTTGGATTTGAAGTGGACCGTGCTGCCAGAAACAATTGTTTTTATAGGGTATTCTCTAGGGTGGGTGAATTATACGGGGAATGAAATTATTGATGTTCCAACCGACAAAAACGGTGTCCCCTTAAATCAGTCAAATAACAATAATAAATATATTTATTACAGTTCAGCTCGTGATAACGTCTCGCATACTGGTTACTTGGGGGTGAGTCACGATTTTGCGCCTAACTTAACAGCAATGATCAAGGGGGGTGCCACTCTGGTTGACAATTATGCGGACCCGATTTATGCATCCACCTCTTGGGCGCCTTATGCGGATCTGTCTTTGGCGTACACCTATCTGCCAGGCAGCTATTTGAAATTCGGTTTTACGCAGGATGAAGGCGCCTCGGATCAGGTGAAGTCGGACTACTCTGGTCATATCACAGAATACACCGAGAACTCGGTGGTCTATCTTGATTTAAATCATGCCTTTACGCGAAAATTGAGCGCCGACTTGATTGCTCGCGTGCAGTATTCCACCTACAATGCCGGGGCGGCTGCCAACGCTGACACCACCGACTACGGTCTGGGTTTGAACGTCACCTATCTAATCAACAATCACATCTCGGTGGATGCGGGTTATAATTATGATGATGTGGAGAGCGACCTCGCCGGATATGGTTATAATCGCAACCGTGTTTATCTTGGTTTGACTGCAACTTATTGATTAAAAACAGTTTGCACATGTATTGAACGTGCAGCCGGGAGCCGGGTCTAAAAGGCTCCCGCATTTTTTTATTGAGTATGGACGATTTTAAAACTTCCACGCAACAAGAAGCGCGCCTGCACTTCTTGGACTATTGGCGTGTCATCCGCATCCGCAAGGCCATCATCATCACCGTGTTTTTGATCACGGCGATCATCGCCACGGCGGTGACGTTTGTGCTGCCGGAATCCTACGCCAGCACCGCGCGGGTCAAGGTGGAGAATGATGGGCCGGACATTTCCCCCATGAGCGGCAACCAGGTGCCGCAGGGATTTGATCCCTATTTCATCCAGACCACGTTCGAAATCATGCAGTCACAGATGGTGCTGAGCAACGTCGTGGCGGCCATGAACTTGAATGTGGAGTGGGGCAAGAAGTGGTTCAATGGCGAGACGCTCAAGACGACGGAAACCATGGAAATCCTCAAGCAGCGCATGTCGCTGGCTCCGGTGAAAAACACCAAGCTGATTGCCATCACGGTTTACAGCGACGACAAGCAGGAGGCGGCCGATCTGGCCAATGCCATCGCCAAGGCATATAAGGATTATCGCATTGAGTCCCGGCGTTCGTTAACCACCAACGGAGTGGCCGTGCTGGCGGATCAATACGTCGCCGAGGAGCAGGAGATCAGGACCAATCAACTGTTGGTGGATCAACTCCGCCAGGATTTGCAAGTGGATGATCAAGCCAATTCGCTTGAGTACACGCCCAAGATTGGCTCGGATGCGATCAAGTCCTACCTGCAAAATAAAATTGAAGGCGAAAAATTCTACAATGAGCAATACGTTCAATTGCAGGAGCTTAAGTCCGTCCCCCGGGAAAAACTCGCCGACGTGCTGCCCCAGATGGTCACCGACTCGGCCCTGAGCGATTTGCTGACCAAATTTCATGAGGCCCGGCAGCAATGGGTGACCCTCACCAATGATTACTCGCTGACCAGCCCCAACGTTACCCGGGTGCAATCCCTGCTCACGGAATTGAGTCATCAAATTGATGATCGGGTGGCGGGAATCATGATTGGTTTGGAAAGTCAGGTGAACTCCAAGAAAGCCATGCTCGACGCGATGACGGAGGAGTTTGAGAAAGCCAAAGCGAAGGATCAGGAAGAGGCCAGGAAAGATCAGCCTTACTACGATGCCAAACGCAATTTGCTCCAGAAACTCGAGATGCACAAACTGCTCTACTCCAAGTTGATCATGGAGAAGACGGATGAGAGCCTGCCCCAAAGCCTCATGGTGCAAATCACGGACCGGGCGGAGCCGGGCAAGGCACCCGTCAAGCCCAACAAGCCGGTGAATATCGCGCTTGGCCTGGTTTTTGGATTGGTCATGGGTATTGGCCTGGCCTTCTTCATTGAGTACCTGGATACCAGCGTGAAGACCATTGATGACGTTGAGCGCATGTTCCAAGCGCCCGTCTTGGGGGTGATTCCGCAAAACATCGGGTACCTGATGGACGAAGGCACCGAAAGCAAACATGCGGAAGCTTACCGCGTGTTGCGCACCAATTTGTTGTTCTCGCGCAAGGATGAGAAGTTGAACACGATTGTGATCGTGAGCGCCGGGGCCGGCGAAGGCAAATCCACCACGACCGTGAATCTGGCCACGGTGTTTGCCCAGGCGGGCCACCGGATTCTGGTGGTGGACTCCGACTTGCGCCGTCCCACCCTGCACAAGCTGTTCAAGGTTCCCAACAGCCTCGGTCTGACCAACTATCTGCTCAAGCAGAACACGCTGGCCGAGCTGGTGCAAACCACCTTGGTCCCGAATCTCGACTTCATGGCCAGCGGCCGCCTGCCCAACAGTTCCATGGGCATTCTGGGCTCGGCCCAAATGAAGGAAATGATCGCCGAATTGAAGCAGCGTTATGACTTCATTTTCTTCGATTCCCCCCCGATTCTCGGCGTCAGCGACGCCTCGGTGCTGGCCAGCGAAGTGGACTTGGTCATGCAGGTGATCCAATATCGCCGTTATCCACAGCCGATGACCATTCGCGCCAAGCAGATGATTGAAAAAGTCGGCGGCAATTTTGTCGGCATGGTGTTGAACAACATCAACATGTCGCAGGATGAAGGCTACTATTACTATAGTGGCTACTACCACGACTACTATTATTCCCGCAATGCCACCGAGCAGGAAGCGGAAGCCAAGGCGGACAAGGCCCTGCTGGAGGCTAAATCCAAGGATAAGGAACAAGCCGGAGTCAACGTCAAACAGAAATAATGAACGAGTAAATTATGCGGATGAAATTATATAGTCTGGTTCGATTTCAAGTGCTGGTGCTGGCTGGTTTGCTGCTGTTGAGCGTGTCGGGTTGCGTTACGACTGACCCCACTGAAGTGATGCACGGCGAGGGGCAGGTGCTGCCGCGTTTGCAGGTGGGTGACGTGGTCACCATCACTCTGGTCGGGCCGCCGGAGACGCTTATGCCGCTGGAAAAGCCGATCACCGATGATGGGTCCATTTCCCTGCCGGATGTCGGGTCCGTTCAGGCCGCAGGCAAGACGCCGGGTGAATTGGAGGCCAGTATTTATGCGCTTTACGTCCCGAAAATCTATACCCATCTCTCGGTGACCGTGAAGACGACCAGCGACCGCGTGTATTTTGTGCGCGGGGAGGTTCATTCCCCGGGCCGGTTGGTGTATGTGGGGCCGATCACGGTCACCAAGGCCATCACCTCCGCCGGCGATTTCACGGATTTCGCCAATCACCACCGCATTTATTTGATTCGCGCCAATGGCAAGCGCTTCGAGCTGGATGGCGACCAGATTCTGGCTGGCGAGTTCCCTGATCCGCCGGTGTTCCCGGGGGATCAGATCGAGGTCAAGCGCCGGATCATGTAATGGTTCAACTGCGTATTTTGTCCGGTTCTCAGGCGGGTGGTTTTCAAACCATCCGCCGTTTTCCTTTTCATGTGGGTCGTGCGGCGGACAATGATCTGGCCCTGGAGGTTCCCGGCGTTTGGAATTACCATTTTATGCTGGATTTGCGGCCCGGGAAAGGAATCATCGTTCAAACCTTCGATCAGGCCTTTGTGGCCGTCAATGAAGAGCAACGGACCTTTGCCCGGTTGCATAATGGGGACACTCTGTCGTTCGGTTCGGCCAAGGTGCAATTCTGGCTGGCGGGCCCGGTTCAGCGCAGCCTGCGCTGGCGCGAGTTCTTTGTCTGGGCCCTATTGGCGCTGGTCACCCTCGCCCAGCTGGGGCTGGTTTATTTTCTGCTCCAGGCAAAGTAAGGTTTTAGATTGATTCCAAACGCCGAAGTGGGCAATGAAATCGAACGGACCTGCCGCGCGCCCAGCGCGGCAGGGCACTTCACTCCGTGCGCGCCGCGCCTGCCACCAGCGGGTGCAAATTGTCCCCAGCGTCGCCTTGCCGATCCGCAATCCAGCAATCGCTCTCAGTGCCGAAAATGCCGCGCCCCCGTGAAGGCCATGGCCATGCCACGGGCATCGGCGGCGGCGATCACCTCGGCATCCTTCACGGAACCGCCCGGCTGAATGGCGGCCGTGGCCCCGGCATCCGCCGCCGCGAGCAATCCGTCCGGGAAGGGGAAAAACGCGTCGCTGCACACCACGCTGCCCGCCAGCGGCAGTTTGGCTTCACCTGCTTTCCATACGGCGATGCGGCTGGAATCCACCCGGCTCATCTGGCCGGCCCCGGTGCCCAGCGTGCGGTCGGCCCCGCAATACAGGATGGCATTGGATTTCAGATGCTTGACCACGCGCCAGCCAAAGAGCATGGCCTTGAGTTCCGCCTCGGTCGGCTGCCGGTGGGTCACGATTTTCAAGTCCGCGGCGCTGGTGGTTTTCAAATCCCGCTGTTGCAGCAGATAAGAGTCGGCCCCCACACTCCGGATATCCCACGGTTGCGCCGCGGAGGGACATTTCAAGAGTTGCAGCAGGCGCAGGTTTTTCTTCTTTTGCAGGATTTCCAGGGCTTCGGGGGTGAACTTGGGGGCCACAATGACCTCGCTGAAAATCTCCGCAATGGCTGCGGCGCATGCCGCATCCAGCGGCTGGTTCACGGCGATAATGCCGCCGAACGGCGCCTGTGTATCGGTGGCAAACGCCTTGTCCCACGCGTCGCGCAGGGTGGCACCCTGGCCCACGCCGCAGGGGTTGGTGTGCTTGAGAATGGCGAGCGTCGGGGCGTCGTCGCGAAACTCAGCGATTAGCGCGGCGGCCGCCGTGAGATCCAGAATATTGTTGTAGGAAAGCTCCTTGCCATGCAATTGCTGGAAGAAATCGTGGAACTTGCCGTAGAGCGCGGCCGTTTGGTGCGGGTTTTCGCCATAGCGCAGCGGTTGGGCCAGCGGCGCGGCCACGGTCAGGACCAGCGGCAGCGAGTTTTTTTCGGCGGCGAATTCCTGTTGCAGGTGGGCGGCGATGGCGGCATCGTAAGCGGCCGTGCGGGCAAAAACCTTGGCGGCGAGTTTGCGGCGCAATTCCACGGTGGTGTTGCCCGCCTCGGAAATCTGTTTCGCCACTTCGGCGTAATCAAAGGGATCCACCACCACGGTCACGCTGTCGTGGTTTTTGGCCGCGCTGCGGAGCATGGAAGGCCCGCCAATGTCAATGTTTTCGATGGCCTCATGGAGCGAGACGCCGGGTTTGGCCACGGTGGCCTCGAAGGGGTACAAATTCACCACCACCAAATCAATGGGGGTGATGGCGTGCGCCTTTATGGCCGCCTCATGCGTGGCATTGCCGCGGATGTAGAGCAGGCCGCCGTGGACCTTGGGATGCAGCGTTTTGACGCGGCCATCGAGCATTTCGGGAAAGCCGGTGTGTTCGCTGATGTCCTTGACGGTCAGGCCGGCTTCGCGGAGGGATTTGGCGGTGCCGCCGGTGGAGATCAACTCCACCCCTTGGGCGGCCAGGATCTGGGCAAACGGCACGAGGCCGGTCTTGTCGGAAACGGAAAGCAAAGCGCGTTGAATTTTCACGCTGGATACAATCGGAAAAAAACGCGGTTGCTGCAATCGCAAATGTGATTCCGAACTGGCGATGGATCGGCGCGAAGGTGGGGCCGACCTTTGGCCTGCCGGTTCCGGGAGACTCGGTCTCCCGGAATTCTTCAACTGGCTTGCAGAGCAAGCCAGAACCGGCAGACCGGAGGTCTGCCCCACATACTGGAGGCGAGCTTGAGTAACCGGTTTCCCGTCGCTTTGAAGCCTGAAAGTCAGACCGATAATAGACCGGGATCTCACTGGGACTGCGGTCATGCTTTCAGATTTTGGCGCAGGAGTTCCAGGGCCTGGGTGGCGGTGACATCCTTGAAGGTGAGGCGATCCCATGGGTTCAGGCGGCGCTCCACCTGGACGCCCTGCGCCGAAGCCAGCGCAATGAAGACCGTGCCGACCGGTTTTTCGGGCGTGCCGCCGTCAGGGCCGGCGATGCCCGTGACGGCCAGCGCGAAGTCCGCGCCGGATCTGGCGCGGGCCCCCGCCGCCATTTCCCGGGCCACCGGCTCGCTCACCGCGCCGTGCAAGCGCAATGTCTCGGCGGCGACACCCAGCAGCGATTCCTTGGCCGCATTGGCATAACTCGTCACCCCGCCCCAAAACACCGCCGAGGCCCCGGGCACATTGGTCACGCGGTGGGCAATATTCCCGCCGGTGCAGGACTCGGCCAGCGCGAGGGTTTGCCGGTGCCGGGTCAGTAAACGCACCACCACGGTTTCCAAGTCGTCATCGTCCTGGCCATAAATATTCGCTCCGAGGATGCCCTGCACCACGGTTTCGCCTTCGCGCACGAGGTCCGGGGCCGGGGTCCCCCTGGCGGTCAAACGCACATCCACCGCGCCGGGGCGCGCGCAATAGCCGATTTCCAGCCCCCGGGCCACCAGCGGTTGCAACGCTGCCTCAACCATCTCCTGCACGCGCGATTCGCCCACGCCGGTGGAACGAAGCGTGCGGCAGATGAAAATCTCCGGGGCGAACTCGCGCTGCAACCACGGCACCACCGAGGCATCAAACATGGGCCGCAATTCGCGCGGCGGTCCGGGCAGCATGACGAGCCAGCGGGATTGCCCAGCCGGGGTGTTTTCCCAAGCGGGGATTTTCAGGGCCAGACCCGGCGCGGTGCCGGTGGGGTTGAGAAAGACCTCGGCCCCTTCAGGCACCAGGGTCTCGACGTCGGTCTTGGGCGGACGCGGCCGGTTGCGTTGGGCAAAAAAAGCCTCGATATGGGCCAGCACCAGCGGCGAAGGCACGAGCTTGCAGCCCAGCAATTCCGCGATGAGTTCCCGGGTGATGTCATCCGAGGTGGGGCCCAGTCCGCCGGTGGTGAGGATCAGGTCGGCGCGGGTCAAGGCTTCGCGGACGGCCTGCTGGATGTCGCGGCCGCGGTCGGCCACGGCGACCTGCCGGGTCACCACCTGGCCGAGATCCGCCAGGCGGCGGCAGAGCCATTGTTGATGCGTGTTCAGCACCCGGCCCAGCATCAATTCGCTGCCGGTGTTGATGATTTCGACGTTCATGGCCGGGACTATTTTGGCGGCTTGGGCTTGCTGACGTTGGCGGAAAAGGCCCCCAGCAGATAACTCTTTGCGTCATCGGGGAGGCCCAGATAAATTTTGCCCGGCAGCCGGTTGTGGTCCAGCTGGCCGAACTCCAGGCGCAGGGCGTAGCCGCCGGTGTAGTCCGCCTTTTGCACCGTGCCATCCTTCCAGCGCAGCGTCACGCGCGCGGCCCGGTCCGTATTCGTGGTGATATTGATGTTCTTGCCGGCCAGGGCCTCGGCCGGCACGCCGCTGAAATTGATGACCGCACCAAACTCCAGGGCGGTGTGCGAACCCGCGCGCAAACTGAGCGCGCCATTTTGAAAAACCGCCCGGTCCAGCCGGAAATCCTGCCCGTGAATGCGGCCGGCCACCGGCGTTTCCGGCAGGGTGCTGCCCGCCAAATCCAGCCGCCAGCTGGCATCGCTGGCCGTCGGCGCGACCGGAACATCCGGGGCCGTCGGAGCGGGTTCCACCGGGGCGGAGGGCGCCACGAACTCACTGGGCGCGGGTGCCTGGCGGATGGGACCGTGCGTGGCATGGCGGGGCCGGATAATGGTGGCCCAATAGATGGCCGCCGCCACCACGCCGACGAACAGCAGAATGAGGATCACCACCCAGGGGCCGGAAGAGCGCGGCAGCGGGATCACGGCCGGAGCGGGGGCGTTGTCCGAAGCGATTTTCTTCACCTTGGTGCCGGTGAGGAGCAGCCGCTGGGAACCCGTGGGGGCCTGCGGAATGCAGATTTTTTGGAAGCAGGTCGGGCAGTCCATGGCCATGCCCGACTGCGAAGAATCGCACTTGATGTGCTGGCCGCAGGTCGGGCAGGCAAATTTGAACTCGCTCATGACTGGGCAAAACATTTCACATCCGCGCGCCGGCGGCAATGCCCTTTTTTTGGCGGTGGTCAACCCGGGGTGTGAGACAAAAATCTGCAAGCAGCTTAAAAAGCGCATAAAACCGCAATTTGTGTCGCCAGGAAACGAGCTGCCGATGGCCAGCCGGGCGGGTGGGACGGTTAGGTCGGAGCGCGGCTTTGGTGAAAGCCAGCCGCCGCAACGTTCGCCATTCCATGAAAGGGAGCGTTTAGGTTCATGGTTCGGAACGCAGACTTTGAGCCGCCACAGAAACCGGGTCCTGCCCATTTTTTCCACCTTGATTTACCTTGATTTACCTTGATTTACCTTGATTAGGCTTGATTTACCTTGATTCAGACAGCGATCTGGCGACGGTACACTCCCCGAATTAAAATTAAACACCGGGCGACGAGCGGTCGCCACCCCCGAATGCGGCGGCGGTCCACGGCGTGACATTTTGGCGTTGTGGGCGCTCATGAATTGATCTTTCTGGCTTTAGCATATCAGGGGACCTTGGACATAGGCTGTCCAAGGTGTTTTTTTATGCAAAAAAGTTCAACCCCGGCGAATCTACGCAATCGTAGCTACGCATGCCTCGTTTGGTGGGCTTTTTCGGGTCTTTCAGAATTTTGTCTCACACCCGTCAACCCGGATATTTCATCGCCCTTCGGACAGAGACGTGAATAACCGCATGAAAAGAGGGGGCCAACCAGTTCGGATGCGTGGTTGAAAAGCCGCGGCACGCAGGTTTGGAAACCAGCGATACGGCAGGCTGGGAAGCCTGTGCTACAATGGTTTGCCATGGTTTTGCCGGTTTCTCTATGAAATATCCGGGATAGGGGTTCGCCATTTTGACTTCTGGCGAGCTGCAAGCCATTCACTTTGTTATCTTTGCGTTTTCTTGTGGCCAAAATTCGGGAAACTTCGTGCAGTTTGCGCCAAACACTTTTTCAATTGGCAACCGGCAATCTGCAATCGGCAACCGGCAATCGGCAATCGGCAATCGGCAATCGGCAATCGGCAATCGGCAATCGGCAATCGGCAATCGGCAATCGGCAATCGGCAATTCCCCATTTTCCCCTGTCACCTTTCCGCCCGTCCGCGCATCTGGTCCGGAATGAACCACGCCCGTTTTTTCCGCCAGCTACTGTCCGCTTTGCTCCTTGGGGCCGCCTTGCACCAGGCCGGGGCCCGCAC
>Ga0302320_10019680_pt1 | contig 13529 bp, 10 predicted proteins | sample Bog_T0_3_FD_202130 | JGI IMG/M metagenome (GOLD analysis project Ga0302320, IMG submission 202130) | Peat permafrost microbial communities from Stordalen Mire near Abisko, Sweden - Bog_T0_3 | ecosystem: Environmental > Terrestrial > Soil > Wetlands > Peat | place: Sweden: Abisko, Stordalen Mire...
GCTCCACCGGCGTGGAGGTTGTCGGTGGGGCGCATGAAAAAATTGAGGTCGCCGTTGGGGCTGCCTGTCTGGGTGAGCGCGGTCTCGATGGTCGCGTTTTCTGTGCGGCCAAAGTACATGCCGTAGCCCAGGCGCAGTATGGGCCGGTGCGTTTCCGCGCTGCCGAGCGCAAGGCCGATGCGCGGGCCCCAGTCGTTGCCGAGGGTGGGCAGCTTCTGTGTGAGCGGCAGTTCGGGGTTTGCAAGAGCGGCGATGGGCGGCGGGAGTTGCTCGCGTTCCAAGCGCAAGCCGCCGCTCACCACTATCAACTTACCGGGCTGCCATTGTAGGGTCGTGAAACCGGCCCAGTCATTGGTGCTCAAGTACCAGCTTGCTGGACCCATGACCTGCGAATAATAGGAATAACACGGGAGATAGCCAAGCCCGCGCAGCCCACCCGATGAGTCGCGCCACACCTTGCCGGTTTCATCGCAGTTATGCTGGTTATAGGGGTTCAGTTCGCCGGCCAGCCCGTATTTTGCAAACGCGAGAGCGTCAGAGGCGTAGTTCTCAACATTCGCGTAAGAGTAGGTGCCTGTCTGGTTGCGCAACAGGCTGGTTGCATCCGCATTGTGGCTCAGTTCAAACCCACCCTTCACCAGCAAGGTGCCGTGAACCCAGTCGACGGTCTCCTGGCCCTGATACACGTGTTCGTCGGGATAACTGCCTGTGCCGAATCGCGATGGGTTGCCGAAGGTGAATCCGTAACGATTGTCCACCACGATCTGCGGTAGCTGACCCCACTGGTTTGGGGCAAGGAGCGGTTGTTCATAGGTGGAAGGTGTCTCCGCATGCGCGCTCTGGATGGTGCGGCCCGCCGAACCCTGAGTAACAGCGAGAAGGTTTGGGGTGAGAAAAGCCTCCCAGCGTGAGAGCAGAAGCTCTTCGCTCGCTTTGCTGGAGCCAAAGCTGTTAGCCCCGTAAGGTTCCGATACGCGCGTCAGGCCACCGCCGGGGGAGTTCCAAAGCGCGCCCGTCGCTTCAAGCGTGAACCGGTTGCGCTCAGATGCATCCCAATCGAGACGGCCAAACCCGACCCACTGCGCGGCGGTGCGCGGAGCGGGGCCTAGAAGTCCGGACAGGCTGGTCAGCAGCTGTGAATAGGCATTCAGTCCTTCGGCAACGGGATTGGTCCCACTGAGGGCCAGGCGCGCGGACAGCACCTGCATCTGGTCGTTGGAGGGCTGGGCAAAAAACTCGTCTGGATGCTTCACTGTGGCCAGGCCGGGATCGTTGCGCCGGTAGCTATCGAGCGCTGCGAACCAGAAGAGCTTATCGCGGCGGATCTGGCTGCCAATGCCGACACCCCAAACAGATTCGTGGTCTGGAGGGGTGTAGGGCCTGGGCGTGAATGCAGGCGAGGTGGTCAGCGTGGCCGGTGCGGTCAGCTGCACCCATTGGGTAAACGGATTCTGCGCGCCCCATATATTTTGGCGGTCAGAGGCGAAGGCCTGCCCATGGAAACCATTGACGCCGCGCGCGGTTTCGACATTCACCCGGCCGCCGGCGGTGCGCATTCCTTCGGCCTCTGTATTCCCTGCGGCTGTTTGAACTTCGCGGATAGCGGCCTCCGCCACCGGCGATCCATGGCCGCCGGCCCAGGCCTGGCCCATTCCGTTCTGTTGACTTCCGCCCTGGCCATTGGAACCGGGGCCCGAGTTTTCCTGGCCGCCAAAAGCCATCCGCGTGCTTGAACCATCTATGGCGGTCTCGGCCGCTTGCTGGCCGGCTCCGCGCAGGGAAGCCGCGGAAGTCCCGCCTGCCGCAGTAGAGGCCGTTGGCGTATCGAGCACAAAATCCTGCCAGCGGCGGCCGGCCGCAGGCAGAGACTGGATTTCCGATGCCGTCAGCGTTGTAGCGACGACAGATGTGACGGGGTCGATTTGGGCAGTCACCGCATGAATCGGACCCTTGGGAAGGCGTTCGAATTCAAGGGCTGCGCTCAGGGCTGATGCAGCTGCCACCTCGCTGACCATCAGGCACTCGCGAGAAACCGGGGGCGCGATCTGGAGGGTGGGTTTGGCGTCTGAAATGAGGGATGGGAATGCCCGACGTCCGCTCAAGAGCAATGTCTGCAGCGGCTCACTGGCCAGCTCGGAAATCAACGCCGGTGACGCAGTTGTTGGCATCAGCCTTGACTCGCGCCAGAGGTCTCGTCCGCTCAAGTCCAGTTGCCGGATCGTCTGGGTGGTCAGGGGATCGACGACGACTATCGCTTCAATGCTTGGATTTTCGCGCGTGGATTCCGCAGCTTTGAGCTCAATCAGCGCCAGTTCCCGCAGCGGATCAGGCGGCGTTGGCGCGGGGATCGTCGCTTCCCCCGCAGGCTGGCGTACCGCGACATCGACGGGCTTGGGACCAATCGCTTCGAACGCCATGGACGCCTGCACCTGCGCTTCGTGGCCGACGGAGACGACGATTCCTTCTAGACGACCGCGGCCCAGGCTCCCGCTCGCTGCTTCCACCGTGTACGAGCCGGGCTCCAACCCTGTGAAGCGAAAGCTCCCGTTCTTTTTAGTTACGGACTGGGTCTCCACGGCGGTGCTCTCGTTGCGCGCAATCACCGTTGCACCGCTGAGTGGCACCGATCGTAAATCGGTTAGTTTGCCTGCGATTGAACCGCTCCCGGTGGCCAGAGTAGCCCCCACAAGCGGTGCTTGCGCACCAACCGCCGCGCATGCGCTCAGCAGCAGCGCAGCCAGCAGCACCGGCCTCATCCAATTTCGTCCTGCCATATCGGAACCAACTTGCGGCAGAACTGGTGGATAAAGGCAACACCCTCACTCACACGGCCCGCTCTCGTGACAGGTCCGGATGGGGCGGAATCGCTGGATCAGGAAAGAATCCTGGTTCCCGCCTCTGAAATTCCCAAAAGTGAAGTTGCAGACGATTGTACGTCCTGATTCGGTAAACTGGAAGGACGCCCAATTTATTTCGTGGCTGACTGCGCACCGCAGTCCAAAAGAGAATTGTCAGCTGACACCTGAAGACTGGTTCCCATGTTCATAGATGAAGCAAAAATTCGCGTCAAGGCCGGAGACGGCGGCAATGGCTGCATGGCCTTCCGGAGGGAGAAATTCGTGCCCCGCGGGGGTCCCTCGGGCGGTGACGGAGGCCGAGGCGGCGATGTCGTCATGGTTTCATCTCAGCGACACAACACGCTGATCCACTTCCGCTATAACCCGGAACACAAGGCGCAGCGCGGCGAACACGGGCTTGGCTCCAACTGCACCGGGCTGGACGGCAGGTCGATTACGCTGCAAGTGCCCGTTGGAACGGCGCTTTACGACCAGGATAGCGGTGAGCTTATCCATGACTTCGAGACCCCGGACGAGAGCGTTGTGATCGCAAAAGGCGGACGCGGCGGACGCGGAAACCAGCATTTCGCTACACCTGTCCACCAGGCTCCACGCGAACACGAAATGGGGCGGGCGGGCGAGGAACGCAATTATCGGCTGGTGCTGAAACTGCTGGCCGATGTGGGACTGGTTGGCTACCCGAATGCCGGCAAGTCTACGCTGATCTCTCGCATTTCCGCGGCCAAGCCAAAGATTGCCGATTATCCGTTTACTACACTTGAGCCGAACCTCGGCGTAGTCACCGTGGGTGAGGAGCCGGACCAGGAGTCGTTCGTGGTGGCGGACATGCCGGGGCTTATTGAAGGTGCGCATCTTGGCTCAGGGCTGGGCACGCAGTTTTTGCGGCATATTGAGCGGACGCGGTTGCTGCTGCACCTAGTGGATGTGTCGGACGCGTCGGGCCGGCCGGACCCGGTGGAAGACTTCAAAGTCATCAACAAGGAGCTGGCCAGTTTTTCGGTTGAGACTCCGGAGCAGCCGATGGATGACAATCCTGGGCCGAGGATCGAATACCCGTTGCTGAACAAGACGATGATTGTCTGCGCTACCAAGATCGATTCGGCGAATCCGGAGAAATTGAAGAAGCTGGCGGCGCATATCAAGAGAAAGAAGCTGGAATTTCACGCGATTTCAGCGGTTACCGGCGAGGGAATTGACGAATTGAAGTGGTCGTTGGCACGGCATTTGCGTGCCTAGCCGGACTCGATAAAGTATCTGCTCAGCGGCCTTAAGTCCTTTGTTTCGATGGGTCGAATTGGGTTTTTTGGGTCTAATCCTTTTCTTTTGCTGGGGTTGCGGCAAAAGTGGGGGAGGGGTGGGGTACATCGGGGGTGTAAACCGGGCACATTCCTGACAGATTGAGCGGTTTTGGCCTTGGCGGAGGAATGCGGATTGGAACGTCATGAATCCAGTGTGCACGAATCCGCGAATTAAACTGCAAATCGCGGAAAGGAATTCTTGGGGGAAGAGTGGGGCGGTCTCCCACCCTTTCGCCGAATGCGCGAAAGGATGGGGCACCCGTTCTTTAAGGCGGATCAGAAGTGGGCCGCCCGTCTTGGATAGGCTATTTCAACCATAACGACTATAATTATGGTTGAAATGGAGGGCTCCGATGGCCTGGCAGCTCCAACAAGCTAAAACGCGCCTCAGCGAGGTGATTGAAGAGGCCCACGCACGGGGACCGCAGATCATTACGCGTCACGGCACTGAACGGGCTGTCGTTCTGTCGATCAACGACTACCGCGCCCTTGTTGCTCACAAGCCCAACTTTATCGAGTACCTCCTCAGCGGTCCGAAAGTGGAGGGTTTCGAAATTGAGCCCAGCCACGATATGGGTCGCGAGATCGACCTGTGACCGGGCAGGGTCGCTACCTGTTCGACACGAATGTTCTCAGCGAGACATGGAAGCCGAAAGCAAACCAAGGCGTGATTGAGTTCCTGCGATCCACCGAGCCCACGTCCGCGTTCATCAGCGTCCTGACAATTGGCGAACTGCGCAAAGGGGTCGCCGCCAAGAAGCTCAGAGATCGTGATTCCAACGCGGCGACGCGACTGGCTGCGTGGGTGGAAGGCATCGAGTTAAGCTTTGCCGACCGGGTTCTGGGCATCGACACAGCCACTGCCAGGCTGTGGGGAGAATGGTCCGGCGAGCGGGCGCGGCCTGTTGTGGATACGCTGCTGGCGGCAACCGCCGTGCTGCACGATCTGACGCTGGTTACGAGGAATCTGCGCGATGTGAGGGGGATTCCGGTGAAGCTGCTCGATCCGTGGACGGCGTAGCGATTACAGTTGCGCTTTATTCGCCGAAGAACACGGCGGGCGATAGGTTGAACCGCGTGCTCAACCGGGCAATATGATCCCGGTTCAGTCGTCGCTTGCCGGAAAGAACGAGCGACACTGTGCTTTCGCTTCCGAGTTCCTGGGCGATGTCGCGTTGTGATAAGCCGTTGCGCTCCAACAAGTAGCGCAGCACATCGGCAGGGTCGGCTTTAGGCACCGGATAATGCTCCTCCTCGTAGCGCTCCACAAGCAGGGTCATCAGCTCAATGGCTTCTTCCTCGTCGGGGGTTGGGTTGGCCTTCGCTGTGAGCTCGAATAGAACGCGCGTGTATTCCGCCAGCTCTTCGTCGTTGCGGATCAAGCGCGGCGCGCCTCGCCGGATCATCTCTGCTGGATCTGCAAGAACGGTGCTCATCGTTTCAACCCTTTATCCCAATTCGCTCGATTGTCGTATTCGCTGTGGGTTAGAAATGACCGGATATAGATGTGGCCTGCCGTTTCCCTGCCATCTCTTTCCCTCGCGTAATGAATGATCGTGACCAGACGGTAGCGGTTCCCGCGGATGTTGAAGATCAGATAGCCATCGACATCATCGGCATCCTTGAACACCTGCCGCACTTCCACGAAGTTTCGCCAGCGTACCTCTTTCACGATCACGAACCAAGCCCGTATTTCGCGCGCCGCGTCTGGATATTTGCGCTCAGCTTCGCTCAGGTGTTTGCGCGTGACAACGTGCATCGGAAGCCTTCTCGAACGCGCTGCTGCTCTGGATTCAAGATACTTTGCAAAATGCAAAGATGTCAAGGAAAACTTTGCACTTTGCAAAGTTTTGGGATTGTTCGGAAGTCATTCTATCCCTGAGGGGCGAGAGATTCGGGTGGGGACGGGTTCTCCGGACCTCGGCCGGGGTTGTTTTCACGTCCTACCTCCGGGAGGAAAGGCGGTGGGTTGAGGTTCATCGTCTCGCATTTCTCAGAATCGGGATGTGGGGCGCCCGGCGTAGAATCTGAGTTCGGACTGGCAAATGCGCATAGTGATGGATACTTCGGTGCTTGTTGCGGGGCTGCGATCTCGATCTGGCGCAAGCGCTGCGCTGCTCAAGGAGATCGCAGCGAACCGGGTTGAACTTTTGGCGAGTCCGGCGCTGTTTCTGGAGGATGAGGCGGTGCTCAAACGGGAAGAGCATAGTCTTCCGTTGCGGTATGTTGACGGTTTTCTTGCGGAACTTGCGCTTTGCATTCTTCCGGTAGAGATCAGGTTCATCTGGAGGCCACAGTTGACCGATGCGGACGACGAAATGGTGCTCGAAGCAGCGATTAACGGGCGGGCCGATGCGATTGTGACGCATAATAAGAGAGACTTCGTGCCGGCAACCGAACGCTTCGGGATTGAGGTCCTGTCGCCAGCGGAATTGCTTGAGCGGATCAGGCGGAGAGAGAGGGAGCCATGACGCGTGTATTCAATCTTCCGGATTCGCTGTTGAAGCGGGCTGAGGAACTGGCGCGGGAAGACGGCGTCTCGCTGGACATTTGGGTCACCTCCGCGCTGGCGCAGAAGATTGGGGCCGTCGAGACCGCCGCTGCATTCTTCCAGCACCGGGCCGCGGACGCCGGCAAGGGGCTGAGCTTCTACCTCGACCTTATTCCAGATAACCCTCCAATGCCGGGGGACGAGCTGCCTCGGGCTTGAAGCTTGAAGACGTATTCCCCGGACTGCGCTAGGCTTTGTCCGGGGCTACTTTCATCCCTTCCCGCTGGGAGGAAAGGCGGCAGGTTGGGGTTCGTCGGCTCCCACATCTCAGAATCGAGATGTGGGGCAGCCGCCGCACAATCTGGGTTAGAATGTGGACACCTTCCAGTATCGCCACATAGGACTGAGGCGGTTTAATGATTGTGTTCGACCCGAGTCCAGCGAACGTTGCTGTGCCGCCCGGAGCAATTGCCTCCTGGGTCACTGCACCTGCCATTGTTGCAGCAGTTATTACGGCCGTCTTCACTGTGGCTGGCATACTCTTTAAAGATTTACTTCTAAAGAGGCTCGAAGAGGGGCGTTCTGATCGCAAAGCTAAGATTGCAATTTATGAGCGGTACTCGAATCCGCTAGTGACATCCGCAATCTCTCTATTGCATCGGCTACATGAGATTCTCTTCAAGGAGCACCGGCCCATATACCTTCACAAAGGGCCTCGCCTGGCGCCGGGTGCTGACCTGCACAGGTCCTACTTGTACTACAAAAGGCTGAGCACGGCTTATCGAATCGCGGCTGTCCTCGGATGGATTCGCGCTTGCAGGCGGGAGTTCTCTTACCTGAGAGTTGCCGAACCCGTGAAGGCACAAGATGTGGATAAAGCTATCGAATCCTTCGAAAAAGCCCTCGCAGACGGCGGGTGGGTCGAACAGGAGAGAGTGGTTCGGCTGTGCGAACTGTGGCAACTCGGTAGCGCATCTTCGCTCAAGACGGGCGAGGGTCTCGAGTTGTTGGGCGTCAAGATTAATAATCTGCTTTGGGATATCTTGGACGAATCACATCTCATGAAGGAGAATGCATCTGCTTTAAGTGACGAGATGAAACAAGATCTCTGCAGAAAGACAGCGGATTGTATCGCCTCTTTCCTGGGTGCAGATGCGGTCATCGAGGCTTCGATGCGTCGAACTTGGCGCGACGCATTTTGCATAATTACGATGCGTGAAGCCTGGATATACAGAGACTGGCAGAGTGCAATCGGAGACCTGATGACGCGCATCTCTGAACTCGACGCGCGAAGCTTCGAGGTCATTGGATACGGCGAATTTGAGCAATTCGCTTCGAGCGAAAAAGGACCACAGAGATCAGCACTGGACCGACTCCTCGCTGTTTTTGATGGACTTGATCTATCAATTCAAGATCGGTTCGACTGCCGTCCGCGTCAGCTGCGGGCGGTCGCTGAAGCCACCGCAAGATTGGTGTTAGCCATCCATCGGACACAAGGCAAGAGCTCTATCGTGCCGACCGTCGCGGTGAGCTTGGCGGGGAAAATGCTCCCTGAACCTGAAAAGGGCCGACCGAGGTAGAAACTCCGCGGGCTCCTTCGTCCGACTTCAGATCGCAAGGACAACCGCAGATTCTTCGAGTCACCACCCCCGAACTGAAAAACGTTCGGGGCCCCGTTCGCTCAGAATGACAGGCCGTCTTGTGCGGTGTATTTCAGACTCAAGACAGTGGCCCGACTTCCCCAGGTCTCGATGTTTTGAGACCTGGGGAGCCACGGGACTATTGCGAGCGGATAGCGAGCGTCTGCCCCACCGCAGGTGGTTATTCGTCTTCTTCTTCTACGGGGCGTTTGGCGTTGGCTAGGATTTTGTCGGCTACTAACTGGGGGACTATGTCGTAGTGGTCCATCTCCATTCTGTAGCTGCCCTTGCCTTGGGTCATTGAGGTTAGGATTGTGCCGTAGGTTAGCATTTCGGCCATGGGGACCTGGGCGTTGATTAACGTTGTCCGGCCCTTGGAATTCGTGCCTTGTACACGGCCGCGGCGGCTGCTCAGGTCGCCCATGAGAGTTCCGGCGAACTCGTCGGGGGCTTCGATTTCTACCTTCATGACAGGCTCAAGGAGGCAGGGCTTGCAGGATTCCATGGCCTTGCGGAAGGCTATGCGGCCGGCCATCTTGAAGCTCATTTCGTTCGAATCGACGTCGTGGTAGCTGCCGTCGTAAACGGTGGCTTTGAAGTCGACGACCGGGAAGCCGGCGAGATAGCCGCGGGCGGCCGACTCGACAATTCCCTTCTCGATTGCGGGGATGAAGTTGCGGGGAATTGCGCCGCCGAATACTTCGTTGCCGAACTCGAACCCGCCGCCGCGTGGTAGAGGCTCCATGCGGATTTTGCAGTCGCCGAACTGGCCGTGGCCGCCAGTCTGCTTCTTGTGCCGGCCTGGGGCTTCGGCCTTGGCGCGGATGGTTTCACGATAGGGCACCTTGGGCGCCTTGAGGGTGACTTCGGCGTGGTAGCGCTTTTTGAGGCGACTGACGATGGCCTCGATGTGCGGCTGACCGGCGCCGCCGATGAGGAATTCGTTGGTCATGGGGTCGCGGAAGAACTTGATGAGCAGATCCTCTTCCATCAGCTTATGAATGGCGGGGGCGAGCTTGTCCTCGTCGGCGCGCGTCTTGGGCTCGATGGCGTAGGTCATGGCCGGCTCGGGGAGCGGGTATAGGTCGATCTGAATCTCAGCGCCTTTGGCTCCGAGCATGTCGCCGGTAAGGGTGTCGCGGAGCTTGGCTACGGCACCGATGTCGCCGGCATGGAGCTCGGCGACTTCAACGGCTTTGCGGCCCTGCATGATGGATAGGTGGGCGAGCCGCTCCTGACCGCGGCGCGTGTAGTTTTCGACGGTGACGTCGTTCTTGATGACGCCGCTGATGACCTTGAAGAAAGTGATGCGGCCGGAGAAGGGGTCAGTCATGGTCTTGAAGACCAGCATGGCGGCGGGCTCGTTGTCGGCAACTTTGCGCAGGGAAAGGGCTGCGTCGTCCGTCTCAGAGTCAGCATTGGCGTTTGCCGCAACGGCCGTAGGAATTCGGACGCTGAAGGGCGCGCGCTCGGCGGGCGAGGGACAGTAGACCTTGATGAAGTCCAGCAGGTGATCGAGGGCCATGTTGGCCAGGCCGCTGGAAAAAAGGACCGGGAAGATGCGGTCTTCGCGGATGGCTTCGTGAAGCGCGGCGATGAGGTGCTCTTCGGGGATGGTGCCCTTCTCGAAGTACTCCTCCATGAGCTCGTCTTTGCCTTCGGCTACGAGTTCGACGAGAGCTTCGTGGCGGGCCTTGGCATCGGCGGCCAGGCTGGCGGGAATTTCGCCGGTAACCTTGCCGCGGCCGTCGCCGCCGGGGGTGTAATAGAAGGCTTCCATGGTCACCAGGTCGACGACGCCGTGGAATCCCTGGGAATCGGAAATGGGCAACTGGACGGGAACACAGTTGCGGCCCCAGCGGTCGACCAGGTCATCGACCAGGGCGCTCAATCCGCCGCCGCCACCGGCCTTGGGATGATCCATCTGGTTGACGACGACAACGCGGGGGACATTGGCTTCTTCGGCGTATCTCCAGACGCGCTCGGTCACGGCTTCAATGCCGTTCTGGGCGTTGACGAGGACCACGGCGGCTTCGACCGGGAGAAGCGCGGCGCGGGCTTCGTGCGAGAACATGTGGAAACCGGGGGTGTCGACGAGGTTGATTTTGACGCCCTGCCACTCGGCAAAGGCAACAGCGTTCTGCATAGTTGCGCCGCGGGCGACTTCTTCTTCGTCATAGGCGGTAACGGCGGTGCCATCGGCCACACGGCCCTGGGTTGGGGTCATTTTCGCGGCATGCAGCAGGGCGGCAATAAATGTGGTTTTGCCGCTGTGCGCATGCCCCATTACAGCTACGTTGCGGATCTCACTTCCCTGGTACGTTTTCATTTTTCTCTCCTTGACTTGAGACTGGGGAATGAGCGGCGCTGACCGAGAAGCAGGTCCTTCGACTCCGCTGCGCTTCGCTCAGGATGACAAAGATTTTTGGGAGATGGATGGGGCGGGCACAGGGAAGACTTGGGGGCGTCCTTGGGGGCGTCCAGGTGGCCGAATTGGAGGGCCACGTGACCCGGTTTGCCGTCTACCTCGTCCATAAGAGGTTCGGACCGGCGCCGACAGATGAATATAGAGTGAATCCGCCGGGCGTCTATCGCTAAGAAGCGGATGCTATCACAAGCGGAGTGTGAACGTCCTGTGACTTGAGGCACAAGGGGGTAAGGATGGTTGCAAATGAATGCGGATTTGGGCTTGCAGAGCCCATGAGGAGGGGTACAATTCAAGCCAATCGTATCGAGAAATGGGAATTCCGGTTTATAACTCCGGTTCTTGAATCTGACGCAATCCTTTTGCCGTCCCCGGCAAAGACCGGTCGCTGTGAATTTGCTCACACATTTGTAGGAGGTCTCCATGCAAGCGCTGAGCACAATACGTGCATTGTCCGTTGGGTCGATCCTAGTCTTTGCCCATGCCTCAATGGTTGCGGCCCAATCCGCCATTGCCGCATCGGTTATCTCGCCACCGGTGGCGCCGGTGAAAACTTCAATTGACGACTACTACGGGACCAAAGTGGCGGACCCCTATCGCTACATGGAGAACCTCAAGGACCCGGAGGTAGAGGCCTGGTTCAAGGCACAGAACGACTACACACGAGCGGTGCTGGGCAGGATTCGGGGCCGGGAGAAAGTGCTGGCGCGCATCAGGGAACTGGACCAGTCGGTGCCGCAGGTGTGGGCAGAACGGATGCCTGGCGACGTTTTTATGATCTGGAAGCGTCTCCCCAACGACGACGTTACGAAAATCTATCTGCGCGACGGTTTGAAGGGAACCGACCGGCTACTGGTCGATCCTCAGACGATCAAGCTTACCGCGGAAGATTCGGCCAAGGGCAAGAGCGAAGCGGCCGGCGTTGCTGTCTCCGAGGACGGCAAGCTCATGGTGATCGCGATTATGCCGGGAGGTTCCGAGACCAACAACGAACTGCACGTAATCGAAATCGCCACCGGTCGCGAACTAGGGGATGTGATTACACACGGCGCCTGCGCCGAGGGATTGTTTGTGTCCTGGCTGCCTGATAACCGGTCGTTTGTCTATGGCCGGCTCCAGGACTTGCCGGCTGGTGCGCCGGCCGAGCAAGTCCGACAGAATTTCCGCTCTTACCTGCACGTTCTTGGAACCGATGAGTCGAAAGACACGCGAATTTTCGGGAGCGGCGTAGTCCCAACGATTGGCGTGGATCCCAGTTTGATCGCGTCGGTCTACATTCCGCTTGGTTCAAGGTACGCCATCGGGGTGCTGAACGGCAGCGTGACCCCCAACAGCGCCTACTACATTGCCCCGGTTGAAACGATCGGAAAGCCGCACACTCCCTGGCGGAAGATTGCCGATTTCGCGGACGGCGTAACCAGCGTAGCGGTTGAAGGGGACGATCTCTACCTTCTGACCTACAAGAACGCTCCACGGTACAAGATCATCCGGATGGATGCCCGCAAACTGGATCTATCCACTGCCACAACCATTGTCCCGGCAGGCGAAGGGGTGATTGCCAGTATGCATCAGGCCAAAGACGCTCTGTACATAAAGCTTATGGACGGCGGAGTTGGACGTATGCTGCGCGTGCCGTACGGTTCGGCGGAGAAGGCGGAGCGCGTGGCCCTCCCGTTCGACGGCACCGTCTATCTGAGTACCGATCCAAGGGTACAAGGCGCTTTGCTTTCCGTAACTACGTGGACAAAGGCATTCAAGGTCTACGCTTACGATTCGATCTCGAAGCAAGTGACGAACACGGGCATTCAACCGGCCGGACCTTTCGACGACCCGACGAATGTGGAATCGGAAGAGGTGAAGGTCAGGAGCCATGATGGAACGCTAGTGCCGCTCTCCATTATTCACAAGAAGGGCTTGAGGCTGGATGGAACGAATCCGACGCTGCTCGAAGGTTACGGAGGCTACGGATTTTCGATCGATCCATACTTCAGTCCTGTCGAACTCGCCTGGTATGAACTGGGTGGAGTAAACGCCACCTGCCACGTACGCGGGGGTGGTGAATATGGAGAAGAGTGGCATCTCGCAGGAAAGGGTGCAACAAAGCCGAATACCTGGCTCGATTTCATTGCCTGCGCTCAGTATCTTGTCGACAAGAAATACACTTCTCCGGCACGGCTTGCCGGTACTGGCGCGAGTGCCGGCGGGATCCTGATCGGCCGCGCAATCACCGAGAGACCGGACCTATTTGGCGCGGCAATTATCGACGTTGGCATGCTGGACACTTTACGTTCTGAGAACTCAGCGAACGGCGAGACAAACATCCCGGAAGTCGGCACAGTCAAGACCGAACAGGGCTTCAAGGATCTTTACGCGATGAGCGCCTATCACCACGTGAAGGACGGAACACCCTACCCCGCAGTGCTGCTGACCACAGGCATGAACGACCCCCGAGTCGACCCGTGGATGCCGGGCAAGATGACGGCGAGGCTGCAGGCGGCCACCTCCAGCGGCAAACCGGTCATGCTGCGAATCGATTATGGTGGTGGCCACGGCGGAGGCAGCGGAGAGAATGAGCAACAAGAAGCTATAGCCGACCGATGGAGCTTTTTGCTTTGGCAGTTCGGTGTGCCAGGTTTCGTTCCAAATCAGTAGGTCTGCTCGAAGTCGCGGGAAGTCTTCTACGGGTGCCGGCCGGGGAAGATCAACCGTCGTTTGTCTCGCAGTACGCCCGAAGGGAGGGTACAATCCAAGCGATGAACACCCAGAGTCCTTGGCGCGCTACCCCCCGCAAGACGTCCGTCATCTTCTTGCTGGCCG
>Ga0302320_10019681_pt1 | contig 13529 bp, 10 predicted proteins | sample Bog_T0_3_FD_202130 | JGI IMG/M metagenome (GOLD analysis project Ga0302320, IMG submission 202130) | Peat permafrost microbial communities from Stordalen Mire near Abisko, Sweden - Bog_T0_3 | ecosystem: Environmental > Terrestrial > Soil > Wetlands > Peat | place: Sweden: Abisko, Stordalen Mire...
CGAGAACATTGTTGACCCTCCCAAAACTCAAGCGGGCTTTGCCCTCAGGCAGGCGGCAGAAGTCGCAGTTTTGCTTCTACCATCGACTATAGGTTGTCTTTTGCCTGAACAGATGTCCCCCAAAAGCGTCACTTCGCGTTCCGCATCAAGACAGTCAATAAACACGGAAGTGGCAGTGCTTGCAAAGGGTTGGCGATGCTTGCGGGCGCGTGAATGATGGGCGCTTCCGACGGCCTGAAAGCGACCCTGGGGCGGACGGGCAGATCGCAGGCACTCCGGCCCCTCCTTTCCTCGCCATAGCGGCAGCCGTTACACTTGCACCCAGCATGGCGAACGCGCGCGAACCCGACTCGGAACGGCTGGTGAGTGCATCTCGCGCCGAAGAGGAACAAGGCTTTGAGCTGAAACTGCGTCCCAGATGGCTGCGGGAGTTCATCGGACAGGCCAAAGCAAAGGAACAGTTGGCGATTGCGCTTGAGGCGGCCAAATCGCGCGGCGAGGCGCTGGATCATGTGCTGCTGTTTGGCCCGCCTGGGCTCGGCAAGACAACGCTTGCTACGATCATTGCCAACGAGCTCGATGTAGGCTTCCAGCAGACGTCGGGACCGGCGTTGCAGATTCAGGGAGACCTGACGGCGATCCTGACCAACCTGCACGAGAAGCAGGTACTGTTTCTGGATGAGATTCACCGCATGCAGCCGGTGCTCGAAGAAAAGCTCTACACCGCGCTTGAAGACTACAAGCTCGACATCATCATCGGGCAGGGTCCGGCGGCGCGGACGCATGTAATGGAGCTCAGGCCGTTCACCTTTGTCGGCGCAACCACGCGGCCGGGCCTCCTGTCGTCGCCGCTGCGATCGCGGTTTGGCATTCTGTTGCGCCTCGAGTTTTATACTGAAGAAGACTTGCGCTTCATCGTGCGGCGTTCCGCTGAAGTGATGCAGGTGCCCATCGACGAAGACGGCGCGGCAGAGATTGCGCTGCGCTCGCGTGGCACGCCGCGTATTGCCAACCGGCTGCTGCGGCGCGTGCGAGACTTTGCACAGGTGCGTGGGACCGGAACCATCGACCGGCCAACAGCCAACGCCGCGCTCACCATGCTTGAAGTCGACGCCCATGGCTTCGACGAAATTGATCGCCGGCTGCTGCTGACCATCATGCAGAAGTACGATGGCGGACCGGTTGGGCTGGGCACGCTGGCCGCTACGCTGGCCGAAGAAGAAGACGCGCTCGAAGAAGTGTACGAGCCGTTCCTGATTCAGATTGGATTCCTGGATCGCACGCCGCGTGGGCGCGTCGCCACGCGGTTGGCGTATGAGCACTTTGGATTGATGATGCCCGGGCGGCAAGTGCCGCTATTTTGAAAGGTGAGGTTTATGAAAGCAGTTACGAAGCCGGAAAAGGAAAAGATATACACCTGTGAAGTCAAGAAACTGTTCCTCAGAGACGGGGAAAAACGGTGGGAGTGGAGAGTCTCCAATGTGGAGGACGCGATTCGCGCCGAAGCAACTGTTTTTCGGTGCAAGGACTGCTTTGGAGCGGTAAAGCTTCACGGAAAGAAAGTAGAGAACGGTCCCGCGCCTCATGTTGAACATAAGAGACGTGAAGACTCTGAATATTGCTCGGCGGGCCTGTACTTCCATCAGAATCCGGGCCGTGTTCCAAGAATGTCAGCGATGCCAGTCGAGTAGTAGCGCGCTTTGCCGGCTAGTGTGAATAGGCCCTGATGATCAGGAGGAAACGATGGCGGCTACTGAGTCCACCATGCTTGAACTGGGCACCGTTGCCCCCGACTTTGCACTGCCCGATGCAGTCAGCGGCAAAACTGTGAGCCGCGACGACTTCAAAGGAAAGAAGGGCCTGCTCGTCTTCTTCATCTGTCCGCATTGCCCGTTTGTGAAGCACATCAATGAGGCGCTTGCTGCTCTGGGCAACGATTACCAAAACCAGCCCATCGCCATCGTCGCCATCAGCAGCAACGATGCGGTGACCTACCCGACCGACAGCCCCGCGGGCCTCAAGCAGCAGGCTGAAACGTTCGGCTTCAATTTTCCCTACCTCTACGACGAGACGCAGGCAGTCGCGAAGGCCTACAGCGCCGCCTGCACGCCCGATTTCTTTTTGTTCGACGACAAGTTCAGCCTCGTCTATCGCGGACAATTCGATGCCAGCCGGCCGGGCAACGGAGTTCCCGTGACGGGCAATGATCTGAGGGCCGCAATCGATCTTCTGCTGGCAGGAAAGCCAGTGCCGACGGAGCAGCGGCCGTCGATCGGTTGCAATATCAAGTGGAAGGCGTAACAGCAGCGAGTTAGCAAGTTAGCGGTTGGCCCGGACGCACTGTCTTGCCGACTTGCTAACTCGCTGACTCGCTGACTCGCTGCTTTACTGACTTTCTCCTTACAGTGCCAGCCCTTTGAGATACTCGCGAAACTTCTCCGCGAACTCCGGCCGCTTGAGCGCAAACTCAACCGTCGCCTGCAGCATGCCGAACTTGTCTCCCGCATCGAAGCGCTTGCCCTCAAACGTATACCCGAATACCTTCTGTTCCTTGACCAGCGCGAGAATGCCGTCGGTGAGCTGAATCTCTCCGCCCGCTCCGGGCTTCGTTTGCTCGAGCAGTTCGAATACGCGCGGCGTCAGAACATAGCGGCCAATGATCGCCTGCTTAGAAGGCGCATCTTCAAACTTGGGTTTCTCCACCATGCCTGTGCAGTTGTAGATGCGCGGATTCACTGCATCCTGCGCGCCGGCCAGCACCCCATAGGCGCTGATGCCAGGGCCTTCGATGGTCATGGTGGCGAGCACCGAACCTTGGCGCTCGTTGAATACCTCAATCATTTGCTTCAAGCATGGCGGATCGGCATCGATGACATCATCGGGAAGGATGACAGCGAAGGGCTCGTTGCCAACGAGGTCTTTGGCGCAGAGAACGGCGTGGCCGAGGCCGAGAGGCTCCTTCTGGCGGACGTAGCTGATGCGCGCCAGCGCGGCGACTCCGCGCGAGACCGCGAGCAGATCCGCCTTGCCGCGCCGCTCAAGCGTGGCATCGAGCTCGAAGCTATGGTCGAAGTGATCTTCCATCGCGCCCTTGCCGCGGCCAGTGACGATGATGATGTGCTCAATGCCCGAGGCGATCGCCTCTTCAACGCCGTATTGGATGATGGGCTTGTCGACGAGAGCCAGCATCTCTTTGGGGATAACCTTGGTGGCGGGCAGAAAGCGCGTCCCCAATCCACCGGCGGGGAAGACTGCCTTGCGAACTCGATTGCTCATTGTGAATAACCTCAAGGGAAGTTGGCTCGGAGCATGCGATGCCACGAATTCCGCAGCAAGCATATCGTACGAGTCCGGTTTCCGCTCTCACTCGTGCGTGGGAGGAGACGGATGGATTGGAGTGTTTGGCTTCCCACGCATTCGCGATTTCCTCTCGAAAGGCCGCGAATGGATGGTGCACGGAGCAGAGTCTGGTCGTTCGAGCCGAGTGGGAAATTTCAAGCGCTCACCGGCGCAGGCGCGAGCATTGCTAATACTTCGTGAATCTCAAGCAGAATTTCATCGGGCCGCGTCGCCTTTAGAGGATATTTCAACAAACCCTGCGGCGTGAACTGCGCGCCACGCTTGGCGTTGCGGGCAACGAGGCGCATAAGCACCTGCGGATCGACAACCGCGTTTTCCATAAAGCGAATCTGCAATTCACCCCTCTTGCGGTCGACCTGGGCAATGCCGATGCGCTCGCACTCGAGGCGGACCCCGGCTGCTTCGAGCAGGAAGACCGTAGCGTCGGGCGGCGCGCCATAGCGGTCCTCGAGTTCGGCGCGGACCTCGGCAAGTGCTTGATCGGTGGATGCGCCGGCGATCTTCTTGTACAGGCGCAGGCGCTGGTTTTCTTCAGGTACGTAGCTCTCGTCGATGCGCAGAGGGATGCCGAGATTGAGCGCGGTCGCCGGGCGCTCGTCGCTCGACTCGCCCTTCATCTCCTTCACCGCGGCCTCGAGCATTGAGGTGTAAAGCTCGAAACCCACAGCCTCAATGTGACCACTCTGCTCCCCGCCAAGCATGTTGCCTGCGCCGCGCAATTCGAGGTCGAGGGCGGCAATCTTGAAGCCCGCACCGAGGTCGCTGAATTCCTTGAGGGCTGCGAGCCGGCGGCGTGCGATCTCCGTCAACTCGGTCTCAGGCGGAATCAGCAGATAGGCGTAGGCGCGGCGATTTGACCGGCCCACACGGCCGCGGAGTTGATAAAGCTCGCTGAGTCCGTGACGATCGGCGCGATTGATGAGCATGGTGTTGGCGAGCGGAATATCGAGGCCGTTCTCAATGATGGTGGTTGCGACCAGCACATCGTACTCGTGATGCATGAATGCGAGCATGACGCGTTCGAGCTCGGTCTCCGGCATCTGGCCGTGGCCAACAACGACGCGCGCCGCAGGGACAAGCTCCTGAATGCGCGAGGCTATTTCATAAATAGATTCGACTCGATTGTGGACGAAGTAGACCTGGCCGCCGCGTTCAAGCTCAACCTCAACAGCGGAGCGAATGATCTTCTCGTCGAACTTGGCCACAACGGTCTGAATGGCCATGCGATCTTTGGGCGGCGTCTCAATCACGCTCATGTCGCGCAGGCCAACCAGCGACATGTGCAGCGTGCGCGGAATGGGGGTGGCGCTCATGGCGAGCACGTCAATCTCTTTGCGCATCTGCTTCAAGCGCTCTTTGTGACGCACGCCAAAGCGCTGTTCTTCATCGACGACAAGCAGGCCGAGGTCCTGAAACCTGATGTCTTTCGAGAGAATGCGATGCGTGCCAATGAGAATATCGACGCGGCCGTTTTCAACTTGCTCGACGATCGCCTTTTGCTCTTTGGCGGTGCGGAAGCGCGAGATCATCTCAACCTTGATGGGAAACTGCGCGAAGCGTTTCTTGAACGTTTCGAAATGTTGAAAGCTCAACACGGTCGTGGGAGTAAGCACAGCGACCTGTTTGCCATCCTGCACTGCCTTGAAAGCTGCGCGCATGGCTACTTCGGTTTTGCCATAGCCAACGTCGCCGCAGAGCAGGCGATCCATCGGCGTGGTCGACTCCATGTCGTACTTGATGGCGCGGATGGCGGAGAGCTGGTCGTCCGTTTCATTGAAGTCAAATGAATCTTCAAACTCGCGCTGGAACTCGTTGTCTTTGGAGAAAGCATTTCCCTGCGCGGTGGTGCGTTCGGCGTAGAGCTTGAGCAGCTCACCGGCCATGTCCTGCATGGCTTTTTTCACGCGTGATTTCGTCTTGGCCCACTGCTGCGAGCCGAGCTTGTGCAGCACGGGCGCGGGGCCCGTATCGGTGGAACGGTACTTCTGAATCAGGTCAAGGCGCGTGAGCGGAACGTAGAGTCGCGCGGCCTCGGCAAACTCGAGGATCATGAACTCCAACGAGAGGCCATCCTGGACGATCTCTTTAAGACCCTGATACTGAGCGATGCCGTGCTCGACATGGACAACATAATCGCCGACAGCAAGATCGCGGAAGTCAGATACGAAAGCGGCGGTCTTCGATCGCTTGCGCTCCGGTCGAGCCTGGACATCGGCTTCGTCAGAAAGGTCATTCGCTCCGAAGAGAACGATGTTTGCGTCGAGAAAGCTGACGCCGGCGGCGAGTGGCGTGCGAACAATAATCGGCACGCGCAGATCGCCGGAGAGAAAGCTGCCCTCGTCAAGCACGGTTTCGCCGGGGTGCGGGTTGCGGCTGCCGAGGCGATAGGGAATCTGATATTCGCGCAGAACGGTGGCAAGTCGTTCGACATCGCCGAGGTGCGGAGCAGCGAGAATCGTTCGCGTGTCGGCGGCCATCAAGTTACGCAACTGCTCAGTGAGCGCGGGGATGGAGCCGTGGAAGCGCAGCGTCGGACGCGTGGGCAGTTCAACTTCGCCGAGCGTCATGTCGTCATCGAGTACATCGATAACCCCGAGCTGATCGAGATCGAGACCAGGATGCGCGTCGAGACTGGCCTGCAAAATCTCGGGGCGCAGATAGATGTCTTCGGGAGTGAGGAGGGAGCCGATTGCGGAGCGCTCGTGGCGCTGTTCGACCTTGTTCCACCAGCGCTCTATCTGATTGCGAACCAGGCCGGGCTCTTCAACAAAGAGCATGCACTTGGGCAGCAGAGTAAGCAGAGATTTGTGCGCACCGGCGACGGAGGCAAAGAACTCCCAGCCAGGAAAGACGCTGACGCCTCCGGCTGCGGCCATTTCAGCGGCCATTTCTTCGTCATCGCTGTCGGGGTCTTCGCTTATGACGCGCTGTTTGTTGAGGCGGGCGTGGACGGCGGCAAGCAGATGCTCGGTGACGGGGGTTTCAGTGAGGGGCAGCAGCTCTGCTTGATCCAAGGAAGACTGAGAGCGTTGCGTCTCGGGATCGAACTTGCGGATGGTTTCAATCTCGTCGCCGAAGAATTCAATGCGGACGGGGCGGTCGGATTCAGGCGAGTAGACATCGAGAATTCCACCGCGACGCGTGAAGTGCCCCGGCATTTCGACCAGGTCCATGCGCGTGTAACCAACGCCCGCGAGATGGGTGGTGAGCATTTCAATGTCGACCTCTTCGCCGCGGCGCAGTGTGAGGGCTAGGCCCGCGTAGTAGTCGCGATCGAAGAGGCGAAGGGCCGCCGACTCGACGGGCGCAATAAGGATGGAGACGGCGCCGGTGGCGAGCTTCCAGAGAGCCGAGGCGCGCTGCTCCTGCACGTCGGGGTGGGGCGAGAGATTTTCAAAAGGGAGAACGTCGTGAGCGGGAAGTCTCACGACCTGGGCTGGATCGACGGCGCCGGTGAGCTCGCAGCCGGCCTTCAACATCGGCTCAAGCGCCTCTGCGGCTTTGTTGTCAGCGACGACCACCACGACTGGCTGCCGCGCGGCGCGGGCCAGCAGTGGAATGTAAATCGCGCGAGCTGTGGAGGTGAGTCCAGAAACACGCCGACGGCCCGCACCCAGGCTGAGATGCCTTCGTACGCGATCAAACGCGGGGGAGTGCTCCAGCTCCGCAAATACTTCGCGGACGAACGGGAGAATCATGCAGTCTCAGTTTAACAGCGGGGGCGATGAGCGACGGGATGCAGGCCAGGCTGCTCAAACTCTGAGTCGGGTTCGAATATCCTTCAAGAGAACGAGCAGATGAAATGGGTCGGCGGCGGAAGGAACAAAATCGAACTGCTCACAATATTGGCGGGCCTGTTCGTCCTTGGCGTGGACGGCAAGAGCGCGAATCCCGGCAATATCGGCTGCCTGCACTGTGCGCAAAACAGCGTCACGGAGGAGTGCCCGCCCGACATCCATTTTCTGCCAGTATCGATCTACGGCAAGGCGAGCAAGAAGCATCACAGGCACTGGATGGCGAGCGAGCCCCTTCTGCAATCGCTCGGGTGCATCGCTGTACTCAATCTGTGCGACGGCCAGACTGTAAAAACCAATCACCGCGTTGCCCACCACGCCAACGTAGGTTTGAGCAGCGCCGGCCCCCTGATTCTGCAGCGCATGCTTGCGAAGCCAGATGTTTAACTGTTCCTCTCCGCAGTCAAAGGAGTCAATTGGATGATCACGGCGCAGCTTGACGATCGACCGTGCTTCCATCATTCTCCCGCGCCGGAGGTAGCCTTAACGGTATCGAAGAAACCTGGTTCATCCAGAAGCGCTTGAAGTCGCGGCAGGGGACGGGCTGGTGCATCGAGCGCCGCCTGGAATTCCGCCCACTTCTCCGCATCGAGCCCAAACACGCGGCGCTGCGCAAGCGTCTCTTCCGCGCGAGAAAGAGCGCTCTCCATCACAAAATCGCTCATGGAGCGATGAACAGCCGCCGCCGCCGCTTGCAGCTTTGCCTTTGCCGAAGGGGAGACCCGCACATCGAGCTTTTCCGTTCGCCGTTCAGAAAGTGCCGATTGTGTTGCCATTGAATCCTCCGCAGCTCTTTCACGATTATTGGCTTGGTGGATGACAATGTCAAGACATTGGTGGACAATGTCAAGACATTATTGAGTCCGGATCGCTAAGAACTCGATGATTTGCGGCTGCTCCGATCACCCAGGCCTGCGCGCAAAGGCGGCCGCAGAGTGGCTTGATTTACTGAGCGGAGGTCAACGCGGGCGCAGGTTTGTGGCGCGGGATTGAAGCGAGTACAGAGCCTACAACAAGACACGCAGCGAGGGAGCAGAGTCCGGCGGCGTAGCTATGTGTATGTTGCAGAAGCCAGCCCATTGCGAATGGGCCGATGAATCCGCCGAGGACGCCAATCGAGTTCACGGTCGCAATAGCGGGACCGGCAACGCGCGCACTCATGTGCCCGGTTGAGGCGCTCCAGAAGAGCGGAAATGCGCCGAATATTCCCACGGATGCGAGGCAGAATCCAGCAACCGAAATCGTGAAGTTGTTCGCCAGGCCCGCGGTGGCAAATCCGACGGCGGCACAGAGATAGAGCCCACCCAACCACCACCGGCCGGCAAGTCGACTGAGGAAAAGCATGGCAATGCTGCCAATTCCGTATGGGAGCGCGGCCCACCAACCGCTGGCGGTTGCCGCCACACCTTGAGCTACAAGAATCTTGGGCAGCCAGAAGCTGAGGCCGTAGGTGGCAGAGTTGGCCGCGAAGTAGACCAGCGAATCGAGAGCCACGCGCAAGGCGAGAGGACGAGCGGCGGGACTGCGACCCAGATTGTTAATGGCGGATGGGGGGTCGGCTTCGCCGGCATCAAGCGCTTGCAGAAGATGATCCTTCTCAGAGGTTGAGAGCCAGGAGACAACGCGGGGCGAGTCGGCGAGGACAAACCATGCGACTCCACCCAGAATGACGGCCGGGGCGCCTTCGATGAGAAAGAGCCATTGCCAGCCACGGAAGTTCGCAGCGTGATCGAGAAGAAGAATGTGCGCGGAGATGGGCGAGCCGATGAAGCTGCTAACCGGTATGGCAAGAAGAAAGAAGGCCATGAGGCGCGCACGCACTGGCCGTGGCAGCCACAGAGTGAGGTAAAAGATGACGCCAGGAAAGAAACCGGCCTCGACTATGCCAAGCAGGCAGCGCATGGCGAGGTAGTCGGCGCGGGCATGAACAAATGCTGTGGCAACGGTGACCAGACCCCACGTGAAGACGAGCGAGGCGATCCAGCGGCGGGCGCCGATGCGCGCAAGCATCATGTTGGCGGGCACTTCGCATGCGCAATAGCCAAGGAAGAAGATGCCGGCAGCAACGCCGTAGAAGCTGTCGGAGATGCCGAGGTCGCGGTTCATGGTGAGCGCGGCAAAGCTGATGTTGACCCGGTCGAGGAAGGCGACCATGTAAAGCAGCATGAGGAATGGGACGAGACGCAACGCGATCTTGCGATAGAGGGGGCTCATGGTTGGAGTCAGGGATTGTGACATGCGAGAGGACACATGGACGGTATCCCGAGCGGCGGTGGGTTGGCAACAGGGACACGCGAGATTGCGCAGCTCGCACGCATTGACTCGCCGCATCGACCGCTTTCCTGTTGCTGAATCCGGCCCGTTTAATTCGAGCCCAGCTCTTTAACAAATGCATAAAAGAAGTCGAGAGACTTCCAATAGGAGTCGATGGGGAGGCGCTCATCGCGGCCATGCGCACGGACATCGTCGCGTTCCAGAGCGATGGCGGAGTAGCCGTAACTAGGGATGCCGGCCTGGGCGAAATAGATAGAATCACTCGCCCCATTTTCCATCTCGGGCGTCACCGGAAGGCCGGGCCAGATGGCCTGCGTAATGCGCGTGAGCGGCTCGAAGACTTCAGCAATGGGCGCGGGCGGAACCATGGCCTTGCGCTCGGGCGCTGTGTCAGAGACGACACCGGCGTCGGAGACGAATTTCACCGTGAGCTTGTCGTCGGCGAAGAGAGAGATCAACTGGCGGCGAATTTCTTCGGGCGAATGGCCGGGAAAGATCCGGCAGTTGACGATGGCCTGGGCGGTCTGCGGCAAAGCATTGTTGGCATGGCCTGCGTTGAGGCGCGTGGCAACACAGGTGGTGCGGAAGTTGGAGCTGAATGAGGGCTGGTTGGACAGGCGGGCGGCTGCGGCGAGATCGGGAGGAGTGGCGATGACGGCGAGAATATCGGCGGCTGTCGAGCCGGTTTCCATGGTTGCCAGGCTCTTGAAATAGGTGCGCGTGACCTCATTCATCTCGAACGGGAAAGTGAATGCGGCGACCTTGTTGAGCGCGGCGGTGAGTTCGTAAATTGCATTGTCTGGGCGCGGGAGTGAGCTGTGGCCGCCGCGATTGACGGCAGTAATTTGAAAGTCGGAGTAGACCTTTTCCGTCGCTTCAACATCGGCCACCAGGGCGCGCCCGTTTTCAAGCTCAATGCCACCGGCATCGGGGTTGATCACGTAGGCCGCGTCGACAAGGTCGCGATGATGCTCGACAAGCCACGCTGCGCCGTTGAATTTGCCGCCCTCTTCATCGGCGGTGAGGGCGAGCAGAATATCTCGTCTCGGCTTGAATCCCTCCTGATGCAGCTTGAGCAACGTCCACACCAGCGCGGCGTCGGAGTTCTTCATGTCCTGCGTGCCCCTGCCGTAGAAATAGCCATCCTTCTCGACAAACTGAAAAGGATCGGTGGTCCAGTCGGAGCGCAGAGCCTCGACGACGTCCATATGGCAGAGAAACAGGACGGGCTTTTCCGTGGTCGGCGTGGCGGCGCGGAGGCGGACGACGAGGTTCTGTTTACGCGAATCGGGGCCAAGCAGGTGGACGTCCTCCGCTGGGAAACCGGCGTCAAGGAAGCGCTTCTGCATTGCGGTGGTCGCGGTAGTGACGTTGCCGGCCGGGGTATCGGTAGTGTTGATCTCGATGAGCTCTTTGAAGATTCCGCGGGCCAGGGCGCGGTCTTCCGCACTGGCCGTGGGAATGGGGCCTTGTGCGCTGGCAGGGCTTTCAGCAGCGGGGAAACCGGCAAGAACTCCGGCCAGAGCCAGGGCGGAAACGGCAAAACGAGAGCCAAAGATTTTCGCAGACATGTGTGAATTGTAAGGCTGAGTAGGGGGCAGCGAATCCCGAAACGGGGTCATCTCCAACTCGACGCACTGGGGATTGCCTTCGAGGGCGCAGCCCTTCGGTTTGCGAGCCGCAGCCAATCGATTTATCGTGGACTCGCACCAATAATCGAGGTGGACCGTGAATCTGAGGCTTTTTGCGATTGCAATTCTTTCGACCGTAACCCTTGCCGCGACGGCTCAGATGCCCGACGCGCCTCTCAAACGCCCGAAGATTATGGGGATATCGCACATCGCCGTCTACACCTCAGACGCCGAAGCTACCGAGCACTTCTATCGCGATATTGTCGGCGCGGTAAAGATGCCCGATCCGGAGAATCCTAAAGGCGTTTGCTACATGGTGAGCCAAACGCAGTTTATCGAGGTGCTGCCCCTTCCTGCCGATGCTGGCATCAATCGACTGGACCACACCGCGTGGAAGACTGACGATGCGCAGGCGCTGCGGCGCTGGCTCGGAAGCAAATCGTATAAGGTGCCCGATCACGTGGAGCGCGGGGCGGACGGCAGCCTGTGGTTCACGGTGAAGGACCCCGAGGGGAACAAGGTTGAGTTTGTGCAGCCTCCTGCGAACCCGAAGCCGCTGGCTGCGCACGATGCGATCGGACACCACATCATTCATGTGGGCTACCTGGTGCATAGCCGCGCCGTGGAAGACACGTTTTATCGCGACCTGCTCGGATTCAAGCCCTATTGGTTTGGCGGCATGAGCGACGACAAAGTGCAGTGGGTAAGCCAGCAGTCGCCCGACAGCCACGACTGGATGGAGTACATGATGACCAGCCTGCCGGGCCCGGGGATTCCGGCAGCGATCTCGAAACACGATCTCGGCGTGGTCGATCACTTCTCCATTGGCGTGGACTCGGTGGACGACGCCTACAAGGTGCTCGAGGCCGGCAACCGGCTAACGGGTGTGCACGATGATAAGCCGAAGATCGGCAAAGACGGCAAAGGCCAATTCAATATGTATGACCCCGACGGCATCCGCGCGGAGTTGATGAATTTCCACGCGACGGAGAAGCCCTGCTGCTCGGCGTTCACGGCGGAGGACCCGGCGGAGTAAGCGGAAGAATTCCGAAAACCTGAATTCATTGAAACCCCATTGCGCGTGGGCCGGGCGCGCAGTACTCTTGCCGACGCCCCCCTCCACGCTAGAATTCCCATATGCCCGCTACCGCACTCGCCCCTGACATTCTGGCCAGATATGAGCCCGTGATCGGGCTTGAAGTCCACGTTCAGCTCCTGACTCAAACCAAGGCCTTTTGCGGATGCGCCAACCACTTTGGATCGGCGCCGAATACGAATGTGTGTCCGGTATGTCTTGGCCTGCCCGGCGCGCTGCCTGTGCTGAATGCAAAAGCTGTAGAGTTTGCGACAACGGCGTCGCTGGCTATCGGGTGCCAGGTGCGCGAGCGATCGATCTTCGCGCGCAAGAATTACTTCTATCCTGACCTGCCCAAGGGCTACCAGATTTCGCAGTACGACAAGCCGCTGGCTGAGCACGGATGCATCGAAATACCCGCCGCCGACGGTACGATGAAGCGCATCGGCATCACGCGGCTGCACATGGAAGAGGACGCGGGCAAGAGCCTGCACGATGGATTCCCAGACTCGGCGACGCGGACTTATCTCGACCTGAATCGCTGCGGAACACCGCTGGTCGAGATCGTTTCAGAGCCGGATATCCGCTCTCCGGAAGAAGCCTATGAATACCTGACGCGGCTCAAGGAGATTCTGCTCTACACGGCCGTCTCCGACTGCAACATGGAAGAGGGCTCGCTTCGTTGTGACGCCAATGTAAGCGTGCGGCCGCGCGGGCAAGTGCAATTCGGCACAAAGGTGGAAGTTAAGAACGTAAACAGCTTCCGCTTTGTGCGCGCTGCCATTGAATACGAGATCGAGCGGCAGATTGAAGTGATTGAGGGCGGCGGGCGAATCACGCAGGAGAGCCGACTGTGGGGCGCGGGTGAGGGACGGACGTATTCCATGCGCTCAAAAGAGCAGGCCCACGACTATCGCTATTTCCCCGAGCCCGACCTGCCGCCGCTCATCGTTTCGCAGGAATTTTTGGAACGCAAAAGATCGGAGCTGCCGGAGCTGCCCGAGGCACGGCGCGCGCGGATGATCGCCGAATACGAAATCGCGCCGAAGGATGCGGCGACCCTGACCGCTTCGCGCGAGTTTGCGGACCGGTTTGAAGCCGCTGCGCGCAAGTCGCGTGCCCCGCGCCGTGTCGCAAACCTGCTGCTAAGCGAAGTGGGCGGACGGTTGAAGGCGCTCGACCTTGACCAGGAGCAGTCGCCGGTATCGATGGATGGCATTGTGCTCGCGGCCGACCTGCTGGACGAGGGAAAGATCAGCTCCAAACAGCTTAAGCAACTGCTCGATATTTGCTTCGAAAAGAGCGAGGACTTCCCTGCCGTCTACGAGCGCGAGAAGCCGGAACAGATCACCGACACCAGCGCGCTTGAGCAGATGATCGACGAAGTGATCGCCG
>Ga0302320_10019686_pt1 | contig 13526 bp, 12 predicted proteins | sample Bog_T0_3_FD_202130 | JGI IMG/M metagenome (GOLD analysis project Ga0302320, IMG submission 202130) | Peat permafrost microbial communities from Stordalen Mire near Abisko, Sweden - Bog_T0_3 | ecosystem: Environmental > Terrestrial > Soil > Wetlands > Peat | place: Sweden: Abisko, Stordalen Mire...
GAGATCCTCGAAGCCGCGGGCGCTTTGCAAGTCTGGCGCCTACCGGTCACGGAGAGCTCGGTGGCCGTGCATCTGCTCGGGACCTGCCGGATGGGTAACGACCCGGCGCGCTCGGTCATCGATGCCCATCACCGCACCCATGACATTCCGAACTTGTTCCTCTGCGACGGCAGCAGCTTCGTGACCAGCGGTCGCGGCCAGCCGACCATGACGATCCAGGCGCTCGCATTTCGCGCCGCCGATCACATCGCGGACTTCGCCAAGCGCAACGAGATTTGAGACCGGCCGCGCGCTCGCGAGAGGTCGGGCGCGCGCTCCCGAGAATGGGGCCGCTTTTCGTCAGCGCAGTCCGACGAATCCCAGGGAGAGGTCCCACAGCTTTGCCGCCCGCGCTTCGTCATTGGCCTTCGGCGAGAGCGCCTGCGCAAAGGCCGCCCGGCCGTCCCGCTGCCGATTGCCCCAGCTCCAATGCACGCCCGACTCGGCGAACTGCGGATCGACGACGACCTCGGCGACACGCTCACCCGACAAGGCCTGCGACACGTAGCCCTTGGTGATGTTCTTTTGGAACCAGGGGAAGATGCGCCGGAACAACTTCGGCGTATCACGAAACAGCGCCGTGTCGGCGACACATCCCGGATAGAGCGTATTGAAGATCACGCCCGTGCGTGCGTGTTCGCGGCGATGAAACTCGCGGCTCATGATCATGTTGCAGAGTTTGCTGTCCTTGTACGCCTTGCCGGCCTTGAACGCCTTTCCGTCGATCATCGCGATGGGCGCCTTGAATCCCGCCACGAGCCCGCCGAGGTCACCCAAGTCGGCCGGTGCCGGAATGGGTACCTTGCCGCCGAATTCCTCGGAGTTCGCCGTGACCGTTCCCAGGGTGATGAAGCGCGGCGCCGACCCCGTCGATGCCTGCAGCACCGGCAGCAGCAGGTGACTCAGAAGGAAATGACCGAAATGATTCGTCGCGACGCTGATTTCATAGCCTTCGGGGGAGCGCGCCGGTTCCTTGAGGAGCGGCAGGTACACCGCCGCATTGCAAACGAGCGCATTGAGGGGCAGTCCGCTCGCGCGAAACGCATCGACGAACGCGCGCACGCTCGCCTGTGACCCGAGATCGATTGCCAAGAGCGTCACCCGGTCCGAGGCGATTCCGAGGCTCGCGGCCGCAGCCACCGCTTTGGCCAGGTCGCGGCAGGCCATCACGACGTGCCAGCCGCGATCCGTCAACGCCCGGGTGGCGTGCAGACCGACCCCCGACGAGGCGCCCGTGACGATCGCCGTCGGAATTCGCATATCGCTCATTGTTCGCTCCGGGCCTCTAACGACGGGCGCCGCCGGGAATTCCGCCGCCTTGGCGCTTGGCCGGCCATTTTGGCACAGGCGGCAGGGATGGCCGCGCTCAAGTTTTCCGCCCGACGGTCGCCTTAGGAGCCATGTCCACGTCAAACCGGCGATCGAAGAGGCCCTGCCGCCGCAAGCGGCGCTCGGGAGCCGCCTGGGTCGCGCTGAGCAGCGCGTTGCTGCTGGTCGGCACCGCGACGATCGCGCAGGCCGCCGACGTCCGGCGGTTCGCCGGTCTGCCGATCCACCCGGCGGTGACTCGCGACTCCGTCGATCCGCGGCTGCATACGGACGCGCTCGGGCATTGGTGCGCGCATCTGTCCGGTCACACGACGGCTTCGATCGAAGACGTCGCGGATTGGTACCGGAAGAACTGGCCCGAGACCAGCGAAACGAACATCACCCACGACGGTGCCTATGAAAGCGCCTACGTGAACATCGAGGGCCTCAAGTTCTCGCTCGGCATCAGTTCCGTGGTCATCTACCGCATCACGCCGCAGGCACCGACGATCATCGACATCTATCGCTGCGGCTTCAGCGGCTGAAACCCGGGCGGCGATATCGGCCTCGAGCGCGTTACGGACCGGCCCGCGCCTGGGAGACCGCGGACATGTTGCCGATCAATGAACCCACCCATTCGCTGGGCAGCTGCTTCGCCACTTCCGACTGACCCTTGTGACAGAGGAAGCGCTCGAACGCGAGCGCGAGCGGTGGAATCTGATTGGCGAACAACCGCACGACGAACCACTCGCGCAGGAAGGGATTGTCGGGCAGGGGCAGGATCGCCAGCAGACCCGCCTTGATCTCGAGCACGCAGGTGTGCAGCGACAGATAGGCAGGTCCGAACCCGGCCGCGCACATTTGCTTGATCGCTTCGTTGCCGGAAAGTTCGGACCCGATGCGCAGTCGCAAGCCTGCTTCCTTGAACATGCGCTCGACGGTTGCGCGCGTGCCCGAGCCCGGCTCCCGGACCAGCAGCCGCGACTCGGCAAGCACCGCCAGAGTCAGTTTCTTGTGGGACATCAGCGGATGATTCGGCGAGGCGACGAAGGCGACGGGGTTCTTGGCGAACGGAGCGGCGGCGACGTGCAGTTCGTGCGGCGGTTGACCCATGACGGCAATGTCGATCTCGCGCATCGCGAGGCTGCGCACGATCGCATCGCGCTTGTCGACGTGCAGTTTCACCTTGACCTTCGGGTTCTCGCTCGCGAACGTCACGAGCAGGCGCGGCAGAAAATGCTCAGCCGTGGTCACCGCGCCGACGCGCAGCGTCCCCGAGAACTCGCCGACGAACATCGACATCTCGTCGCCGGCCTCGGCCCACAAACTCAGCATGCGATCCGCATACCGTTTCAGCATCTCGCCTGCCTCGGTCAGGCGCACTCCCCGTCCCGTGCGCGCGACGAGCTTGATCTTGAAGGTCTCCTCGAGTTCCCCGATCTGGATCGAGACCGCCGACTGGCTCAGGTGCAACTCGTCCGCCGCCAGTGTCACGTTGCCCAGGCGCGCAACGGTGTTGAATGTTTGAAGTTGACGCAGCGACGTGATTCTTTGAGTTGTCATGGCGGCCGATATTAGGAAACCACGAGATCGTTGTCAAAGCAGCAGCGGTGCATGTCGAGCCATCGTCTCGCGAGGCGTGGGGCCTCGGAGGATGTCAGCTCCGCCTCGAGCTTTACATCACAGAGTCGAACGGCATCTGTCGACCGACAGGCGGAGCGGCTCGTCGGTCATGCTGGCGCGGGAGCGTGTCCGCGCGTAGCTGGCCGTGAAGGAGCGCGATATTAGAGAAACGCCGGCTCAGCGTAGCTTTTTCAATTTCAGTCGGAGCAGCGAATCCCGTGGATCTCGGAGTCCGACGGAGCAAATCGATATGAAGAAAGCGCAGCGCTCCGGCAAAAACATTCAATTTCCGCAGCGCTCGTGGCTCGTCTATCGTTGCGCCGGGATGATCGAACGCGTCGTCGAACGTGTGCGGATCAGCGGGGAGTTTCCGTTCGAGTGCCTTCGTGAGCCGTTCCACGGCTTGCGGCCACTCCCGTGTTGATCGACCGCGACGCAAACCGATCATGTAATGCAAATCAGAGGTATCAGCCAGGGAGACTCGATGAAAACTCTTAAAGTCGGCTATGTGGTGTCCGCGGCATTGTGCGGATTGAGCTCGATGCTCGCGCACGCGGAGACGACCGTGTCGGTCGATGACGTACCCGTGAATCTCGCTTTCAGCGGTTTCGTGCGCGCAGATTTCGGCACGGGGGACCGGTATCCGACCGGAGATGGCCAGGAGCGCTTCGGCTCTTCGAAGAACCTCCTGCTGTTGTCGGCGACGACCGAGGACGTTCAGGCGATCCTGGACTTCGGCGGCACGATCTTCAACGACGGCATCAATAACGGCAGCGTCGGCATCAAGGATGCCTTCATCGTCGTCGGTGCCAACAACAAGACCGGCTTTTCGTGGTCGGTGGGTGCGCAACCGCTGTTGTTCGGCCTGCATCCGAACGGCTATCCGGGTGACAGCAGCCTGCAGGCCAACATCGATTACGGTGCCGACGGCGGCTTTGCGGTCTCGCAACAGGCCGGCCCGGCCATCATCGGCAACTACCGCTTCACGACGGATGAGAGTCTGCGCTTCGGCGCCTTCGACCTCGCCGAGAGCAACTCGACGAACGTCACCACGGCCACGAACGGTTCCAAGATCAAGGACAATCTCTTTCTGCTCTGGCGCGGCGCCAACATCGGCAACACCGGCATCTACGCGACGGCCGGCGCGGAGCGCATATATGTCGGCTTGGCCGGCGGTCCGATTGGCGGCGTCGGACCGCTCGTCGACGGCACCAAGACGATTTTCTCCGGCGGCGTCGGCTTCAAGAATGACTTCCTCAATGCTTCGGTCGAATACATTCATCTCGACGCCAACATCGTCGATACCGGCTCGGACGAACGTTACATCCGCGCTCACGTGGACGTGAGCCCCGCCCCCCACTGGACCGCCTACGCGGATTACTCGAACGGGCACGAACTGGGGGCGAGCACCTATCGCATCGGCGGCGCCTGGCAGTTTCGCAAGCACCTGGGATTCACGGCAGAGTACTCCAAGGACGTCTACAGTTCGACGAACGATCTGTACGCCGGAAACCCGTACAGCGGGATCACCGGCGCGGCGCCGGCCTTCGTGTATGGCACGACGCAGCCCCAGAACGTCGAAAGCGTCGATCTGCGCCTCACGTTCACGTTTTGAGCCGGATCCGGGGATGAACGACCGAAGCATGGATGCGCGGAGATATTAAGAAAACGCCCATGCCGCGGCAGTCAATTCAATTTCATTCCTGGCAGGTATTACTTTAGATTTCGAGACTCGCGGACAGGATTACGACCACATGCGTCCCGATCGAAGAAGAAAGACGGCCCAAGGCTGTTGGGGAGACAACTCGTGAGATCAGTTTCGTTTGGACGCGAGCCGTGCGCTCGATCGGGCGAATGTTCACTCTTGCCGGAATCATTCATATCGAGGAGAAGTTGCGATGTCTGACTCGAAGGATTTGACCAGAAGACATTTCTTGGGGCTCGCCGGGCAGGCCGGCGTCGCCGGTTTCGCGGCGCGTGCGATCGGCTTCAACATCGGTCTCGTGGAACTCATCCACGCGGAACCGACCAAGACCGCGGTGACACCGTTCAGTTTCGCGATCATCACGGATTCCCATTTGTTCAGCATTCCGGATCACAAGTTCGACCGCGCCCTCGAGGACGCCGTCGCGCAGGTCAATGCGCTGAGTCCCGCTCCCGACTTCGTCGTCTACACGGGGGATATCGCCCAAAACGGTCGCGAGGATCAATTGGTCAAGGGCCAGAAGATCCTGTCGAAACTCAAGGTGCCGCTCAAGGTCATCCCGGGCGAACACGACTGGTATCTCGACCTCGGCAAGACTTGGAACGGCTTGTTCGGCAAGGAGACCTGGTCGTTCGACCACAAAGGAGTGCACCTCATCGGCTTGAACTCGATCCTGGTCAAGGACTTTTGGACCGGCGCGAACATGACGCCGGTGCAGCGCATGGGCGTCATGGAGATGCTCGAGAGCCCGATCGCCGGTCCCTGGGGCGTACGCGATGCGCAATTGGAGTTCCTGCGCAAGGATGTGGCGAAGTTGAGCCCCAGCACGGCGGTCGTGATCTTCACTCACTCGCCGCTCTGGGATTACTATCCGCGGTGGAACTTCCAGACCCAGGACGCGCCCGAAATTCGCGAGATCCTCGGCAAGTTCGACCATGTCGTCTCGCTGCATGGCCACGTCCACCAGACCATTTACAACAAGTTCGCCAACTTCAGCTCGGCCGGCGCACTGTCGACGTCCTGGCCGTGGCCATATCCGCCCGTGGCACTCGACTACCCGGGTTCGCAGATGAATCAGGCCGATCCCGCCAACACCAAGGACGGCATGGGCACGCAGCACGTGAACTTGGGCGCGGCCGGCGGCGTCGTCACCTACGATCCGTTTGCGAATTCGCTGACGCCGTTCCTCAAAGACGGCCTGAAAGTCTGACGTCAACCTACGAGATCATCATGAAAACAATGAGTCATTCGAAGAAAATTTACCTGGGTGCCGGGGCTGCGTTGTTGGGGAGCCTTGGAACCGTGGCGATCTTTGCGCGGGCGCCGTTCACGGACGCTCAGATCGCGCAACAGAGCCAGGAGTTGCTCGAGGTGGTCAACAAGGGCCGGGATTTATGGCACGGCAGCAACCCCAGCATGTCGAACAACGGGCTCGCCTGTGGAAACTGTCATCCGGACGCGGCGGCCTCCAACCCGCAGACTTTCCCGAAGTGGGTACCGCAACTGAACGCGGTCGCGCCGATGCGCGAGATGATCAACTGGTGCATCGTGCATCCGCAGGGCGGTACGGCGCTCGACGTCGCAAGTGCCGACATGGTGGCGCTCGAGGCCTACGCCGTTTACTTGTACCGCGGCGAGAAGATCCAGCCCGGGTACACCGTCCCCACGCCGCCGATTCCGGTGAAATCCGGTGTCGGCTATCCGTACAAGGCATCAGGGATCGGGGTGGATAAGTAGAGCGGTCGATGCCGCGGCGCGTCGGCAGTTCTCTTGAAGGCGTGGCATCGGTATCTCTTGCCGATCTGTGCCACCGCTGCGGTCGGTTGTCTGCTCTCACCCGGCAGCCCTCCGACCGCATCGGCCCGAACGGGCTACGACGCGAGCATTCGTTGATTTACAATCGGAACACCTGAGGAACACTTCGATGCAAGCATTCAACCGTCGAGCCTTCATGACCCGCGTCGCCCTCGGGGCCGCGGCCCTGGCAACAGCGGGCCGCGCTCTCGCGGATCCCGACGCCCGTACGGCAGCGCGGGACGGCTGCGCGAACTGCCGGTTCTACACGCCAACGCCGGGCGCCACGACCGGAACCTGTGCATTCGCCGGCAAGACCGTGAGCGCCGACGACGGCTGCGGCGAGTTCACGCCGAACTCGCTCGGATCGACCGGGCGGGCCAACGCCGCCCGGCCGTGATCGAGCGCCGATTGTCATCCATCCATCGAGTAGGAGAGCCAGCAATGAGTGGGAAAAATCCGAGTTTGACCCTGACACGGCGCGCGGCCCTGGGCCGCGGCGCGAGCGCACTCACGGCCATCGCCGTGGTCGTCACCGGTGTGTCGCCCGCATTCGGTGGGGGAAAGGCCGCCAAGGAGGACTTCTACTTCCAGGAAACGCCCGACTCCGACACCGGCAGGAGCTGCCCGGGTTGTATCAACTTCACGGCCAAGGCTGCGGGACAATATGGCAAGGACTCCGGGGATTGCGCGTTGCTGATCGGCGACGTCTGCAGCCATTGCTATTGCCAAGGCTGGACCGATAAGAACGCCCCCGGTGCCAAGAAGGCGGGTACCTGAGCGGCCTTCAAAAAGGCGGGTAGCTGAGGGGCCTTTCCGCGCTCGGCTTCAAAACGAATAGGTTCCCCCGATCCCGTAGGTCCGCGGCGGAACGCGGATGCCGTATTCGACGCCGGCAACGTTGGGCCGCTGGATCACCTTGTCGTCGTTGAGCAGATTCGTGACGAACAGAGCCACGTTCCACTGCGGCCATCGGATGCCGCCGCTCGCGCCCACGACGAAATACGATGGCCGCTCGAAATCCGGGTCGCCGTGGATGATCGTACCCTGGCTCGTGCCGATCCACTGCGCGTTGACGCGCACGTTGGCCTTCGCGCCGAACTCGAGCGGCGTCGAGTATTCCGCCGACGCATTGACCGAGTAGTCCGGCACGCCCGGCACGCGATCGCCCTTTTCGACGCCGAGCAGCGTCACGGGCTCGACGATCTTCGCCGAGGTAAAGTTGCCGCCGAGCGTCAACTCCAGGTGCTCGTCGAGCTTGGCATCGACCTCGCCTTCGACCCCCTTGCTCTCCGCGCTGCCGATGTTGTCCTTGATGTCGAACGTACAGGTCGGAAGGATGATGTCCGTCTGGATGTCGTTCCAGCGGATGTCGTAGAGCGCACCCGTGAGCACGACCGAGTCCTCGAACTGCCGGCTCTTGACCCCGAGTTCGTAACTCCAGAGCTTGTCCGACTTGTACGCATTCGGCGCCTGCGTGAGACCCAAGCCGGCGAGGTCGGCGCTGCAGAGCGGAATCGGCACCGGACGGTTGATGCCGCCGTCGCGAAAGCCCTCGGCCGCCGAGAGATACACCATCGTCGTCGGTGCGACTTCGTAGCTCACGACGCCCTTGGGTGTGAGCGCGCTGCCCGTTGCGGAACTCGCGAAAGGCGCCGCGCCGCTGCCGAAGTAACCGGCCGACACGAACCAGAGAGCTTCGCTTGCCTGCTCGTACCGCGCCCCGGCGGTGAACTTGAGCCCCGGGAGCACCGTGTAAGTGACCTGGCCGAATGCCGCCTTCTGGGTGTTGACGAATTCGCTCAAGGCATCATAGACCAGGTCGTCGGGGAAGGCGGCGCCGAGCACATTGAGCGGCGTGTCGTGATAGGTCGCCTCGAACGTCGTGTTGAATCCCGGGATATGCTCGTTGTCGAGCAGCGACGTGCGCGTCCTCGAGTAGTAGAGGCCCGCGATCCACGCCCACCGGTCGTCCGGCCCCTGCGGCTGCGAGGCGAGGCGCAGTTCCTGGTGGAATTGATTGACGCCGGTATCGAACTGCACGGGCGCCGCGAGCGCCGAAATCGCCGCTCCGCCGTAGCCGAACTGTTGCTGCAGTGAACCGCCGATGTACTGGCTGTCGTAGACCGTGCCGTCGATGTTGCGATCGTCCTGGCGCCAGAAGTAGCCCGTGACCGACGTGAGCGCCGACCAGCCGAAGTCATAGCCCACCGTGAGGCTCGTCACCGTGTACTCGTCGCGGCTCGTTTCCGGCACGAGTGTCGGCGACTCGAACTGCGGCAGCGACAAGCCGAACAAATCCTGGCCGCCGGCGCTCACGCGTTGCAGGAACAGCGCGGGCGTGATCGTGAGCGCGTCGGTCGGCTGCAGCTTCAGAGTCGCGCGCACGACGGTCGTGTCGTAATCGTTGATCCTGGTCGCGACGACGCTGCCGTTCGGCGCTCGATCGATCCAACCGCTCTCGTGGTCGTAGAGCGCGCCGATGCGCAGGGCCGCGGCGCCGTCGCCGATCGGAAGGTTCGCGACGCCGTCGCTCTCGTAATTGACGCCGCCGCCCTGCGTACCCCCCACGGACGCGTGGACTTCGCCCGAATACTTCGTGAGGTCCGGCTGATTGCTCACGAAATGGATCGTGCCCCCCATGGAACTCGCGCCGTAGATCGTGCCCTGCGGACCGCGCAGCACCTCGATGCGGTCCAAGTCGAAGAAGCGCGGTTCGGTCGCCCCCGTCGTGTAGATATTGAGCACGTTGATCGGTACGTCGTCGAGGTAGATGCCGGTCGTCGCCGACCCCGCCTGCGAACTGACGCCGCGAATCTCGATGTTCGACTGCCCCGGACCGCCGAAGCTCGAGAACGACAGATTCGGCACCGCTCGTGCGAGATCCGCGTAGTCCGTGATGTGTTCCTCGTCGAGCGTGGCGCCGAAGAGTGCCGAGATGCTGATCGGCACCTTGCTGAGCGGCTCGCTGGTCTTTTGCGCGGTCACGACGATTTCGTCGATCTGGCCCGTGTCCGAGGTGTCCGTACCGGCAGCGGCGCCGGGTGCGGCGGCCGCGCGCGGCGCGCCGACGAGTTGCGCGATTGTGAGCAGCCCTGCTCCGGCCGCGACCACCGCGGCCGTCGCTCGCCGGCCCCGCGGCTTTCCACCCAGTATTTTCGTGTTCATGGCACTCACCTTCGATGCGAAATCAAGCCTGCCGGCGCGCGAGCGGCCGGAACGTGACGCCGTCCAGTCCGAAAGCCTGCGGTCCCACGACCGCCAGCGCCTCGGCGGTGCGGAGCAGCGGGTGGCAGGGCAGAGCCAGCACCGCCACCCGCTGACCGTAGCGCAGAACCTCGGTCGTGATCGCCCGGCCGCTGTCGACGTCGAGGATCACGATGAGGTCCGGCACCGACACCTCGACGCGGCCGTCGCGCTCGAACGTCAGGAATTCGTTCTGAAACTGCACCAGGGCGCGGCCGCCGGCGTGGCCGTCGATGCCCTCGAGGGCGATTTCGCCGACCGCGAAGCCGCCCTGCAGGTGCCGTTTGAGTTCGACGATCTTCGCATCCATGAGGTGTACGCCCTGTTCGGCGGCACAGATCAACGGGATCGGGTCGGTATGGGTGGCGTTGGCGCGAAGCACGACCTCGCCGAGCCGGATGGCTTGCGTGACGGTGTTCGGCACGGCGGCGCGCTTCACGTAGCTGCCCGCCATGGGCGCTTCGGCGCCGATGGCCGTGCCGCCCATCGTGACGACGGCCGAGCGCGCGAGCCGTTCGAACCACCCCTCGGAAACCGCATGCTGAAAGAGCACGACGTTGCCGCGCTCGTCGGCGAGGGCGGCCGGCGTCGAACGATGGCCATAGATGCTGAACGTCGTCATCTGCATTTCCGGGAACGCGCGGCCCATGCCGTCGCCGTCAACGACCGGGATCCCGGCGGCCGCGGCCGTGATGATCGGCTCGAGCGCGTTGCCGCCGCCGATTTCGGCCGAGATCAGCGCATCGATCTTGCGGCCGCAATACGCCTCGAGCGCCCGCAGCGCCCGCAGTCCCTCGTCGCCCTCTTCGAGCTTTTCGATGCCGACGATGGGTGCGCCGATGCCGCCGATCGGCATCACGAAAGCGTCATCGGCAAGTTCATCGAGCGCCAACAGACCGACCGGATTGCCGCGCCGCAATTCCTGGAGGCAGCGCAGTTTTCCGATGTACGGGTTGCCGCCGCCGCCCGTTCCGAGGATCGCCGCGCCGATGGCGAGCGCTTCGATGTCCGTTTCGGTCAGATAGCGCATTCTCCTAGAACCCCGTGTCGCCGATGACCTTGACCCGGACGCGCGTCGCATTGCCCTTGAGATAAGCGAGCGGCACGTCTTCACGCTCCGTGACCATGAGCGTCCCCGCGAGCGCGCCGGCGGCGATCGCCTTGCTGCGCGCCTCGCGTTCCGCTTCGGCGAGCGCCGTCTCGCGCGAACTGGTCTCGAGCGAATAGATGCGGTCGACTTCCCCGCTCGTCTGCGCAATGGCCGCGCCGATGGCGTTCGCCACGGCATAGTGCCCGGGCCGGATGACCTCGAGTTCGCCGAGGCGTTCCGGCATCAGGATGCTGCCGCCACCCACCGCGACGACCGGAATCGGCTCCGGGGAGATTCGGCTGCGGTCTGCGGCCGCGGCGAGACGCTTCGCGATCAGCGCCTCGCAACGTGCGACGAAGCCCGGGTCGAGACCGCGCACCAGCGCCGCGTCGCCGATGTCGGCGCGACCCGCGGCGACCGCGATGTCGGTGGCCGTCAGCACATCGCCGCCGAACACGCGTGCGCGGCGCGTGAGCTCGAAGCCGACGCTTTCGGGCCCGATGGCGGGCGTCCCGGCCGACTCCGTGACGATCGACCCTCCGCCGAGACCGATGCTGAACACGTCAGGCATCCGGAAGTTCGTGCGTACACCGCCGACGTCCACGGTCGCTGCCGCCTGCCGCGGAAAGCCCTTGTGCAAGAGGCCGACATCGCAGGTCGTACCGCCGATGTCGATGACGATCGCCTCGTAGCGGCCCGTGAGAAAGGCCGCGCCGCGCATCGAATTGGTGGGACCGCTCGCGAAGGTCAGTACGGGAAAGCGTTCCGCCTGTTGGGTATCCATGAGCGTCCCGTCGTTCTGGCTCAAGAACACCGGACAGCGAATCCCGCATTGCGCGACCCCCGCGCGCAAGCTGGCGACGGTGCGGTGCGCCAGGTCGAGCAGTGCACTGTTGAGGATCGTCGCGCTCTCGCGCTCGAGGAGTCCGATCTGGCCGATGGCCGAGGAAAGCGTGATGCGCGACCCGGGACATTCGGCCGCGAGCAGTGCGGCCGCTTCGCGCTCGAAGCGGTCATTGACGGGCGCGAACACGCCGGCGACCGCGATCGCCGTCAAGCCCCGTTTGCGGATCTCGGCGCCGATGCGCCGGATTTCTTCGGGGTCGAACGGCGCGATCGGCGTGCCGTCGAACTCGACGCCGCCGCTCGCGAGAAACACATGATCACCGATCGCGCGGCGCAGGTCGTCCGGCCAGTCGACCATCGGCACGAGACACTGGGCGGCCGGCAGACAGAGGCGTACGACCGCGGTTGGCGCGAGGTGTTTGCGTTCGATGACGGCATTCGTGAAATGCGTGGTCCCGATGACGATCAGGGCGACCTCCGACGCAGCAATCGCGGCCTGCACCTGCACTTCCACGAGCGCCTGCATGAGTCCGGAAGTCACGTCCGCGGAGGTCGGAACCTTGACGGCCGCCAGAATGTCGCGACCTTTCATGACCACCGCATCCGTATTCGTCCCGCCGACGTCGACGCCGATCCGGACCATCCACCCTCTCCTTCGACTGAGCTTGGTCGGGCTCCTCTGAACCGGACTCTAGCCTTCCCGCCCGGCCAGGTTTTTGCGCGATGTGGCCAGGTTCGGATCTGGCTAGGTTCGGATCTGGCTAGGTTCGAAAGCCCCGCACGTCCGCCGCTTCGGCGAGCGCGCCGCGCGATGCGACGCCGAGCTTGCGGAACAGGTTGCCGAGATGAAACTTGATCGCACCCTCGCTCAATCCCAAGGCCCGCGCGATCTGCTTGTTGGTATAGCCCTCCGTCACGTAGGAAAGCACACGGTGCTCCTGGCGGGTCACGCCCGCGAGCCGCTTCGCATGTGCGGGCGTGGCCGGCAGCATCTGGAGAAGCCGCGCAACCCGTTCCGCAAACGCCGCAATTCGCGCATTGCCAGGACCCGGCTTGGCGGCGACGAGGGGCAGCAAGCGCGCGAGGAACTCGCCGTGCTCGACGAGCACGGCCAGGAGGCCTTCCGACTCCGCATTGCGCAGCGCCACCGCGAGGTGCCGGCGGGCCGCGCCTCGATCGCCCTGGCGTTGTCGCAGGCTGGCCAGAAGAATTCCCAGGGCGATGGCCTGACGCGCGTCGATACCGGGACGATTGGCGAGGCTCGCCGCGAACTTCAGGGCCTTGGGCGTGGGATGCTCGTCGACGACGAGCTCGCGCAGGCGGATCAGGCTTTCCTCGACGGCGAGCTTTTCAGTGCGCCGGGCGCCCGCGGGATGCACGACGTCGACCGCGTACTCTTCGAATCGAACGCGCGCTTCCTCGTGGCGCCGCGCGGCCTGATAGAGTCTGATGCGTACGAGTTCGAGACCGCGGTTCTGCGTCGGACCGTGCCGCCGGCTCAAGGTCAGAGCGCAGTGATCGAGACTCTCCAAGGCCTTGCGCAGGCCCTGTTGCCAGAACACGGCGAATACGCAGCACCCGGCGAGCCCGGCGATCAGATCGGACCAGCTGTCGCCGCGCAGCAGCGCCTGCAGGATCGGCTCGATGTCGGTCGGGCAATCCGCGAAACGCCCTTCCTCGTAGGCGATGCGCGCCCGGAAACAGGCCATGATGGCCGGTTCGGAGTTGAACGTGTGCCCCGAAACCGTGAGCGCCTCCTCGGCGCGGCGCAGTTCCAAGGCCGCGTGCCGCAGCCGCCCGTGCCGCAGCGACAGATCGCAGAGGTGCAGGAGCATGAAATGCGCGAGATAGGGTGAGCCCGCACGCTCGAACGTG
>Ga0302320_10019688_pt1 | contig 13526 bp, 8 predicted proteins | sample Bog_T0_3_FD_202130 | JGI IMG/M metagenome (GOLD analysis project Ga0302320, IMG submission 202130) | Peat permafrost microbial communities from Stordalen Mire near Abisko, Sweden - Bog_T0_3 | ecosystem: Environmental > Terrestrial > Soil > Wetlands > Peat | place: Sweden: Abisko, Stordalen Mire...
TATATCGTGCCCGCAATTGTGTTGGGGATGACGATGTTTCGCGTGTTGGGGAAGATGCCCAGATCAATCATGGCACCGCTGCCGGTGGCATATTGCACATGATATGACTTGGCGTTGGGCACCGCCGTCAGGTTGATGCCCAACTGGCCGGGCACCGAATTATCCAGCGTGAACTCCGGCTGGAGCAGCGGCGTCTGCGGACTTCTTCCCGGAATGATGATGTCAAACCCCGAGGACAGCACATCGGATTCATTGGTCAGTCCCAAACTTTGGATTTAGCCGGCAATCTGCCTTAAGGCCACGATCACCGCATCCATCGCCTCGCTCAACGCGGCGGTGTCCTTGGGTCCGCCCACCTTGGCCGCCGCGAGTCTGGTTTGAAACGTCGTCACCAGCACCTGTAGGTCGGCATACTTGACCGGCAGGTCGGGGAACAACGGATTGTTTTTAAGACAGACCAGCAGCAGGATGAGAAAGCTGTTGAGCTGGTCAATGGGGAACGTCGCAAAATTTAATGCGACACGGATAACTGATTTTTTCATAGGTCGTAATGTTGTTACTCCCTAAAAAACAACCGGCCAAGCCACAAGGTCCAACCGATCGAAGCAGAAAATAAACAAGCACGTCTTATGCCAGGTTAAGCCAACCGTCCGGGGGCCGGTGAAACTGATCATCCGCCGCACCACCGGCCGCCGCATTAGCGGGACACACAAACCCGGTGTTGCCGGCCTTAAAACAGTGGCGCAGCGCACCCTGAAAAGCCGCAAAACACAAGGTAAGGCCGGCATCTCACTTGGTAAAGTTGACGGCTCAAAAAGGATCCGGCCCGGCTCACGAAGCAAATCCGCCCGCTGGCTTCGATTGGCGGTCAAACCCATGATCTGCCGTCGTAAACCACGGAGCCTCCCTCATTCCCCATGATGATTTATTTTCTGCTCAAAAGGCTTTGGCAACAACTCACGGTGATTACGCGACGGCTCACTGTGACGGCCACAAAAACAGAAAGCTTTCATCCGCCGGGAAGCGGTTTGGGAACGGTTCAAAGTGACGGCGCAACGGCAACCAAAGCAAATCCGGCGCGGGCAAATTGCTTTCCAATCACAACCGTTTGGTTTGCGGACTTTAACGTCTAAAAGCGTCCTGCTGGCCCTGAAAAAGACAAAAGTGTCCCGTGTTTTGTCTCACAAGAGGACAGAATATGCGGGAGACAGAGCCGGCCGGCGATGCCGGGTGGAAGAAATGGGATAAATGGATTGCCATCGCCAACAACGAAGACGGCTATGACGTTCCATCCATCGTCGCCGCCTGAAGGCGGCGTTCCCCATGTGCCAAGATTAAATTTTGCTGCCATCGCTCAAAATTTCGGCCAGGTTCCAATTTTGCGTCCCACCGGCTTGACGGTCGGCAGTAAGGGGAATAAAATCCAGCGAGATTGCCGGTCATGAAAACCATTTTGAAAATTTCAATTTTTGCGAATCTGATTCTGGTTTTCGGGTTGGGGTTGATGTGGTCGCGGCAAGGCCGGGAGCCGGCCGTTGACGCCTCGACGGCAGTGACGAACACCCCGGCCCCGGTGGTGGCGGCAGTTACGCCGGTGGTTGAGCGGCCGACCGAGGTGCCGCCGTTCCGCTGGAGCCAGTTGGAATCCGCCGATTACCGCACCTACGTCAATAATCTGCGCGCCAGCGGCTGCCCGGCGACGACTTTACAGGCGATCGTCGTGGCGGATGTCCACCGCCGTTACGAACCAAAATTTGAGGAACTGGAACAGCAACTCGACAACCTCGCGACCAATTCCTGGTCCGCCCAGATTGCGTCCTTCAACTTGCAACAGTCTTTGCAGGCCCAGTTGCAGAAACTGCCCGACGCAGAAGCCGCAGAGATTGCGGACTTGATGGGGTATAAATCCGCCCCGGCGGTGGTGGCCGAGGTAGTGGCGGCACTGCCGGTTCGTAGATCCCGGCCGGCTCCGCCAGTCACGCCCATGACCACGCCACTAGTTTTACAGAAGGTTGACGTGACGGGGTTTAAGCTGAACAACGGCCAATTGCAGGACATCGCCGACCTGCGCCGGAAATTTTTGGATCAGATGGACGGCCCTAATCAAGATACCAACGACCCGGCATATCAACAACGTTGGCACCAAGCTCAAGCCGAAGCTGACAACCTCCTGAAAGGCATAATCGGACTCCGTGATTTCCAACAGTATCAATGGGCCGCCGAAAACTCGGCTGCTGCTGCGGCAGAACAATCAACCGGTCCCTGACCGGCGGTGGTGAGGATGGCGTCAAATTTCCCCCGCCCGGCGGAGGGAATCCATTCCGGACCGGGGTGGGAACGAATTCCATTCAACAGTTTCATCTTCACCTAGACACCGGTTATTTCGGGGTTTGTCAGGGGTGGTCTTTCAGGAAGTCGTTGGCCTGCTGAACCGCTTCGGCAATTTTTTCTTGCGCCAGAGGTTTATCGCTGAACGGATCATTGCCATTCAAAATTTTCAGGTAATGACTGGCGATGCCCTCGCCATTTCGCTGAGCCAGATAAAACCATTTGTAGGCTTCCACCGGGTCGGCTTTCACTCCAATGCCTTCCAGATAGACCCGACCGAGATTCATTTGTCCCTTGGCGTCATTTTTTTCAGCCGCTGCGCGGTAATAATGTAGCGCCTTGACAATATCTGCCGAAGGACTTGATCCGCAACCATTTTCATAGATAAAACCCAAAGAATTTAGTGCGTTGCTATTCCCCTGTGCGGCGGCCCTCTCAAACCACCCGGCGGCTGCCTGACAATCAACCGGGATGCCGGGCGCGCCGTTGAGATAGAGGTTGCCGAGGGAGAGCAGGGCATCCGGCTGGTTTTGGGCGACCGCCTTTTGATACCACTGGAGGCCTTCCATCACGTTTGTGGACACCCCGCGTCCTTCCAGCAAGCTCCGGCCCAGGCTGTATTCCGCCAACGCGTCGCCCTGCTCCGCCGCCTTACGATACCAGCGGGCCGCCTCGGCATAATCCTGTTTCACGCCCCGGCCATGGGCGTAAAAAGCACCCAGATCATTTTGGGCCGGGGCATAGCCGTGGTCTGCCGCCTGATGCAGCCAGTCCGCCGCCTGTGCGTCATCCTGCGGGACGTCCAATCCCCGGGCGTAGCAGCGGGCCAGAAAATATTCGGCGTGCGCGTCATTATTGGTTGCCGCCGCCCGGGCGGTATCCAACGTGAACTCATCCCCGGCCAGCACCGTTCCGGCAAGCATCAATAAGAATAGGAAGGCCAGACCGCTCACCAGCAGCCGTGCTGGGAAGGAACCGACACAGATTGATTGCTTTAGTTTCATGAAACCGACGCTAACAAAGCCGTGTCGGCCTGTCATGTAAAAATCTGCGGGCAGAAGTGACAAAAAAGTCACGACATCGGTCTTTGTGTTACAAATAATAGTTTGTTTTGCAACGTAAGGATTATTTCATGATTTTAATTGAATAAAGTGCTTGATACAAATAAAATAGGAAATGTCCTAAAACCGTATTATCGTATCCTAAAACAATTGGAATGAAACGGTTCAATCCTCTAGACTTAATGCTTCGTTTGGAACAATTTTTCAAATGAACCGAATAAAAAATCATCAAATTAGCAGCCATTTTATAATATAATATGACCAAAAACATCAAGCTGGGATTCGCGACTGTAGCAGCAGCAGTTACTCTGGCTATTTCCGCTGAAGGTGCAAATAACAATGGCGACCTTATCATCGGTTTTTCTTCCACCATTGGCAACGACCTGATGGTGGATATTGGCCAGGCCTCCAGCCTCACCAATGGCGAGAGCTGGGATCTATCCACGCCGCTCGGCGGCTTCGATTTGACGACCGTGAACTGGGGGGTCATCGGTTGCAACAGAATCGGCACTCCCGCCTATTCGTGGACCACGGTGCCGAACCCTCCTGCCATTCTTGCTCTTGGTGGCTGGGGTCAGGTTAGCACTGCGATCAAATCCATCTATTCCGACTTCTCACCCAGCGGTGGCAATCCTGTGCCTGGAACGGAACTTAACTGGCCCGTGACCGACCAGAACAGTTGGTATGCCCAGACCATCAATACAACCCTGTCGAGCCAATATGGCAGGGTGGTGGGCAATCCGAACGCGATTGGTGAGACTAATGTCACATTTTCTGTGGTGGTTGACAACGGTTCGGCACCAACAGTACTCGGAAGCTTTGCCTTGAATGGCAACGGTTTGGTCACATTTAACACCGTTTCTGTGGCTCCGTCCGCGCCGCCGGCACCGCAAATTGTTCGTATCACCCGGGTGGGCGGAACCTCGACCGTCTTTTTCACGACCACCAATGGAACTTACACTTATACGCTTTACTATACAAATACCTTAAGTAAAGCTGGTTCCGTTACAAACTGGCCGGCGTCGCCCACCACGGTCACTGGAAATGGCAACACCAACAGCCTGACAGACACCACCACGGATGCCCTCCGCTTCTACCGGGTTGGTGTGCATTAAGGTTGCACATAACGTTTTTTACGCCTCTGAAAAACTGGACGCCTGGTAGGCGTCCAGTTTTTTTTTGCGCATCCAACAAATCATCATGACATCGGACGCGAAGACTTTCATGGGCCAAGCGCAATAATGGCGGTGCTGCGGTGCCGCCAAGCGGAGGCCGAGCAGCCGCCCGGCTTCACCAATTCGCCGTGCCAAAGTTGTTCTGATTTGCCATAGGGTGACAGCATGGCAGTTCAGGTAGCTTGGCGCATTGAAAAACACCACCTAGAAAGAACCTGCGACCGCCCGAAGGCGGCGTTTCCGATTAACACACGCTTGTGCCAAGGTTGTTATTAACCGTTTATGTCCTTAATTTTTGCGGGAACAGAACAGGATTTTGATGGAAGGGAAGTCAGCAAACCCGGCCTGGTTCAGCTCGGTTTGGGCAGGAGAACGGTGACACGCTTGACATGCCGGATGGCCGGCCCTTTTTTGGTGTTTTTCTGGTCATCGTTTTCATCACTGGCGACCTCCTGCTTGGTTTCACTGCTGGACTGCTGCGCGGCGGACTGGCTGGCCGAGGTGGCGGTGGCCGTGGCACCAAGGGTGGAAGTTGCCGCCCCGCCGTTGACGGAAACATTCTGGCCGAGCACGGACGCCGATACCGAGCTGCCGGAAACATCGGCCCCGCCGACGCCGATGATTTTGCCCTGGACGTCACCACCGGCAGATACGTCGGCGGTGCCCGTGGAAAGGACGGTGACGTTTACATTCTGCCCGGCGTGGATCGAGGCGTTCTGACGGGAAATGATATAGCCCTGGATATCCCCCGTGGCGATGAGTTTGACCTCGCCGCCAATCAATCCGGAATCGCCCAAGTCAATGTTGCCTTGATTCTTGGTGGCGGGAACGCCCGTGGTTCCGGCAATAAGGGTCACCTTTGGTCCCGCCGCCAGGTTGCCGTCCAAGGCAATCTGCAGGATGCCGGCCAGGGTGGAGACGATATTACCCTGAAGGGTGGTGATGGTGATGTCTCCCGGCCGGTTGGGACTGCCGCGCGGACGGGAGCCGGGCGGCAGGCTGACCGCCACGATGCCGCTACCATAAATCTGCGCGGAACTGGTCCCGGTCGGCCCTACCAGTGGAACCGTCACATAGCTGGATCCCCCATCGCCAATGTTGACATTACCGGAAGAGGACTGCACCGTCAAACTGCCACCCGCATAAGTGGCGATGCGTGAGCCGTTGACGTCAATGTCCTTTGCTGCGGTCACCGTCACATCGCTGAAGCCGGAAGTGTAAATGCCGTAGGCCACGCTGGGGGTAAGGCTGGTAATGAAAATATTCTGGGTGCCGAGATTAATTGCCCCCGTAACACTGTTCACCGTCACATCCCCACCGTAAAAGGAGGCGATGGTGGAAGTCAACATGGTCAGGTCGCCATCAGTCGCTGTCACATTGACCGCCGCCCCAGCAGGCGTCTGTAGCGACGGCAGGGAGGCCAGCGAAGAATAGTCCACGGATTTGCTCTGGCCAGAGCCCCAAGAGAGCACGCCCGGAGCGTTGCCCAGTTCAATGGATGCCGCCGTGATGTCGAATTCGCCGGGCCCGCCGATTTGAAAACCCGGCGGCAACTGGGACGGCACCGTCAATGTTTCATTATATAACTTACTGATTTCAGCCTTGGCCACGGACGGGGGAGCGATGAAAGTATAGGACAGTGTCGAGAGATGGCCGGTGGTGGGATCAATCAGGGGCTGCCCGGTCGTTCCGGCCCGTAGCACGGTGAACGTGCCACCCTCCAAGGCGGTGAGCTGGGCCGGGGTCAACACGGCGGACATGTTGCCGTTAAAAAACAACTGAAGATTTTTCGGGTCGGAATTATAATAAAACCCGGGGTTCTGACCGTAGGCATTGGGCACCGAATTGTTCGGAAACAACAGATAACCTTCACTTTTTAAATAATAGGCTAGGCCATTGGCACCAATGACGTTGGGATTGAGCGCATCAAAACTGGTCACGGCGGTTTCATCGCCGGGCGTGATGGCCAGATAAAAAACGGAATCCCACATCCCGGGTTGCAACGGATTGGCGCTGTTGATGGCAGCCTCCAGACTGACCGAGTTCAAGCTGGGGGTGTAGTAGATCTGGCCGCCGACGGTGATCGTCGTCTTGCTCATAATTCCGCTGGACTGGAGGTTTTCCCCGACAAAACTCGAATTGTTCATATTACCATACACCATGACCTGGGCGGCCTTGATGGCGTAGATAGTTACATTATCCATGTTGGCTTTATTCACGGGGGTGCCCACGGTTATGGCAACCGGTGTCTGGCCGTTTTGCTGGGGCGGGGTGGCGGCACGATCCAACGTTTTAAAGGTGCCGTCGACGCCGTTTGCGGGCGAAGGATTCCACTGTTTCGAGCCACTGTCGGACATCACCAATGAGAAAGTATTGATGGGCGGATTGGGATTGTTTGCCGTTGCGGGAGTCTGATAGCTGAAAAAACCTCCCTTGGTGTCAATGCTCAAATTGCCGGTGGCAGAGGGAAATAGCGTCACGTCCGAAGCCAGTTCAAATCCGCCGGACCCGCTGTTCACCGTCAGGGTTCCTGGGAACAATACCGGCACCAATGCGTCTAAAAGGCGCGGCAGCCCGTAGCCGGTGATGTCCACCAAGTTGGCGGCATCTAGTGTCACGGAGTCGGCCGGATTGTAATCAAAATAATGAAATCCGGAATAGGTGGACACGCCGCCATGGTCGTTGAAAACACCGTTGGGATTGCGGACTTCCTGAAGGTAGATGCTGCCATTGGGGGCATCCACCGTCCAGCCGCCATTGACCAGGCTCAAGGCGAAACCATCGGTCTGCACCCGGGCGGTGACGGGCACGCCGATGGTGCCGCCAGCCGTGATGGAGCCGGTGCCATCGGCCAGGACATAATGACCATAAATATTATTACCGGCGTTAATGCTTACGTTGCCCGGCAGCGGACCAAACGCACCCGTGCCGCCGTCATTAAAAGCGCTGGCATTCTGTCCCAGTGGCAGGAAGCTGATGACATTGTTGCCGGCGTTGATCGTCACATTACCGCCATCCGCCGTGCTGATGCCGCCCAAGTTGGGTGAAACGATATAATAAGGAGGATTATTGTGAATGGTGCTGGCGTTTGGGGCGAATTTATAACCATTGTAGTTGCCGCCGGTATTGACATCGCCGTATTCGGCCGTCACGCCAATGCTGCCGCCCTTCATGGTCGTAATGCTGCCGGTGCCGCTGTTGGCGCTGGTTGAGTAGCTGCCGGACCAGCCCACCTGCACGTCGTTGGCAGCCCAGAGATTGATGCTGCCGGATTGGGCCTGGATGTATGAACTGCCAAACAAATAGATGCCGTAGCTGCCCTCGGCCGGGGCGGTATTTCCGGTGTAAGCCGTGCCGGCGGTCAAGCTGATGTTCCAGTCATTAACGGCTTGAAGATAGGAAGAGGAATTTAAAATGATGCTGTTTCCCGCCGACAAGGACAAGGTGGCGGTGGCGGGAGCAATGGCACCGTTCTCCGACCAAGGCGAGTTGAGCGTGATGTTGCCGTATTGTGTCGTCACGCTGATGTTACCGCCGGCCTGCGAAACAATGGAACCACTGTTGACCACGACTTCGTTGGCGGCCGAGAGGGTGAGATTGCCGTTCTGGCCCTGGAGATAGGAATTGCCGTTTAGATAAATGCCGTCGTTTCCTTGACTGGGCATCGAACCCGCCGGGAGACCCGTGCCGGCGGTCAGGTTCACGCTCCAGTTATTCCCGGCTTTAATGCCGGTTCCGGTGTTAAAGATGATGTTGTTTCCTGCTGTCAGGGTCAACGTGGCGGGCACGCCAGGGTCGTTCAACGTCCAGACGGTGTTCAAGGTGATGTTGTTTAGCGCGGCCAGATTGATCTGGGACAGGGTCGGCGAAAAGGCAGTCACATCGAGGGTCAGTGTGTCGGCCGTGGGAGGATCGCCGGGAAGCACCGTGCCGGAATATTGTGCGTTGGGATCCGAAGACGATGAAGCCAACACGATATTTAGCGGGTCAATGGTCAATATGCCATCCACGAAACCGGACGCCGCCTGCCCATTGATGCCGGATTGAATGGAACTCATCTCGGGCGCGCAAAGGGACACCTGCCCGCCATTCCCGCCCTGCGCACCACCACGGATGTCAATGGTCGAGCCGGCCTGGTCGGAAAAGGAGTGGTCGGATTTGATGGTGACCGAGCCGCCGGCACTGGTTCCGGCGGTGCCGCCCTGGGCGGAGATGACCGAGCTGGCACCGAGGCTCACCTTGTCACTGGCAACCAGTTCAATGATGCCGTTGACGTCGCGAACGGAGTTGGCCTGGATCAGTCCGCCTTGATTCACCACGGCAGCCTGCAAGGCAATTTTTCCGGCGTCCGCAATCAAATGACCCTGATTGTCCACCGATCCCTGGGGCAGCGTGACCCTGGCGCTCAACCCCCGGCCATCGGGGCTGGTGGAAACCAATACCTGCTGCCCCGCATAAAGACCGATGCCGCCGCCGGGGGCGGAAATTGTGCCATGGTTTTCAATGTCGTCGGCGATCAGGAAGACTGAACCGCCATCTGTAGTCTTGATCTGACCATAATTAATGATTTGGGCCTTGGGCGGCGGCGCATTGAATGACCAAGGGCCACCGCTGGAAAGATCAGGGGCGGGGATGGCCGCCGTGGTCATGATCAATCCGTGCGCTGTGATGGAAGCCTGGCCACCAACATAAAAACCATTTTGATTTTGCAAAAACACATACCCGTTGGCGTTGAGGTTGCCCAGAATTTGCGATGGGTTTGCATCATTGATCTGGTTCCAGACCACCGAAGAGGATGACGGCTGGATAAAAGTCGTTGTTTCGCCCGCGTCAATGTTGAAACTTTTCCAAGTGATGAAGGCGGTGGGAGATGTCTGATTGATGGTCAACTGCGAACCTGGCGGGCTGATTGTGGCCCCGATTGGGGCAACGGTGCCTACCGTTGGGTTGGCCTGCACGCCAGGCGGGCAATTAAGCGAGGCCAGAAGGAGCAGCGCCAGGCCGGTCGTCTGACGATAATATAAAAATAATGTGCCGTTCATGGTGCGTTAAGCTTGAATGTTTATCCAGCCGATTTTCATCTATAACACTTGCCGCGTGCCGGTCAAATTTTCAAGTGTGACATTTATTATCTCTTTCAGGGTTGGGAAGTCGCGCGACGGCGTCCACGCCGACGAAATATAAATAAAATGGCAGGGACGGTCGCGCTGCGCCGTCCGGTTGGTGGCCGTGCCGGAGTTGGGATGAATGCGAGTCATCCGTTCCGCCCTCGCTGTCGCTGACGGGCGGGGACAGCGCAGCGCGCTGTCCCTACCGGTTACGGTTTTGAAAGATAATGGCATTTGGCTGGTTAATTTTAAAACTGGCCGGTCAATGAAAAATTAAAGAACGGGTTGTATTGGGAGCTGCCGCCCCCCTTCAGCAGCGGCTCGGAGAACAACAATCGGGCTTCCCAATGGGAGCCGACGGCTCCGATGATGCCAATTCCCGTGCCCCACAAATCGGTGCTGCCGGGGCGGCCATTGGGATCCAGCAAATAGGTGTCGGCATAGTCCATGTAAATTGAACCCCTGAGGGTCAGCGGCGTGTTTCCGTAAACCGTGCCCACCACATGGGCCGGGGTCTTCTGCTCCAGCGATAAATGAAAGCCGGTGTCGCCGAACACGGCCCCTTCCTGATAACCCCGGACGCTGCTGACGCCGCCCGCGCCAAATTGTTCGTTGCTGATCAACGGCTGGTCGGCCCACTGGCCATTGGCCTTGAAGGATAAAATCCAGTTCGTGTAAACAACAAAATCCGCGGAGAAATTGGGGGTCAGCACCACCCAATATCCGTTGGCCTGGGTCGAACCGGCGACGCTTTCAAAATTACTGACGGAACCTTGAAACCAGGCATCCGCACTGGCTCCCAACCCAAAAGCGACCATCACCCGGGGCTGGCGCCACATTGCATTGTAACCAAATGACAAGGGAATATAGTTCAGCGGCGTGCTCGTCGTCGGCACCGGGGAAGCGATGACGCTGGTGGTGGGCGGCAGCGGATTGCCAAATTCATCCTCTGTGATGGTCGTATAGGTGAAGAGGTTGGTTTTATTGCTGGTGAGCTGGTAATTTTTGTAGTCAAAGCCGCCGGAAACTCCGGATTGAAAATCCGTCGAGCCCGGCAACGGAATATTTAAGCGGGTGCCAACATCATTGTTCAGGGTCAAATCCGTCTGAACATTCTTCTGGTTGATTTTAATCACGCCCGGCACGTTCAGGACGGTGCTTTCCGACAAGGTGGTCACGCCCGTATCAATGGTTGAATGGCTGGCAAAAGTGGTCAGGCTTGGCTGGCCGCTTGAGGGTGGCAGATTAAATTTATGGGTGGCTTCGCTGTAACCAAAGCTGCCGGGATTGATGTCAATGACATCTCCAATGGGTGCAGGGTTGCCAAGCGGCAGCCGGTAAAAGGTGCTGTAATTGGCCACCATGGGCAGATCATAGCCGTCCCAGCCATTGAGCGGCTGATAGTTCTCCGGGGCGAAACTGTATTGCACCCCCAGTTGATGCTCCAGTTGCCAGAGGTTGTCATAGACGGCGGAAGTGTTGACCCGAAAGTCGGGTGTGCCGGGCGAGGCCTCGTTGTTGAATTCAACTTTGGCGTGGAGCGGCAACTGGTCTTTGACACGGAGCGTGAGCACGCTGGTGCCTGGTTCGGGGCCGGAATCAATGAGCGGATATATCTGCCGGTCCTGACTGGCATTGGCCCGGTTCAGTTCGGTTTCAAAGACCGGGCGGATCAAAATTATGTTGGTGTGAAGGCTGGGCAGCGCACGCATGACATTGTTGGAACTGAAATAACGATTGCCCGTGACATTGATCGCCGCCAGCCGGCCTTCCGTCACCTGCACTTTCACCTCCGCATTGGTAAGCTTCTGCTGGGGTAATCCCAAGGAAACCGTCATATAACCCCTCTCGCGATAAGTTTTTTGAAGTTCAGCCACCGCTGTGCTAATTCCCTCAAAACTGACGTTCGTGCCGAAGGCACCATCAATGTTGGTGAGCACCGCACCCAGGGTATGCGGTGACAGCACCGAGTTGCCCAGGATGAGATATTTCTCGACTTCAAACCGGGGTCCGGCGTTGGTGGAAACCACATGGATGCGGGTATCGGGCAGCTTTTCAGGTTCAGCTAGGTTGGCCAGTAAAAGGGTGCGGGCCCGGGCCATTGCCGCAGCATCCGCAGGCGCGGCGGTCACGACGGGTTGATTGAAAACCAACGGTGGGGCCAAAGTTGCATTTGTGATGGCCAAAGCGACCGGAGAATTGGTGGCGGCCAGAGCGAGCGGGGAATTGGTGGAAGCGGGGTAAATCACAGCCACGGCCAAACCGTTGCTATCACAAAAGAAGCGCCTGCCGGACACTAGAATTTGCGGATAAGGACCTTGAAAAACACCCATGGTGACAAGCCCGTTTGTGATCCGTCTTTCCGAGATAACGATGCTAACCGAAGGCTTGCCGCGCTGGCGGTATTCCTCCTGTAGATCCGTGGCCGCCTGCACGATTTCGTTCAGACTGGTGTTCGTCCCGGTGTATTTCAAAAAAGTGGGGGCCGGAGGGTTTGTCAACAACGTCGTTCTGTCCTCAATCACATAGCCCCGAATATCAAAAAAAAGGTGAGCGGGGTCAGTTTGGGACGAGGCAATGGCATTGGCGACCGGCGAAGGGGCGGTGGCTTGAGCGCCGGCCGAATCAGCCGCAGCCAGCCTCAATGGCGATCCCACCATCCAGCAACCGAGCAATATCACCCGGAAAACAGTTGGAAGTTGCGGGTGAATCTTGAAAACAATGGCGCGTGCGTCCGTCATGTTCGCATTCCCTGGTATCCCTGGCTGGCAAGACAAATCATGACGCTTTGCGAAAAATAACCATGGCCTCAACAACCCTGACCACGTATTTTGCCCGCTGACACTCTGAATCGGTTGGTTGGCGGGCAAATTGACGGCTGGTCATAATAAAGCTGTTTAATATTGATTAATCCGACTTTGGCGATGTTTTTTTAAACCGGCACTGCTTGATTTAACACACCAGCAACCCAAACAGCTTTAGACTCAAAAACGGGGGGAAAATTAGAAGCATCATGTTACGCGCTGCTGTCGGAATTGTGACAATTGTGAAACATGAGTTCATCGCAGCGAAGCCCGCCGCACGGCCTGGCGGCGGCGAATATGGCCGGCAGCGTCGGGAAACAGTTTTCCGGCATGTTTCCGAATCGTCATCCGTTTGTAACGGACACTCTCTACTTTGGCCTGCCGGCTGTTACATTAGCCGTACGAATTTATAGCGAATCGGTCAGGCTGTTAAGGCAGCGAGCATCAGGAAATCAGCAGACATTTTGCCGGTGATGTGCCAGTCCAAACACGCGGGAGAAAAGTTACCGCGTGGGAGACAAGCCGCCGGGTGATTGTTGTGAGCATCAAAGCATGAATAGGTCCGAATTCAAATACCAGTCCAACCTGTCGTTCCGGGAATTCACCATCCCCTCGGGCAATGAATGGTCGCCGCAGTTGAATGGCTGGGGATTGATCCATATCGGGAAAGGTACGGGATATTGCCTGCAATCGCAGACGAACCAGGAATTGTCCACGGGCACCGTGCTGCTGCTGGCCGGAGATTTTCAGGGCAGCATTCGCGCCAGCCAGTTGGGTGAACTGTGCCTTTGTTCGTTCAACATCATCCCCGAGCGGCTGACGGGGTTGTTGACCTTGAGCGAGCAGCAACTGTTTAAGCTGCCGCCGGAGAATGAATCCTTTTTAAAAATCCTGCCGGCGGACAACCCGGTGGCCTTCGAAACCAGCGCGTTGTTTGCCGATAAGAAGTGCCGGGGTTTCTTGATTCGTATAAAGCTGCTCCGAATTTTCGCCGAATTTTTTCTGGGTGAACCCCGACAGGCGGAATTCGTCGAACTCAAGGCCGATTCT
>Ga0302320_10019690_pt1 | contig 13525 bp, 12 predicted proteins | sample Bog_T0_3_FD_202130 | JGI IMG/M metagenome (GOLD analysis project Ga0302320, IMG submission 202130) | Peat permafrost microbial communities from Stordalen Mire near Abisko, Sweden - Bog_T0_3 | ecosystem: Environmental > Terrestrial > Soil > Wetlands > Peat | place: Sweden: Abisko, Stordalen Mire...
CTTCACTTGCGACTGTGCTTCGCCCACTTGTCCCGCAGTGCTCGACCGTTTCGACGGATCGAAGGGTTGATCGATGCTGATGTAATCTTCCTGCTGCATGCGCTCGATGAGTTGTTCGATCAGTTCATCGAGGCTCCCATCCATATACATTTGCTGCATGCGTTCGCGAAGTTTCTCGTCGAGATCGCTGCTTTCGAGCAGCGCCTGCTCCAGCATCTTGCGCAGATCGTCGAGCGTCATCTCGCCGTCGCCGCCGGGATCACCGTACTCGTAACCCTGAAAGCCGCTCTGCAACAGATAGTCGGAAAGCGCGCCCAGCAGATCCTCCAGGCTCATCTCGCCTGCGGGATCGGGCACGTATTTGCTATAACGAATGCGCTTCATAGCTGACTGCTGTTAGTTGTAAGGCCTGCGCTGCCGAAACGGTTCTTCGCGTTCCATCACCCGTTCGGCCGGCTTAGTCGGCTTTTCGCCGGCCGTAAAGACGCGCTCTTCGCTGCGTCCAACGCGCTTATGAGCATGTAATCCTTCGAGGACGAACTCCGCCGCTGAAACCTGCGCTTCGGTCGAATCCTTGGGGCCGACGTTGACTTTGCCTATCTTTTCCATCAAGCCTTGAATACCGCGCAGCGATTGTACCGCCTCACTTGCGCCCACCGAGTCCGCCAACTGAATCTCGCCGCCCAAGTCGAACCATTGCACGATCTGCTTCATGTCGACGCCTTTGAAGTATTCGTCGTAGGTCTTGGCGACGGCCTGCCGGATCAGTTCACGAGCCACATGATCCGCACCCTTCATTTCGCCTTCATATTCAAGTTCAAGCTTGCCCGTGATGGCGGGCATCGCAGCATAGATGTCGGCAACGCGAGGAACGACAGAACTTTCACCATGCCGAATCGCGCGCTGCTCGGCGTTCGAAATGACATTTTCCATCGCGGAAATCGGCAGCCGCTGGCTGACGCCGGAGCGCTTATCGATCTTTTTGTCATCCCGCGCCGCGAAAGCGATACGCTCGACAATCTCACGCACATACTTAGGCAGAGCAAGCGAATTCCCATTGCGCTGCGTCCAGGACTCCTGCGCGGTGATCTCCATTCCTTCTTCGACCGTCGCGGGATAATGGGTACGAATCTCTGAACCAATGCGATCTTTCAGCGGAGTGATGATCTTGCCACGCGCCGTATAGTCCTCGGGATTCGCACTGAACACGAGTGCGACATCCAGCGGCAGGCGCACCGGATATCCCTTAATCTGCACATCGCCTTCCTGCATGATGTTGAACAGGCCGACCTGAATTTTTCCCGCAAGGTCGGGCAGTTCGTTGATAGCGAAAATTCCGCGGTTGGCGCGCGGCAAAAGTCCATAATGCACTGTCATCTCATTGCTGAACTCGTATCCCCCGCGAGCCGCCTTAATAGGATCGATGTCGCCGATCAAGTCCGCGATAGTCACATCAGGCGTAGCCAGCTTTTCGACGTAACGCTGTTCCGGCTGCAAATATGCGATCGGCGTGGCGTCTCCCTCGCGCGCAATCAAATCCTGGCAGCGGCGGCAGAGCGGCACGTAAGGATTATCGCGAATCTCGCAGCCTGCAACGTACGGCGTCTGCGGATCGAGTAGCGAAGTCAGGGCGCGCAAAATGCGGCTCTTGGCTTGTCCGCGGAGGCCCAGCAAAATGAAATTGTGCCGCGAAAGAATTGCATTCGTGATCTGCGGCACCACCGTGTCGTCATATCCGACGATGCCGGCAAACAGCGGCCCATCCTGGCGCAATTTGGCGATCAGGTTGTCGCGCAATTCGTCCTTTACGTTACGGCTGCGCAATCGTGCTTCGGAAAAAGGGCTTTGGCGCAATTCACCAAGGGTGCGAGGCAAGCTCATAACGGAGAACACTCCCACAGAAGATACTTGGATTATACGCCGCGATGATTTCGTGAGCTTGGGGAGCACGATGTTTGGACTTCACTGCCGTGAGGGACAAGAAAAAATCGGCAAAGTGGGCGCCCAGAGCCGAAAATCGGAAACCCGAGGACACGCTGCCAAGAATTACAATAGGCTAGCGATCGCCTCTCACTCATGAAGCCTTCTTCCATCCTGTTGCTGTCGTGCCCCGATCAGAAAGGCGTAGTCGCCGCGATTGCCGAGTTCGTATTCCGCCACGGCGGCAACATTCTGCACGCCGATGAGCATGGCGATGACGAGTCGAATCTTTTCCTGATGCGGGTGGAATTTGATGCCGCCGAATTTGACATCGACTTCAGAGATTTCACGCGCCATTTTTCCCCAGTGGCTGAAAAGTTCCAGATGCAGTGGCGGCTCGCCCACTCCAATCATCGCCCTCGCATGGTCGTGATGGTTTCGAAGTACGACCACTGCCTCGTCGATCTGTTGTATCGTCACCGCAGCGGAGAGTTGCGCTGCGAAATTCCGCTGATCGTCTCGAACCATCCCGATAACCAGCCGATCGCCGACTTTTACGGGATTCCATATGTCACCGTCCCCGTCCCTAAGGACGACAAGATTGGGGCGGAAGCCAAAATCCTCGTGTTGCTCAAGCAACAACAACCGGACTTCATTGTGCTGGCCCGATACATGCAGATTTTGTCCAACGACTTCATCGCCCACTTTCCGCAACGCATCATCAATATCCACCACTCGTTCTTGCCTGCATTTATCGGCGCAAAGCCCTATCATCAGGCCTTCGCGCGAGGCGTGAAATTGATCGGGGCGACCAGCCATTACGTCACCGAGGTGCTGGACGACGGCCCCATCATCGAGCAGGACGTGGCGCGCGTCTCCCATCGCGACTCAATTGACGATCTGTTACAGAAAGGCCGGGACCTGGAGAAAGTTGTTCTGGCCCGCGCCACCCGCTGGCATCTGGAGAATCGGGTTTTACTCTACGGAAACAAGGCGGTCGTGTTCGAATAACGCCATAATGTCTATTGACATGGTGGTGATTGTTCGTTATCCTCTCCTCAAGTCAGAACATTCGCCTCCTTGAACCGGTGGAATCGGGCTCCAACCTTAACCCACGAATTACCCGATTTCACCGGTTCGACTTTTCGATTGCCCCGAATTCTCGTGGTTACCCCTCGTATTACTTTGGTGTCCTTTGCATCGCTCTGTCCTTGTAGACCCTTCGGCCTTAGTTTTTACTAATAGGGAACCGTTTTTAGTCCGATCTTCGTGTCTCCCACGGGACACGCGAGTAGCGATTAGGAGTTGAGTCTGGCGGAAGATCCCAAGTGGGAGTTGGCTATTCTGGCGACGGTGCAGGGCTTCTACGAGAAGCTCTTGCAGGGCTACGTCGGCGGAGAGATTCCCATCCCTGATGGGCTGGGATCGGTTTCCCTCCAAGGCCACGCCGATGTCAATCAGACTTTGGTCAAGATGCACCGCTGGCTGCGGATTCTAGACCTGGCCATCACGCCCGCCATGCTGCGGCGCGCCTTCAGCGACGAGGTTGACCCCGAAATCGCTGAAGCCATGCTGCGCCACTTCACCCGCAAACGGGAATCATCCGAAGTCAATCGCGACAAAGCCGATCTGGTCGCGACCTTTCTGTATCGTCATCCGCGAGTGCCTGGCCAATGGGAAAAGCGGGGCTTTGGCCTGGATGGTTCGCTTCCGTTATCTCCCTTCGAAATTGCGCTGATCGAGATTCTTGCCGAGTCGGACGTTCCGTCCCTGCCGGAAGAACATGCGCAGCTATTGCGGCTCTTCGATCCCTTACAAGAGCAAGCACACAAATGCCGCGATCTCAATGCACTGCTCGAGTCGGGCATCATTTCGCAAGTTCGCGAGATCAAGCAGTCGCTGGACAGTTCATTTTTTCATCCCGGAGTGCTGGCCACGATCGCGCCTTATAACGCAGCCTTCGGAAGAATTTTCGATCGGCTGTTTCATACTGCCGCTGGTGAGATCAAGAGTTATGCGCAAGCCTTGCAAGAACAAGGCGGCAGCATTCTCGGCAATGTCGATGGCGTCGACGTCACCGTCGATCACGTGGCCGCGATGGAAGAATCCGATCTGCTCAACATGGATTACAGCCAGGCGCTGGACAAATTCCGCCGTGTGTCGAAGTTAAAGCAAGCGCTGGATCGCAGGCCTCCGGTGAGGCGCAAACCGCAATTGCTGAAAACTCCGGCGAAGAGCGCGCCTGAAAAGAAATCGTCGCTACGCCCGATGTTGGACTTGCCTGCGCTTCGCGCCGCGATTACTCCACAACAGATATCCAGTGAAGAAAACAAGCTACGCAAGGTGGAGGAGTCGGTGCGGGTGTTCGTGCGTGTCGCCGATCCCAAATTCCGTCAGATCGTTCCCATGCGCTTCTTCAACCTCACGCTGACACCGCAGGAAGCCGATGCCTATTGTGTCGATAATCTGACAGAAAAGACTTCGCGCGCCGAGGTGGGTCGCGTGCTGCTGCGCAGCGTGGCGCTTTTCGCCCGCATGAACACCGAACTGGAAGAGCTCAAGCGGGCCGATAACTCACCGACGGTCTGGAAGCTACATGCGGACTCATTGCTCGTTCTGCTGGAGATTGGCCGGATGTTAAATGAAACCGCCGCGCGGATTAACAGCAGCGGTCACGAACCTTCGGGTCTCGACGCAGCCGCCATGAAAGTTTCGCTGGACAAACTCCGCCAATGCGCAGAAAGGGCGGTGCACCAATTGAGCCGCAATCCTGCCGAGAAGGCTTCCGCAGCCCGCGCCGGGGCCGATTAGCCTCGCCCGCTCTACATCGTTTCGCTGCGTTTGCGCATGAAGGCGGGCACGTCCAAGTCCTCCGGCTCAAAGTTGCCGATCATCGCGGTGCGCATGGCATCGAGAGAAATGACCGGCTCAGCGGAAGCGAACTGCACTACCGATTCCGACTCCAGCATCACCAGCGGCGGCGGCTCATTCTTGCGGTCGCGATCGTCATCGCGCTTGAAGAAATCGTCTTCTTCCGCTTCCGCCCGTTCTTCTTCGCGTGAGATAACGAATCCGGCTTGGAACTCCGGCTTCGGACGGCGAACCCGGTTAGGACACTCCTTGAATCCGGTTGCGATCACGGTGATTTTTACCGCGTCTTTCATCTTCTCATCCATCACTGCACCGAAAATAATGTTGGCGTCGTCGTCAGCCGCGTCCTGAATAATTCCGCAGGCTTCTTGCACCTCGGCTAGTTTCAAAGAGCTTGACCCCGTGATATTGATCAGAATTCCACGAGCCCCGTCGATCGCTCCTGCTTCGAGCAGAGGGGACGCAATCGCCTTTTGTGCGGCCTCGAGCGCGCGCCTTGTGCCAGTCGCCGTCGCCGTGCCCATCACGGCATAGCCCATTCCTGCCATGATGGTCTTCACGTCAGCGAAGTCGCGATTGATAATTCCAGGAATCGTGATGATGTCGGAAATGCCTTGAACACCCTGCCGAAGAATATCGTCAGCCACTCGGAAGGACTCAAAGAAGCCCGCATCCTGAGCGACGGCCAGCAGTTTTTCGTTGGGAATGACGATGGTCGTGTCCACCGACTCCATCAACTCGGCCACACCGCGTTCGGCCTGTTGCATGCGGCGTTTGCCCTCGAACGCGAATGGTTTGGTGACCACCGCGACGGTGAGCGCGCCCATTTCGCTGGCCAGCGAAGCGATGATCGGCGCCGCGCCTGTGCCCGTTCCGCCGCCGAGACCAGTCGTGACGAAAACCATGTCAGCGCCTTCCAACACTTCGATGATCTTCTCGGAATCCTCCAGCGCCGCTTTCCGCCCGACTTCAGGATTCGCGCCAGCACCCAGCCCGTTGGTGAGCTTTACTCCGAGCTGAATCTTCATCGGAGCGTGCGACATGCGCAACGCCTGAAGGTCGGTATTGGCGACGATGAATTCGATCCCCTCCATGCCCGCCTCGATCATCCGGTTGACCGCGTTGCCGCCACCGCCGCCGACTCCGATCACTTTAATCCTGGCGTCGTTGCGCGCTTCTTCGTTGAAACTGATGCGAATATTGTTTTGCTCACTCATGATTCAGCCTCGAATTAAATTTGTCTTTCTTTCATTTGCTACGCGGACGCACTCTTGCCAATGAGCATCGCTTTCAAACGCGTGCTCCAACGGTCGTCTTGCAGACCACGCGCCACGCGAGAACGATGCCCATAAAAAATCATCCCCAGAACGGTTGCGTATTCCGGCTCCGCCAATTCCGATGGCATTTTCGCCAGCGGCAGCGGCCCGGAAAGTCGCAGCGATCGTCGTAACACGGACTCCGCCACATCCATGATCCCCGGAAGACGAGACCCACCGCCGCTCAATACGAAACCGCCGACGCACATATCGAGCATTCCGGCGTGGCGAAGGTTGTCGCGAACCATCTCGAACAATTCGCGCGCCCGCGGCTCAAGGACTTCTCCGACCATGCGCTGCGAAATCAGCCGCGAAGCGCGATCGCCGATGGACGGAACTTCGACTTCGTTGCTCTCTGGAATCAGCGTCACAATCGTGTTGCCATAAATTCGCTTGATCTTCTCAGCTTCGGCCAGCGGTGTACAAAGCCCCACGGAAAGATCGCTGGTGAAATGATCGCCGCCGATCGGGATTGAAGCGGAATGCGCGACCGCTCCACTCTGAAAAATAATCAGGCTCGTCGATCCCGCGCCCATTTCGATGAGACATATACCAAGTTCGCGTTCATCGGCGCGCAGGACAGAGTCCGCACACGCCAATGGCTCGAAGACCGTGTCGTCGACATGAACTCCAGCACGGTTCACGGCGGTCACGACGTTTTGCGTGGCGCTGGCCAAGGCAGTGATCAGATGAACGCGCACTTCGAACCGAGTGGCGACCATCCCCAGCGGATCGTGAATGCCAGCCTGCTCATCCAGAATGAACTCCTGGGGAAGCACATGCAGCACTTCGCGATCGGCGGGAATCGGCACTGCGCGGGCCTTTTCGACCGCCTGGCGAATTTCGTCGCGCCCGATCTCACGCGAACGCGCTCCAAAGTTGATGCCGCCATGACTGTTCACCCCGCGCACATGGGCGCCGCCGGTGCCGAGAAGCGCGTGCTCAATGGGAACACCCGCGGAGTTTTCCGCTTTTTCGACCGCCTCCTGAATCGAGCTTACGGCTTTGTCGAGTTCAACGATCACGCCCTTGCGACAGCCTCTGGAAATCGCGGTTCCGTGGCCGCGGTAGCGCAGGCCTGCATCTGTGATTTCCGCCACGAGAACGCAAGTCTTTGCGCTACCCACATCGATCGCTGTCAAAAAGTGCTGGTACGGATTTGCCATGCCTAAGAATGATCCTTCGTAAATTTCTTCGCCTTAGCTTTCGCGTGCGGGGAATTTTTTTTCTTGTTAGTCGGGGTTGCCGGAGCGGCTGGTTTCGGAACGACCGGCGCAACCAAAGCCGCCCGCTGCACGCCCGAAGACATAGCTGCTTTCGTCGCTGCCGCCGACAGCGCCGGCTCCTGAGCCAAACTCGAGCCTTCAGGATTCACCACAATCTGGTTTTCATAACGCAGATCGACGGAATCGAGTTTGTCGAACTGCTGCCTCCAGCCACGCACGTGCGAGACATAAATCTTGTACCGTTCCAGATAATTCGACGATCCCAGGATGACCAGCACCTGCCCGCCAGGGTCGTTCGCCAACACCTTCACCGCATCGGGATCAGACAGATCGACTTCGCTTATATCCTTCGAGTAATGCGCTCCATCGGAATCGAGCTGCGCGATCAAATCGTTATAAATTTTCATGCGCGGACCGCGAGTCGACAACGGCTCCGAGGGATTGTTGCCCACGATCACCGGGAACGAATACTTGTGCTTGCCCGGCGGCGGCAAATCCATGAGTGCGCCCCTGGCATCGATCAGCATGATGCGCGAGCCGATGCGCGCGAAAGCCACAGGTGTGCGTTCTTTAATTTCGATCCTTAGACGGTTGGGCACGAAGCGCATCACACTGGCCGATTCCACCCAGGGGATTTGCTCCAACTGCTCTTTGCGTTGCGCCAGGGGTACGAAAAAAATGTTGCGGCCAATGTCTCCGCCCATCACCTCAATCACCTGCGAACGCGTAACGTTATCCAAGCCGGCGGTTTCAATGTCATCGCTGGAATCGACGCGAAAACGCCACGAGTGCTCTCCGTAATCGTAAAGTCCGGCTGCAAGCGCGCCAAGGACCGCAAGCGTAAGCACTCCGCCTAAAACCCAGCCGATGCGTACCGCAGTCTTTTTGGGCAGCGGGCCACGCCGCACCGAGACGCGCTTTTGCGCCCGCAGGAAAGGGCTCTCCTGCGGTTCTTCGAGGTCGACCAGCCGCGCTTCGTCGAAGTCCCCCTGCATGGGAGACTCCTGCGGCGGGTACAACTCTTCCTGCGAGATGGTCGAGCCGGATTTCCGAGCCATCAGCCCAGGTCAGTTTGTCGTGGAGCAATCGCGAGCTTGATCAATATAAATGGTCGGACGGGGAGGACGTAAGAGAAAGTTTGGTTCGGTAGTGAAATTTCTTGGAATGGCGCATGTCGAGTCAGTGCGATTTGCGTAGGAGTATTGAGAGAGCGAAAATGGCAGCGGACGTTACTAAGAGCCAAAATACCAACTGCCTGAAAAACAGAAGCCGGCTATCCGGGAACAGTTCGGAATAACTAGCGGCAACCTCGTCACCGCCGCGTCTCCACCACGCGATTTTGTCGTGCGTAGCATTCTTTGTGAGGCGAACTCGCATAAAGAACTCGCCGAAGATACTCAAGATCGACACGACCACTAACACTGAGAAGAGAATGCCAATCATGTTACCTCGCCTTTTATGCGGCTGCTTTCAAACTCACCCACTAACGGAATGCGATTAGGCTTTCGACGTTGCCGCAGAACTGGAAACAATTTTCGATCGGAGTTCTTCCAGAAGAAGCGGCGCGATCTGGGAAACGCTGCCCGCACCCAAAGTCAAAATCAAATCGCCGGGATGCGCCACTGCTGCCGCGGCGTCGACGGCTTCGCCAAAGGACCCAACGTACCGCGCCGACGGATTTCCTTGCTCTGCGATGTGCTGAACCAGAATTTCGCCACTCACTCCCTCGATAGGCGGCTCGCTAGCAGCATAAATATCCAGCACGAACAGCGAATCCGCATGTTCGAACGCGGTCGCGAATTCATCCAGCAAGTCCTGTGTGCGCGTGTAGCGATGCGGCTGAAAGATGACATGAATCTTGCCCGGACCGCACTGGCGCGCAGCCGCCAGAGTGGCGCGAATCTCGGTAGGATGATGTCCGTAATCGTCGATGACGCGAACCCCGCCAGCCTCGCCGCGCAGCTGAAAGCGGCGATCCACGCCTCGAAAACTCGCCAACGCAGCTTGAATTTGATCGACCGGAACATCGAGTCCGATCCCAACAGCAATCGCTGCTGTGGCATTCAACACATTGTGGACGCCGGGTACATGCAGGCGAAACGTCCCCAGGCTCTTATTCTGATACGCGACCTTAAAGGTGCTAACGGGCGAGTTATCTGCCGCGTCGAAGGAAAACTCGCCGACGGTGATGCGAAAGTGCGAATCGTCGCGCTGCCCGTAAGTGACCACACGCCGCCGTGCTACTCGCACCATCTTCCGCAGCACCGCATCGTCATTGCACAGCACGACCGTTCCGTAGAACGGAACGCGATCGATGAAGTCGAGAAAGGCTTGCTTCACATCGCGCATGCTGCGATAGCAATCCATGTGCTCGCGATCAATGTTCGTCACCACGGACAAGATCGGCGATAGCTTCAAGAACGACCGGTCGCTTTCGTCCGCTTCCGCGACAAGATAATGCGATTTGCCCAGCCGGGCATTCGATCCCAGTGCATCCACGCGTCCCCCGACGACTACGGTCGGATCAAGTCCGCCAGCAGCCAATACCGCGGCCACCATAGACGTCGTCGTGGTCTTACCATGCATGCCGGCGATCGCGATGCCGTACTTCAAGCGCATCAATTCGGCCAGCATTTCGGCGCGCTGAATCACGGGAATATGCAAGCGGCGCGCTTCAATCACTTCAGGATTCTCCGACGAAATCGCGGAACTGGTCACCACAACCTCTGCCCCGGCGATGTTTTCCGCGCGGTGTCCAGCAAAAGTGATCGCGCCCATCGCGGCCAATCGTTCGGTGACCGAAGACGATTTCAGATCGGAGCCGGAGACCTTGTAGCCAAGATTCAGCAGCACTTCGGCAATGCCGCTCATGCCGATGCCCCCGATGCCTACGAAGTGGATGCGCTGGATTTTGGCAAACATGATTTGGCGGACTTTACCTAGTGAAGCTCAGCCGATTTTACTCTCGCAAGCTGAGCCGCAATTCGGGCGATCTCCGCACCCGCTTCGGGATGCGCGAGTTTGCGCGCCGCCTGACCCATAAGCCGCAGTCGCGGCGGGTCTTGCAACAAATCTAAAAGCAGCGCGCCCAACCGCTCGGGCGTCAAGTTGGCTTCCTCAAGCATCACTCCCGCCTGCGCGTTCTGAAATGCTTCCGCATTGCGTTTCTGATGATCGTCGGCAGCGCGGGGAAAAGGAATAAAAATCGCAGGCCTGCCCGCTGCGGCAACTTCCGCGACAGTGCTCGCTCCGGAGCGACATAGCAAAAGGCTCGCGCTTGCGAACGCCCCTGGCATATCGGTGATGAAACGCTGCACCTGGGCAGCGTTTCCTAACTTCGCATAAGCGGCCTGCACTTCCTCGTAGTCCTGCTCGCCAGTTTGATGAACGACACGCAAGTGGGGCATCTGGCGCAACAGTTCCGGCAACGCCTTCATCGCAGCCACATTGATAGCATGCGCCCCCTGACTTCCCCCGAAGATCAGCAGACGCGGCGCACCCCAATTCTCCTCCCCAACCGCAAGAAACTCACGACGCACCGGAACGCCCGTGACCTTTGCATTCCGAAAGTAGGCTGCCGTCGATTCAAAGTGCACCGCCGCTGCCGAAACATATCGCGCGACCAAGCGGTTGGCAAATCCTGGCACGGCGTTGGGTTCAAACGCTAAAGTCGGAATGCGTTGCAAAATCGCCGCCAGCATCGCCGGCCCGGAGGCATATCCTCCGACGCCGATGACGACATCCGGCTTAAACTCGCGCAGCATCGCACACGCCATCCAGATGGCGTGCGGCAGATCGAAAGCAGTTTTCAATCGAGTCGCGAAACTTACATTTTTGAGCGCGCCGATTTCTATGAGTCGCAACGTAAACCCAGCAGCGGGAACCAGCCGATTTTCAATGCCGCGCGCCGTGCCGATAAAAAGAAATTCGCCGCCATGGCGTGTTTTGATCTCAGTCGCGATCGCCAGCGCCGGAATCACGTGGCCGCCGGTGCCGCCTCCCGCCAGCACTACTCGCACGGACGCCTCATTGCGCTAACCGGTTATATTTTTTCAATACTTCTCGCAGCCGATCATGCGGCAATCCGATCGCGGTGTGATTGTCGATGCCCGTCATCGTTTCCGCCGCGACCATCGCATTCACCACCGCTTCTTCCGTAGCCTCAACCGTGGCTTGAAATATAGGATCGATCGAATCATTGGGCAGCATCGTGAGCGGCCGCAATCCATTGGGCGAAGCTGCGCCTGGATTCGCCGTCGAGAACGCGATGAAGATATCGCCGGAGCCGTCGCCGGAATAACTTCCGAGACGACCCAATCCCAAAGAAACGCGCCGCGCCACGCGCCTCAATTGTGTCGGAATCAGAGGCGCGTCGGTAGCGACCACAACAATGATCGATCCTGTATCGCGGTCGTAAACCAGATGGTCGGAAATTTCCTTCCCGACGGGAACTCCGGCGATGCGCAATTGGCTGCGCTCGCCGTAATTGCATTGCGCCAGCACTCCGACCGTGTAGCCGCCGTCTTTTGCGCCGAGCAGGCGCGACGCGGTACCGATCCCCCCTTTGAATTCGTTGCAGATCATGCCCGTACCGCCGCCGACGCTGCCTTCTTCCACCGCGCCGCCGTGAGATGAATCGAGCGCATGAAACACGTCCTCGCGCTTTACGTGAAAGCCATTGATGTCATTCAGCCAACCATCCCAGGTCTCGGCTACGACTGGCAATGACCACCAGTAGCCTTCCATATCAGGGTCGCCGCGCTTGACCTTCCATGCAATCACCGAATCGCGGACTACTCCGACGCTGTGCGTATTGGTTATCATGACTGGGCCGTCGAGAAATCCCGAGTCCTCCACCCATGTTGTTCCGGTCATCTCGCCGTTCCCGTTCAGAGTGAACCATCCGGCGAAGACGGCGTCGCGCGACGCCTTGCCTCGAGGAAGGATGGCGGTAACTCCCGTCCGCACCGGGCCCGTGCCGACCACGAGTTTGCCGCTGCCAGAGATCAGCGTGGTGTTACCAACTTCGACACCTTTAACGTCGGAGATGGCGTTGTACGGTCCAGGCGTACCATCGAAGGGAACTCCTAGATCGCGCGCCCGTAGCTTAGTTTGGGCGGCTGCCAGAGAAGCCAAGCACACAAGCAAAAGACCGAGTCTAACTGCGCTTCGCCGAGTCAGTCGGACAAATACTTTGCTAGCCATCAGGGCGGAAGTATAAAGCACAGCCGGATTGCCGCTAGTGACAAAGAGGGTGTCGAGGTCTCGAAAATCGAAAACTACGCGTCGATCCCCAACTGCTTCCGCGCCTCTGCACTCAGCAGCTCCGGGCTCCATGCCGGATCCCACACAATATTCACTGCGGCATTGCGGACTCCAGGCAACTGCTCCAACCGCGCCTTTACTTGCGCGCTGATGTTCACATGCTCCGGGCAGCCGGGCGAGGTCAGCGTCATATCGATCGTGACATCCTGCTTGTCTTCCGGAGCCGGCTCGAAGTTCACTTTGTAAATCAGCCCTAAGTCCACGATATTCACTGGAATTTCCGGGTCGTAGCAGGACTTAAGAGCGCTGCGAACTTCTTCTTCATTGAGCGTGGCTGGCATCGTATTCTCCAACCTCAATTCTAATCCACGCGACGTTAAACCTTACCCGACGCTACGTTCGCTTCCTGCTGCTCGTCAGCGTGGATGGCGCCATCCTCATTGCTATTCGTGTAAAACGCCCGATGTTGGGCGTCGATTTGCTTGGGCGTCAGCCAGATCTCGTAGCCATCCTTGCGGGCGAGAAACTTGACCGTGTAGTCGCCCTGCGCCGTCTGCGTCATGCGCTTGGTAAACGAACCGGTATGCACCAGTTCCAGCAAGGAATGAGTAAAATGCCCGTTCTTTCGGTTGTAGGCGTTCTCCGCGCGGACGACCGTCCGGATATAGCCCAGTGCTGCCGCCTCCGAGTCCGACCGCGCCGGATCGCCCTTAAATTTCGGCTGATACGGCGTCTGCGCGACTGCCATAGCTGAAGCCATCGCCAGACAGCACAACACGCCTACAGCTGCCTTCGCTCCACTCTTGTAAGTCCTTTGCATACGTTCAATTACGCCTCGTTTTCCATGTTACTCCCGTAATTGCGAATCCGTTACTTCGCTTCTCATACCCTGCCCCGGTAGTTATTCTTAATTGGAACTACTTAACA
>Ga0302320_10019691_pt1 | contig 13524 bp, 7 predicted proteins | sample Bog_T0_3_FD_202130 | JGI IMG/M metagenome (GOLD analysis project Ga0302320, IMG submission 202130) | Peat permafrost microbial communities from Stordalen Mire near Abisko, Sweden - Bog_T0_3 | ecosystem: Environmental > Terrestrial > Soil > Wetlands > Peat | place: Sweden: Abisko, Stordalen Mire...
CACGACTTCCAGAGACTCATGGCGTTTTGCTAGTTTTGTGTCTCTGTGGAATTGCAGAACCTGCCCCTCTTGGTAGTTGGACAGTTCTTGTTTCTGCGCTGTCGTCCACTGGAGCGAGACGTACCGATCAAAAGAATGGCTGACTCCCAATTCGCCGCGATCTTTCCGATCGTGGCGAATCGCGTCGGTGAGTTGCGAAATCTCAGCATGAGTGCCCGCAACTACCAGCGTATCGCGCCCTTCGGTTCGAAACTCACGATGCAGCTCCGCCACAATCTGGCCTCGGTCGAAGATGGATACTTCGCCAATGGCTCCGAGCTTTTCCAGTTGTGCGAACCCTTCCTCCGGTGAATGCCTCATGGTCTTTACGGCCTCGCGATAGACAGAGTTCGTCTGCCGCTGTACTTCAGTAAGGGAAATACTCTTCAGGCCAGACTCCCGTTCCAAGATACGCAAAGCATCCGAGGCCTCTACGCTGGGAATTTGTCGGGTGTCACCGGAAAAGACGATTCTGGCTCCCTGATCCTCGGCGAGGTGGAGCAAGCTTTGCATTTGCTGGCCAGAGACCATGCCTGCTTCGTCAACAATCAAGACCCTCCCGCGCAGCGCGCCCTGTTGTTCCTGGTCCTTAAGAAGTCGAGAGACCGTCATCGCATCTCGGAAGCCGACCTTTTCCAGTTCGTCCACGGCACTCCGGGTAGGAGCCACCGCAAGAAGCTCGTGTCCGGCTTCTCTGAGACCACGGTCAATTTCACGCAGCGTAGCAGTCTTGCCGGTACCGGCGGCACCTCGAACATTGATCGCCAGATCGCGAGAGTCGAGTACAGCTTCGACGGCGCGCTTCTGTTCGGGACGGAGGTGGACCGAAAGCTCAAAGTCACGCCCCTTGCCGAGGTGGTCGTAGCGATCTACTCCGCGGTTAGCGACCGCGATCATGTCACGCTCACGTTGGAGGCTCGCGTGTGTCGCAATTTCATCGCCGGAGGAAATGAGAGCCCCTTTCGCACGTTCAAGGGAGAGAGAGCCCTGAAGGTCGCTGAGTTCGACGTTGCCGCGCCCGTGACGAAGAGCCTCGGTTAGAACCTCATGCTCTCTGGCGACTGAGAGACGCTCGAAAATGTGCTCCTGGGAGTATGCAAGCGAAGCCTCATGCACACCGCGATTGATTTGAGGTGAATAGGATTGTGTCTGAGCTTCGTTCAAAACCTCACGAAGTCTTTGTCTCTCATCCACTGACAGTCGGTCTTGCTGAAGGTTACGGACTCGCTCGGTCGACATCTCCTGAAGCTTGTCAGCCCGCGTTTCCCGGACGAGTACCGCAACCTCGTTGTCTGTTGGCGCACGACCACGTGAATTGGTGAACTCCTGAATGGCCGCATCCCGCTGGGCACTGCGTTGGCTGTACTTGTCGAGGAGGTCCTGGGAGAATCCTGCGATCTCGAATCCCTTGTCACGACCACGAACATCGTGACAATTTTCAATCTCGTAGCCAAGGGCGCGTACTTCGCGAGCCAAGGCATTGCGATAGACCTCGGTCAGGTAGCTGCGACGCTCGTACAGACCGGAAGCCTGCAGCGCCTTCCAACGTCCTTCAGTCCCATCGTAAGTCAGATTGGCAGCGACAGCATGAGTGTGGAGCTGAGGATCTAGCTGACGACTCGTGTCGTGAGTGTAGGAAGCTACGATCCAGTTTCTGGTGGCTCGATTTTCGTTCAGGCCGGAGAGGCGAACCCTAGTGGCGGAGTATTTCTCAGCTTCTTCCAATGCCTCGCGCACGGCGGTTCCGTGCGCGGCGACCAGTCTCTCATCTCCGCCAACAATGGCCATGACAGAGACAGACTTCGGCGCCGAAAATGTCATGTCATAAAGAGAACGCGCCTTACTTTGCTCCTCACCATTGCTGGCAATGCGATCTGCCCCGTGACGTTGCCGGAGGAATTCTCCCGTTTGTGGATCGAGGCCCTGACGCACTGCCTCGAAATCCTCGGAAGTAACCTCTCCTTTGAGACCAAGCAGTTCAGCGCCTCGTCCGTGCCACTTGCCTTCGACAGTTCGATTCTGGTCGTAGTAGTCACTCTGTTGGAGATGGCGCTGTGCGTAGCCTTCACCGCCGGTCATGGCACGAATCGTCAGCACGTCCCGACGCTAGCTCTGTTCGAGAATTGGGGTCAAGCCACTTCGTGGCGAGGGCGCTAAGTTAGTGACAGATAAAGGAACGGAGGACATCGAGTAACTTGAGTGACAGAACAGCTTGTTAGTGCTGGATTCCCGCCAAAAGCAATGCTATACTCGGTTTCGTAAATGACGATAAAGACCAAATCCATGATGAGACGGCGCGTCAATCGCGCTCGGCCCTCGGGATTGGTCTGATTATTCGTTAGATTTCTAAGTTCAGATTCGATTTCCGAGGCTCCGACAAAAGTCGGGGCCTTTTGCTTTTTACGGATGTTGTTTTGGCCGGTAGCCAAGCTGGAAAGGCACGTGACTGTTACTCACGCCATGCGCAGGTTCGAATCCTGCCCGGCCAGCCAATTTTGAGGGGAACGAGGCTCGCTAGTTCAGTAGGAAGAACGCGGCTCTCATAAAGCCGTCGTGGATGGTTCGAATCCATCGCGAGCCACCAGTGGAGGGGCCTCCGGCGAGGGGCAGTGGCTTATACCCACTTCGGCGCCAGATTAGTGCGGCCAGGCAGGTTCGACTCCTGCACCCTCTACCAATTTGTGCCGGTAGTTCAACGGACCAGAATAGTTGGCCTACACCCAACAGATGCGGGTTCAACTCCCGAACGGCGCACCATTTTGATTTGCAGGATTAGCTCGAAGGTCGAGCCCGCGGTCGATAACCGCGAGGTGTTGGTTCGATTCCAACATCCTGCACCACTTTGATGTTGAACATGGGTGACTGGCAGAGATGGCTAATGCACTCGCCTCTTAAGCGAGACCAGGCTGGTTCGATTCCAGCGTCACCCACCAGAATTTGCGGAGATTAGTTTGCGGGATTGGCAGATAGGGATATGCACTCGCCTTTTAAGCGAGACGAAGTGGGTTCGATTCCCACATCCCGCACCAGTAGCAACAAAGAGGCGGCATAGCATAACGGATCAATGCTCCGAGCTTCTACCTCGGACGATGAGAGTTCAAATCTCTCTGCCGCTTCCAATGTGGGGATGTGGTCCAACGGATGAGGGCGCAAGGCTACGAACCTTGAGATCAGAGTTCAATTCTCTGCATCCCCTCCACATTAGTCAGGCTCGCGTGGTCTAAAGCATGATGACGCTTCCGTCCTAACCTTGTTTATCAGATCAGGAGATCCGGGTTGGATTCCCGGCGCGAGTTCCAGATGGGTGGGTAGTGTAACCGAACAACACGGCAGCGTCCGAAGCTGCAAATCCGGGTTTGACTCCCGGCCCGCCCCCCAGTTGCTTTGTTGCTTTTGAGTTCGCGTGGTCGAGTTGGAAGTACTTCCTGCAGAGGACAAAGCCCCGTATCATGGCTCTGTTCTAGAAGTAGAGGAGTTCAGGTTGTGAAAGTTGTTCGCCTAGCGATTGAAAACTTTCGCGGTATCGAGTCTGCCGACTTGAAGTTTGACGGCCACGCTTTGTTAGTGGGTGCCAATAAAGTCGGCAAGAGCACGATCTGCGAAGCATTGGATCTTGTCTTGGGGCCAGATCGTCTCAATCGCTACCCACCTGTCGAGGAATTCGACTTCTATAACGGGCAGTACTTAAAACCTGCAGACAAAGAGGGCGAGGAACCAACACCGATTCCATTGCGAGTGGAAGTTACTCTCACGGAATTGAGCGCCGAAGTGGAGAAGCGTTGCAGCAGTCATCTCGAATTCTGGCATATCGCTGAGAAGCGAATACTCTCGCAGGGAGAAGCTAGCACGGCAACGCCTGGCACTGCAATTCCGTGTCTTCGGCTTGAGACTGTCGGTCAATACGATCCCGAGGAAGATGAGTTCACGGCCGACACATTCTATACACATAGCCCGTCCGCTGCCGATGGCGAAAAGGATCTGGTGCGGCCGGTTATTAAGCGGTTGTTTGGATTTCTGTACCTGCGTGCTTTGCGCACGGGATCACGCGCACTCAGCTTGGAGCGCGGGTCGTTGCTTGATGTACTTCTTCGACTACAGAAGATACGAACTGGGCTTTGGGAACAGGCAATCAAGAGGCTGAGGGAGCTCGACATCGAGAAGGATGCAGCCGAACTGGAACCTGTACTAACCTCTATCGAAGAGCGCTTGTCCAGCTACGTGCCAGTCGAAAAGGCGGGACGTGCCACGAAGCTTTATGTGTCGCAACTAACGCGAGAACATCTGCGAAAGACGATGGCGTTCTTTCTGGCAATGCGCAACGACCAGGAGGCCGTGCCGTTCCAGCAGGCCGGGACGGGAACGCTCAACACCTTGGTGCTTGCCCTACTATCCTTTATCGCGGAGTTGAAACCCGATTCGGTGATCTTTGCGATGGAGGAGCCGGAAATCGCCGTACCACCGCATACCCAGAGACGAATTGCCGACTATCTGTTGTTGAAAACGAAACAGGCGTTTGTCAGCTCGCATTCGCCGTACGTTATTGAGCGGTTCTCGCCGGAGAACACCTTTCTTCTGACCCGCCCTTCGGCTGGAGGTCTTGATGCGACCTGCGTCGCTGATGCGACAGGCCTAAAAGAAAATGACTACAAGCGATATGCACGGCGGGGGCTGTCCGAATGTATGTTAGGGAAGGGTGTCATGTTGGTCGAGGGCCCCACCGAGCTTCACGCATTTCCCGCCCTTGCTCGTTGTTTGGAAGCGCAAGATCCAGCGCTCTACCCACTTGATCTTGCTAAAGTCTCGATCTTCGACGCGGAGAGCGACGGGGCTATCCCTAAATTCGGTAAGTTCTTCCAGGCGCTAGGACTCAAGACTTTTGCGTTCTACGACTACAAAAAGCGTTCGGCGCAGGAAAAAGCAAAATTCACAGCGGTGCTTGATGTTGATGTGGAGCATCCCTACAAAGGACTAGAGGAACTCTTAGCCGCCGAGATTCCTGTAGCCCGCCTTCGGAAATTTCTTAAAGACCTCTTGGCCTCCGGCATCGACGCGGCGCACTACGGTATTCCCTCAGCGCTGCCGGCGGATGATACAGCTGTGCGCAAGCTCGTTACGAATGTGTTGCGCTCATCAAAAGGTGCAGGTTGGGCGGCACGTCTTTTGGAACAGTGCAAGCCGAGCGAACTACCGGCGACCGCCAGCGATTTCCTGGTGAAGGTTTACGCGCACTATCCAGTTCCAGCCCAGCCCGCTCAGACGAATGCCAGTGGTCCACCGGCTACCCCATGAAGATTTGCGCAGAGCGGCAGAAGGTGCTGGATGCCACAGGACACGTTCTTGTTCTTGGCGGGCCGGGTAGCGGCAAGACGACCATAGCATTGAAGAAGGCCTTTGTTCGGGTCGAGGCGGGGATGTTGCCAGGCCAGGGAGTGCTTTTCCTTAGCTTTTCCAGAGCCGCCGTCGCCCGAATCGTGCAGGCATCCCGCCTAGAACTTCCACGGAAGGATCGGGTACTTCTGGATGTGCAGACATTCCACTCATTCTTTTGGGGTCTCCTCAAGACCCACGCCTATCTTCTCGGTGCGCCAAGACAACTCCGTATTCTCTTGCCGCAAGATGAGCGGGTTCTTAATGGGGGCGTAAAAGAAGACAAACAACCAACAGAATGGGATCTCTGGTGCCAAGAGAGAGATCGGCTGTTCTCTATCGAAGGTCGGATCGGGTTCGACCTATTTGCTCCCAAGGCAGCCGAACTGCTAGCAAGAAGCGACTGGATTCGCAAACTCGTCGCTGAGAAGTTCCCCCTCATGATCGTCGACGAAGCACAAGATACCGGCCCAGATGCTTGGCGGTGCGTGGAGTTACTCGCCGGAGGCACGCAGATCATCTGCCTTGCAGACTTAGAGCAGCAGATATTCGATCATCTTCCTGGCATCGGGCCAGAACGCATTGAGTCGATCAAAGCAGCGCTGTCGCCGCTAGAAGTGAATCTGGGTTCGGAGAATCTTCGGAGTCCAGGATCGGAAATCGCTGACTTCGGCCGGGACATTCTACTGAGACGAGCACGAGCTTCAGGTTACAAGGGCGTTAGTTCCATGAGCTTCAACAGAAATTCGGATCTCGGGGCCACAATGCGCAAAGCCCTCGGTTGCTTGCAACGGGAGATAAAAAAAGAGACGGGAAAGTGGGCCAGGACGATTGCGATTCTTGTTCCGTCATCACCAGAGGCAGCGAAAGTCTCTGTAAGCTTAAATAGTGGCAAAAAGCCTGTTCAGCATAAGCTTCTGTTCGACGAAGCGGAGGCTCTGCTAGCCGCTAGATTCGCAGCGTATCTCTTAGAGCCGCGGCAATACACGAAAGAGTGTCATCAGATCGCCGAAGCCCTGTTATTGCTGAGCGACATCAAGAAATCTTCGGGCGCGACCGGAGATGTTACGCGCTGGGGAAAGTGGGCTGACAAGTGCGAAAAGGGAGAGATCAGCAATGCGGGGATGGTTCAGGCTTTGCGAAAAGTACTTTCGACGTTGACCACCGCAGCGTATTCCGGCGATCCGGGCAGGGACTGGACTCTTGTAAAGCTACGGCTCCGAGAATCGAAAGAACCGGTATTAATCGCCGTGGCACAACACCTGGATTATCTGGTGGCATTTAACCGGGGGAAGCGCATCAGTGCCAACCTCGTCGCACGTTGGGAGATCCACGGGGCGTATTCCGAGGCGCGTCAGGCATTGGATTCGGCGCTGACCCAGGATTTGATTCTGAATGGTGTGGATGATCCGGACGGCATACAAGTGATGACCATTCATAAGTCTAAGGCGAAGCAGTTCGATGGAGTTGTGCTCCTGCGCCGTGAGACCCATAACGGACAAACACTCATCTCTAACTTCATATGGCGTGATGATGCTCCTCCATATCGTCGGAGCCGAAGGATCCTAATGGTAGGTGTTACGCGGGCGCGAGTTCATACGTTGATGGTGCAACAAGTTTGGCCGGCGTGTCCCATCATGGGTGCATATGTCCTCCGCTCAGTGTTCGGTCACTAGCCTCGAATTGCTTTAGCGATTCGTTCCGCTGCCTGGCGGCTCACGGAGTACCGCGACTTTTGGGTATTGACGGATTTGCAAAGTCATGCCAGAGTGATAACTGAGATCTAGTAATGATACGCAAGCCCCATACCGATTGCTTCCCGACACCAGCCACGTTTACGTGGCAAGGAGCGGGCAAAGGTACGTACATGTAACGGGGGCGCATCCATAAACGCGTAGTTTTTATGAGCCTCCGATACAAATCGGGGGCTTTTGGTTTTTATGGCGCATTTCACCGATGCGCAGAGAGGAGGCGGCGTCGTCTAACGGCCAGGATGCGGCCCTTTCAAGGCTGAGATGGGAGTTCGATTCTCCTCGCTGCTACCAATGTTATGTGCACACAAACGATTGAACTCGAAGGCTTTGAGATCGAACTAGCTTCGGAACTCTACTGCGAACGTGGCGGCGATCATCGCGAATTGGTTGATCGTGCGCGTGCTGATCGCCGTAGGCTTGGCCACAACGTAGATGAGTCAGCGGTTTTGTGTGTCCGGTGCGTGAAAGCAGTTCCGCTGAAGGTGTGATGCCGGTTCGTCTAGCGGCAGGACTCTGGACTTTGAATCCGGCAGACGAACGTTCGAATCGGGCTTGTTAGTTTGCCCCTGGCAGCCAATTCTTTGACAATTTGAAATTCCCTCTTCGTCCAATGGCAGGACGCTGCGCTCTGAACGCGGAAATCGTGGTTCAAGTCCACGGGAGGGAGCCGGAGCTATGGTCTATCGGTAGGATGGCTGACCGTCTATCAGCAGGGACGGGTTCAATTCCCGTTAGCTCCGCCATAAGTTTGCGGGAGATTCGTCCAGCGGCTAGGACACTGGCCTCCAGATCCAGTTACGAGGGTTCGAGTCCTTCATCTCCCGCCAAGAGCGAGCATGGTATAGCGGCTGGTGCCGCGGGCCTCCAACCCGATGACGCGAGTTCGACTCTCGCTGCTCGCTCCATGATTTTGTGAGGGCGGAAGTCGTCTAGTGGCCAAGACACGACGTTGCCAACGTCGAGAGCGCGGGTTCGAGTCCCGCCTTCCGCTCCAGGTTAGTAAGTATGTTCGAGGCGGTGTAGCCAAGACAGCAAGGCGTCTGCCTGCAGAGCAGATCATCGGGAGTGCAATTCTCCCCACCGCCTCCAGATTTCTTAAAGACGTTTTGTGCTGGTGTAGCTCAGTGGGAAGAGCGCGGGCCTCGTAAGTCCGTGATCGGCGTTCGAATCGCCGCGCCAGCTCCGCTGGTATAGCTCAACGGGAAGAGCAGGCGCATGGTAAGCACCCGACCGCAGTTCGAGGCTGCGTGCCAGCTCCATGTTCTTGCTGGTCTAGCACAGTGGCAGTGCAGAGAGCTTGTACCTCTCCGACGAGTGTTCGATTCACTCGACCAGCTCCAAGTGTGATGGCGGGATTGGCCGAATGGCTTAGGCACTGGATTGTGGCTCCAGTCACGAGAGTTCGATTCTCTCATCTCGCCCCAAATGGGCGGTTCGTATAAGGGGATTACCCACGGCCTGCAACCGTGAAATGCGAGTTCAAGTCTCGCACCGTCCACCAAAGTTTGGCTCGGGAACTCGACGGCAGAGTGCTGGTCTGAAAAGCCAGTGGATACGGTTCAATTCCGTGCCGAGCCACCAGAACGTCAGGGAGTGGCCTGGCTAGTTGAAGGCGCACAGATTCGGGTAATCGGAGAAAGGAGGTCGCAAATGCCGGTTTTTGTCTTGGTGATGTTCGTGAAAGTTATTTATGAAGCGATTCGTGTCTTTCGCAAGAAAAACCGTGCAGCGAAACCCGAACCACTGTGTGTGGGCTGCCTGCACGCACACGTGCAGTATGCCGCAAATGCGCGGCGTGCGATCTCCTGTGCATACGGTGGGGCGGTGCGTTCTATGAAATTGGATGTGCTGTACTGCACTGACTATCAGGCACGGAACGTGTCAGCGCGTAGTCGTGTCGTTGGTTTCGTACGCGAAATAGTACCTGCGGAGTGATGTGGGAGCTTGAATGAGATGTACCGAGAAAACTTATGACCGAAAACACTTACAACGTAATCAAGCCCGACAACGGCGTACTAATCAAGGCCTGGACCAAGGGTGTCCCACTTGAGGACGCCGCACGCCAGCAGCTTTTGAACGTCGCGCAGTTGCCGTTCATCTACAAGTGGGTGGCTGCCATGCCCGACGTGCATTGGGGCATGGGTGCGACCATCAGCAGCGTGATTCCGACGCGCGGGGCCATAATTCCGGCGGCAGTCGGCGTGGACATCGGTTGCGGCATGATGGCCGTGCAGACTTCTCTGCACGCGAACCGTCTCCCGGACAATCTGCACGGCATCCGTACGGCGATTGAGAAGGCGGTACCGCATGGGCGTACCGACAACGGTGGGAAGAACGATCGCGGTGCGTGGTCGGATGCTCCGGCGCATCACCTCGACGTGTGGGCGAAGATCGAGCCCGCCTTCACGACGATCGTGGACAAGTATCCCAAGCTGAAGCACGTGCAGCGCATCAATCACCTGGGGACGCTGGGCACCGGGAACCACTTCATCGAGGTTTGCCTCGATGAAAGCGAGAACGTCTGGTTCCTGTTGCACTCGGGATCCCGTGGAGTGGGCAATCGCTTCGGCACGTTCTTCATCGAGTTGGCGAAGAACGACATGCGCCAGTGGATGATCAACCTGCCGGACAAGGATCTTGCGTACCTGCCGCAGGGAACAGAGCATTTCGAGGACTACGTCCGTGCCGTGCACTGGGCGCAGGACTATGCGCTGGCCAACCGCGAGTTGATGATGCGCAACATGATCGCAGAGGTCCAGGGCTCGGAAGAAGTCCCGGCGTTCGAAGCCAATGTGGAAGTCGTGAGTTGTCACCACAATTACGTGACCTGGGAGCACCACTACGGCGAGAACGTCCTCATCACGCGAAAGGGCGCGGTGCGTGCGCGTGAAGGCGACATGGGAATTATTCCCGGGAGCATGGGGGCGCGTTCGTACATCGTGCGCGGTAAGGGCAATCCGGAAAGCTTTATGAGCTGTAGTCATGGAGCCGGACGTGCCATGTCGCGTACGGAAGCCAAGCGCCGCTTCACCTTGGACGACCATGCCAAGGCGACTGCCGGTGTGGAGTGTCGTAAGGACGCGGACGTCATCGACGAAACGCCGATGGCGTACAAGTCCATCGACGCCGTAATGGAAGCGCAGAGAGATCTGGTGGAGGTCGTCCATACCTTGCGCCAGGTGGTATGCGTGAAGGGCTAAACAGGAGAGGGCTGCAAGGCCCTCTCTTCAGATCCGGGTGTAGGGTAGCGGCCACCCACATGTCTTGGGCACATGTCCACGCAGGTTCAACTCCTGCCACCCGGACCATTTTTGGTGCTTTCGACGCGAGACATGCGCGCCAGAGCTAGAGATTACGGACCCGTATAATTCGACCATGCTGCTGACGCTCACAACTACGCATAACCCGGCAACGGACTTGGGGTATCTGCTTCACAAGAACCCGGCAAACTTGCATTCGTTCGACCTGTCGTTTGGGAAAGCACATGTTTTCTACCCGGAAGCGACCGAGGGAAAGTGCACGGCTGCCCTGTTGCTCGATGTCGATCCGATTGGACTGGTTCGCGGCAAGAGGGGTCAGCATGAGGGCGGAACTCTTGATCAGTATGTGAACGACCGGCCATATGTTCTCTCTTCTTTCCTTAGCGTCGCCATGGGCCGAGCTTTCGGGACAGCCATGTCTGGCCGCAGCAAGGGGAGGCAAGAACTGGCGGACCAAGCGATGCAGTTGACGGCCACCCTTACGGTCGTGGCTTGCCGCGCTGGTGAGGGGCTGATCCGCGAGCTATTCGAGCCCCTCGGGTACAGCGTAAATACCGAGCATCATCCGCTTGACGAGAAATTTCCAGAGTGGGGGGAGGGACCGTACTACTCTGTGACCTTGGCGGGGTCTTTCCGCTTGCAGGACCTGCTCAATCATCTCTACGTGCTTGTTCCGGTGCTGGATGCTGAGAAGCACTACTGGATTGGCCAGGATGAGGTTGAGAAACTCTTGCGAAAAGGGGAAGGCTGGCTGGCGTCGCATCCGCACAAAGAGGCGATCGTAAAGCGGTATCTTCCACGCCAGAGGCAGTTGGCAAGAGAAGCACTCGCCAGACTAGCTGAGGAAGACAACCCCGACCCTGACGCAACAGAGGAAGCTTACTCTGAAGAAGAAACGAAAATGGAGGAACCGATTCGGCTGTGGCAGCAGCGCATGGGAGCAGTGGTCGCTGTGCTTCGATCCGTCGAGGCGAAGCGCGTCCTAGACCTTGGCTGCGGAGAAGGGAAACTCCTGCGAGCCCTGTTGGATGAGAAGTCGCTGACCGAGATCGTGGGTATGGATGTTTCGTACCGAAGTCTTGAGATTGCGAGCCAACGTCTGAGACTCGACAGGATGCCTAAGAAACAGAAGGAGCGGCTGAAATTGATGCACGGTTCGCTGATGTATCGCGACAAGCGCCTGGCCGGGTACGACGCGGCCACGGTGGTTGAAGTCATCGAGCATCTGGATGCACCCCGGCTGGCGGCATTCGAGCGTGTTCTTTTCGAAGCGGCACGTCCGAAAACGATCATCGTGACCACGCCCAACTGCGAGTACAACGTGAAGTTTGAAACCCTGCCAGCGGGAAAGTTTCGTCATAAAGATCACCGCTTCGAATGGACTCGGGAACAATTCCAGCAGTGGTCACACCAAATTTCTGAACGGTTTGGATACGCAGTTAGGTTTCTGCCCATAGGAGAAGAAGATCCTCAAGTCGGTGCGCCCACGCAAATGGGGGTCTTCAGCTCGTGACTATAACGATTCCTGAACTTTCCCTGGTCGTTCTCATTGGTCCTTCCGGTTGCGGCAAGTCGAGTTTCGCTCGGGAGCACTTCAAATCTACAGAGGTTCTCTCTTCAGACTTCTGTCGCGGCCTTGTGTCAGACGATGAGAATTCCCAGGAAGCGACGAATGATGCATTCGATGTCTTGCACTACGTCGCTCGCAAAAGGCTTGCTGCTGGTCGCCTGACCGTAGTTGACGCGACAAACGTCCAGCCCGAAGCGCGCAAGCCGCTAGTGGCGCTCGCTCGCGAGTTTCATGTTTTGCCGGTGGCGATCGTTCTGAACTTGCCCGAGAAGGTCTGCCACGAACGCAATCAGAGTCGGCCGGATCGCCAGTTCGGCCCTCACGTCATCAGAAACCAATCCCAGCAACTGCGGCGTTCGCTTCGCGGACTTGAACGCGAAGGCTTCCGTCATGTCTTCGTGCTGTCGAGTCCAGAGGAGGTCGCCTCGGTCACGATCGTGCGACAGCCCCTTTGGAACAGCCTGAAACATGAGCATGGGCCGTTCGACATCATCGGGGACGTGCACGGTTGCTACGAAGAGTTGACCGCTTTGCTCGTTCAGCTCGGTTACCAGATCAGCGAAGAACCGATAGCACCAAGTGTGACTCCGCCCGATGGACGCAGAGCGATTTTCGTTGGTGATCTGGTTGACCGCGGACCCAAGATTCCAGAAGTACTGCGCTTGGTCATGAAAATGGTTGAAGACGGTACGGCGTTCTGCGTTCCTGGAAATCATGACATGAAGCTGATGCGGAAACTGAAGGGACGCGATGTGCAGTTGACGCACGGATTGGCCGACTCCGTTGAACAACTCGATAAGGAGACTCCTGAATTCAAGCAGACGGTCATCAAGTTTCTGGACGATCTGGTCAGCCACTATGTGTTCGACGAAGGGAAGCTCGTCGTGGCACACGCCGGCATGAGAGAGGAGATGCAGGGACGCGGCTCCGGCAAAGTGCGCGATTTTGCGCTCTATGGGGAGACCACCGGGGAGACGGACGAATACGGGCTCCCAGTACGTTACAACTGGGCGGCTGAGTATCGTGGCAAGGCGATGGTGGTCTATGGGCATACGCCGGTTGCCGAGCCGGAATGGCTGAACCGCACGATCAACATAGATACCGGGTGCGTGTTCGGCGGAAAATTGACTGCCCTGCGTTATCCAGAACGTGAATTGATGTCGGTTTCTGCTCTCCGAACCTATTACGAGTCGGCCAAGCCGTTCTTGTCCCAGGAGGAATTGGCGCCAGCGCTGACTGCACAACAGCAATTGGATGACCTGCTCGACATCGAGGATGTCATCGGCAAGCGGATCATTAACACGCGGTTGCACCGCAACATCACGATTCGAGAAGAGAATGCGATCACAGCCCTGGAGGTGATGAGCCGATTTGCAGTAAATCCAAAATGGCTCATCTATTTGCCGCCCACGATGTCCCCATGTGAGACCAGTAAACGTGACGGACTGCTCGAACATCCTGAAGAAGCCTTTGCCTACTACCTGCACGAAGGCGTGCACAAGGTGGTCTGCCAACAGAAGCACATGGGATCGCG
>Ga0302320_10019692_pt1 | contig 13524 bp, 14 predicted proteins | sample Bog_T0_3_FD_202130 | JGI IMG/M metagenome (GOLD analysis project Ga0302320, IMG submission 202130) | Peat permafrost microbial communities from Stordalen Mire near Abisko, Sweden - Bog_T0_3 | ecosystem: Environmental > Terrestrial > Soil > Wetlands > Peat | place: Sweden: Abisko, Stordalen Mire...
AAGCTTCTTACCTACCTGGGCGTGGAACGCACTTTGTTCTACTTCGTCTGTGTCGGCGCGGTGGGGGCCTTCAATCTCTTCAATTCCATCCTCGCCGGTATCGCCGTTTTCATTGGCGGTTTTGCCTTCGGACATTGGGTGACGAACAGCGATCCGGCGTTCCTCCGCATCCTGGCGAGGTCCGAACGCTACAAGCTGCGCTATGACGCAGCCAAACAGCAAGTCCCTCGCGTGGAGGTGCTGTGATGCTGCGTCTCGATAAGGTCATCAAGCCGTGGAAGGAGAGCGCGGCCCTCAACGACCACGTCAACCTCTACGGGTTCTGGAATGAGACGACCTTCCTCACTAAGTCTGGCGATGTCGGCATGGTACTCGGCGTTCCCGGCGTGGACTACGAAAGCCTGGACCGCTCGGAGCAGGAGTATGCGGTAAAGCGGCTGGAATCGGCGCTCAAAGCGTTTGGCCCCGGCTTTCACGTTTACCAATATCTCTTCAAGTCGAACCGGCCCGACATACCCTTCGCGAAATATGACGACCCGATTGTGGAAGCGGCGATCGAGCAGCGGCGGAAGTTCTTTGAAGCCAAGCGCGACCATCTTTATCAGGTGGAAATCTTCTACTGCATTCTGCTCGAAGGCGCGCGGTCGAAGACGGGCGTGGGCGCGGCGTTCAGCCAACTGTTTCGCGATCCTGCCGGGGCCATCGGTGAGCTGAAGGCGCAGTTCACCAACGACAACATGAAAACTCTGCTGCGCAGCCAGATCGAGCGTGATGTTGCCTGCCTTGACCAGCGCGTGCAGGCATTCGCCCGGCAGCTCGCGGACTTTATGCAAATCGAAGTCTTGGATCGGCAGGGGCAATTCACGTTTTTCCGCCGGTTGCTTAATTTCGACGACTGGCGCGTTGCGGGCAAGCCGCAGTCCACGCAGTTCCTCGACTATCAGGTCGTCAACTCCAATATCGAAGCCGAGCGGGACCATCTGCGCGTCGGCGATCACATCGTCCGGGTGCTGACGATGAAAGAGGCAATCACCGAAACACGCCCCCTGGCGCTCGACGCACTGCTGAAGATCCCGGCCAACTTCCGAGTCGTTACGGAATGGACGCCGCTCGCGGCGGACAAGGCCCGCAAGGAAGTCAACAAGCGCCGACGCCACTTCAATATGTCGAAGACAGGGTTTGTCTCGCAGATGGGCAATGACGCCACGAAGACCAACCCTCGCGATGTGCTGGTGGACGAGTCGAAGCAGGCCGACATTGAAAACCTTGGTGACTGCCTGCGTGCTCTGGGCGACGGCCAATCGCTGGGCGACTTCTCGCTCACGATTATCCTCTACGGCCGCTCAAAAGCTGAGTTAGAGCAGCTTGGGGCCGAGTTTAGCGGCATTTTCACCAACGCCGACGGCAATTTGTTTTCTGAGACCTACAACCAGCTCAACGCGTACTTCGCCACCGTGCCGGGCAACTATGCGCTCAACCTCCGCAAGCTGTATCTACTGAACACGAACTACGCCGACCTGTCTTTTCTATTCACGATCCTTCCGGGCGAGAAGACGAACGCCCATCTTGGCACGGAGTACCTGGCCGTGCTCGAAACCGACAATAGCACACCGTACTTTCTGAACCTGCATAACGGCGAGGTCGCCCACACGCTGATCCTTGGGATGACGGGTAGTGGGAAGTCCTATTTGGCCAATTTTCTGCTGCAAAATGCACAGAAATACACGCCGCTCACCTTCATCTTCGATATCGGCGGCAGCTTTCAATCGCTTACAACAATCTTCGGCGGCTCGTATCTCAATGCCGGCCAGGAGGCGCGGGACTTCACCATCAATCCGTTCTCGCTGCCGCAGACCAAGGAAAACCTGCAATTTCTTTTCAGTTTTTTCCGCGTGCTGATCGAGGGCAACGAACAACGTTACCGGCTCGACTTCAAAGAAGAACGCCGCCTGTGGGACGCCATCGAGCGCATGTATATGCTGGAGGCGAACCAGCGCACGGTGTCGAACTTTACGAACATCGTTGGCGAGTTGAAGGAGCGTCTGCACCGCTGGACACGCGGCGGGCAGTACGGATTCCTCTTCGATAACGCCGAGGACACGCTTTCCTTCTCGCGCTTCCAGACCTTCAACTTCCACGGCTGGAACGATGCGCCCGAGGTTTTGGAACCGTTGCTGTTTTACGTTTTGCATCGCGCGTCGAATGAAATCGCCGATCCAGCGAAGCTCGCCACGTTCAAGATCTTCCTGCTCGACGAAGCGTGGCTCTTCATCAAGAACGAGACGATTCGCAACTACGTGGTGCAGGCGCAGAAGACTTGGCGCAAGCACAACGCGGCGATGATCCTGGCGACGCAATCCATCAAAGAGCTTGAGGAATCGGGAATGCTGGCGATTGTGGCCGAGAGCTGCCCCACGAAGATCTTCCTCGCCAACCCGGAAATGAACCGCGAGGTTTACCGGGAAGCGTTTCATCTGAACGACACCGAACTCGATCTCATCGGCGGCCTTGTTCCGCCCGGCCAGATGCTCATTCGCAAGGCGCAGACCTCAAAGAAAGTGCAGTTGAACGTCGATTCCGTCTCGCACTGGATGGCAACGAACAACGCCCGCGACAACTTGAAGAAGCGCGATTACTTCGCGCGTTTCGGCATTGCCGATGGGCTTCGCCATCTGGCCGAAGACTATCCATTCCAGCCGCGCACGCTGGCCACATCAACCTCTAACGCAAACCACTAAGGAGACACCGTATGCGACTTTTGAAAAGTATCGTCAATGTTGTTTTGGCCGTTTCTTCCATCGCCGCCCTGGCGCAAGAATCCGCGCGAACAGTGCAGTATCACTCGCAGGACATCGTTGCGATCCGCGCCAAGGTCAAATACACGACCCTGATTGAACTACCCACAACCGAAAAAATCATGGAGGCCGCCACGGGCGACAAGGATTTCTGGATTGTCGATGTGGTCGGTAACTTCTGTTTTGTGCATCCGGCGAAGCAAGGCATCGCCTCGAACCTGAATCTCATTACGGACAAGGGGAATATCTACAGCTTCACCCTTCAAGATATTTCCGGTTCTTCCGCCGAGCCTGACCTGAAGGTCATTGTCGAACCCGCCGACCGCTCTGCGATAGTGGCCGCGAGCGGCCCCCCGCAGTTCGTGCCCGCAGCACAGCTAGAACAGTCAAAACAGCAGGTCAACGCCCTGCAATCGCACGTCGAGCAGGCAGTGGACGAGTACAAAAGTGGCTATCCGACGCAGCTCAAGTTCGACTACGTCTACAAGGCCAACCAGGCACCCTTCGACATCCAGTCGATCTATCACGACGACAAGTTCACCTACATCAAGACGAATGCCCCCGAAAAGTTCAGCGTCTACGAGATGAAGGACGGCAAGCCGAACCTTGTGACCTACGACCTCCGGGAAGGGACGTACATCATCCCGAAGGTCATGGATGACGGATACGTAGAACTGGGCAAAAAGAAGATGACTTTTACGCGCAAAGGATGACTGCCATGACCGAGAACAACCATACATCTCATACCGAACCGCAAGTCGAGCCAGCGCTGCGCGGGCTTCTGGAGCAACCCAAGGGTGTCTTGCACAAGAACCTCAAGACGTTCGTCTATTTGGGCGCGGCGTTGCTCGTGATCGTGGCGGCGCTTTTCAGCTCCTCGGGGAAGAAAACGCCCGCGCAGCAGGCCGCCGCGAAAGGTCAACCACCGCAACCCACGTTGCAGGACAACACCGACAACAACGTGCAGGACCTGAAGAACCAAGTGCAGGCCGAACGCGAGAAAGAGCAGCAGGTAGCAATGGCCGCCGTTGCCGGGCAAGATCCGGCGCTTGCGTCTGCGACGCCCGCGCAACAGGCGGCTGCCGCGGTCTTTGGCCCAAACGGCGAGGCGTCCACTCCGTGCGGTCCAGGCCGGCCCTGCGGGCAAGCGCAGCAAGGCGCCATGACGCCGCAACTTACTCCTGCGCAGCAACAAGCGCAGCTCATTGCCGCGAAAGAGCGCGAACGGGCTGACAACTCCCGATTCGCTTCCAATCTTGTGTTCTCCCGTGTTGCCGAGCAACAACCGCAGCCGCCGCAACCCCAAAGTCAGACGATGCCTGTCCAGTATGAGCATACCGAGCGGCAAGCAAAGACGAATCTCGCTGACCCACAGCCTGAAAAAGAACAGGAAGAGACACGCGGAGGCTATAAACGGTCCCTGGAAGCAAACATTGATTCGGCTGTCGGCCAGCCCTATCTCGTCTACGAAGGCTCGGTGCTCGACACAGTGCTTATGAATCGCCTGGATGGCGACGCCGTAGGACCGGTCAAAGTTCTTGTCTCAAATCCCCTTTATTCGCACGACCACCAACACGTCATCATCCCCGAGGGAACGGTCGTGCTGGGCGAGGCGAAGAAGATTGGAGCCGCGGGCTTCGGCCAACAACGCCGAATGGCCGTAGCTTTTCATCGGCTGATTATGCCCGACGGTTACTCCGTCGATCTCGACCAGTTTCACGGCCTCGACCAGATCGGCGAAGAAGGACTCAAAGACAAAGTCAACAACCATTACCTGGAAATCTTCGGCACCTCGATCGCCTTGGGAGTGATTGCCGGAGCCGGTGAGATCACGCAGGGAGGCGGCACGATTACCACCAGCGGCTCGCAGGCATTCACCAATGGAACTGCGGCCAGCGTCTCGCAATCCGCGTCCAGCATTCTTGACCGCTTCTTGCAGATACCGCCCACCATCACGATTCGGGAGGGCCACCGCGTAAAAGTCTATTTCACGCAGGACATGCTTCTTCCTGCGTATTCAAACCACACCATTCCACAAACGTTTTAAGGAGGCTTTGAATGCGATCCGTTGCCCTCTCCCTCTTACTCCTATCGACTCTCGCTTTTCTCGGCTGTCAGAGCAAAGCTGAGAAAGTGAAGAAACTGCAGGACCAGTACAACGCCGAATACCCGGCCTATGCCAAGGAATGCCTTGATGAGACCTCCGACTCCGCACGAATGCTGACCGGAGAAAAGCTAACAGCGGAGCAGATGGCAACCCTCGAAGCGAAGAAAAAAGAACGAGACACACGGTGCAAGCCCGAGGCCGACCGTCTTGCAGAGATCCAGAAACAGATTCTTGCTGCACAGCAGTAACGCGGTATCGCTGTGGGAGCACCAGGACACCAACCGCGAACGAAAGGACAAACAATGAAGAAACTGATTCTCACTACTCTTGCCATCGCAATTGCCACGGCATTGCAACCTGTAGCGCACGCGCAGTTCGGCTCCGGCATCGTCTACGATCCCACACAGTCGGCGCACGCCGTTGTGCAGATCGAACACGAAGAGCAGTCCATCAGCAACCAGGTGCAACAGATCGAGAACGGCCAGCAGATTTTCTCCAACACCGTCAAGATCGCAAGCACGGCACTCCAAACGTACAACCAGCTGAAGCAGCAGTACAACCTCTACCACCAGATGATCCTTGCGCCGCGGATGCTTTATTCACGATTTCTCTCGCCGACGACGGACCTGCGGATGCTGCAACAGATCTCGAACACTTACGGCAACTCGATGGGCTGGCTCAATTCGGCGAACACCGGCACCGGGGCAGCAGCCTCCTACCAGCAGGTCAGCGTCCCGAATACCAACAACATAATTCCCGGCTATGGCAACGTCAGCATTCCCGGCCAACTGCAGATCGCCGCGCAGGGAGCCACGGTCGATCTCGGCGATTCCGTCATGACAAACAACCTGCAAATGCTCGGGACCATGCGTGCCAATCAGACCGCTAGACAAACCGATATCGCGACACTGGAGAGCGCAACGCAGAGCCAGGACCCCACGCAGCAGACCATCATGGCTACGCTCCAGCGCATCAATCAAGCCCTGCTCTTGCAACTGCGAACCCAGCAGGATGCCAACCAAATGAACGCCAATTTCGCCCTGCAGCAGATCGTCGCCCAGAAGCAGCAGCAGGACGCGATGAAGTCGGCATTCCGCGACTCATCGGGATACGAAAGCTACTACAACTCGAACGTCGCCTCGACCAGCGGCGGCGCCGCCAATCTCCTTACGCAAGCGTACTGAATAGCCGCAAGCGGAAGGAACTTAGAACAAAGCAGAAGAAAGAACGGAGGTGAGAAACATGGGTACAGGTCTCTTCGACTTTATCGCGCAGGCTTGCCAGTCGCTCGCAGCCACGGTGGCACCCTCGGTTACGGCGATGGGAATTCACATCGTCCTAGCGTTGGCAACCATCGTTTTGGTTTGGTTTGGCGTACAGGAGGCGCTCGCATCGGCGCACGGAGAGGCCGGCTTCAGCATGGGGAGGTTTCTCAACCTCTTCATGCTGCTCACCTTCGCCTATGCGATGGTGAACTACTACGACAGCGCCATTCCTGGACTTGGGTTTTCCCTTAAGAGCTTCATCGACGGCGGCACCATCAATCTTGTCAACCTCATTGGGTCGGATGGTTCGACCACAATGTTGGCTGAAATCCACGCGGCATCGTCGAAAACAGGGCCGTCGCTTCTGACCAGCATCATGTCGCCCTATTACTCCATTGTGTACTTTGTGGTGCAGTTTCTTTTGGCACTTCTGGCGGCAATCGTTTCGGCCATCCTCGCCTATGGCGCGATCGCCGCAACGATTATTGGATTACTCGGGCCGATCTTTATCCCGTTTCTTGTTTTCGACAAGCTCGATTGGCTGTTCTGGGGATGGCTCAAGGCGTATCTCGGATTCAGCTTTTACAAGGTCATCGCCGCCGCCACCATGAATGTTCTCTCTCACGTACTGACGAACTATTACATCCAGCTCGGCCAGAGCATTGCAGACCCGTCAACGATTGTTCAGACGTTGCCGCTTCTGATCCTTCTCGTACTGGTCAATGTCTACATTCTCTTCAAGATTCCATCCATGTCGCACAGCTTATTCGGGGGAAGCGGTGGCGGTCATGGCGGTCTAACCGCGGCTCTAATGGCGGCGCGGGCCATCCTGTAAACCGCGTTGCGAAACACGAGAAAAGAGGTTCGAGATGAGCGCAGAAACAGCCACGACGAACGAAGGAACCAAGGCGACGCCAGCAATCACCCGCGCGGCGGAACGGTACTTGGAACAGTATGGGGATCCGCTCGTGATGAATACCTATCTGAAGGTGACCATTCTCGTCCTCGCCGCCGTTTGTTTCACGTTGGCGGCGTTGACCTTCAAGAGTCAAAAGGCGCTCGCCGACATGCACCCCATGATTGTGCGAATCAACGACGTGGGCCACGCGGAAGCGATCGACTATCGCAACTTCCAATACCGACCGCAAGAAGCGGAAAACAAGTATTACCTTACCCGCTGGGCGGAGCTGTATTTCAGCCGCAACCGTTTCACGATCGAGCGCGATCAAACGCAGTCGCTTTACTTCCTCAATAGCGACGTGCAACGCGCCGTAATCGACCAGGAACGCAAGGACAACAGCATTCAGAACTACATCAAGGACAGCATCCTTCCCTATGTCGATGTCGAGATCAAGAACGTCATCCTTGACGACCTGCGACAGTCGCCGTATTCGGCACGAATCGAGTTCGAGAAGGTGTACAGCAATCCGGCGGATCATACCGAACTCAAGCGGGAGCGATGGACGGCCAGCGTTACCTATGTCTTCCGCGAGAACGTGAAAAACAATGAGCTGGCGGTGAACCCACTGGGTCTGACCATCGTGCGCTTCCGGGCCGACCAGGCGTTCAGCTAGGGACGAACTGATATCCAGAGGCTTACGCATGTCGTTTCTTGCTGCCAATCCGGCTGGCTTTTCCCACCTGTCCCCCTGCCTTGTCGAGCGGGCTATCGCGGACTTTTCGACGCGCAACGACGGTGGCGAATTGCGTCCTTCTTACGGCGGACAAGCCTGCTCGAATCAGACTGCAATGACGGCGGTCTTCCGCAGCCAACATACCGATGGCAACTCTGCTCTGGCGCGTGTCTGCCGCTGTGTATCCCGTCTTATGCTTGGTCACCGCTTCGGGGTTTTCCCGGCGCCCGGCGGCGCTCGGTCTTCTGCTTCGCATTCTGCGCCCCTTCGGGGTCTCGGTTCCTCCCAAAACAAGTTTGCAAACGACGGCAAAAAGCGCCGCGCAAACTTCTTTCGAGCCCCTCCGAGAAAGCAGACCTTCGGCCTTGGGAGCCGGACCCACTCGCTAGGCTTCGCCCGGCGTGACCCGAGCAACAACGGGAAATTCAACAAACGGAGACACGATTATGTACCAGAACAAAGTAACCCTCATCGGCTTTGTCGGCAGTGACGCAAAAGCCCACACGAATGACAATCGCAGCCTGACCACCCTCTCGCTGGCAACTAAGTCCTCCTACAAGAAGGATGGCAAATACATTTCGCACACCGAATGGCACCGTTGCGTCGTCTTCGGCAAGCTCGCAGAGTTCGCCAAGACGCTCACCAAGGGCGCGCATATCCAGGTGGAAGGCGAACTGCGCAGCCGGGAGTACGACAGCAAGAAGACGGACGCGAAAGAGCGCGTCTGGGAAATTCGGGTCGCTTCGATCCTGAAGCTCGACCGCGCTGAAAAAGCCGGCCCGGAAGATGCGGCGCACGATGACAGTCCCGCAGAGGGATCGGCCACATAGTCCATTGTTTTTCGCTCCCGGAAGCCCGGCTAATCGCTGGGCTTCCACACTGTGAGGTCCACGCTTATGAGTTTTGAGTTGATCCTTCCTTTCCTTCGACCGATCGAGCCGCTGTTGCTGGATGAAAGCATCAGCGAGATCATGGGCAATCCCGACGCCTCATGGTGGTACGAACGCGACGGCATCATTCGCCGCGAAGAGACTGTCTCCTTCGCTGCCGGCAAACTTCGAACCGGCCTCGAAGTCATTGCCAATCAGCTCGGCAAACGACTCGACGAAGACAACCCTATACTCCATGCGCAGCTCCCGGATGGGAGCCGGCTTGCCGCCGTCATTCCGCCGGTTGTCCGGCTCACTCCGGCACTCATTATTCGAAAGTTCACCAGCCGCCACTACACGGTCGATGACCTCATTGCTCGGGGTACGCTTACGCGCCCGCTTGCCGACTTCCTGGCCGAGCAGATTCGCGATCGAAAGACGCTCCTTATCAGTGGCGGAACGGGTACGGGAAAGACAACCCTTCTGCGCATACTCGCCGATTTCATTCCAGAACAGGAACGTCTCGTCGTCATCGAAGATACCTCGGAACTGCAGATCCAGAAGCCGAACATACTAGCCGTCGAATGCCAGACGGATACGTTCAAAGCCAACATCACTTTCGACGACCTTCTCAAATCCGCTCTCCGCTGGAGACCGGACCGCATCATCCTGGGCGAAGTACGCGGAATTGAGGCACGAACGCTGCTCGATTCCTTCAACACCGGCCACGCCGGATCGCTCGCGACGATCCATGCCAATTCGGCCGAGAAGGCACTGCATCGCTTCGCCAATCTCGTCATGCGCAACCACGCGCAGACGACCTTCTCCGACACCGAAGCCGAGATTGCAGAAGCCGTCGATTTTGTCGTCCATGTCGAGCGCCAACCGGGCCGCCGCATCGTGCGCGAAGTGCTTGCCCTTCGCGGCTACGACCGCGACGCGAAACGCTTCCTGATCGAGCCGGTATTCGAGGTGAAACATGCCACAGAATAGGACACAGAATACGGCGGATATCGCCGCCGACTTCCTCACCCGTTGTTTCGCTCCAGGCGAGTCCATGGCACTGGTACTTCGTCGAGAGAATCCCGACGGGATTCTTCAGCGCATTGCTCCCTTGGAACACGCGCTTGCGCCTCGTTACCTCGGCTGGCTCGCCCACGAAAACTCAATCGGCGCGAACGTCTATGTGGCTGCCAATCCGGTTCACTCCGGCAGTCGCAAACGCACCAAGGAGAGCATCGCCGCGGTGCGGCATCTGTACCTAGACTTGGACACCGATGGTGAAGCCCGTCTCGCTTCGCTCCGGGCCTCCGATGCAGTTCCCACACCGAACGCAATCGTCTCCACATCGCTTGGCAAGTACCAGATCCTCTGGCGAGTTGACGGCTTCACTCTCGAACAGCAGGAAAGCGCCCTGAAACTGCTTGCAGTCACCTTTGGCGGGGATCCCGCCTGCACAGATTGCAACCGCGTGGTTCGTCTGCCGGGATTCCTGAATTGCAAATACGATCCGGCGTATCCCGTCACAGTCGAATACCCCGGCGATTCCACTTGGAATTCCGATGACTTCCGGCTGGATATTCTGGCAGCCGATGCGGTCCTTTCGTCCCATTCAATTGCCCCACGAAAGCATCCCGATAAGCCCACCAATTCCGAACGCGACTGGGCATGGGTTCTACATGAACTTGCCGAGGGGAAAGACGCTGCAAAGCTCACGCGAAAGCTGGCTTCGCGCCGCTCCGATAAGCCGAATCCGCTCTACTACGCACAGCGGACCGTGGATGTCGCATCGGCCAGACTTTGGCTCATCGAAGGCGTTCCGATAGACGACGTGGTCACGATGCTCGTGGTCCGCCGCCGCTTCGAGATTCCCATCGCACTCTGCTCCGCTCGTGCGCGGGAGATCGCGCTGACGGCGCAGAGGATGATTGCCCGGAGAAAGATCGCATAAATCAGCACCTACATAAGGAGAAGAAATGCCACTACTTGAAATCAACTTGAGCCGGTACATCAGCGCTTCGATTCGGCTGGACGAAACGACCGCTGAACAGGTCGATCAATATGCCGCTTTCGTCCACGCATCCGCGGATGATGTCGTCGATAAAGCGCTCAACTATGTGTTCTCGAAGGATCGCGACTTCCAGGACTTTTTGAAGACGCCGCAGGCCAAGAAGGTCGCGTCCACACTGCGCATCCGTAAAGGTCCGAGTAGAGATGGAAAGAATGAGCCGGAGCAGCCTGCGAAGAAGCTTGGAGCCGGGGTGGAGTCGACGGCTTCTGTACGGGTAATGAAGGCGTGATCCTGCATTCAATTTCGTGCCGGAACAAGAACGGTGCTTTGCACCGGGAGAATTTTGACACTCCACCCCTTGGAGGGTACACGAACGTAAACGCCCGTATACAAACGTCAACTTACTCGCACTGAATCAGTTGCGCGATTGGCCGTATACACCGTTTACGTTCGTTGACGCTACACAGACATGAGGTTTCAAGGATGGAAAAAACAATTGCGTTCAAGTCCACAACCGACGGCTCCAAGCGGCCGCTTGCTCGCAGACGGATACTGTCGGCGCGATTCACAGAGACCGAATACACGACGCTTGAAGCCTTCGCGTGGTCGAAGGGGACAACGCTCGCCGAGTGGGTGCGCGAGGCGCTCCTACAGAGCACTGAAAGCTCCAGTCAGGCGCAGATGGAGATGCACATCTTCACCGAACTCGTCGGCATTCAAATGCTACTGATGAACACGCTTGAACCGCTGCTGCGCGGCGACAAGATCGTCCCCGAGCAGCTCGCCATTCTGTTTCGACAAGTCCAAACCACCAAGGCCGCGAAGGCGCAGGAACTCCTCGCCAAGCGCAGCCAGAACAGGGAGAAGTAGTCATGCCAACCGTCCAACGATGGGGTCGCAAAGAGTCGCTGATCTGGCCGCCACGCACCTATCTCTACACACTCAGCGCGTTCTTCCTCTCGCTCGCGGCGACCGGGCTCTTTGTCTACGTCCACTTCCAGTACGGCCTTTCATCGCTCGAACGCTACTACCTCCCGTACTATCTCCGCAGCGAGATGCCGAGTCTCACACATCATGCCAACACCTATCAGCTCCTCTATCTTTCCGACGGCAAGTCGCGGCCGCGACCCGCGCTTGCAACCGACGTGGAGTCAGGGCAGACCGCGCAACCCACGGGCGCGCCATTGCCGCTTGCACTTTCCGCGCAGGCGCGGCAGCAAGGCTTCCGCGTGCTGTTCCGCGAACAGCCGCGCGCTTACTTAAACAAGACTTTTCACGCTTGGATTGAGCACTGGATTTATACCGACGTTCCTCTCGAACGGCTCTTCAACACACAACTCATTCTTGGTCTCGCGGCGTTCGTATTACAACTTCCGTTTTCCATCCGCAAGGATATCCAGCGGCGTAAGGAACTGCGGTACGGACGACGGCTAAAAGGGCCGATTATTGTCAGTCCACGCCAGTTCACTAAGACCGTTGCTGGAAACGGGATCGGCATTGCAACCAACGATTCCAAGCGCCCGTTGCGGATTCCGCGCGATGCCGAGAACAAACACTTTCTCATTGTCGGCGACACCGGCTCAGGCAAGTCCAGCATCATCCGCCAGATGCTTTATCAGGTGGACGCTCGCGGCGACAGCGCCATCGTCTACGATCCCGCCTGCGAGTTTGTGAAACAGTTCTACGATGAGCACCGAGGCGACATCGTGCTCAATCCGCTTGACGCCCGGATGCCGTACTGGAACCCGTCGAAGGAACTTCGGCGCAAGGCTGAGGCCAAGGCCCTGGCCGTCTCGCTCTACCAGCCCGAGGGCGTCACCAACCGCTTCTTTGTCGAGGCTCCCCAGAAGATCTTCGCGCATCTGCTCACCTATCTACCGACACCGGTTGAACTCGTCCAGTGGATGTCCGATCCCGCCGAGATCGACCGCCGCGTCAAGGGAACCGAGTATTGGATGTTGATTGATCCGAAGGCGCCGCAACAGCGGACTGGCGTTCTCGGCTCTCTCAATATGAGCGCGGACAGCTTCCGGCTTCTGCCCAAGGAAGACGAAACAACCTCTATATGGACGGCGACGAAGTGGGCCGAGACGCGACGCGGTTGGATCTTCATCACGTCGCGCCCGACCATGCGCGAAGCACTTCGCCCGCTCATCAGTTTGTGGATTGACACGCTCGTTCTGCGCCTCTTGAATGAACCCATGCCCGACCAAAAACCTGTCTGGTTCGTCATTGACGAGCTGGCGAGCCTGCAGCGGTTGCCGCAGCTTCATACTGCGATTACGGAGAATCGCAAATCGCAGAATCCGGTCATCCTTGGTTTTCAGGGACGCAGTCAGATGGAAGCTCGCTACGGTGAAGACTCTGAAGCCATGTTGTCACAGCCGGCGACGAAGATTTTCCTCCGCACCACCGAGCCGAGGGCGGCGAAATGGGTCAGTGAAGCCATCGGCGAAATCGAAATCGAGCGGCTGCGCGAGACCCACTACGACGGTTCCCGCACCGGGCGCAATTTTGCGCTCGACCGGCAGACTGAACCGCTCGTTCTGCCTTCGGAAGTCTCTGGCCTCGACGACCTGCGCGGCTTTCTCAAGTACGGCAATCATGTCGCCCGATTCTCGTTTCCCTTCGTCGCGCTCGAAGAGAAGGGTCCCGGTTTTGCCGAGCGGAAAATGGACGACCTGATCGTGCCTAGCACGCCGCTTCCCACCGAACCGGAAGAGATCCAAGGCAATCTTCTAACGCCGGAATATGCCGTCCAACCTCCCGAGAACCAGATGGAGTAGACAGTCATGCTGACGATCTCAAAGCCGCTGTCTGCAGGCCAAGCGCAGACTTATCAC
>Ga0302320_10019697_pt1 | contig 13521 bp, 12 predicted proteins | sample Bog_T0_3_FD_202130 | JGI IMG/M metagenome (GOLD analysis project Ga0302320, IMG submission 202130) | Peat permafrost microbial communities from Stordalen Mire near Abisko, Sweden - Bog_T0_3 | ecosystem: Environmental > Terrestrial > Soil > Wetlands > Peat | place: Sweden: Abisko, Stordalen Mire...
GCCATAAACCAAGCAAATATGGCAATGATCGATGCGTCGGCGTTGCCGACACCAGATTTGCGGACGGTCCCATTCTGGGTCAGGCAATTTTTCCATCCTGACACGCTACGTGAAGCCCTTAAGGTCGCAACAATTGCTCGCCAGCCCGGAAATGAATTTTTAATGGCGTGCTTCCTGGGCATTCTTCACCACCAGCGCCCCGGCTTCCTATCCTATCCAAGCAGCCACCTAGTTCCATACCTGCGCAATAGAAAATATCCCCCTGAAGACTTCCCTGAGATGTACGCGTATCGGCAGTTGAGGCCCCGGCTGCTCGCCAAAGTGCAACGGAGCTATAAGAGGTTTAAAAAATCTGGCAGAAAGCTGCGGAAATTCGATTTATCGCCTGTCCAGCGGCTTGAATTGCCGAAGCGATTCGATGCAGTCATCACAAGCCCGCCTTATATGAATGCTCTGGACTACGGCCGCGACAACCGATTGCGACTCTGGTTCATTGACCCGATGCTGGCCGATGTTGTTGATAACGATGTGACACAGCGGCGCAAAGCGTTTGTCGCCGCCATTTGGAGTCTGGCTGAAAAGGTAGAAGCAGGACTGCGAAGAGCCGGATATTGCGTAGTCGTCGTCGGAGAAGAATTGTCCAAAGGGGCGGAATCGCACCCATCGGAAGTTATGGTGACGACCTTTAAAACGGCGGCTCCGTCACTCAAGCTGAAAGAGGTTCTCACTGACAACATTCCCGACATACGCCGCACGCGCCGCGAATGCAGGGGGGTGAAAACGGAACATTTTTTGGTATTCCAAAAGACTTGATCTTTCACATCACATGAAAACATCACCTTTCATCGGTGTCATTATCAATGGTTATGCGGTTGTTTCAGAAATTGCGCCAGGCGAGGGCACTATCGGCTCTCTTTTTCTTGCTGAAAGAAAAGGCGAGTTTCCAGACGCCAGGGCCATTAAATTTGTTTTAAAGGCAAATCTTCGCCCTGGCTGGCAAAACGAAATAACCAAAGTTTCGAGACTCAAAACCACCGCAGGCGTGGTAAAATATCTGGCTCATGATTTTTTAAACATTGGCGGAAAGGATTACCTCTGGATTGCGTGGGAATACATTCAGGGGGATAATCTGAAAACATATATTAACGGAAAACTCCTCACCATTCCGATCTTACTTGATGTAGTGCGTACTATCCTTTCTGTTTTGCACGCCTGCAAGCAGGTTGGCATTCAACACGCAGACCTCCACGCCGGCAATGTGTTGGTTGAGAAGGAAAACCCATTGAACATTGATCCTGAACGTCGGCGAATCTGGGTGACTGATTTCGGCTACTGCACCGCATCAATGGGCAAAGAAATGCTAGATGATATTTGCGGACTACACCGAATCATAAAGGATGCACTTATCTCTCTCGATTGGCATGCCCTTGATGGACATGATAAGGCTATTTATCGCCTTCTGAAAAACGCATTTTCACGAGACTTGCAAGAAACCAACGTCACAGAAGGCGAATGGGTACGCAATCCGTCAAAGCTCCTACGAAGACTCCAATCTCATTTAGATGGAACGAATAATCCAGCCCCGGACATTACCCAGCATCTTGGAGACTATCTTGCCGCTGAATTGATCGGTGATCGCGAAGATGAATGGAAGAATTTATTCGTTCCGGATTTTGTCGGTCGATCAACTTTGTTGGAGCGTAACATTTGCATCCTTACCGGGCTTCGTGGATGTGGAAAAACTATGGTCTTTCGTCGCTTAACTGCCTTGTTTGACTGTCGACTCGGCCCTTCAAAGGTTGAGGGATCCGAACAGTTTATAGGCTTTTATGTTAACGCTCGTTCTATTGCGGAGGCGTTCCCATGGCTTCCTGAGGAAAAAGAGCAATTAGCACGGGCTCAATTAATTAACTACTTTCACCTTTGCTGGTGTCAGGAAATATTTGAATGGTTAAGGGAAGAGAACAAGAAAAAGCCAATCGCTCTTGGCTGGCTGATCGAATTTCTGAAGCATATTTACGGCGAGCGCCTGTTACTCACTGCTGGGAAGGATACTGAGTTGGCTCACTTGATTGCCTTCATGTCCGGCGAGGTGGAACGATGCCGTTTGAAGAACCAATATGACACTGAGAACTGGGAACTGACAGATTTAAAATTTCTCGAGCAATTAACAGATCTCATCGCGAACAACATGCCAGCAGTAGGCAAACGCCCTTTTTTCTTTTTTCTCGACGATTACTCGACTCCCTTGGTTTCTGTGTCAATTCAGCGCATTTTGAATGCGATTATTTTCCGGCGTTCGGCTACTGTCATTTTCAAGGTGGCAACAGAGAGCACAGAAAGCTTTGAACCTGTTGGTCTCAACAACAAGCCACTCGAAGAAAGTGACGATTATGTGCTGATCGACTCTAGCAGCCAAGTCATGAGCAGATCTGTGTCAGCAAACAGTATGCTGTTGTCGGCGATATTAAAACCGAGGATTGGAAGAGAAGAGCGCTTCAGTGGTCGAAGCCTGACGTTAAACGACATACTCGGTACGACAGCGTATAATAATATTGGGTTGGCAAACCAAATTAGGGCGGAAATCAAGCAGACTGAAGTTATATATTATGGCGAGCGGGTGTTTTCGTCCATCTATTCCAGCAACGTTCGTGAAATGATTAGCCTTTTTGCTGAAATGGTTTCAGGAGAAGAAACAGCATACCTCAAAAAGACTCCTTCAAAGGGGGAGAGCTTGATTAGGCCGAAGATACAAAATAAGGCGCTAAGGGATGCAGGAGGTAAGTTCCTATCGCTGCTTGCGGCTGCCACTAATCCTAGCGAGAAGCTCTATGAGAGCCAAGCTGGCGATCTTTGTTATGGAGACCATCTCACGCAGATTGCGGATGCGTTTCAGGTAATTGCTAACCACGACCTTAAAACCAAATATTCTAAAAACCAGGATTCCCGCAACCCAAAGCAAGCGAGACGGATTGAACTCACAAATTTCGACGAGGATTTACCCGATGATGTTCGTGACTATTATCGAGGGATGATTCGCTACGGCCTCTTCATTCGTGACTACAAGGGTAAGAGTGTGCGAGGCAAAGCAGTTCCGCGACTGGTTTTGAGAGGGTTGCTTATTCCATATTACACACTTACCTTTTCTAAGCATGATAGCATTACCATGACATTTGATAACTTTTGTTCGTTTCTTAGATACCCAAAGCAGTTCGCTCAGAATTGGATAAAGAATGGTGATAGCGGTACTGATAATCTCTTATGAGTATTCTTCCTAAAGTTAATCCTTTTCCAAGAGGGCAGTCTTTTGACAGAGATAGGACTCTGATGGTCTGTGCTGAAGGGTTTGAAGATAGAAGCCTTTCATTTGCAAGCACAATCCGTCAAATCGCATTCGCCAACACCTTTGTTATTACTTACCGGCCGATACGCAAATCCCGCTTGCCAGAGTTGATGTCAGCGTGCGCAGCATGTTCAAGAGCCTCGCCGGAGCCAATAACATATGACCGTTTTCGCCCTGCCGGTTTTGAATCGGAAATTGCCTCTCGACTAAAGGAAACGCTTAAGCATATTGACGAGATTGTCATTGATATATCCGTGATGTCAAAGCTGATGATCCTTATACTTCTTAATGCGGTCAGTACTTATTCTGGAAAAGTTCGAATTATTTATTCCGAGCCGCTCGATTACGCTCCAACAAGATCGATATTTGAAGAGAATTTGAGAACACTCCAGATGGCTGCAGCATTACCTTCATATGGTGTTCATGATGTTGTAAGGACTCCAATGCTGACGAGCGTAATTATGCAAAGAAGCCCCGCTATAATAGTTGCGTTTACATCCTTCAATGAGAAACTAATCCGCGCGCTGCTTTCCAATTTCAATCCGACACATTTGTTTTTAATTAATGGTGTTCCGCCGACATTGTCTTGGCGAGAGGACGCGACGCAAAGGATACACGCAGATATTCTTAATGACTACCGGGGTGATAATCCAATTGATGATTTAGGTAAAATGCAGCGCCGGGCAAGCACGCTGTATTACGATGAAACGTTTTCTGTCGTGGGTGGCATTTACCGTGAGTATTGTGTATCGAATCGAATTGTTTTGGCGCCAACGGGCAGCAAAATGCAGGCATTGGGATGCGCTTTGGTGAAACTATGCTGTCCCGACGTTCATATTGAGTATCCGACGCCAGAGAGTTTTCTTATTGATGGATTTAGCAGCACAGAAATCAAGTGCATCCATCAGGTCCAATTTCCTCAGTTCAAAGATTTTATCAGTCGGTTGGCCATTGAAAGCAAATTAAACGGCTAGAGGTTCGCCTGCTTGCAAGTGTGAATCTCCCACTAGCTTTTGGTACTTACATGCTCAAGCGGGAAAGGTCCCTTGCAGGAAGGACCTTCATGAATTCGCCGCTGGGAGGGCGCGGGAGCGGAGGCGGGCGAGGTCGGCTTGGAGGTCGTCGCCGGAATGGATGGATTGAGCGTAGAAGCAGCGGAGGACATATAGGGTCTTTGCCAGGGGGTCCACGAAGAGGTAGGTGAGGGCGAAGGAGCAGGCGAAGTAGGTTGTGTTGAAGATGCTGTGGATGCCAGACCGGGTGAAGGCGGTGTCAATGCCGAGCAGTGTTTTGAGGAGGGAGGGGAGAATGGCCATCGCGGAAATGGTGTTGAGCCAGACGAGCAGGGTAAAGAGTGAAAGGACGCCCAGCATGAGCCAGCTTTGGCCGAGGCGATGGCCCGCCTGGGCGGCGGCGGTTTTGCAGGCCGGGCCAAGTCCGACCGGGTCCGCGCCGGCGGCGGTGAGGTTTTGGTAGAAACCATAGACCCATGCGAAGGGGAATATGGTAACCATCGCCAGCGGCACGGCAAAAAGACCGGAGGGTTGCAGCGCCAGTTGGGTCAGCGCCAGATGTCCGGCGCGCCGGAGGGTCCAGGGCGCGGCGGCGCGGCCGGTGATTTGAGCGCGCACGGCGGCGGCAAAGACGGCCTGCCAGCATTTCATCCACCAGAAAAGCAGGCCCATCCCGACCGCGCCGAAGGCGGCATGTTCGCGGGCAAAAGCGCCGCGGCTCATGTCGGCCCAGAAATAGAGGAAGGCCAGGACGAAAGGGAGCGCGCCGACGGCGTAAGCGGCGTGCAGCGAGAGCGGCGCGCATCGCAGGAGGTGAACGGCTTCCTCGATCAAGTCAAACAGACCTTCGCCCGGCTCGCGGCTGGAGGGTTTCATTGGACCGAACTCCAAAAGGATTTCCACAAGGTCCCGTCGTGCCAGGCGGCGGGAATCAGGAGGAGGGCCTGGGCGATGCCGTAAAAGAAAAGCGTGGCTGTCAACAAGCCGCCCATCGCGAGAACGGCGCGCGCGAGGGCGCGGAAAGGACGGCGGCGCGCGCCGGTCTGCCGCGACTCCTTGCGCAAACAGACGGCGCACAAAAGGCGGTCGTCGTGCTCGGTCACGCATTCGCGACAGAAGAAATGCCGGCATTGCGGGCATTGGACGGCGGCTTCGCGCGCGGGATGATTGAGGCAATGTTGTTGGGCCAGGGACGGCATGGGGCTTGAAGGAGGGTTGGGTCAGTGAATCAGAGAGTCAGTGAATCTTGACGCGGGATTTGCGCTTCGAGGCGGGCATTGAGTTCCTGGGGGGCAAACTCGCCTTGCGCTTCGAGCAGGCGCGGACGGATCATTGCCATGCCTTTGCGCGTTGCCCTCATGCGGTGCCAGGCGGCCAGGTGCTCGGTCTGCACGGCGGTCTTGATGTGGGTGACGCAACTGGGTCCGCGCCAAATGCTCGCGAGGGCAAGCAACGCGAAGAACGCGCCGATCAGGGCCCAGATGATTCGGGCGGTGGTGTCCGAAAGGCTCGCCGCCAGCAGGATAAAAGCCAGCGCGAGGATCATCAGGATGATGTTGCAGACGAAGGCGGTGGTTGTCTTGCGAATGATGACGGCCTGGATGTCGCGGAAGTAGAAGCGCTTGTAGGTTTCCGTGAAGCCGGTGCGGGAGATCAGGAGCAAGTGGTCGTGGGCCATCCACACGGTGCATAAGGCCCGCGTGACGGCGAGCCAGCGGTTTCCGTCCACTTGCGTGCCGCGTCCGGGAAGGCGCTGATATTCTTTGGGCGCTCTGGGCATAAGGGATGGTCCCTTTTTTTGGATTGTGGCAGATTGGGAGGGGCCGGTCAACACGTGGCTGCGCCGTGCCGCTGTCCAAATCCAAGACGGTAGGGCGAGACTCAGTCGAGCCGTGATTGATGGAGGTCGGAGGTCAGAGGTCAGAGGTCAGAGGTCAGAGGTCAGAGGTCAGAGGTCAGAGGTCAGATCGAGTCACGGCTCGACAGAGTCTCGCCCAACCGTTGCCATTCATCTTCGTTGCCAGCGGCGGGAGGGAAATGTATGCTGGCGGCGGTTGGATCATTTTTGAATTCTATGACACGGCGGCAAGTTCTGGATCTTTATTTTGTGGAGGCGCGGTCCAAGTTGGTGGACGTCGCGGCCTTTCTGGATCGCGCGCAACGGGCGGACGGGGCGGATGATTTCCGCCTTAGGTCCTTTCGCGCCGCGCTGAACCAGTTGAACGCCGGCATCCCCGATCGCGCGCGGCGTGTGCTGGAAAGCCTGAGCGATCCCACTCTCAAACCAATCGAAGTCGCCGGGAATAAGAGCGCGTGCGGGGCGTGGGAAGGCGCGAAGGCAACGAAAATGAAGTCTAAAGGATAAGAAGATTTTAGGGCTCGACTGAGTCTCGCCCTACCGAGTTGAAGTCCACAATCACCAATCACCAATCCGCAATCCGCAATCCGCAATTGAATCATGCGCTTTATTGAACCTCACGCCCACATGGTCAGCCGGACGACGGACGATTATTTGTCGCTGGCGACGGCGGGATGCGAGGCGGTCTGCGAGCCGGCGTTTTGGGCCGGGTTTGACCGCGGATCGGTGGAGGGGTTTGAGGATTATTTTAACCAGTTGACAGCGCACGAGCCGTTGCGGGCGGCGAAATTCGGCCTGCCGCACTTCACCTGGCTCTGCCTGAATCCGAAGGAGGCGGAGGACTTGAAGCTGGCGGCGGAGGTGATTGAGATCATCCCGAAGTTTCTGGATCGCCCGAATGTGCTGGGGATAGGGGAGATCGGGTTGAACCGGAACAGCCGCAATGAATTGAAGGCCTTCGAGATGCAGGTGGATTTGGCGGCGCGTTACCGGCAGCTAATCCTCGTTCACACGCCACATCTGGAGGACAAGCTGAAGGGGACGCGGTTGATTATTGACGCGCTGAAAAGCGACCGGCGGATCGCGCCGGAGCGGGTGATCATTGACCACGTTGAGGAACACACTATCGCGCTGGCGCTGGACGCCGGCTTCTGGGCCGGGATGACGCTTTACCCGGAATCCAAATGCACGGCGGCGCGGGCGATTGACATGATCGAGGCTTACGGGCCGGAGCGGTTGTGGATGAACAGCGCGTGCGATTGGGGGGTGAGTGTGCCGCTGGCGGTGCCGCGGGCGGCGCTGGAAATGCGGCGGCGCGGCCACAGCGCGGCGGCGGTGGACCGGATGCTTTACGGGAACCCGGCGAAATTTCTTGGGCAGTCGCCGAAGTTCAAATTGGCGGCCGATTGAGAGCCGCGCCCCTTTCCAATGCGCCTTCCCCACAGCCATCATCTGGCTTATTGCACGAACATCCATCCGGCTGAAACGTGGCCGGAAACGCTGGCCGCTTTGGAGCAACATGCGCTGGCGGTGCGGGCGCGGGTTTGTCCGGGCCAGCCCTTCGCCATCGGGTTGCGCCTCAGCGACCTGGCTTCGAGGCAATTGAGCGAGGCGTCCGCGCTGCTGCATTTTCGCCGCTGGCTGGAGAGGAATGACTGCTACGTCTTCACCATCAACGGATTTCCCTTCGGACGGTTTCACGGGGAGCGGGTGAAGGAGCGGGTTTATCTGCCCGACTGGACTTCGCCGGAGCGGCTGGAATATACGAACCGGTTGTTCGACTTGCTGGCGCAATTGCTGCCCGAAGGGGTGGCCGGGAGCGTGAGCACCGTGCCCGGCTCGTTCAAGGAATTTATCACCGCGCCCGGCCAGGCTGCCGCCATCCGGGCGAATCTGCGCGCCTGCGTCAAACATATTTCCGCGACGGCGGCGCGCGCGGGACGCCGGTTGAGCCTGGGTTTGGAGCCTGAGCCGCTTTGCCTGCTGGAAACGGCGCGCGAAACGGTGGATTTTTTTGACGGCCTGCGCGACGAATATCCGGGTGATGAGCGGCTGGAGGAGTTCCTGGGGGTCACGTACGACACCTGCCATTTGGCGGTGGAGTTTGAGGAGGCAGCGGGGGCGTTGGGGCTGCTGCAATCGCACCGGGTGAAGGTTTGCAAAATGCAATTGAGCAATGCACTCAAATTGCGGACATTCGATTGCGGATTGCGGATTGCGGATTGCGGATTGGAGGCATTTGCCGACGGCGACTATTTGCATCAGGTTGTTGCCCGCGACATCGCTGGGCAACTGACCCGATTTCGCGACTTGAGCGATTTTCTAAATCCGCAATCCCTCCGGGCTGGAGGCCGCTCCGGGCCGGAAGCCGCAATCCGAAATCCGCAATGGGACGAGGCCCGCATTCATTTCCACGTCCCGCTGCACACGCCGGCGGCGGCGGGCTTCGACACGACGTCCGATCATCTGCTGGGCGCGCTGGATGTCTTGCAATCCGCCCCGGAACTGTGTTCGCATCTGGAGATGGAAACCTATACCTGGGAAGTCCTGCCGCCGGAATTGAAAAGCCGGAGCGTTGCGGACCAATTGGCGGCGGAGTATGAATGGGTCTTGCGCGAACTGCGCAGGCGCGGCCTGCCGTGAGTTGCGCGGACTGTGAACCTCCTTCGTCCCCCATTGAAATTTCGCACGCTCCTGATTTTGGGGCGGGTCTCCAACGCGCCCACCATCTGGTCCAACTGTCTGGCGGGCTGGTTGCTCGGCGGAAGCGGCCCGGCGTGGCAATGGGCGTTGCTGACGCTGGCGGTGACCCTGCTTTACGTGGGCGGGATGTTTCTAAACGATGCCTTTGACGCGGGCTACGACCGGCAAAACCGCCGGCTGCGGCCTATTCCGTCGGGCGCGATCAGTGAAAAGGAGACCTGGCAATGGGGATTCTCCCTGCTGGCGCTGGGCGCGGCGGGATTGATTTGGATGGGGAAAGGCGCCGCGGTTTTCACGCTGCTGCTGACTGGCTTCATTATTCTTTACAATCTCCTGCACAAACTGACCGAAGTGTCGGTTGTTTTGATGGCGGCCTGCCGGGTGCTGGTCTATTGGGTGTCGGCCTCGGTGGCGCAGCAGGGGCTGACTGGCGAGGTGTTGTGGTGGGGGCTGGCACTGGGGTCATACATCCTGGGCGTGAGCCTGCTGGCACGGAGGGAGAACAGCCGCGGGCCGGCCCCGTACTGGCCGGCCATTTTTCTCGCGGCGCCGTTGCTGCTTGCCGGCTTGGACGATGACGGCCCCGCGCGGCCGACGGGCAACGTCCTGTCGCTGGTGCTGACGGTTTGGACGCTGTGGGCGCTGCGGCACGCGTTCTGGCGGGCGGAGCCAAAGGTGGGGTATGCCGTGGCGCGGCTGCTGGCCGGCATCACGCTGGTGGACCTGCTGGCGGTGGCGGACCTGGGCCGGCCAGAAGCCGGGCTTTTCCTGCTCTGGTTTGTGCTGGCGCTCCTGATGCAGCGTTACATCCCGGCCACATGACCGGTGGGGAATCGTCCGTTCCATTCGCGGCGATTATATTTTACATTCTTGAAAATAATTGCGAACTTTATTGGCCTTTTTTGCAAAAGTAGTTTACAGTGAACTATACAGGTCAGTATAGTCGTAGTCCTTTACAAAAACATGAAAGCAACCTGGAGTAGAAAACGAATAAAAGACAAGTTCACTGGAATGACCAAGGCGGACGGTGCCCCGATGTCGCGGCAGCAGATTCACATGCTCAGGAAGAAGGCGCGTGGGATTTGCCTGACCTGCGGCAAACCGGCCATTGGCGTCTATTGCCTGGAACATACCATCAAGGCCCGCGAGCGGATGCGGGTGCGCCTGAACTATCACCGGCGCCTGAAGGGCGCGCCCAGCTATGTGCTGGAAGCCAAGGAGCAGAAGCAACCGCGTTCGGCGCGGCGGCCGGATGGGGCGGCGCCGAGGCCCCGTTCCAAAGCCCGGGCCAAGGCTGCGTGAGTGTGTTCATTCGCGCGGGAGGGGTTTGGCCGGCGGCACGAACGAAAGGCAGATTTCCCGCGCCAGGAACCAGGGCAGGCGAATTTTGTTCCACCAATAAGGGTCCTCGCGGAAAATCAAGCGAAGGGTCCGCAGGATGATTTTGCCGTTGCGCGCCCGCACTCCCGCCATGCCGTTGAGCGACAACGCGCGGCAGGAGCAGAAAAACAGGCTGTCCCGCGTTAATTTCCGGTGCTCCGCCGCCGGAAACAGCTTCATCGCCGCCGGGTCGCCCAGTGTCTTCCGGGTGATGTAATAGAAGACGGCCACGTCGGAACCCCCTGAGTGCATCGCGGCGGTCAGGGAAATGGGCGTGTACCGGAACGAGGAAAGCACCTGGTCAATGTAGTAAAAATCATGTCGTGCGGCGATGCGCATCGCCAGATCCACGTCCAGCGCGAATCCGCTCCTCGGGTCAAACCCGCCCGCCTCCCGGAAAGCGTCGCCGCGATACATCAGTCCGCTGGGAACGCAGCACGGATAATCATGCACGAGGAATTCCCTCAGAATCCGCGCGCCCGGGACCAGGCCGTCGCCCACCTGGAAGCGGTAACGGTAGTGCATCTTGCGGAAGAGATAAAAGCGGGGGAAAATACGCCGGTTCTCCAAGTCAATCAAATCCATCGGGGCCATGACAATCCCGGCCGTGGGATGCTTTTCGAAGGCGGCGAGCATCAACTCCATCGACCGGGGCTTGAGCAGGTCGTCATCCGGCAGCGCGACGAGGAACTTGCCGCGGGCCAAATCGGCGACTTTCTTGAAGTTGTTCAGGGCGCCGATGTTTTCATCATTGCGGCTGTAGCGGATGCGCGGGTCGTTGAGGCGGCGGACGACCCGGCCCGATTCGTCATCCCCGCTGTTGTCGGTGATGACGATCTCGAAATCCTGGACGGTCTGCGCGAGGATTGAGCGGATGGCCCGCTCCAGCAGAACGGGGCGCTGGCAAGTGGGGATGCAGATGGAAACCAAGGGCAGGTTCACGCGGTTTTTCCCGATTGGATGATGTGTTGGAGCATGACGCCGGCGAAACTCTCGCCGGTGAAGGGCTTTATCCGTTCGCCCCGCACGAAGTCTTCGATGGCCGCCAGATACGACTCGTATTCCGCCTCCGGCATCGCCTTGAGATAGCGGTATAACTCTTCGTAGCCTTTGAAGTTCCGCATGTCAATGAAGGCGCGCGCGGGGATGAAATCGGCCACATCCGGCGCGCCCAAATAGACGGGCACGCACCCGGCGAAGAAGCCGTCAAAAATCTTCTCCGTGATGTATCCCGGAAACTTCGCGTTCTCGTAGCAAAGGGCAAACCGGTATTGGCGCATGACGGCGTTTTTGTTCGGCACCGCGCCTTTCCAAGAGGGGAACCGTCGGCAAAGGAGGGAATGCGGGAAGAAGCGCGGATAGATTTTGAGCAGGAGCAAGTTCAGCCGCGCCAGGCCGCCGGTGAAATAGCGCCGGTCCCAGCCCTGCCCGTAAAGGTCAAGCTCCTCGGGATGGTTGCTTTCAAACCAGCGGATGGCGCGCACCCGCTCGGTGTAAAGCTGGCGCGGATGCGGATTGTATTTCTGGCTGGCGATGGTCACGCAGAACTTCGTCTTCTCCGCCCGGTTGATCTGGAACGGCGCCGGGACGCGCATCGAATACCAAAATTGGAAGAACTTCTTACCGTTAACCCATTGCGGGTTCCAGGTAAAAACCTTGTCGAAACCCTTCAGGTTCCAGCGCCAGTACTCATCCGGGCGGTTGGCGGCGTTCTCGAAGAGGAACAAATAAAGCTTCTTTCCTTTCATCCGCCGCAATTTGCGGAAATAAGGGTCCAGCGACGTCGGATGATCGAAAAAAACCGCGGCGTCGAATTTCTCCAGGTCGTCCATGTCGAGTGTGGCGACCTTGTGGCCCAGTTCGCGGAGCCTTTGCCCTGCAAAATAGAACCCGTACATGATGTCGTCCCCAATTGGCCCGGTCGGGTCCTCGAGCATCCGGTTGCGGTTGTAGTGCTTGTAAAAGCTGTAAAAGCCCAAATACATTTGGAGAAAGACGCTAAACCAAACGCGGCGGCAAGGCACGGTAAAAACGGGTTCCTGCGGCGAACAGGGTGCAGGACAAAATCGTTACCAAGCTTGGTTGTTGTCAGGCAGCTTTTGGCAGGGGTTTGCGATACTGCTCCCAGAACGGCCCAAATTGGCGGTTTTCCAGCAGGGAGCGAATGTCTAGGACGTTTTGCGCACCCGTCACTCCCCAGAACATACCCGACTGCTTGAGTCTCTGGCCGATGACGGTTTTGCAGCCGGCTTCGATCACGCCAGAGCCAATGAACAGGCCCCGTGCCTGATACTCGGCGTAACGCATCCTGTGGGTGTTGCTTTCAAAGTAAGCGATCTGTTTGAGGGCGGCTTCTCGTCGCTTGCCCCTGCGAGGCAGCGTCTGGCGCGCCTCCCGCAGCACGATCTCCAAACCGTCGGGTTGCTCTTTCAGCACTTTGGCCCATTGCTCCCATTGAGTTTTGGCGGTGTCGGTTTTTTCCCCAAAGAGCGCTTCGGCCAGCAACTCCAAGTGCTCGGCGGCGTGAAAGAAGTCCAGGATGAAGACGGCCATGGGGAAGTTCACCCGCGCCAATTCCCACACCCAAGCGGCGCCGTCCCCCAGAAACACAATCACCTTGGCCAGCGCCAGTCCGCGTCGGAAGGCTTCGGCTCGCAGCAACGCGCCAAACTCCACCGCCGGTTCCAGGGTGGCGACATAGGAGGTGCTGTCGGGATCCCGTATCGGTTTGCCTTCCTCATCCTCCTTGGTCTGGGTGAAGACACAGCCCAACTTCACCTCCCGGGTTTTGGCGGATTGATCCTCTTGTTTGCCTTTGCGTCCCTCCGTTTCCTCCGGGCGCACGGGGATGCCAGTTCCGTCACCCTCGACGTAAAACACCTGGTCGGGAGGGGGCGAGCCTAGGGGAGAGTTGGGTCGTGGCCACTGGGCCATCTGCGGTCCCAGCCGATGGACCATGCGCTGGATACGCCGGCCATTGATCGTCAAGCCGCTGTACTCATGGAGACTCTCGGCTGCCGCCTCGAAATGTTCCACGGCTCCGGCCCGGCATATCAGCCGGGCCAAGGCGGGCGTGCAACCCTCCACTATCCCGAGTGCCTCGTCCAGCGGAGCGCGGCCCCGGCCTTGGCCATCGGTGTAATAGTTGCGACGCAGGCACAGTGGGCCGAACAGCGTGTCCACCGTGGTGGACCGGGCCGCGTAGCACTTTTCCCCCGGCCGGG
>Ga0302320_10019698_pt1 | contig 13521 bp, 4 predicted proteins | sample Bog_T0_3_FD_202130 | JGI IMG/M metagenome (GOLD analysis project Ga0302320, IMG submission 202130) | Peat permafrost microbial communities from Stordalen Mire near Abisko, Sweden - Bog_T0_3 | ecosystem: Environmental > Terrestrial > Soil > Wetlands > Peat | place: Sweden: Abisko, Stordalen Mire...
GCTCAAACCTCAGGTTGAACCTAACCTCGTCCTGCGGGTCTGTCAAATGGGCGGGATCGGTGGTAGCATCCTGATTTGTAGGCGACGAGGTGAGTCGTTCGGGTCAGCACTCCTTACATCGTGCCCTACAGTCAAATCAGGACATTGCCGGATCAATTTGTTTACGGCGGCAATGCAGCTCGGATCTTTTCCAGCTTGTCCTTCAATTGCGGAAACAGGTCTTCCATCTGGCCCACGAATTTATCCGGGTTTGCTGTGCCAAGCGTTTCAATCAAAGGCAGCGCCTGAAGACCGGCCTTTTCCACCCAGAACGGGTCCGCCTTTTCGCCAGCGTGCAGATTTTGTCCGGTCCATGTGTAAAACACATCAAGATAATTCTCTTTCGCCTCCTGCAATGCGGCGGTCTGGTTTGTGCCCGTCAGTGTCGCCGCCATTTTTTCCAGCGCGATCCCGATTCCGATTTGCGCCTGGCTGCGCGCGGATACGCTGGCGTTCGCGGAGTTGACAACCTGCGCATAGGCATTCGTCGCATCGTCGTAATTGGTCAGTTGTAAATTGCAGTCGCCGATTCCGATCGTTGCCATCGCGACAAGAGGGTTGGTTGGATCCCACTGGGCGATCTGGCCGAATACCTTGATGGCGAATTGGAAATTCGCGAGTGGGCTGTTCGTGTCCGGGGATTCCTCCCGCATCAGCGCTTCGCCGTGCGCAAGTGCGGCCTGCACACGCAAATCAACCAGGCAGTTGGTGTCCTCCTCCAGCTTGCTGAAATAATCGCGGATGGCGTCGGAATAACCAAGCCGCCCGACGGCGGCGTATCCAGCCATTAATTGCGCCTGATAAAGATTCGTCCGGCTCACCAGGGAAGAATCCAGCCAGTTGGTGTTTTGGAAGATGTATTTATAATTTTTTTCCGCATCCACGAAGTCATTGGTGCGGAAAAAGTAATCCGCCACCCACCATTGCGCCTGCGGCGCAAGATCGTTCGTCGGAAACTGCGCGACGAAGCCGGTGAACAGCCCGAACGCGTTTGTTTCGTTGCCGGCCTGGTAATTCGCCCGGGCCAGCGCATAGACGGTTTGCGGCCGCAGGTCGTTCGTGGGGAAATCATCCAGCCAGCCCTGGTATCCGGCGATGGCGCCGGGCCGGTTTCCTTCCAGTTCGTAGGTGCGGGCGATGGCAAATTCCACCTGCGGACGCAACAATGAGTCGGGGAATTGCGACTCAAAACGTTGGAACTGTTCGCGCGCTTTCGCCGGCTCGCTCGCCTCCGCCAGCCCCTCGCCATAAAGCAGTACGCTGTTGGTCGCCAGATCGCTCGCCGGATACTGTACCAGGATTTGCGCGAGCGCGCTGCTGGCGCCGTCATAGTTCGTCAATTCCAGGTTCGCCCGCAGGCTTTGATAAAGCGCGCGGTCACCGAGCGTCATGGCCACGGCGGGAGTATCGGTAAAATCGTCCAGCACCGCGCGGTAATTGTCCAGCGCCCCCGCGTAATTGGTCAGTGCAAGCATCGCGTCGCCTGCTTTGAAAAGTGCCACTGCCCGGTCTTCCGGCGGCAGGCTTGTCGACTGCGCTGCCGCTTCAAAGTCGGCCAGGCTGTTGGTGTCATTGGACAGCCACTCGCACCAGCCCCGGTCCAGATACGCCTTGCCCGCCAGTCCCGCCGTCGCTGAATTAGTATACAGGCCGAGGAACTGGTTGAATTTCGCCTGCGCCTCTTGCAGATGGTTCGTCTCCCCCGGTTGCGCGGCATGATCCTTCAGATGCAGTTCCCCCAGCGTCAGGAGCGCGATGGCCTGCGCCGGCGAATTCGTAAACTGCGCGATGAATTTGTCCAGGTTCATCTCCGCGTCCGAAAATTGGTTTTGCGCGGCGGCCAGCTCCGCGATATTCAGCACCGCCTCCTGCTGCTGCTCGACCGGTGCGTTGGTGGTCAGATTTTGCTGATAGGCCGCTTCCGCCTCGGCCACGCGCCCCAATTTTTCCAGGATATCGGCTTGGAGGGAGACACTCTCGGCGCGCAGATTGCGCAGATTGTCATCGGAAGCCAGCCCGGCGATTTGGACCAGGTTCGTGGCTGCTGCCAGCGCCGCGTTGGTGTCGCCGGCCGCGAGCTTGACCTGGTAGAGCAGGTAAGAGCGCTGCCAGTCCAGTTGCGGCGGTAGTGTCTGCGGATTGAGCGACGTCAGGATGTTCGCCGCTGTGCCAAATTCGTTTTGCGAAAATGTTGCCTGTGCGAGCATCAACTGCCCGCGCGATACCAGTGCGTTCGCCGGATCCATCTGCGCCGCGCGCTGAAACACCCCATTGGTTTCCTCAAGCAATTGGGAGATTTGCAGCCATAGGCCAAGTTGCGCCTGCGCCGCCGCCGCCTCCACCACGGCACGCAGTCGCAGCGATGAGTCCGGAAAATCACGCGCCACCGAAACCAACGTCTCCGCCGCGCCGGCAAAATCGTGGTTTTGAAACCGCCCCTCGCCGGTCCAATACACATATTGGTCGGCCACCGTTCCGGCCTTCGCCAGATGGTTGGTGTCGGCGAGCAGGGCGATGGCCGTTGTGAACTTTCCCTGCTTGAACTGCGCCTGCGCCTGAAACAGCACCGCCTCCGGGGCGTTGGTGGATTTGGGATAATTTTGGGTGAACTGTGCAAACTCCGTTTCCGCCCGGCTCCACATTTCGTCTTGAAATGCGGCCACGGCTGCGGCATAGGCGCTCTCCTCCTTCATACTGGCCGCATGAAGCGGTCCGCTGCTCAAAATGAGCGCGAATAAAACCAGGAGCCATCGCCGGTGAAACGCCATGCATCCGAATCTAAACGACCTGCCGCAGTGACAAAAGCGTGAAATCAGGGCCTTGTTCACAACGCTTGGAGAACCCGGCCCAAATACTGCCCGGTAAAACTTTCGGCGCAGCGGGCCACGGTTTCCGGTGATCCTTGCGCAACGATGCGCCCGCCGGCATCCCCGCCCTCCGGGCCGAGGTCAATGATCCAGTCCGCCGTCTTGATCACGTCCAGGTTGTGCTCGATCACCAGCAGCGTGTTGCCCGTGTTCCGCAATTTGAACAGCACTTCGAGCAGCTTCGCCACATCGTGAAAATGCAAACCCGTCGTCGGCTCGTCCAGGATGTAAAACGTGCGGCCGGTGGCTTTGCGGCTCAATTCTGACGCCAGCTTCACGCGTTGTGCCTCGCCGCCGCTCAACGTCGTCGCCGCCTGCCCCAGGCCGATGTAGCCCAGCCCTACCTCGGCCAGCGTCAGCAGCGGATCGTATATCTGCGGCACGGCGCGGAAAAAGGTCACCGCCTCGTCCACCGTCATCGACAGCACATCGGCGATGTTCTTGCCCTTGTAATTGATCTCGAGCGTCTCACGGTTGTAACGCTTGCCGCCGCACACCTCGCAGGTGACATAAACCGGCGGCAGGAAATTCATCTCAATCTTCAACACGCCGTCGCCCTCGCATTTTTCGCAGCGGCCGCCCTTGACGTTGAAGCTGAACCGGCCCGGCGCGTAACCCCGTATTTTCGCCGCCGGCAGCTTCGCGAACAGATCACGGATGTGATTGAACATTCCCGTGTAGGTCGCCGGATTCGAGCGCGGCGTGCGGCCGATCGGCGACTGGTCAATCACGATCACCTTGTCAATCGCTTCAAACCCTTTCAGCGCCCGGTGCGCGCCCGGCGCTTCCTTGGAACCGTAAAACTTGCGGAACAGCGCCCGGCGCAGGATGTCGTCCACCAGCGTGCTTTTGCCGGAGCCGCTCACGCCGGTCACGCATGTGAACGTCCCCAGCGGTATCCGCGCGTCAATGTTGCGCAGGTTGTTTTCCTTCGCGCCCAGCACTTCAAGCCAGCCTCGTTCCTCCGTCGGTGCAAGGCGTTTTTTGGGGATGGGAATCGCCAGCTCGCCCCGCAGATACTGCGCCGTGAGCGAATTCCGGCTCGCCAGTATTTCCGGCAGCGTCCCTGCCGCGACCAGTTCCCCGCCGTGAACCCCCGCGCCCGGGCCGAGGTCAACGATGTAATCCGCCTGCCGGATGGTGTCGTCGTCGTGTTCCACCACCAAAACGGTGTTGCCGAGGTCGCGGAGGCCCTTGAGCGTGGCCAGCAGCCGGTCATTGTCACGCTGGTGCAGCCCTATGCTCGGCTCGTCCAAAATGTAAAGCACGCCCACCAGCCCCGCGCCAATCTGCGTGGCGAGCCGGATGCGCTGCGCCTCGCCGCCGCTCAACGTGCTGCTCTCGCGGTTGAGAGTAAGGTAGCCGAGGCCGACATTCTTTAAAAAGCCGAGTCGCGCGCGGATTTCCTTGATGACCTCGCGCGCAATTTTCTCCTCGAATTCAGTCAGCTTGAGACCGGCAAAGAATTCATCGGCCTTGTCCACCGACAACGCGCAGATGTCCATGATGGACAAGCCCGGAATTCTCAATTTCCTGTTTCTGATTTCTGATTTCTGATTTGGAACGTCGTCGCCCAGCGTCACCGCCAGAATCTCCGGCTTGAGCCGCCTGCCATTGCACACGTCGCAAAATTGCGGGCTCATATAGGGCTTGATGCGGTTGCGCACGAATTCACTTTCGCTGTCCGTAAACATCCGTTCCAGGTTCGGCAGCACGCCCTCGAACGGGCGGTGGATGGTGCTCATCTTGCCGCCGCGCCAGAAATTGAAATCCACCGGGTCCTCACCAGAACCGTGCAGCAGCACCTTTTTGAAATCGTCCGGCAGGCTCTTCCAGGGTGTTTCCAAACCGACTTTGAAATGCGCCGCGATGGAGCGCAGCATGGCCTTGTAATAAATGTTCATCCGCTTCCCGGCGCGGCGCCACGGCTGGATCGCGCTCTCCAGCGCCTGCTCCGGGTCGGGCACAACCAGGTTCTCGTCAAAAATCATCTTCTGCCCGAGACCGTGGCAGGCCGGGCAGGCCCCCGCGGGCGCGTTGAATGAAAAATGTTTCGGCGTCGGCGGGTCATAGCTTTTGCCAGTGGCCGGGCTGCACATCTTGTTCGAGTGCAACGTCTCAATCCACTCGTCGTTGGCGGGTGACGGGTGACGGGTGACGGGTGTTTCCGATTCGACCTTGGACTTTGGACTTTGGACTTTGGACTCTCCCGGCAATTGATGCAGCGTGAACATCACCCCCTCGCCCCAGCGCAATGAGGTCTCCACCGAATCCCCAAGCCGCACGCGGATTTTCTCGTCAATCACCAGCCGGTCCACGACGGCCTCGATGGTGTGAAATTTCTTTTTGTCGAGTTTCACCCGCGTGTCGGCGGCAAGCTCGACAAATTGCCCGTCCACCCGCGCGCGGACAAAGCCCTCGCGCGCGAGGCGTTCGATCACGTCGCGGAACTCGCCTTTCTGGCGGCGCACGACCGGCGCGAGCAGCATCACGCGCGTCTTGGGCGGCAGTGCGAGGATTTTGTCCACGATATCGCTCGTGGTTTGGGAGACGATGGGCACCCCGGTATCCGGGCAGTGGGGCTTCCCGATGTGCGCGTAAAGCAGGCGCAGATAATCGTAAATCTCCGTCGTGGTCGCGATGATGGAGCGCGGGCTGGACCCGGAGCTGCGCTGTTCGATGGCGATGGCCGGTGACAGGCCCTCGATGAAGTCCACCTCCGGCTTTTGCATCTGGTCCAGGAACTGCCGGGCGTAGGCGGACAGGCTCTCCACATATTTGCGCTGGCCCTCCGCGTAGATGGTGTCGAACGCGAGCGACGACTTGCCGCTCCCGCTCAAGCCGGTGATCACCACCAGCTTGTCGCGCGGGATGTTCAGCGTGAGGTTCTTCAGGTTGTGCTCACGCGCCCCGCCGATCCGGATGAATTCCTTGCTCATGACCGCGAATTTTCCATTCAAATCAACCGGCAATAGTATTCAAATCCGCGGTGGAAGCAAAGCGGGATGTCGCCTGGGTATTGTCCTGATTTGCAGGCGACGAGGTGACGAGTCGTTCTGGTCAGCACTCCTTACGTCGTGCCCTACGATCAAATTAGGACACTGCCTCGTTGGCTGGAAATTAGATGGGAAATCCCAATTTGATTACGTGAAGCCGGAAAACAGGAGAACGCCGTCCGTCGGGCGTTGAGTAAAACGTAATTTGTAAATCAAGAAGCAAAATTGTTGGATTGACAGGTGTTTGAAATTGTGAGCTAATCAGATAGGTTATGGTAGTTTCAGAATTAGCGAGTTGATGGATCGCTGATCAAGAGTGGTTTTCCAGTTAATCTGGAATAAGCTTATGAAGACAATTCAGGCGTTAATCGTTTTTTGTACTTTTAGTCTTTCACTCGAGGCCCAAGTTTCCTTCATCCTTTCTTCTACGCCGGGGGCCGGGGGCAGCGACCCAAATTCGGTCGCGGCGGCGGATGTCAACGGCGATGGCAAGGTGGATTTGATTAGCGCCAACTATTTCGGCAATACACTTACGATTTTGACGAATAATGGCAATGGCGGCTTCATACTTTCTGGCAGCTATCCTGTAGGCAGTGAACCTATTTCAATCGCGGCAACGGATGTCAACGGCGATGGCAAGGTGGATTTAATCTGTGCAAATGGCCAGGACGGCACCCTTTCGGTGTTGACGAACAACGGCAGCGGCGGATTCGTTCTGTCTGGCACTTACCCTGTGGGCAGTGGGCCTACTTCGGTCACAGTGGCGGATGTCAACGGGGATGGGAAAGTGGATTTGATTAGTGCAAACTGGGGTTCCAGCGGTCAAGGAAACACGCTTACAGTTTACACGAACAATGGCCAGGGCGGCTTTGCACTGGCATCTTCGCCGGTCGTAGGCAGCAGTCCAATTTCAGTCACAGCGGCAGATGTCAATGGGGATGGCAAGGTGGATTTAATCAGTGCAAACTGGGGCTCCGCTGGTGGAGGAAACACGCTGACAATATTGACGAACAACGGCAGCGGCGGCTTTGTGCTGGCCTCTTCGCCGATCGTGGGCAACGGCCCTTATTCGGTTGTGGCGTCGGATGTCAACGGGGATGGCAAGGTGGATTTGGTCTGTGCAAACCGGGGTTCTGGTTCAGGAAACACGTTGACGGTGTTGACGAATAGTGGCAGCGCCACTTTTGGCTCTAACGCTACCATAAATGTGGGAAATGGGGTTATTTCAGTCGCAGCGTCGGATGTCAACGGGGATGGCAAGGTGGATTTGATTTCCGCGAACCTCAATGACAGCACGCTTTCGGTTTTGACGAATAACGGCAGTGGCGGGTTTGTGCTCGCCACCAACTTGAGTGTGGGCAATAGCCCTAATTCGGTCACGGCGGCTGATGTCAACGGCGATGGCAAGGTGGATTTGATCAGCCCAAGTGGTGGAAACAACTCCCTTTATGTGTTCACGAACGCGACTGTCTTGGCACCTGTCATCACAGCGCAACCGACAAATCTGCTGGTATTGGCTGGTACCAACGCAATGTTCGGCGTCTCGTTGACCAATTCATTTTCGTCTCCGTCTCGATATCAATGGCGATTCAACGGCACCAACATTCTCAATGCTACAACCGCCACTTATGCGATTACACCGGTTGCCACAAACAACGCGGGAATTTATTCCCTAATCGTATCGAACCTGGCAGGCAGTGCCACGAGTTCCAATGCCATCCTGGCCGCGGTCACTTCGCCGGCCAGCCTGACTAATAACGCTGGCAGCACGGCAACTTTTTCCACTTTTACGTTCAGCCCCGTGCCGTTGGGAGACCGGTGGCAATGGCAAAAGAACGGTGCAAGTTTGTTTGACGGAGGGAATATAACCGGCTCTGCCAGCAACACACTGACGGTTACTAACATTTCGGATAGTGATGCTGGCCTGTATTCCGTGATTGTCAGCAATGCCTTGGGCACCATAACCACTTCCAACGCGACATTGGCGGTGGTTGACCAGCCCGTCATCACGGCGCAACCGCCAAATCTGCTGGTGTTGGCTGGAACCAACGCAACGTTCGGCGTCTCGCTGACCGGCTCGGTTTCTTATTTTCGATATCAGTGGCAACTCTACGGCACCAACATTCTCAATGCGACAAATGCCACTTATGCGATTACGTCGGTTGCCACAATCAACGCGGGAAATTATTCCCTGATTGTGACCAACCTGGCAGGCGGTGTCACGAGTTCCAACGCCATCCTGGCTGTGGTCACTTCGCCAGCCAGTCTGACAAATTACGCTGGAAGCACGGCAACCTTTTCCACTTTTACCTTCAGCCCCATGCCATTGGGAGACCGGTGGCAATGGCAAAAGAACGGCGCGAATTTGTTTGATGGGGGGAATATATCCGGTTCTGCGGGCAACACTCTGACGGTTGCTAACATATCCGACAGTGATGCTGGCATGTATTCGGTGATTGTCAGCAATGCCTTGGGCACCATAACCACTTCCAACGCGACGTTGGCGGTAAATGACACGCTTACTATTACGACGCAACCTCAAAGCCAGACCAATGTCATCGGCAGCACTGTCTCCTTTAACGCCACCGCCTACGGAGTCTCGCCGTTGCTGTTTCAATGGTACTTCAACGGAACGCCGGTTGGCTCACCCACCGCTGGTACCAACTTTGCGACCTACACTATCACGAATGTATCTACCAATCAGGCCGGAATTTACACTGTGCAGGTGGTCAACGGTTCCGGCAGTGTGATGAGTTCCAATGCGGTATTGACGGTGGCGGTGTCGCCCGTCATCACCGCGCAGCCTTTGAGCCGCACGAACAATTTGAACTCCACGGCAACCTTTTCCGTCACTGCCTTCAGCGCATTGCCCTTGGGTTATCAATGGCAGCAAAACGGCACGAATCTCGTCAATGGAGGGAAATTTTCCGGTGTTACCAACAGCACTTTGACCATCACCGGAGTTACGTCCAATGAAGCAACCATTTACGCGGTCATAGTGACAAACATGACCGGCGGTGCGACGAGTTCCAACGCAGTGCTGACGGTGCTTTATCCACCCCTCGTCACGGCGCAACCGTCAAGCCTGCTGGTATTGCCTGGAACCAATGTCGCTTTTGGCGCTTCGCTCAACGGGACAACACCGTTCGCTTACAATTGGCAATTCAACGGCACCAACATTCTGAATGCGACAAATGCCACTTACACGATTTCGTCGGTTGTGACGAACAATGCTGGCAATTATTCCCTGGTGATCACCAATGCGGCAGGCAGCGTAACCAGCTCTGTCGCGGGGTTGACCGTGTTGTTGTCCCCCACGAACAAGATCAGTAATGCCGGCAGCACCGTGACATTTGTCGGAACAGCCTTCAATCCCGGCGGGGCTGCTTATCAATGGCAGATGAACGGCACAAATCTTATCAACGGCGGAAAGTTTTCCGGTGTCACCAACAGCACGTTGACCATCACCAGCGTTTCGTCCAACGAAGCCGCGATTTACACCGTCACGGTGACAAACACGGCGGGCAGCATAACGAGTTCCAACGCGACGCTGACGGTGCTTTATCCGCCCATAATCACGACGCCACAAGCAAACTTGCTGGTATTGGCCGGTTCGAACATCAGTTTTAGCGCCTCGTTCACCGGTTTGACACAGTTTGGTTATCAATGGCTGTTTAACGGCACCAACATTCTGAATTCCACAAATGCCACTTACACCATTTCCCCGGTGGCGACGAACAATGCCGGCAATTATTCCGTGGCGGCCAATTTTTCAACGGGCAGCGCAACAAGTTCCATCGCGGGGTTGACCGTGCTGTTGTCGCCTACGAATCTGGTCAAAGCTGCCAACAGTACTGCGACTTTTACCGCGCCGGCTTTCAGCCCGCTTGCGTTGGCCTATCAGTGGCAGATGAACGGCACGAATCTCGTCAATGGAGGGAAGTTTTCCGGTGCGACCAACAGCACATTGACCATCACCGGCGTTTCGTCCAATGAAGCGGCGATTTACGCCGTCACGGTGACAAACACGGCTGGCAGTGTGACAAGTTCCAACGCGACTTTGACGGTGATTTATCCGCCCAATATCACGACGCAACCGCTTGGTCAGAGGGTGGTTGTAGGGAACAGCGTCTCATTCGGCGTGGCCGTCAGCGGGACGGCTCCATTCAGTTATCAATGGCGCTATAATGCTGGCAATCTGCCAAACGCCACAAATGCCATTTACGGGATTCAAGCGGTTGGCACCAATAACACGGGAAATTATTCCGTGATCGTGACCAATGTTGTGGGCAGCGTGACAAGTTCCAACGCGCTGCTCCTGGTGGTGGTGCCGCCGTCGCTGGCCTTGCAATTTGCCGCGGGTTATCCGCTGCTGAATCTGAATGGGATGTTGAGTAACAATTTTGTGGTGCAATACAGCACGAATTTGACCAGCACCAACTGGATCAATCTGTTGTCCTTGACTAATCTTCTGACCAGTCCGTATTTGTTTCTTGACCCTGCGGGCGTCGTTCCTCCGGCACGCTTTTACCGGGCTGTGATGCAGTGAGTGATGTTAGCGCGGTTTAACTGTTTCTTTAGCCGCAAAAACCTCAAAAGTCACAAGAAAAGGCTTCATTTCTAGTTTTTTGTGCATTTTTGTGGCTATGGTTTAATACGGCTTCAATTTTTCTCAAATGGAGGAACTGGGTTTATTTCTCAAACACCACCAGCATCCCGCATCCGTTGTCAATCGAGGTCAGTGAATCGTCGAGGATGGCCAGTGGTTCCATCAGCAAATGGAGCGCTTCGCGCACGATGAGTTTCTTCCCCAGGACCTCGTCCACGCGCACGATGAACCGCACCCAGGCCGGGTGCTTGTCGAAATCATTCTTGAAGACAATCGCGATGTTTCCAACCGGCTGAAGATCGCCGCAGAGCTTCTTGAAACGCACCTCCTTGAAGCCGTGCTTCAGAAAGCGCTCCCGCAATGCTGTCGGCAGCTCAAGGCCAACATGGCCGGGAATGTCCACATAATGTTTCTCGAAAAAGCCCGGGATTTTTTTTGCCTGCCGGAACCAGATGTTGGTGGCGTCCGTCTCGATAACGTGGACGGCGCGGCCGCCGGGTTTCAACACCCGGTGCATCTCGGCGAAGAGCACGTCCTTTTTGTCGAACGGGATGTGGCCCAGCACGTCGCTGGAGACGACGTAATCAAAGGAGTTGTCGGCAAATGGCAGTTGGTAGCCGCCGGCATGATACACCTCCGCATAAAGTTTTTTGGCCATCGGCAGCAGCTCCAGCTCCGGGTCCACGCCGATCACCCTGCCGTAATTGCAAAAATAATGACGCCCGCCGCCGCAGCCCAGGTCCAGGATCACCCGCGATTTATCACCGTGCGCCATTTCGTTGTAAAAAATCCGGTCGCGGCGGCCAAAAAACGAAAACTTGATACGGAGCGTGTTCAAAAGGGAAAGAAACCGGCTCTCGCTGATCTTTTGCCGCAGCGCCGCGCTGTTCGACCACGCCTTTTTGCATTTCTCCTCGAATTCGCCCTCGTTGAACTTGTCGGCGTCCGTCAGGAAGGAAAGGATGCCGTGGAGATACGGGAATTTTCTTCCGCATTTCGGGCAATGCCATTCCGTGTTGGATGGGACGATTTCCACCCGGCACTCCGGGCATATCAACTTGGCTAGCATTTATTCCAGCTTGTGGTTTTGCCGCAGATGAGACAAATCAAAAATCCGGAAGCCGGTTTTCGTCACGGCGAAATCCGCACCAGCCGGTAGAAGCGCATTGTCCCCATCGGCGCGGTTTGAGAGCCGTTGTCGGTGAACGTAAAGTTGCCGCTGCTAGATGTGATGATGTTCGGGTCGGTGTTCCACGGCTGTGTGAGGCCGTCCTTCCATTGTATCTGGAATTGCGCGCTGGGCGCCGCCGTCCATTTCATCGAGGTGCCACTGCCCGATGCCGCCACGCTGCTCAAGAGCAGGCTGCTGAACTGCCCGGCCAGGTCAAAATTCACCTTGATCCCGTAATTGATGGTGGTGCTGCCCGTGTTTTGGACGCCGAGATAATAAGTCTGGCCATCGTAAATATTCGGCGGCAACTGAACATTACCATCCGGCGGGTTGGTGGTGCTCATCAGAATGGAGCCGCTGGTTCCGTTAATAAGCAGTATGTTGGTTGTCGGGGGATTGTTCGTATCAAACCAGAAATTCACCGGCGCGCTGGCAAAAAGCAGCAGGTTTGTGGCAAAATTCGCGCTCGACGGCACGTTGATCTGATACCACGCGATGTCGCCCGCCGGGATGAATTGATTCGATTGTCCGATACCGCCGCCCAAAACCAGCGGGACGGCGTTGGTGTTGGCGAAGACGAATTGCAGTTCCCAGCTCACGAGTGCGTTGGTGAGTCCGGCGCCGGCGCGGTCATCCTGGATTTCCAGCTGCCAGTCGCCGTAGGCGCTCTTGCCGGTGAAGGCGTCGAGCGATTGTTCGGGCTGGTCATAAAGATCGTTGGGCACTGCGGTGAGGACAAAATCGTCGAGCAACATGCCGGGTTCAAGCCCGCTGATGGACAAGGGTGTCCCGTCCTGCGTCGCGGTAAAGGTGATGGTTTCAGTTTGCCAGACTGTGTTGCTGCCGTAGAGGGTGCCTTGCGTCTGCCCGTTCAGGCTGACCTGTGCCTCGGCGAGGCTTTGCGCCGGTGAAGTGTTGAAAACAGTCGCATCAAACTTGCCGCCGGTGCCCGCGTTGTAAATCGCGTTGACTTCGCTTGCCGAAAGCGCCCGCCCATAGACGCTGACTTCGTCCATCAAACCATTAAAATAAAAACCTTCCCCGCCGCCAATTTCCAGCGGCACATTGGGGTTGGGTATCACATAAGAATCCGTCTGCGAACCAATGGCGGCGCCATTGGCATAAATGGTGAAAAGATTGCCGTTTCGCGTCACCGCAAAGTGATACCATTGGCCGGTTAGTGGTGTGAATGGGGCTTGAACCGTAAAATCCGCACCGAAAGACGACGGATCATTGATATGGAAATCCAGCACCGGCCCGTCCTGAGCAAACCACCATTTATTGTAACTGCCGGATAGTACATCGTCGCTGATAAAGATGCCGTCGTAAGGATAGCCGATGCCGTAGCCTAGATTGGAAGGCACGACATTAAAATTCGCCCACAAATCAATGGTGAAGTTATTGGATCCAAAGTCCCAAAGACTGCTATACGGAACCACCACTTCCGGTCCCGGTCCAGCGGGGGATCCAGGGCTGGGATGGGTGGATACCTGATTAGGGTCAACGCCAGGCAGGTTAAATGCGCTGCCCACTTCACCGTTCGTGTAGCTTGCTCCGTTGGTCAGGGTGCCATTGTTGACACCCAAACTGTCATTCGCGTTGCTCTCGCCCCTCCACCAGGCGGCGATGTCCGGCCCGCGATAAGCAAAGGTTAGTGTGTAGGATTGTCCCGCCACCGTGGGCAGATTGGTCAAAATCGTGCCGCTGGCCAGCGCCAGATAGTTGCTGCCTTCATAGGCGTTCGTCGGGTCAGTGACGACGCTGACCTGGTTGCTGGTCACGGTCCAGCCGTTGCCGAACGTCGAGCCGCTTGTGTAATCCCCGGCGAATGTCTGTTCA
>Ga0302320_10019699_pt1 | contig 13521 bp, 16 predicted proteins | sample Bog_T0_3_FD_202130 | JGI IMG/M metagenome (GOLD analysis project Ga0302320, IMG submission 202130) | Peat permafrost microbial communities from Stordalen Mire near Abisko, Sweden - Bog_T0_3 | ecosystem: Environmental > Terrestrial > Soil > Wetlands > Peat | place: Sweden: Abisko, Stordalen Mire...
CAGTGAGGATCGACATGGTGACGACTGGTTGGATCCACCAGCGGTCCTCGCGTAACGTCGATACCTCGGGACCTCCGCGCCTGCCGCCGAGGACTACCTTCGTCGTGCTCTCCATGACCGCCACTGCCACTCCTTCACGAACGCGAAGCGAAGAATTTCGCCTGTTTCCACAACGTTTCCCATATTAGGCATTTGGCCAAAGCGACCCTGTGGACTGCACAATCGCCCTCCTCGGCGAGAGTCCTTTCATTGCGCGGAGATGGTACCTATCTCTATTTTTGAAACGCTCGAAACTGAACAGGTTCTTCTCGAACGATGAGGTCTCGTCGTAGCGCTCTGAACATCGTGTCGCGTAGGACCAAGTCGTGACGGGCAGTCGCTTGCGTTTCTGGCGCGGCAAGAAAAGCGTGCGCACGCGCCGGCGCAGTTGGTGCGTGCCAGTGTGCCGTGATGCTCGAAGTGTGTGTGGTTCATTGCAGAAAAAGGGCGAATATTTTCCTTGAATTTCGAAACAACATGGCATAAAGTGGAAGATATCATCCACTTATGGATGCGATGGAAAAGGAGGTTTCACTATGGAACGCAATACGCAGGAAGTTGTCCGCCGTTTTTGGGAGAGCTACAACGATCAGGATCTCGACAAGTCCTGGGAGACGTACATCGCACCCAGTTTGGTGAATCACGCGTTCGGTGGCGCGTACGACCGCGACGCGTGGCTCGGCGTGGAGAAAGGTTTTCTCGACGCCTTTGATGACTTTCACGCGGAGATTGTCAAGCAGGTGAGCGAGGACGACGCGGCCGCAACGTACGTTACCTTCTCGGGAACCCAAGTGAAGGATTTTTACGGCGTGCCGAGCGTTGGTAACAAGGGGACGCTTCGTGCGATGTTCATCGATCGCGTCCAAGATGGCAAGATCGTCGAGCACTGGGCCCAAGCGGACGTCAGCGGATTCTTGGAAGAACTGGCGGGCAACACGACACCATTCGCTCTTTGAACGTCGCGCATAGGCGCACCTCAATGAGTTGACGCCCAAGTGTCGAGGGCGATCTCTCCGAAACTCGTGCGTTGGTGTCTACGCGACGGCGTCCGACTCGTTCGTGCGAAAGGTGGAGCGTCGTTCTACTTCGAAGAACTTGCGTGCCACAAATCCAAAGCGTGTTCGCTCGTAATAGGTGAGTCCACTGAGAGGGGGAGAGTATGCGTGCACGCTCACTGCTGGCTCGCCCGTCTCGTGCACGAGGTCGTGCACGTAATCAGTGCCGAAGGATCCGAATCCTCCGGGCGTGAAGATGGACTCGCGCACGCCCACGCCGTCCTTGGTGCGGTGACTTTCGCGCAGAGAACCTCGCGTGACGCGCATGGCACCAGACGATCCGCCGTGATCGTGCCAATCAGAAGATTGTTGCGTGTGCCACGCGAGAAGTTTGACCTCGAAACTCGCCGTGCGATACAGCAAGAGCCACCATTGGTTCTCATGGTCGTCAACCACGAGGTCCTCCCAAAGATCGGGACGCGCGCAGATGGCGTTCACCACGAGTTCGAGCTGTTCGGGACTGAGTCGAGCGTCGGGCAGTCCTAGGCCCTCGAGCACGAGGCGAATCTCCTCTGCTCGGTCCTTGGGCGCTTCGCTCACTCGATCGATGTAGTTAAGTGACACGGCCACTCCTTATTTGTTAAAATCTACTATTTCAATAGATTAAGTAGTAATAAGGCGTGACGCAAGTCATTCGACACATTCTCAGGAATCTCCGAAGTTAGGCGATCGAGGGTCGTTGACGAGCCCGAAGACCCGCCATCGATGGTTCCTTCGTTAGTGTTTTCCGCCGCGGCGACCCTCGGCGGTACCGCCAAAGAGGGCCCACGCGACGAGGAACAGCCCGGGGATCAGGAACCAGATGCCAAACACCAGTGCCAGAACGACGAAGAACGCCCCCATGCCCAGCGTGAACGGCCAGATCGACGTGCCGGGGAAGGTCGCAATGAATCCCGCGCCCTGGGCCTGGGTGGCGTTGGGGTCGTCCTCCGCGCGAGGCTTCATGTGTCGACTCCACCACCAGTAGTAGCTGCCGGGGATGAAGCACAGCAACATGCCACAGAACATCATGACGCCGCCCGCATCCTCGAGGCTCCAGTTCCAGTAGACCGCGCACATCAAACCAAAGAACGTGCCGAGTCCGAGGAGGAGCTTCGCTTCGGTCTTCACGAGATTGGTTCTTTCTCGAGCGGAACTTCGTGATCAGTGCCGTGTTCGATAGAACGATGCTCGGGGTGGTTGTAGTCCCACGTCGGCCGCTCGGAACGGATGGGGGGCAGCCGGTAGAAGTTGTGATGCGGAGGGGGTGACGTCGTGAACCACTCGAGCGTCTGTGCGTCCCATGGGTTGTCGCCCGCGGGGTACTTCTTCCAACTCACCGCGACGTTCACGACGAATAGGACCGTCGAGATCCCGATGAGAATCGCGCCGAACGTGCTCCAGTCGTTGAGCCACTTCCACTGTGGGTCGTGCGGGTAGACCGCGACGCGTCGCGGCATGCCGTCGAGCCCGAGCGCGTACTGGGGGAACGTGAAGACCTGGGTGCCGATGAAGAGGAACCAGAATTGGAGTTTGCCAATTCGTTCGTTCAGCAGGTATCCCGTGATCTTGGGACCCCAGTAGTAGAGACCACCCATTGCCGCGAGCACCAAGGCCATCACAACCGAATGGAAGTGCGCGACGACGAAGTAGGTGTCGTGGGTAAAGAAGTCCAGTGGCGGACTCGCGAGGTAGATACCGGTCAGGCCACCAATGAGGAACGTGACGACGAAGCCTATGGCCATCAGCATCGCCGTCGAGAACCATATCTCGCCACGCCACATTGTTCCTATCCAGTTGAATATCTTGATTCCCGTCGGCACCGCGATCAAGAGACTCATGATCGAGAAGAACGGCAAGAGCACGACGCCGGTGGTGAACATGTGGTGCGCCCACACGCCGAGTGAGAGTGCCGCAATCGTCAACGTCGCGAAGACCATGCCCTTGTAGCCAAAGACGGGCTTACGCGAGAAGACTGCGAGGATCTCGGTGGCCATGCCGAAGAACGGCAGGGCCAGAATATAGACCTCCGGATGGCCCCAGAACCAGAAAATATGCTGCCAAAGCACCGGGACCCCACCTCCTTGGACCGAGAAGATATGGGTGCCGAAGTGCCGGTCGCAGTAGAGCATGATAAGCCCGGCCGTGAGTACCGGGAAGGCCAAGAGGATCAGGATCGCGGTCACGAGCATGTTCCAGGTGAAGATCGGCATGCGAAACATCGTCATGCCCGGCGCGCGCAAATAGAAAATCGTCGCGCAGAGGTTGACGCCGGTGAAGATGGCGGAGAATCCAGTGAGCAGCAGCCCGCCGATCCACAGGTCCGCTCCAGTGCCGGGGGTGTTCACGGAGTTCGACAACGGCGCGTAGGCGACCCAACCGAAGTTGGCGGCGCCCCCGGCGGTGAAGAAGCCCGACAACATGGTGATGGCGCCGGTGAGATACAGCCAATAGGACAACGCGTTGAGGCGCGGGTAGGCCATGTCGGGCGCACCGATTTGGATCGGCACCATGATGTTCGCGAGCGCACCGAAGGCGAAAGGGCCGGCGAAGAGGTAGATCATGACCGAGCCGTGCATCGTGAAGAGTTCGTTGTACTGGGCGAGCGACACCAGTGAGCCGTTCGGCGTCGCGAGTTGCGCGCGAATGATCTCGGCGAAGATCCCACCGATGATGAGCATGATGACCGACGTGACCGTATATGAGAGACCAATGATTTTGTGGTCCGTCGTTGTTAGCCACTTGAGGATGCCTGTAGGACCGTGGTGCTCTTCGTGGTCGTGACCGTGGACCTCCTCGTGCACCGGTGGCAATTGGACAGGTGGATCGAGTAGGTCAGTCATCTCTATCTCCCGAACTTGGTAGTGGAGCCCTTGGCGGGCACGACGGCAGAAGTCTGTTCGTAGGTGGTCTTCGCGGCGGCCTTCGCGGCCGCTTCGTCAGCGGGATTGTTGAACGTCGCGATCCACGCGGCGTACTGGCTTTGTGTGACGACCTTCACGCGAAACCACATCAGTGCGTGATAGAGCCCGCACAACTGCGTGCACTGGCCGAAGTACGTGCCGGTGTCCTCGGCGTAGAACGTGAATTCATTACGTACGCCAGGCAACGCGTAGCGCGAGAAGTTAAAGGCTTTGACGTAGAAGCCGTGAATGACATCAGAGGACGTGAGATTGAAGTGCACGTTCTCGCCGACCGGCATGACCATCTCGGGCTGTTGGGTCGTTTGGCCGTAGACGAAGGCGTTGGTACCGGGATAGGTGAACTTCCAACCCCACTGGAATGCGTTTACGTTGATCGTGACCTTGGTCGGCGGATTGGACGTCTCTTTGTTCTCGACCACCAACGTGGCGGCGAACAACCCGAAGACGATCAAGATCGGCACAATCGTGTACGTCAACTCGAGGGGGATGTGGTACTGACTCTGCTTGGGGATGTTGTCACCCTTGCGTCGATACCGCAGCACCGCATAAAGAACCAGGAGGCAGACGAAGCCGCCGATGACGACGGCCCCCACCGAGAACCATTGCCACAAGTGAAAGACCGACTTCGAACCACTCGTCGCACCGGGGTAAGCCCCAAATGAAGGGAGGGTACAACCCGACAACGCGAGGGCGGCCACGGGGAGTGCAACGAAACGTCGAATGCGTCGCCATCGGCGCGCGCGTACCGTTGCACCCTGTGGGGGCAGGGCGGGTGTTTGCACGTCACGACCTTACACATTTTTGTAAGTCGGTTACTTGAGGCTTGTTGTGAGAGCCCTTATCTGGCCCCGAAACTACGGTCCGGTTCTAGTACTCATCGCCCGTACTTTCACGCGCCGCCCAATTAAAGACGCCCTTGGCCATAGTGGAGGTGGCGCGCTCGGCGCGCTCGGTGAAAATCTGCTGGCGTGTCCTCGCGATGCCCTGATCGTCGGGTTGCGCGAGCCACGCCATCTCAATCAGGTGCCCGGCGAGCCGTTCGGCGTCGGGGTCGTCCTCTCGCATCAGGGCCGTCGCTCTGTCGGCGAGGCGCCCCGCGCCTCCCGCGAGCGAGGCGACTTCGCAGGCGACGGTGCGGTCGTTCGCTGGCTTCAGTGACGCCGGATTTCCGTCCCACCAGCCGCCGTAGAGGCGCCAAATGTTGCGGACGATGAACTCTGGCTCGTCGTACACGGGCTGGAGAAAGGGCCGATCACTCAAGTGCGCAGGAAAGACGACCGAACTGAGGATGTCGCTGAGGCGAGTGCCCGTGTTCATGAGAGCGAGGGTTTGATCGACGATGTTCTCGAGGAACTCGGCGGTTTCGCTGAGCGCCTGATGGACGCGTTGGGCACCAATGATCGGCAAGCCATGACCGGGTAGGAGATACTCTGCGCCGAGTTCATTCATTCGTCGTAGGGCCTGCGCCCATTCGCGAGGGTAGCGTTGGACCTTTTGTGGATTGCCCGCGTTGGGGCTCGACCATACAAAAAGATCGCCCGTGCAGAGCACCTTCTTCGTCGGGATCCACGTGACCGTGGCGTCATCGGTCTCGCCCTTTTCGTGACGTAGCTGAATCTCTAGGCCGCCAACATCGAGTTGCAAATGCTCGAAGTACGTCTCGTCGGGGTAGCGGTACCTCGTGGGCCAGACCAAGTCCTTTATTCCGAACTGGCGCCGGTTCACCGTCTCGTTGTAACCCGCGGTCATAACGTAACGATCGAATCGTCGCGGAAGGTGATCGTGGGCGACGACGCGAGGGGGCTGCCAGCCGTTGCGCAAGGCTTCGTCGTCAAAAAGTTGCACGCCGAACACGTGGTCAATGTGACCGTGCGAGAAGACGGCAGTATTCAGTTGACCTGTGGACCAGCGACGCACTTGTTCGAACATCGTGGGCGCCGTGAATGACGATCCGGTGTCGACCATAAATAGACCATCCCCGGTCTTGAACACCGAGCAGTTCCCAAAGTTGGGCAGGAAGGCGACGCCGTCCGTGACCTCAGCGAGTTCTTCGCCAAAAATGATCGGGTGGTGATCCTTTATTGAGGCCTCGCCACGCCATAGACGATCCGCGAGCTCAATAACGTCCACGAAGTGTTACTTGTCGGCCTCGGGCTTTACGTCGGCAGCTTTTGCAGCGGTCTCGTCGGACGCGCTCGCGCCAGACTTGCCCGCCTTGAGCCCCTTTTCAAACTCGGTCTTCGCAGAGCCGAGGTTTCGAGCCAATTTCGGGATTGCTGCTCCACCAAAGATAAGTACTGCTACCACTATGACCACGATCAACAAGTCGGGTCCAAAAATCTCGCCTAGAAACACAGTCTTCTCCTTTGACGTGCGTAAAGACACAGTACTGCGCCTCACGCTGCGCGGTACAGCCCTCCCTGGGACCGGCCTTTGCCTCCTTAATATTCGGCGCCCAGTGCTCCCTGGTGCAAACTTTTTTCGAAACGTCGTTTTCCGCTCCGGGTGGACCAGGCTGATCCGTTGCCACGCGACGAGGGTCTAGCCGGCGATTGCGACGCCGAGTACCAGGGCGGCGATGGAGGCGAGGGCGGCGATTCCTGCGAACATTCCCCGGCGTTGGGGGCTCGCTGCCTTGGTATGCAGATAGGTGCCGACGCCGGCCGCGAGCACGCACACCATCTTTATGCCAAAGACAACGTTCCAACTCGACGTGGCGTGGCTGTGGTTGATGGCCAGGTAGTTCCACACCCCCGTCGCGACCAGGATCCAGAACGCGGGCCAACTGAGCCGACCAAACGCCTGGGCTACTTTTCGTGGTGCGGTGTCGCCGAATCCCCGAATTGTGGGCAGGAGGCCAAGAATGACGAATTGGCCACCCACCCAAATGGTCGCGGCCAAGACGTGCAGCGAGAGACGGACGATCGTGAGGCCGGGCGCGAGGTTAGGCGTTTGGCTATACAACACGAGTTTGATCACTTATTTCGCCTGCCATTGGGGCGCGCGCTTTTCCGCGAAGGCGATTGCCCCTTCCAGGGCGTCCGCACTTTGGCCGATCTTGCCAAACGCCTCATCGTTGACGGCCCACGACGCGTCCTCAGAAAGTTCCGTCGCTCGGCGCATGACGTCCTTTGACGTGCGAACCGCGAGCGGCGCGTTCGCGGCGATGCGTTCGGCGAGTGCGATTGCCGCGTCGAGCACTTCGTCACCGGGCACTACCTGATTCACGAGTCCCAGTTCGTAGGCGCGCTGGGCGCTGATGGGATCGCCGGTGAGCGCCATCTCGTAGGCGACGGCGAGCGGTACGCGCTTTGGAAGCCGAATAAGTCCGCCCGCACCCGCGACCAGTCCTCGCTTCGCCTCGGGGATGCCGAACATGGCGTGTTCGGCGGCGATCACCATGTCACAACTGATCATCATCTCGAATCCTCCCGCGAGGGCTGAGCCGTTCACGGCCGCGATAATAGGCTTGGGGAAGTCGCGCTTGGTGATGCCCCCGAAGCCTTTTTCGGTGATCGGGAACTCGCCGGTCGCGAATGCCTTCAAATCCATTCCCGCGGAGAACGCCTTACTCTCTGCACCCGTGAGCACGACGACCCAGACGTCCTCGTTGGTTTCGCAGTCATCGAGAGCCTCGCTGAGCGCGAGCGCCGTCGCGCGATTGACGGCGTTGCGTGCTTCGGGTCGGTTGATGGTCAGTAGTTCGACGTGACCACGTCGTTCTCGTAGTAGTTCGTTCGCCATGTCGTCCTCCGTGTACCGCCGCGGGCACCGTGACGAACGATAGTGGAGTGATTTCGCGCGTGCGAAACTGTCGGGGTGCCGCCACGACCCTTCGTTCTCGCCACGCTGGAGGGTTACAGCGTGGAGGGTGGCTACGACCGAGCCGGCGAACCAACGACGTGTTTTTCTCCGACGATTGCGTTGGGTCGTCACCCGGGACCCGGCGAAGCCGATGGCTTATGGACGGACTACGAGCAGGTACTCGACGTCGCCGCCACGTTGGGTCTCGACGGCGTGCGTTTCGGTCTCGAGTGGGCTCGCATTGAACCACACCGTGATCGAGTTGACGAGCATGCATTGACCCGTTATCACGATGTTCTTCGTTACGCCGCGTCGCTCGGACTTCGCGTCAGCGTTACCACCTTCGGCGCGTCGTGGCCCTCGTGGTTGGGCCTCGAGGCGTGGTTACTACCTTGGGTTGCGCCGCTCGCCGTGCGTCACGTTCGTCGCGTCGTCGATGTCCTCGGTGGCGACATCGACGGACTCGTGCTCTTCGCCGACTCTGAAGCGCTCGTTCGACGTGGCTACCTCGAAGGAACGGCGCCGCCTTGGCGCACACGAGCGAGCGCGGATGCACAGAGCGCGAGTGAACTGATTGGCGCGATAACGAACGAACTACGCGGCGACGTCACGGTCGGACCGCTTCTCATCACCGAGACCCGTACCATTGGCCTCGACGTGGCGGCCCTCGAAGACGCGAGACACGCCGACCTCGATGAGGTCTATGTGCGTGCACTCGTCAAGGGGAAGGGACCCACCAGCGCGCCCGAAGGTCTGCTCGTGAAACACGATGGCGAGTGGCGCGCCTCTCCCGGCCAAGAGGTGCTTGAAGCACTTCGCTAGTCCGTGGTCTCGTTCTTCGCGCGTAGGTCGCGTTGTCGGCGTCGAAAGTAAATGGTGCCAATGACCACAACCAGCACGACGAGGACGCCAATGGCGAACCAGTTGGAGTAGTGCTCGATCCTGGTGAGCTCTGATCCGGCGAAGTAACCGAGAAGCGCGTACGCCACGCCCCACAGAAGCGCGCCCGACGCATTCGCGATCAGGAAGCGACGGTACTGCATCTCGCTCATTCCCGCGAGTCCCGGCATGACGGCGCGCAAGAAAGCGGTGAAGCGTGCGAGAAAGACGTAGACAGGCCCACGCTGACGTAGTCCTTCGACCGCGCGATTGAGATCGTCGCGGTGTCGCTGGAAGAGTCGAAGCCTTAATATTCGCTCTCCCCATTCGTGACCCACGAAGTAGCCCACGGAGTCGCCAAGTATCGCCGCAGCGACCACGAGGATGCACAACGCGACGATGTTGACGCGCCCTTGACTCGCGACGACGCCACCGACGATGACTGACGTCTCGCCTGGAAGTACGAACCCTAAAAAGATCGCGGCCTCGCCAAAAACGAGGAGGGCGACCACGGTGTAGACGAGTCCCGACGGCAGACTTTCAATCTTGTTGATGAAGTAACTGGTGATCGATGCGTCGAGCATTGGTCCATTCTTGTTGTCACGGGCGTTCTTTGAGCGCTTCGCCGACGAGAAAGCCTCGAAGGGACCACACCTAGGGGATAAAGGGGTTTCACGGTAACCTCTACCTCAAATGACTGAAGGTCCGCGCCGAGTGCTCGTCATCGAAGACGACTACGACCTTTCTCGTGCGGTCGCCGATCTGCTTACCGACGACGGGTTCGTGGTTGAGCAGCGCTACGACGGCGAGAGCGGCCTCGCCAAAGCGCGCGAGGAGAGTTTCGACGTCATTGTGCTCGACATCATGATGCCGCGCCGCAACGGCTTCAACGTGTGTCTGGACCTACGTGCGGCGGGCGTCAACACGCCACTGTTGATGTTGACGGCTAAGGACGGCGAAATGGACGAGGTCGAAGGGCTCGAAGTCGGCGCTGACGACTTCTTGCGCAAGCCCTTCGAGCGTTCGATCCTGTTGGCGAGGATTCATGCACTACTTCGCCGCTACGAGCGCAACCGTCCACAACAATTGAGCGTCGGCCCGGTGTCACTCGACGCACTGCGCCGAAAGGCCTCGTCGCACAATCGCGACGTCACGCTCACCCCGCGCGAGTTCGCCCTGTTGGAGTACCTAATGATGAACGCCGAGACCCCGCTCGCCAAGAGTGAGATCCTTACCTCGGTGTGGGGCAGCGACTTTGACGGCGACCCGAACATCGTCGAGGTCTACATCGGCTACCTACGTCGCAAGATTGATGTGAAGGGCCAGCCCTCGATCATCCGCACGGTTCGTGGAGTTGGCTACACCGTGTCCGCGAGCTAATGATTGATGTTCATCAGCTGTCCATTCGGGCACGACTCACGCTTTTCTTCGTCGTCTCAATCGCGGTCATTCTGGTCTTCACGGCAATCGCGCTGGTCGCTATCGTGCACCGTTCGCTCGTCACGAGTGCCTCGAATCAGATAGACATCGAATTCAGTCAAGCCGACCAACGAATCGCCGACGGTCCACTTGCACACCTCAACCGCATCGTCTTGCCAATGCACGGCGACGTGGTGGTCCAAGTCACGAATCTCGCAGGCACGAGGGTGTGGGCCGCGAGTTCTGCCATAGTGAATGCGCCGGTGCTCGCTCGAACGACCACGAACTTCGAAGCGGCGAACGCCCTTGGTGTCGTAGTGCTGCACAACGCGAAGACGAAACCCTACGTAGGCGAGATCAGCCTTGGTCAAGTACAGTCCATCTCGACCGCGGGCGGCACCGCCTTGGTCTTTGGCTTCGTCTACGGCGGGCCGATTGACCACAGCGTCACCATTCTTCTCGCGAGTGTCGCAATCTCGTTTCCGTTGCTCTTGGTCATCGCGGGTGCATTGATCTGGTTCGGCATTGGCCTCGCGCTCGCGCCCGTCGAAGCCATACGTCGGCGCGTGGACCTCATCGCCGCTCGCGACCTCTCCGAGCGCGTGCCGCTCACGGGCGGTGACGACGAGATTGCGCGCATGGCGCGCACGGTGAACGACATGCTCGATCGTCTTGAAGCGGCGTCGAAGTTCCAACAAGAATTCGTCTCCAACGTCAGTCACGAATTGCGTAGTCCGCTCACCACGTTGCTCGCGACCGTCGACCGCGCCGTGAGCGACGAAGACCGCGCGAACTGGTCGCTCGCCGCCGAGACGATCCTTCGCGAAGGACGGCGTTTGGACGTGCTAATCGACGACCTCTTCTGGCTTGCACGCAACGATGAATTCCAGGTCGAGTCACCGCGCACCGACGTCGACCTCGATGACTTGCTCTTCGAAGAGTCCCAGCGAATTCGCGCGATGAGCGACCTCACCGTCGACACCTCACTCGTGACGCCGACTCGAGTACTGGGTGATCCGGCGATGCTCAAGCGAATGATCCGCAACGTCGTGGACAACGCGGCGCGCTACGCCCTTCAGAGCCTGACGTTCTCCTCGGGCTTCGAGGGCGATGAGGCCATCGTGACCGTGGGCGACGACGGCGAAGGCATCGACGTCGCTTCAAGTGCGCGATTCTTTGATCGCTTCGTGCGCGCGGACCCCGCGCGAAGCCGCCGTTCGGGCGGTACGGGGCTGGGTCTCGCCATCGTCACCGAAATCGTCGCGCGACACGGCGGTAGTGCCCGCTTCGTCGAGGTGAAAAAAGGGACCATGATCGAGCTGCGCATCCGCCGCGACGGTCGGGCGCGATAGCGACGTAGGACATAAAGTCGGGGAATGAACTCAACTGAACTATCTACAGCGCTCGCTGATCCCATCCAATTACTGGGATTGAGCTTTTATTTCACCCCCACGACAACCAATCACGCCAAGTCGCTCGGGCTCAACGTCTTCGAGTTCTACGGACTCGGTCGTGGTGGCGTGCTCGGCGATGCGGACTACGACACGGTCTTTGAGGCCTTCACGTTCTTCTCGCCGTCGGCGATGGACATGCTCTGGACGCAGTCACGGGCGAAAGCCGATCCGGTCGAGATTGCGCACCAGCACCTCCACGCCGCGTACGCCTTCGCCGACGAGACCTTCGGCGCTATTCCGATCGCGGTACTCGAAGGTTTCGCGCACGCCGCGTTCAAGGTGGCGAACGCGGTGCCAGTTGGTAATCATGCGCTGTTCGACGGCTACAAGCAGTTTGCCGTGCCGTCGAGTCCCGTGCACGCGGCGTACCTCGGTGCGATCTTGCTGCGCGAACTTCGCGGCGGTGTGCACATTGACGCGGTGAACGAGGCGGGGATCACCGCCGCCGAGGCGGCGTACGCGCAAGACCCTTTCATCTTCAAGCTCCACGGCTACGGCGACGACGACGTGCCCGAGACCACGTCCGAACTGGTGGCGAAGAAGGAACGTGCCGAGGAGTTGACGACGAAGGGAGTCGCGGCGTTCTTCGAAGTGCTCGACGACGCCGAACGAAAGTCTCTCTACGACGGGGCGATCGCGATGAGCGACGCCCTTAAGGCACCGGTTCCGGCGAACGCGTAGTTGATGAAAGTCCCGAGGCTCCCGCGATCGCGACGAGCACGGATCTTGACGCTCTTGACGGGTGCGGCGTCCCTCGAGATTCTCTGGACCATCTACATCGGCATCGAACTTCCTCGCCATTACGTAGCGAACCATTGGAACGTGGCGTGGGTGGGGCTGGATGTCGCCCAGGTCATCATGATCTTCGCGACCGCCTGGGCGGCGTGGCGACGTCGCGCCATCTTGTCGCTCTTCGCGACCGCGGCGGGAACGTTGTTACTCGTTGACGCGTGGTTCGACGTCACGACTGCGCGACGTGGTGACCTGCTTCAGAGCGTGCTCTTTGCGTTGGTCCTCGAGGTGCCGTGGGCGACGGTCCTCTTTTGGCTCACGCGGCGCACGATCCGCCAGATCTCGCACGATCGTTACGACGACATACCTATGAGCAAGATGATGATCCCCGAGGGCGAATCGAAGTTTCTCTAGACAATCGAGGATCGTCTAGGTGAACGTTACGCCTTCGAGTTCGAGGAGGAAGCGCTTGACGCGCTCGCCGCCGCCGTAACCACCGAGTCCGCCTTTCGCAACGACGCGATGGCACGGCACAAGAATCGGCCACGGATTCGCGTGGTTCGCGTTTCCCACGGCGCGCATCGCGCGTGGTCGTCCAATCGCGTGAGCGACCTCGGCGTACGTGCGGACCTCGCCGAAGGGAATGTCCTCGAGCGCGCCCCAAACATCGTGTTGGAAATTCGTCGCCGCAACGGGCGCGCGCAGTACGTCAAAGGATCGTCGTCGGCCTTCGAAGAATTCGTGGAGTTGGCGCGCGGCGTCGGCGACGCAGCGAGGTGGCGTGCCGGCGCTTTCGTGACTGGCTTGGTGGGGAAGATAAATATGGTGTACACCTTGCTCGTCACCTTCGACGCACCAGTCGCCAACGGGTGACGCCACTTTTTTAAGGAACGTTTCCACGATTGAATGTTTAGCCGCGTTAGGGTCGCCAGGTGAATCGATTTTCTGTTCAGAACGGCACCGTCACCTTGTCGGTGCAAGAAGACGGCGAAGGGCCGACAGTTTTGTTGCTGCATGGCTGGCCCGACACTTCATCGGTGTGGGATCTCGTGGCGCCCGAACTTGTGGCACGGGGCTATCGTGTCGTGGTTCCGGACCTGCGTGGCTGCGGTCAAAGTTCGAAACCCTCGGACACCGCGAGTTACGCCATGCATCATCTCGTGTCGGATCTTCAAGCAATTATTGAGAACGTGGGCGCCGAGAAGGTGTCGCTCGTTGGCCACGATTGGGGATCGA
>Ga0302320_10019700_pt1 | contig 13521 bp, 14 predicted proteins | sample Bog_T0_3_FD_202130 | JGI IMG/M metagenome (GOLD analysis project Ga0302320, IMG submission 202130) | Peat permafrost microbial communities from Stordalen Mire near Abisko, Sweden - Bog_T0_3 | ecosystem: Environmental > Terrestrial > Soil > Wetlands > Peat | place: Sweden: Abisko, Stordalen Mire...
CGCATCCGTCCAGCTCTGCAGGTCCGTCATCCCGTCATTCGTCAGCCACACCCCGTTCAAAGAAATTCGCATAGTTAAAAAAGGTAAAAGTTAAAAGGAAAAGGGGAAAAGGTGGACGCAAGAGGACCGAGAGAAGAAACGGATTTTCCCTTTTTCCTTTTACCCTTTTCCTTGTTCCCTTCACGGCATCCCCTCCGTCATCGTCCCCAGTGACTCGGCTGTTGCCTCCGCCGCCAGCAACGCCCGTCCCGCCGTAAAGACCAACTCTCCCACGCGCCCGTGCACCGCATCGAACACCAGCGCGCCCCGCGACATTTGCGCCAGCGGCAACTCCACCCACAAATGCTCCCCGGCCACTTGAAGCGTCTGCGCTTCCGCCGAAAGCAACCGTCCCGGCAACCCGCCCTCCAGTCCGAGCGCTTCGAAAAGATCCGATTCCGCCGGGCCGTCGGGCGACGCGGGCGTAAACCGCGCCTCCACCGCCAGCGTGTCGAGCGTCAAATCGAGCTGCGCGTTCGCATCGGAAACCACCGGACTCGTCTTCATCGCGAAATGAATCTTGATCCCATCCCGTGCGCGCAAACTCAACCAGGGCGCGCTGCCCCACGTGATCTCGAAATCATCCGCGAGCTGCGGCGGCGTGGTCGGCAGCGCCGGAAAATCGGCCGTGTCAATTGCCACCAACCGATTCGCCGCCGTGATCGGCAGCGACCGCGCGCCCAGCGCCAGGAACGTCACCGCGCCCGCGACCGTCCCACGCGAACTCAACTCCAGGTCGGGCATCTGCGTGATCGCCGCCGCTGCAAACGTCAGCCGCACGCCATTCGCCGCCACCAGCACTAGCGGCGTGTCGGTCGCGCCAAAAAGCGGCGTCCCCGGCGTCCCAGCCAGATAAGGATAAAGAGCAATCAAATCGGCAAACGGCGCGCTCGGCGTAAACTTGATCGTCACCGGCTCCCCCGTCACCGTCGCATCCAGCACCCCTTGCGCGTCCGAATCGACCGCCTCGATCTCCAGCGCGGGCGTCACCAAAATTCCATCCCGCGCGAAAAACGTGTGACCGTTAAACGTCGCCGCCGCCGGTCCGCTAAGTAAAGTTGTCCGTGTGATTGGCATATATATTTCCTGGAGGGTCGGACTCCGTCCCGACCCATTATTTCGTCAGTCGCTTTTCCCTCGCTCCCAAACTCCATTTGCCTCCCTCCTTCATCTCATTTCGTTCATTTGGAAAATTTGGTAATTTGGTCCTGGTTCCCCGCCTTCCTCATAAAAATCCCGTGAATTTGGTTCCAATTCCGTTAATTCCGTCAAAAAATCACCCATAACTCGCCCTTGCCTCCGCACTCGCCATATATCCCGCCAGCCACGCCCGCGTTCTCAGTAGAGAAGGCGCACTCACGACAAATGGATTTATATATAGAATCGACGTAGGCCCGCGCGGCGCGGGTTGCGAACCATCCAATGTATAATAGATCGCCGTCCCAGGCTGATCGCTCGACAGCGTCACCGTCTGCGGCGAGACCGATCCCGCGCTGGAAATAGCTGGCGCGTCCAACTGCGGCACCGCGTAGCTGGCCCCCGCCTGCGTCCGCACCGCAATCTCATACGCCACCACATCCGGCTCACTCACCGCCCGCAGCGCATTCGGCGCGGCCACCATCACCTCGTTGATCGTCGTGGGCCGGAAAAGATGCAGCAACGCCAGCGCCGTCTCCGCCACCTCCAGCGCATGCGGCCCGCCCGACACCGGCACGTTCTCGCAAAACCGCACCGCGATCTCCACCGGATCGAAGTAGGGCCCCGGCGCGGTCGGTGCATTCACCAAGGCCTGCGGCACCCGCACCACGCCATAGGTCGCCGCCGCCGCCACGCTCATCTGCAACTCGAACGACACGTCGCGCGGCAACTCCACCAGCACGGGGATCGTCGCGAAAAACGGATCGGCCAGCAGACAATCGGCCACCTCTTGTTGAATCGAAGTTAAAATGCTCATGGTGAAAAAGGTGAAAGGTAGAGGGTAAAAGGAAAAAGGAGGGAAACCGGAAAGACAGTGTGAAAGGCGTCAGGAAGCAATGCAGCTTCCCCCCTTTTACCCTTTTCCTTTTTCCCTTTTTCCTTCCTCACACCCCCTCCTCGCTGCGCCGCGTAAAATGCGGTCGCCTTGCTTCAATCGAGGGCCTCGGCGCCTCCGTCGTCTCGAGCGTCGGACTGTCCGGCTCTTCGATATTAAAAGTTCCGGCGGCGACCTGTTCGAGCAGACGCACCGCGCGATTCGCCGCCATCTGCCGCACATCCTTCGGCGCCACGCCCACGCGCTGCGGAATCCGCACCGCCACCAGGTCAAGCGCCGTCGCCAGCAGCTTTTGCGGAATCGTCCCCGGCAACCCCAGCGTGTTCGGTTTGTAGGCGCCCACATAGCCGCGCACCATATCGACCACCTGCGCCAACGTCGGCGCGACCGGATCCGCCTGCCCGCTCGCCGTCGCCGCCGCGCGATACGTCGCAAGCTCCGTCTCCGACAGCACCGTCAACACATCGCTCTCAGCGGGAATGATCCAGGCCATGGAAGGTAGAAGGTAGAAGTTTGAAGGAAGAAGTTTTCAGCTTCTCACCTGTGTGTTTTTTCATAGTTTGTAAGTTAATGAGTGATTTGGTCCGCCGTACGCGTGCGTTTGCTTTGCGTTGCCTTCGGGTGGCCGACGAGCTGCCGCGCCATCCCGGTGCCAAAGCGATTGCATATCAACTGGCGAGAAGCGGGCCGAGTACCGCCGCTAATTACCGTGCCGCCCAGCGCGCCCGCTCGAAAGCAGAGTTCAAAGCCAAACTTCAAATTGCTCTCGAAGAAGCCGATGAATGTCATTTTTGGGTTGGATTGGCTATTGAGGCTGGATATTTGCCCGCGGCCACATTGAAAGAACTGGAACAGGAGGCCAATGAACTGACGGCCATTTTGGTTTCATGCCTTAAAACCGCGCGCAGCAGATAATCCAAGTGGAAGGTAGAAATCGGAAATTCAGTCATGCCTTTACTTCTTCCTTCTACTTTCACACTTCTTCCTTTTTCCTTAGCTTACCGTTAAGAGTTGAGCTGCGGTGCTGTTCGTAATCGCCACGGCCTCGCTCCAGTCAAACTTCGCCACTTCCACGCGGCCGTCATCGCGCACATACGACCCCGGCACCATGTAGTTCCCCATCAGCCGGAACGTCTTCATGAACGACGGATCGCGACGCGTCGGATTCTGCAGCCGCGCGAAAATCAGCACCGAGGTATCGAGCAGGAAGCTGATGTTCGGCGTCAACCCTTCCTTCGTCGTGTCGACCACCATGTACGACGTGCGCACTTCGGGATTGCCCACGAAAAGCTTCGTCGCCTCCGCCGGCGTCACGTTGGGAATCGCATAATCCCCCGCCGCGACGAATCGGCTGCGCACATTGGGCGCATTCTTGAAGAGACGCCAGGCCCCGGCGCCGAAAAGCACGCCCACGCCCATGAGGGAACCGTAGCGCGCGGCCTTGATGACATTGAGAATCTGCGCGTCGATGTCGTCGATCGGATCGCTCCCGCTCGAGCCCGACCAGGTCTTGGCCAGCGCGCCCGCGGTCGTCGCGGCAATCGCGGTATTGATCACGCTCTGCTCGTGGCACAACGCGGCCACCTCGGCCACAATCGTCGCGCCCTCCATCAGCGCGTTGGTCAGCGCAGCCTCCTCGATCTGTTCGAGAAAATCGATCGGAAAGTCGAGCGCGTTCGGCTGACAGTTATAGGTCGCGTCGGCCGCGTCGAAACTCAGCACGGTCGCGCGTCCGCCAATCGCGCGGGCAGTGTCCGGCGGGGCGAAACGATTCTTTTCCGTGTAGATTTTATAGCGGCCAATGCTGGTGGGAACCTCCACCGTCGGCGCGAGAAAATCGGCCACGGGCTGCACGGCGGACTGCGCCGCGCCCTGGGCGAACTCCCGCAGCATCGGACTTGAAGTAATTGCGGATAAACTAGGCATATATATTTTCTTTCATGTAGCGGCGGTCTACGACCGTCGCTGGATTTCTATCTGTTCCATGGGTCTATAAGTCCCCTTCGTCTCATCGCTTTTAAACCGTCACGGTCCCGAACGTCGGGCGCATCCGCACGAGATGGCCGTCAACGAACGCCTCCTCGGCCACGCCCACCAACCGATACGTCCCCGAGCCGCCGGTCAGCCCGGCCTTCGAGCGCACCTTGCCCTTGTCGGCGGCGGTGGTGACGCCATCGGCCAGGACGAGCAGGTCGCCCGGATTGCCCGCGCCCTTCGCTGTCACGCGCACCGTCCGGCTGGGACTCAGCGGACGCACCGTCGCCTTGCCCGCGGGCGGCGCCCCGTAAACCAGCACGTAAAGCGCGTAATCGTTGTTCGCGGCGGGCCGCGTCACGACCAACTGGCCGGAGCTGTTGTAGGGCGCGACGAGCACGTCCGCGTAAGTGGAAAGATCCTCGCCCGTCGTGAGCAGAAGATCGCCGTCATGGGTGTTAGATTGACTCATAATGTTTTTTTCAATTTTTCAGACCGCGCAATGAATTGCCGGATGCTGATGTGTTTGGGCTGAATATATTTGGTCCGGTCGACCGTGCGGCCTGCCTGGCGCTCATCGCGTTCGCGAGCGAGATCGCGCGTGATCCAATCGGGCGTCACGTGCACCGGCACGAAGACCTTCACGCGACCTCCGTCTCCGCCGCCTCCCCCTCCGCCAGGCGAAAAGCGGCGTGATGGCCGATCTTCAACTGGCTTTGCAGTTGCCGCGCGCGATTCGCCACCCGGCGGGCGGCGGCGGAATCAGGCTCCGGCGCAAGCGGACTCAGCAGATGCAGATTCGGGCGACGCAGACGCGGCTGGTGCAGCGGCGCGGGAGCTTCCGGCTGGCGCAGTGCATTCAGCAACGCCAGCGTGCCGTCGCGGTTCGCGACCAGTTGCGCCCGCACGACATCGCGATTGGTGATCACGTCGGCAAAGCGTTCCAGGTCGTTTTCCACCTGCGCCTCGGTCAGGCGCTGGCAGCGATTGCGGAGACTTTCCAGCTCCGCCGTCTGGCTGCGCAACGCCACGGCGATCTCGGCATCCGTCGCCGGGCCGGGCAGGTGCAGCTCTTGTAGAATTTCGTTTCGTAGATTCATTTCGTTTTGTGGTAGTGGCGGTCTATGACCGTCGCTGATTGAAGGATCAGAAATCGGAACCTCTTCCTTCTTCCTTCTCACTTCATCCTTTCGGTTGCTCAAGGGCGCGAGCCCGGGCAGGTTCGGATCATTCGTCAGCGCCAGCCGGTCGAGCCGCCGCGGACGCAGATGCACCACCTCGCGGCCATCCGGCGCGGGTGCGGTCCACTGGTCACAATCGGCCCGGTTCCACACCGGCGACGCGAGCCGGTAACGCCCGCCCGTCAGCGCCTGGTGCCCAAGGTCCGACCAGCGGATCTGTGCGTACAGCCCGTCGTCGCGATGCTCCAGCCCCCCGATCCACCCCGCCGCCGTCGTCGGCTGCGCCGGATCGTGCGAGAAGTGATCGAAGTCGACCAGCAGCCCCGGAAAATTCGCCTGCCGCGCCTCCTCGTTGAACGTCCCCAGCATGGCCTCGCACGCCTCCGCATCGATCACCTGCATCGCGCCCGTCGGGTGCGGAAAAGTGCCGTGCGGCGCGATATGAAACCAGCCGTCGGGGGCGGGTTGAAAATTAGTTGGTGAATTCATAAATTAATTATCAGATCTCATTCTCCACCGGATCAGGCTCGGTTTCCTATTCCCTCGTTCCCTGACTCCGTCTGGGAACGAGCTTGCTGAGGCGACTCCGTCGCCGATTTCGCTCGTGTATTGACGAAGCCGGGCGACAGAGTCGCGCGGACAATTGCGTTCCCAGACAGAGTCTGGGAACGAGGGAAAGGGGAATTCATACTAAATCTCCTCCTCCACCGGATCAGGTTCCGGCTTCCCCTCCGGCACCGGCGGCTTCGGCAAAGGCAGCAGCGCGTAATTGCGCAACTTCAGCCGGTACCCGGTCTTCTCGCTCAGCTCCGCCGGATCGATCTCGTATCCCGCCCGCGCCAACGTCAGCGCCTGCGCGATGATGTCCGCCGGGTCGAGCGACCGCGTCACGGCCAGCTCGAAATAAGCCAGCTGCGGTTCGCCGGGGAAAATCCTTTGCAGCAGCGGACGGTCGAACTGATCCTGGAAAATCTCCGAGATCAACGCCGCCTCCGCCTCCGTGATGTCGTCGAACGCCCGCTGATGCGCGCCACCCGCCAGCGTGCCGGAACCCGACTCGGTCAGCGTCGTCAGCTTGCCGCCCGTCGCCGCCAGCACGATCATCTCGTCCTGGTAACGCAGATGCTCCGCGAACGGATTCTGCCCGCGCCCGCCCGAATCGACCGTGTGGATCTGCGTCCCGTGCGGCACCGTCCCGCGCGCATCGCCGATGATCGCCTCCGCCTGCGCCTGGTACTCAGCCTCGCGCTCGGCGGGAATATCGGCGGGCAATTCCAGGAACAGCGGCGGCAGCCCGTAGGTCTCGACAAAGCCGTCCCAATCCTTCTGGCTCAGGCTCTGCCGCACATGCGCGATCACCGCGACCTCATCTATGGGCGCCTCCGTTTCGCGAAAAATAAATCGCTGCGCATCGAGCACCGGGTCGTCCGGCATCGGCAGACCCGGCCGCGCCATCGCGTTGTATTGCCACGGCGCATCGGGCCCCAGCCTCGCCCAGAACCATTGCGGCACCGGCTTCAGCGCCACCGTCCGCCCCTGCCGGTCGAAATGCCGTTCCACATGCGCATAGCCGCGAAACTCGGCCAGCGAGAGGAACGTTACCGCTTCGCGCAGATTGGCGAGCCGCTCGTAGGCATCGCGGAGCACCGCCGCCTGCCGCGCCGCCAAAGTGCGCGGACTGGCCGTCACCGCCTGCGTGTCGCGCACGCGGATGTCCCAGTCGAGCCGGGTCATCGACGCCTGCCGCCGCTGCAGGACCGCGCGCAAAGTCGAGTTCCGCTTTTCAACAAAGCGGTAAAGCCATTGCAGCCGCGCATAATTTCCGCGCTCGGCGGCTTCCAGCATCGTCACCAGCTGCGCGATGGTCAGGCCTCGCAGCGGGTTGTACTGGGCGCGCCAATTCGTGGAAAGCTGTAGATTGTGGAGATAAGTCGAAGGTCTCATAAAGTAAAAAGGTAAAAGTTAAAAGGAAAAGGGATCGATCAAGCGGATAAGGAATAAGGGCGCGGAATCAGGAAAGCGTCTCTGCACTTTTACCTTTTTACCTTTTCCTTTTACCTTCATCCGATCACCCCCCGTGGCGGTCGCATCCTTGCCCGCGGCAACGCCCTGAACGACGGCACCACCGTCCGCGTCGTGGCCCGCGCCGGGGCCAGCAATTCGGCCAGCGCCGCGTAGGCCGTCGCCAAAAGAAAATGGTTCTCGCATTTGTCGAGGTAACGCAGCGTCCGGCCATCGGCGCTCCGCTCCTGCCGCGCCCCGGCCAGCAGATGCCGCTCGTAAACGTCGAGCACCGAGCGCGTCTCGTCCGTCGCTGTCGGCAAAAGAAAACGCGGCGTGGAAATTTGCACTGCAGTGCCGTCGGCCTGCTCGAGCAAACGGGGATGCGCCCCGTCCGGCGGCAACAATTCCTGCACCACCGCATCGATGGTCTCGTCGCGATGCGCCGCCAGCAGCGGATAAAGCCGACCGTCCTGCGTGCGCCCGAGCTTGTGCCGCAACCCCTGCCCCTCACGCTGCGTGAACTCGACCGCCGCGCAGCGGACATTGCGCCATTTCTCCGACGCCGCGTGCCAAGACAAGGTGGAGGGATGACGGAAGAAGGAAGAAGGACTGCATTTTTCAGCGTCGCTACTTCTTCCTTCAACCTTCTTACTTCTACCTTCAAAAAAGATATCCCGCCCCGGATCGTTCGACGACGTCACCGTCGCCTCATCCAGCCCGTTCAGCATAAAAACCAAATCGCGCGACAGATCCCGCAACGGCCCCGCATCGACGCACAGCGCGCTCAGCCCCAGTTGCCGGAAAAGCTCCGGCACCCGCGTCCGCACCCGCTCCGCCGCGATCGGCTCGATCCACAACAGCCGCGCCTGGTGCGGCGCTTTCTCCTCCACCGCCCGCGCCACGAACCAGCATTGATCGCCCAGGTCGAGGCCGCCGAAATGGAAGGTCGAAGGATGAAGGCAGAAGGAAAAAATATCCGACAAATCATGATCTGCCTTAACTTCTACCTTCTTACTTCTCACTTCTACCTTTCCCAAAACGTAGTCCCCCCGCGCCGCTTGCAGCACCGCAGGCGTCAGCGATTGCGTGGTCGATTTCGGCAGCGCCAGCCGGTCGGTGCAAAACACCGTCATGTGTTCCGGGTCGCGAATCGCCTCCTGCCACGCCGCCACGATCTGCCCGAGGTCGATGGCCGGGATCAGCAATTGCGAGAGCCGGTAACTCCAGCGCCGCAGCGCCTCCCGCTCGGGTGCCTGCGCGTGCCACTGCGGATGCTCGCGATCCAAAACCGCCCCGCACTCAGGACAGCAGAGCTCATACCTTTGGCCCGGCGAGTAAGGGAGAAGTGAGAAGGTAGAAGGTAGAAGTGTGGAATCGGAAGAATCCAGTCCTTCTTCCTTCACACCTCTTCCTTCCACCTTCTGAAAATGTCCCTCCACCATCAACTGCGGCCACTCACACGACGGCTTCCCCTCCACCACCAGCCGGCAAATGCCCGGCCATAACGTCTCCGGATTATGCCGCGCGCCGCAACCCGGGCAATTCAGCAGGCCGATATGCTGCGTCCCTTCCGTAAAGGCCAGGTTCTGCCCCGCACCGTGATAACGCTGCGTGCCGATCAGCAGCGACAGCCGCAGGTTCGACGCGGTCATGCGCCCGGCCAGGAAGCGCGCGTGCTCCTCCGGCAGATCGTCCTTCTCGTCCTGCACCACCACGTCCATCGAGAACGAGGTCGGGATTTTTCCCAGCCCGCGCATGAAGGCCAGCGCCGTCCGCGTGCCGTCCGTGCAGAGAAACGCGCCCTTGCGATTCACCGCGCGGCCCGAGGGCGAAAGCGTCTTGCCCACCGCGATCAACCGCGACAGCCACGGAATCTGGTCGAGCACATCGGGACGCAGCTTGCCATCGACCAGGCCGGAAACGAGATCGTCGTCCGGCAGATAATAACCGACATTGCGAAAACGCACCGCGACGAGATACGCGAGCAGATTGAGCATCAGTACCGTCTTGCCGAACTGCGCGCCGCCGCAAATCGCCAGCGAGGCGTCGGTCTCGCCCGAGGCCAAAATCAGGTCGAGCCGCTCGACAATGGGCCGCAACGCCTCGCGTCCGCCAAAGTGATAGGCGATGTAACCCGGACCGCTCTTCACCCGCGCGTGCCCCGCCAGGAAATCGGCGAATGAATCGATCCGTGGTGGCTGGGCATCGATGCGGGTGCGGTTGAGGCGGCGGGAGACGCGGGAGGTGGCAGGTGCTTTGGTGATGAGTGGGCGACGGGGTTGATTTTTTATTCCGTCATCCTGAGCGAAGGCGAGAGGCGGCGTTTTCTTTTTGAGGGGAATGTTTCCGAGCCGCAGTCGAAGGACCTGGCCGTTTTCCGGTGGAGTTTTGAGGAGGCAATCCGATGCCGGGGCGGGAAGCGATTCACCGGCCTTTTGCGGCGAAAGTTTCTGGCGCTTCTGGCGTGTGCGGGGAAGAGGCCAAGGTCCTTCGACTGCGTTCCGCTTCGCGGAACTTCGCTCAGGATGACGGAGTTTTTTATGAGGCGTTTTTTGGCCGATGGTGGCGGCGCTCATAGAGATTCGTCCTCCAGATGATCGGTTTGGTCGAGGAGCTGGTTTTTGAGGTTCTGAAAGGCTTCGAGGGCGGCGGGATTTTGGGGGAGTTCGCGGGCGAAGGCATCGAGGGCTTTTTCGGTGGCGTTGCGGCGGACGAGGCGAAGTTTTTCGTTTTGCAGATCGAGGGCGCGTTCGGCGCGATCCTGCTCGCGGGCGCGAAGAAAGAGAGAGGTATAGCGGGCGAGGTCGGCGGACTCGACTTTGCCACTGGCGATTTGACGAAAGGCTTCCTGGCCAAGAGCGGCGAGGACTGCTTCGGGAATCTGGCCGGGACTGCGGCGCACCAGGGCGATGAGGGCATCAGCCTCCTCGGCGGCGCGGTCGATGCGACGGGTCCAGCGTTCGTGGGCGTACTCGGTGAAGAAAACGTCGATTTGATTTTTGGTAGCCGAGGGAAGACCGGCGTCCTGGAGGCGGAGGTTGATCGCGTCGTGATCGGAGCCTTCGCGCAGCCAGATGAAGATGTTTTCCTTTTGTTCCTGGGCCAATGCGAGGAGTGGATTAGAGGAGGAATCACTCATAACGGTTGGGCCAGCGCGTGGCCGGAAGGGGTCAGCCGCCATTCGGTGAGGCGCGACAACGGGTCGACCCGGAAATCGAGATACGCCTTGTCCCGCAATTCCCGCAGCGCCGCCTCGAGCCGCGCGCGGGTCACGGCAGGCCGCGAGAGATTGAGCGTGAGATAGAGCGTCTGCTCATCGAGCCAATAACTGAGGCACGGCTTCAGGATTTTCAGGACGCGGGCCTGGAGCAGCGCTTCAGGATCGGTGTAGGGGGCTTCGGGTTCGGTGGTTGGGTTCATAAAAGGAAAAAGGAAAAGGGGTAAGGGAAAAAGGATGAGGTTTGAGCAAGGGCGATAATCAATTGCGGAACTTTTACCCTTTTCCTTTTCACCTTTACCCTTTCAGCACGCCCGTCTTGTGCAGGAGATCGACAATCTCGCCGGGCAGGCGCTGGAGTTTGTTGTTGAGGTCGTGGGTGAGGAGATCGACCCGCTGGTGCGCGCCCTCGACCCGGCCCCGCACTTCGGTGAGGTGCTCGGTCTGCTCGTGGCGCAACTGGTTCAGCTCGGTGCGGAGCTGGCGCAATAATTTCTCCAGCTCCTGTTCGAGCGACGGACGCCGCTTGAAGTGGTCGATGACCTTGAGGAAGACGAGAAGAATCGCGGCCAGCGCGGCGGCATCGATCAGCCACGAGGAGAGATGCTCGGGATCGGGCGCCGGAACTTCCTGCGCCAGGACCGGCATCAGCAACAAGGCCAAGGCGTCGCGGTAAAAATAAATCATGGTTCAAGTGGTGGGGAAAAATGTGTCTGCAAAACCGTCGCGCAGGGTCCGCTTGGGGACGGGTCCGGGGAGGAAAATCGTCCTGGTGGTTCCAGTGGCGGTAGTCCCCGCGCGACGGCGGCAGCTTTCTTCGTTCGACGGGCTGTTGGTGGGGGTTGACGGTTTGGGCATCGGGAGGTTCGTGATGTGGTAAGGGCAGGAGAAGAGCCTCGGACAAACAAGCGCGGGTCGGTAGCCGGGTTAGACACGCCAGTCCGACTTGCCGTTGTCGAGGAAGTCGCCGATGCGGTCGACCGTGTCCTTGAGCAGCGAGGCGACGAAGAAAATGACGATGCCCGTGGAGGGCGAGACGCAGGGAATCGCGTTGAGCGTGGCAACGAAGCCCGCTGCTTTCGCGACGTAGGAAAGAACCAGGAGGATGTTTGACATGCCCCTGTTCTCTCACGAAAAAGAGCAAGGGCGGTAGCTCTGGAAATCCTATATCGGCTGCAGAGCCTAAAAAGATAAGCTATCTAGGCTTTGGAGGAGAACCCCCGGAAAATGGGGCGGGATTTGGGGAGTGCGACGGTCATAGACCGCCGCTACATGAGTCAGCGGGCGTGGTATTCCTGGAGGGATTTGACGCCGAGGGGTTTGGTCTTGAGGGAGCGAAGGGCGCGGAGGGTGGCCTGCGCGGCGGCCAGGGTGGTCATGACGGGGACGCGCTGGTAGAGGGCGGTGGTGCGGATGCGGACTTCGTCCTGGCGCGCGACGGGTCCGGCGGGAGTGTTGATGATGAGGTGGATTTCGCCGTTCTTGAGCATGTCGAGGACGTTGGGGCGGCCTTCGTTGAGTTTGAAGAGGCGGACGACGGGAACTCCGGCGGCCTCGAGCGTGCTGGCGGTGCCGGAGGTGCTGTAGACCCAGAAGCCGAGGGCCTGGAGGCCGCGAGCGAGTTCGGGGATGGCGGGTTTGTCGGCATCGCGGACGCTGATGAAGACGTTACCGGAGATGGGGAGCGGCGGGCTGGCGGCCATTTGGGATTTGGCGTAGGCGAGGCCGAAGTCGTCGTCGATGCCCATGACTTCGCCGGTCGATTTCATTTCAGGGCCGAGGAGGATGTCGGTGCCGCGGAATTTGGCGAAGGGGAAGACGGCTTCCTTGAGGGAGTAGTGGGTGGGGATGATTTCGCGGGTGAAGCCGAGGTCCTTGAGCTTCTTTCCGGTCATGATTTTGGCGGCGAGCTTGGCGAGGGGGACGCCGATGGCTTTGCTGACGAAGGGGACGGTGCGGGAGGCGCGCGGGTTGACTTCGAGGACGTAGACGATCTCGTCCTTGACGGCGAACTGGACGTTCATGAGGCCCTTCACTTCGAGGGCCTGGGCCATTTTGATGGTGGCGGCGCGGATTTCGTTCTTCACTTTTTCGGAGAGCGTCGGCGCGGGGATGACGCAGGCGGAGTCGCCGGAGTGGACGCCGGCCTGCTCGATGTGCTCCATGATGGCGCCGATGACGGCGTCGGTGCCGTCGGCGATGCAGTCGACGTCGACTTCGGTGGCGTCGTCGAGGAAGCGGTCGACGAGGACGGGGCGCTCGGGGGAGGCGGCGACGGCGTTGCGCATGTAGTAGCGGAGTTCGTCGTCGCTGTAGACGATTTGCATGGCGCGCCCGCCAAGGACGAAGGAGGGGCGGACGAGGACGGGATAGCCGACTATTTTAGCGGCCTCGACGGCTTCGTCCTCGTTGGTGGCGGTGCCGTTGGGGGGTTGGTTGAGGCCGAGCTTGTTGAGCATGACCTGGAAGAGTTTGCGGTCCTCGGCGCGCTCGATGGATTCGACGCTGGTGCCGATGATGGGGACGCCGTTGGCTTTGAGTCCGGCGGCGAGGTTGAGCGGGGTCTGGCCGCCGAACTGGACGATGACGCCGTCGGGTTTTTCGTGGTGGCAGATGTTGAGGACGTCTTCCAACGTGAGGGGTTCGAAGAAGAGTTTGTCGGAGGTGTCGTAGTCGGTGGAGACGGTTTCGGGGTTGGAGTTGACCATGATGGTCTCGTACCCGATTTCGCGGAGGGCAAAGGCGGCGTGGACGCAACAGTAGTCGAATTCGATGCCCTGGCCGATGCGGTTGGGGCCGCCGCCGAGGATCATGATTTTCTTTTTGGTGGAGGGGCGGACTTCGTCGAGCTGGTTGTCGTAGGTGGAGTAGTAGTAGGGGGTGTAGGCTTCGAATTCGGCGGCGCAGGTGTCGACGAGGCGGTAGGAGGGGTGTAGATCCCCTTTAGTGCGAAAATCGCGAATGTCTTTCTCTGTTATAGTCAGGCCGCCGCCGCTCCAAGCAGCAGCGATCTGTCGATCCGAAAATCCTAGAGACTTAGCCTTCTGCAACGTCTTGGATGCATCGGCTGCCAC
>Ga0302320_10019701_pt1 | contig 13521 bp, 11 predicted proteins | sample Bog_T0_3_FD_202130 | JGI IMG/M metagenome (GOLD analysis project Ga0302320, IMG submission 202130) | Peat permafrost microbial communities from Stordalen Mire near Abisko, Sweden - Bog_T0_3 | ecosystem: Environmental > Terrestrial > Soil > Wetlands > Peat | place: Sweden: Abisko, Stordalen Mire...
TGATCGACCTCATACGCGGCGGATATTTTTCCCGCGGCGACACGGAATTGTTCAAGCCGCTGATGGACAATCTGCTGTACTACGATCCGTACATGCTGTTCGCGGACTTCGCCTCGTATCTGGAGTGCCAGTCACGGGTCTCCGAGGTCTATCGCGACCACGAGCGCTGGACGCGCATGTCGATCCTCAATACCGCCCGGAGCGGGCATTTCTCATCGGATCGATCGATCCGGGAATATTGCGATGAGATTTGGCGGGTTCGGCCGGTGCGTATCGAGCTGCTCAAGCCCGAGTAAGAAGAAAGCGCATCGTGCGGCGCAGCGGCTCGGCCGCGCCCCACAGCAACTGGTCGCCCACGGTGAACGCGGACAGATACTCCCCGCCCATCGCCAGCTTGCGCAGCCTTCCGATCGGGATGGTCAACTTGCCGCTGACCGCCGCGGGAGCGAGTTCCCGGATGGACGCCTCGCGCTCGTTGGGCACGACCCTCACCCAATCATTGCCGCCCGCGATCAGCCGTTCGACGTCGGCGAGCGGTACGTCGCGATTCAACTTGATGGTGAGCGCCTGCGAGTGGCAGCGCATTGCGCTCACGCGCACGCAGATTCCCTCCACCGGCACGGGCGCTCCCTCGGTTCCCATGATCTTGTTCGATTCTGCGCCCGCCTTCCATTCTTCGCGGCTTTGCCCGTTTCCCAGGTCCTTGTCGATCCACGGAATCAGGCTGGCCGCGAGCGGCGCGCCGAAATGCGCGGCGGGAAAGTCGGCGCCGGCGAAAGCCCGCGTGACCGCACGATCGATGTCGAGGATGGCGGATGCCGGATCCTTCAGAAGCGCCGCGGCGGATCGGTGCAGAACGCCCATCTGCTCGATGAGCTCACGCATATTCTGCGCGCCCGCGCCCGATGCCGACTGATAGGTCATGGCGGAGATCCACTCGACCAACCCTGCGCGCATCAATCCGCACACCGCCATCAGCATCAATGAGACGGTGCAGTTGCCGCCGATGTAATCCTTGATGCCGCGGTGGCGGGCCGCTTCCATCACCGACAAATTGACCGGATCGAGCACGATGACGGAGGACGGCGCCATTCTCAACGTGGAGGCGGCGTCGATCCAATAGCCCTGCCAGCCCTGCGCACGCAGGCGCGCGTGGACCGCCTGCGTATAATCCCCGCCCTGCGTGCTGATCAGCATGGGCAGGCGCGCCAGGGCGGCGAGATCGCCCGCATCCTGGACGGCGTCCAACGGGCGTCCGATATCGGGCGATGCGCCGCCGGCTTGGGACGTGCTGAAAAAGATCGGCTGCACGAGATCGAAATCGCGCTCGGCGCGCATGCGCTCGAGCAGCACCGATCCGACCATGCCGCGCCAACCGATGATGCCGACTTCAATCATGACTCGATCACGAACTCCGCCGCAGGGGGGCGCCGATTGTAATTCGAGCCCATTGCGTAACCATAAGCGCCGCAGTTCGCGATGAGCAAGACATCGCCCTCGAAGGTCGGCGGCAACCAGCGGTCGCTGCCGAGTAAATCGGCCGTTTCGCAGATGGGCCCCACCACGGCTACCTTATCAGTTAACGGTTCTTCAAGGCGCGACAGGTTGCGAATATCGTGATGCGCTCCATAGAGTGCCGGCCTTATCAGAGAGTTCATGCCCGTGGCGATGCCCACATACCGGACATCTCCCTTGCTCTTCAATTGAGTCACCTGGGCCACCAGCACGCCCGCCTTGGCGACCAGAAAACGTCCCGGTTCCATCCAAAACTCGATTGATGGAAAGTCGCGCTTGAGATGCGCGACGCCGGCATCGAGTGCCTGCAGGTTGATGCCTCCCTGCCCCGCCTGCTCCGGTACTCCGATGCCGCCGCCGAGGTCCACCACCGCGACGTCGGCAAACCGGCCCGCCAATTGCGCAAGCAGCGCGCCGGTCTCAGTCCAGTTGGCGACGTCCAATATTCCGCTGCCCGTGTGCGCATGAAGTCCGATCACGCGCACCGCATGGGCGCGCACGAGCTCGGCGAGCTCATCCGCTTCGGAGGGCAGCACGCCGAATTTCGAGTTCACGCCGGCGGTGCGCACGTGATGGTGGTGGCCGCGGCCAAAGCCCGGATCGATGCGCACGAATATGTCGCGGCCGCGAAACACCTCAGGCCACATCTTGAGCGGATACAAGTTGTCGAGCGTCACCCGCACGCCCTTGCGGAATCCGTATTCGTATTCCGAACGCGGAGCGAAATTCGGGGTGAACAGCACGCGGCCGGGGTCGATGCCGGGCACCTGCGCGAATGCGTGCTCGAGCTCGCCTTGCGATACGCATTCGAGGGTGAGCCCGCAGGCATAGATCCGGCGCAGAATCTGCGGATGCCAGTTGGCCTTCATCGAATACGCCCAGCGCGCGACGGACTTGACGCCGCGGACCGCGGCGATGGCGGCATCCAAGCTGGCCATGTCGTACACGAACGCCGCCGACTCGCGTGCCGCGATGTCGAGCAAACGCCGGCGCTTGGCCGGGGTCTCCCACCAGTTGACGGCCGTGGGCGCCGTGCTTTCCTTGGGCGCGAAGAGCTGCAGCCATGTCGGCCCCAACACCTTGTCGGAGCCGATGCTCTGGATGAGACGCTCGTGCAGTTGCTGCACCAGGCGGTCGCCCTGCGCCTCGTCGATCACGAAAGTGAAATTCAGGTCGTTCGCCGCCTGACTCACCAGGTAGATCTTGTGATCTTGAAACAGTTCGAACGCCGATCCCAGTTCATGCAGGATGCCGCGAATGTTGTGTCCCAGCAGGCTGAGCGATGCGCAGGGACCGAAAATCTCCACACCGCACAACTCCCCGAGGGCCGCGCTCAGCCTGGCGAGGGCGGCCGGATCCAGGGTATTGGCGGTCGGATCCAAGGACACCGTGACGTTGGTTTCCGAGGTGGAGATGAGATCCACCGACATGCCCTGCTGTTTGAATATTTGGAAGGCGTCGGCGAGAAATCCGACCTGATGCCACATCCCCGGACTGTCCATGGACACCAGGGTGATGCCCTTCTTGATGGCGATTGCCTTGACCTGCGCCGCGCTGTCGGCAACATTTGCGCACACCACCGTCCCTTCGAGGCCGGGCGCCTGGGTTGCGTACACATGCAGCGGAATCTTGTACCGGCGAACAGGCATGACGCAGCGCGGATGCAGCACCTTCGCGCCGTTGCTCGCAATCTCCTGAGCCTCATCGTAGTGGAGCACCCGCAGCAGCCGGGCCGTCGGTATCGCACGCGGGTTGGCGCTGAACATGCCCGGTACGTCGGTCCAGATCTCGAGGCGTGCGGCCGATAATTTGGCGGCAAAGTACGATCCCGAGGTGTCCGATCCGCCGCGGCCCAAGAGCACGGTGTCGCCCGCCTCGTCAGCCGCGATGAATCCCTGGGTGATGATGACTCGATCTAGGTCGCGCCACTGCGCCTTGAGCTTTGCGTCCGGTGCAAAGTCACAGGTTGCCGACAGCAGGTTGCTTTTGGATGCCCCCGGGCGTTGGTCGGCCCGGAGGACCTGGCGCGCATCCACCCAAGCGGTCGCAATTCCCTGCGCGTTGAGGAATGCCCATCCCAGGCAGGTCGCCAGCAGTTCCCCCATCGACATCACGCGCGCCCGCGTGCGGTCGTCGATTTCCCCACTGCGCCCGATCTGCGACGCGAGCTCGCGCAGCTCGAGCAGGAAATTCTCGAATGCGGCGCCCGGCGTGACGTCCAGATGAGCGGCCAACTCCCGGTGCGAAGCCTCGAGACGTTCGAGCGCTGCGGTGTGGTTGCCCGCGGCCGCGGCGGCGAGCAGCGCTTCCAGCCGATCGGTGACGCCGGACAGTGCCGAGTGCACCACCACCGGACGCAAACCCTCGGCGATGCGGTCGCGCACCACGCCCGCAATGTTGCGCCAATTGGATGGCGACGACACGCTCGTGCCGCCGAATTTGAGCACCACCCAAGAGTCAGGATTGTTGGACACGGATGCCTACGCGAACCGCGCGCGCGCGAGGATCAATCGTCTTCGAAGATGTCGCGCAGCTCTTTTTCCAACTGCCGCTCGGCCAAGACATCCTCTACCCGGCTCCAGGCGGCCTTGCCGCGCTTGCCGACCGGAGCGGCTTTCGGCCGCCTCTCCGTCCGTTCCAGGACGGGGTCGAAATCATGGGATTCTTCAGCCTCGCCAAGAAACTCGTCATCGATGTCGAAATGTTCGTTTTCGCGTTCGCTCATTTTTCGAGAAAAGCTCTTGAAATCAACAGGATCGATCTGGCCGCTTCGTGGAGTTGCGCACTATAGCCGATTTTGCACCGCATTCAACTGGCACGATGAAATCTGCCCCGGCCTCCTGCGAAAGGACTCGGGGCAATCCCGCGGTTTTCAAGATCTGGCACATAAATGATTTGAATTCAATGAGTTACATTTTCCGCTAAGTGCCGGTGCGTGCACTGCCGCTGTGCGCGGGCAGAGCTCCCAGGGCAATTGCGCGGTTCACCGCCGATAAAATGGCCAGAAGCGATGCGGTAATGATGTTCGGGTGCATTCCCGCGCCGAACAGCGTGCGGCGCGAGCGGGTGGTGATTTCAATATACGACACCGCCATGGCGGCACTGCCCTGACCGCGCGAATGCTCTTCGTAGGACAGCACGTCGAACGGCAGGCCGACGGACGCCACCATGGCGTCGATCGGCCCCGAGCCCTGGCCGAGCCAGCTCTCCATCCGCCCATCGCGCTCCACTTGCAGTGTCAGGCGCTCCGTGTCGGCGCCATCCGTCGAGGCGGCCAACTGATGGGAGCGGTAGACGAAGGGGGCACGGGGCGCGAGATATTCTCGACTGAAAAGGTCCCAGAGTTCCTGGGAAGTCAGCTCTTTGCCCGTGATATCTGCGGCGGCCTGTACGACCTGGCTGAACTCGATCTGCAATCGGCGCGGCATCACCAGCTGGAAATCCCGCTCCAGAAGATACGCCACGCCGCCTTTGCCGGACTGACTGTTCACCCGGATGATCGAATCATACGAGCGGCCGAGATCGCTTGGATCGATGGGCAGGTAGGGCACGTCCCAAATCTCTCCCATGCCGCGTGCCGCAAGGCCCTTTTTAATCGCGTCTTGGTGCGAGCCCGAAAACGCCGTGAACACCAAATCGCCCACGTAGGGGTGGCGGGGGTGAATGGGCAGCTGGTTGCAGCTCTCCGCACATCTGGCCGCCTCATTGATATTAGAAAAATCCAATCTGGAATCAACACCTTGCGTATATAAATTAAGCGCGATTGTCACGATATCGACGTTGCCGGTTCGCTCGCCGTTCCCGAACAAGGTGCCCTCGATGCGCTCGGCGCCCGCCATAATCGAAAGCTCGGCCGCCGCAACCGCCGTCCCCCGGTCATTGTGCGGATGGACGCTGAGGACGACCGAGCCGCGGTTTCGGACATGGCGGCCGAACCATTCGATTTGATCGGCATAAACATTGGGCGTCGCCATCTCGACGGTCGCGGGCAAATTCAAAATGGACTTGCGCACGGGGGTCGGCTCCCAGACCGCATTCACGGCGTCGCAGATTTCCACCGCGAAATCGAGTTCGGTCCCGGTGAAGCTCTCCGGACTGTACTGAAACACCCATTCCGTGCCCCGCTCTCGTTCGGCATGTTCCCGCACCTCGGTCGCGCCCCGCACCGCGATCTCGATGATGCCGGCCCGATCGAGCCGGAATACCACCCGCCGCTGCGCGACCGAGGTGGAGTTGTACACATGGACGATGGCGCGGCGTGCACCCTTCAGGGACTCGTAGGTCCGCGCAATGAGCTCGGGCCTCGCCTGCGTGAGCACCTGGATCGTCACGTCGTCCGGAATGAGGCGTTTCTCGATGATTTCGCGCACGAAATCGAAATCGGTTTGCGAGGCCGCCGGAAATCCCACTTCGATTTCCTTGAATCCGATGCGCACCAGCATGTCGAACATGCGGCGCTTGCGGGCGGCGTCCATCGGTTCGATCAACGCTTGGTTGCCGTCGCGCAAATCGACACTGCACCAGGTCGGCGGCGCCGAGATGACGGCGCTCGGCCAGGTGCGATCGGCAAGATCGATCGGAGTGAAGGCGCGATACTTGGTTGAAGGATTGGTCAACATGATGAGTCGTCTCTGAATTGAAGCCGGTGCGTGCCCCGCCTCATCCCCGGCACAAGCCTTGCGGCTGAGGGTTCAGAGAGGGGTTGGGTTTCGGTCTTGAGTGCGCCGACCGATGGCGCGTGTATGGGTGGCGCCTAGCGGCGCAGCAGCAGCGCAAGCGTGCCCAGCAGCGCAAGTTTGCGCGAATCGCCGAACGTTGATGCCGCCGAAAGCATATTTTCCGAATCTAGCACTGCCCCGGGCGCCCGCGCAAGGGCGGCGGCGGCAGAACATCAGCCATACGATCGATTCTTCCATCGCGCACCGGCACCCCGCCAATGATCGATGGCGGATGCGACGGTGGCGGCGAGGTAGAAGAGCGCGATCAGCGGCAGCGCCAATACCCATAACGGGCTGCGCCGGTAGCGCCGCAGAGTGGGCACATAACTCACCGCCGCGAGCGCACACACTGCGATCCCGCAGGGGCGTTCACGCGGCTCCCCGAATATCACGGCCCAAACCGGCACCCACCAGATCAACGCGAGCGCGCAAACGGTCACCAAGAGCATTGCGGCGGAAAATCTGAGCTGTGTGAACGCGGTGCGCGCGATCATGCGCCAAATGTCCGCGAATCGTGGATACGGACGGATCGATGAGGCCAGGGCGGAATGCCCGAGATAGATGCTGACCGAGCCTTGTGCTTTCACCGCCGCCGCCAATGCCACGTCATCGATGAGCGCCCCTTTGATGGCCTCGATTCCGCCGGCACGCTCGAGCGCCTGGCGGCGGATCAATATCGTGCCTCCCGCCGCTGCAGCGGTGCGAGAGCGCGGATCATTCACCTGAGCGAAGGGATACAGCATCTGAAAAAAATAGACGAAGGCCGGAACCAGCGCTCGCTCGGCGACACTCGCACAATTCAGGCGGACCATTTCGCTCACCATGGCATGTTCGCGCAGCCCGGCGACGAGCGAGGACAAATGCCGCGGATCGTGGATGATATCGGCGTCGGTGAAAAACAGAAGCGGCGCCTTCCCGGCCGCGACCCCCTGACTCAACGCCCACATCTTGCCGGCCCACCCGCGAGGCTTTGGAAGGCCGCGAATGACCCGAAGATTCGGCGCGTCGCCGGCCAGTGCCCCCGTGCCGTCCGAGGAATTGTCGTCGACGAGAATGAGCCGAAACGCGCCTCGATATTCCTGCGCGAGAAGCGAGGCAACGACCGCCTCGATGGTCGGCGCTTCGTCGCGCGCCGGCACCACGATGTCGACGTCCGGATACTCCGGCGGCGAGTCAGGCGGCAATTCAGGTCGCGAGAGCCAGAAACGTCCATGCGCCAGCAACAGATATACCCAAACGCAAAGGGACATTAAAACTATAATTAACATATAGATGCAAACCTATTAGAGAATTTACATCGATCTGCGACGTCTTGAGCCCGGGCGCTGTCAGACCCAGCCGTCCAGATGTTTGCCGATGATGGAGGTGAGCACTTCGACGTGGCGGGGATCGTCGTTCAGGGCCGGAACCAGGGTCAGCTGTTCGCCGCCGAGCTCGCGGAATTTGTCCCGGTACTCGATCGCCACTTCCTCGAGCGTCTCCAGGCAATCGACGGCGAACGACGGCGACACGATGGTCAATTTTTTCAGGCCCCGCTTCGCCAGCTCCTTCAAGGTATCCTCCGTGTAAGGCTGCAGCCACACCACGGAGCCGAATCGCGACTGGTAGCAATGCGACCACTCATCGGCGCCCAAGCCCAAGCGCGCCACCACCAAGCGAGTCGTCTCCTCCGCCTGCGCTTTGTAGGGATCGCCCTCCTTCACGTAAACCGCCGGAATGCCGTGGTAGGAGAACAGCAGGTGCGAGCGTTCGCCGACTTGTCTCCAATGCTCCTCGATAGACGCGGCCACCGCTCGAATGTAGCCCGGATCCGCGTAGTAGTCGTTCACGAACCGGGTCTCGGGCAACCAGCGCCAGCGCCGCAATTCGCGGGCCGCCCGGTCGAACACTGAGCCCGTCGTCGAGGAGCAATACTGCGGATAGAGCGGCAACACCAGCAGGCGCCGTGCGTTCTGCTCAGCCAGAGCATGGATCGCGCTCGCGATACTTGGATTGCCGTAGGTCATTCCCAGGGCGACCCGCACGCCGTCGCCCCACCTGTCGCGCAATTGCGCGTCGATTTTATTCGCGAGACGCTGGGAGTAAACCGCCAACGGCGACCCATCCTGCATCCAGATCTTGCGGTAGTTGCGCAGCGTGCGGATCGGGCGCAGCGGCAGCACGATGCCGTACAGGATCGGCAGCCAGATGAAGCGTGAGGTATCGATGACCCGCCGATCTCCGAGGAATTCGCGCAAGTAGCGCTGCACGGCGAAATAGGACGGCGAATCGGGGGTGCCCAGATTGACCAGCAGAACACCGATTCGCTCCGGTGTCTCCGCCGCCGCTGGCGCCACGGCGCGGTAATAGGGCATTGAGCAGATCCTTAAGGGGGTCCCGACGCTCACAGTATACTGCGTGCGGCATGAACCCCGGCATCTGGTTGAGTCCGAGCGAAAGCGAAGCACTGCACTTGAGCTTGAGCGTCGCATTGCGCAGCGTGGTGTTCAGTCTTCCGCCCGCGGTGCTCATTGCCTGGGTGCTTACCCGGCGCCGGTTCGTCGGGCGCACACTGCTCGATGCCCTCGTGCACCTGCCGTTGGTGCTGCCGCCCGTTGCCGTGGGGTACGCGCTGCTGCTCTTGTTCGGATCGCGCGGCGTGATCGGCGGCTGGCTGCAGCGCAGCTTCGGGATCGAGCTGATCTTCACGCGCAACGGCGCGGCGCTCGCCACCGCTGTGATGTCCTTCCCGCTGATGGTGCGCGCGATCCGCATCTCGCTCGAGAACATCGACCGCGGCCTCGATGAGGCCGCGCGCACCCTGGGCGCCGGCGCCGTCGATCGGTTTGCCACCATCAGCATGCCTCTCATGCTGCCCGGATTGCTGGCCGGAGCCATCACCGCGTTCTCCGCGGCGCTCGGGGAATTCGGCGCCGTCATCACCTTCGTGTCGAACATACCCGGAGAGACCCGCACACTGCCGCTCGCCCTGTACTCCGCACTGCAGGTGCCGGACGGCGATCGCGCCGCTTTGCGGCTCGCTCTTCTCTCGGTCGTCCTCGGTCTCGGCGGCCTGCTCGTGTCGGAGTGGTTCGCCCTGCGCGTGCGCCGCATGCTGGGCCGCTGATGCTGAAAGTCGACGTCACGAAACAGCTCGGCGGGTTGCGCCTGAATGTCGCCTTCGAACTGCCTGCGGCCGGGGTCGTGGCCCTGTTCGGACCCTCCGGGTGCGGCAAGAGCACCACCATCAACATCATCGCCGGCCTTGCCGCGGCGGATCGCGGCGAGGTGCTCCTCGAAGGACAAGTGCTGCTCGACACCGAGCGCGGCGTCGCGGTTCCCGCCGAGAAGCGTCGAATCGGCTACGTCTTCCAGGATGCACGACTGTTCCCGCACCTGAGCGTCGCGGCCAACCTCAAATACGCCGAGCACCGTGCGAAGGGACCGGGCTATGTGAGCTTCGATCAAGTGGCGGACCTTCTGGACCTGAAGGCCCTCATGCCGCGGCGCGTGCACCGGCTGTCGGGCGGCGAACGCCAGCGGGTCGCCATCGGCCGCGCATTGCTGTCGCAGCCGCGTCTGTTGCTCCTGGATGAGCCCCTCGCGTCGTTGGATCGCGAGCGGCGCGAAGAGGTTTTGCCCTACCTCGAGTCGCTGCGTGATCAGCTGGCCATTCCGATGATCTATGTCAGCCATCAATTCGACGAGGTGCTGCGGCTTGCAACCCACATCGTGCTCATGCAATCCGGATCTGTCACGGCACAGGGCAGCATCGGCGCAATAAGCCTCGATCCTCAGGTGCGCTCTCTCATCGATCCCGACGCGGTCGGTGCGGTCATCGACGGAACCGTGATCGGCCGGGATGCGCTCAGCAATCTGTTGCGCGTTCGCGTGGGCGACGGCGAAATCAAGGTGCAAACCTCCGAAGGGGCTCCGTTCGCCGCTCCCGGAAAGACGCTCAGGGTGCAACTACTGGCAAGCGACGTCATCGTGTCAACCAAGATGCCGCAACATTTGAGCGTGCGAAACAACTTGCAGGGAATTGTGGCCGCGATCGAGGAAGACGGCCCCAATTCCGATCTGATCATCATCGATATCGGCGGCGAGAGGATCCTGGCGCGGGTCACCAAGGCCGCCACGCGTGAACTCGCGTTGACGCCGGGAATGCGCGCATGGGCGCTGGTGAAATCCGTGTCGCTGCGAACCTATGAACGGACTACTTCAGCCGTGTTCCCACATGGATGATGCCCACGATGTGATCGTGTTCTTTGAGGCCGACAACCGCCTTCACATCGGCATCGTAGGCCGCCGCGCCCGTCTTCCACATCACGCCGTAGCCCAGATCGTGCGCCGCCAGAAATAAGTTCTGCGCAGCCGCACCCACCGCGACGATTTGCTCGATTTCGGGCACCTTCGGATTGTCGCGGACCGCGCATCCAACGATGATGATGGTCGGTGAGCGCATGATTTTCTCGCGCTCGGCGGCCAATTGCTCTTCGTTCAACGAGGGCACCCGCCGACGCTTGGCCTGGGCCGCAGCAGCGGCAAACGCCGTCTTGGCAGGCTCGTCCAATACCAGCAAATGCCAGGGCTTCATGCGGCCATGATCCGGCGCGCGCCTGGCGGCATCCAGCATGCGGACGAGATGCTCCGGCGTCGGGCCCGGCGCCGCCAGCCGGCCGGCCGAAGTGCGGCTCTCGATAGCAGTCAGTAATTCCATCTAAACCTTCCATCCGGGTGAAACAATCGGGATATCGGAGCGCAATCGGCTATGATTCGCTACGATTTGTCCCCATTGTATTTCAAGGAGCCCCCAATGAACCGTATCGTTTTGGCGTCCCTTGCCGCATCGGCCACCGCGACCCTCGCGGCTGCCGCAGCTTTCGCGGCGCCGGTCACCTACGTGCTCGATCCGAAGCACACCTATCCCAGTTTCGCCGCGGATCATATGGGCGGCCTTTCCATCTGGCGCGGAAAATTCACGGACACCTCGGGCAAGGTGGTCTATGACAAGGATGCAAAGGCGGGCAACATCGATGTCACGGTGAGCATGAACTCGGTCGATTTCGGCAATGCCAAATTGGACGAGCACGCAAAGTCGCCGGAGATCTTCGACGCCGCCAAATTCCCCACGGCGACCTTTTCGGGGCAATTCACGCAGTTCAACGCGTCCGGGCCGACCGAGGCGCAGGGCACCTTCACGCTTCACGGCGTGAGCAAACCTCTGACGCTCAAGATCAACACCTTCAAGTGCCAGCCGAACCCGATGACCAAGAAAGAGGTCTGCGGCGCAGACGCGTCGGCGACGTTCAATCGCAGCGACTACGGCATTACGTTCGGCGATGCCTACGGCTTCAAGATGTGGGTCAAGCTCGACATCCAAGTCGAGGGCAGCCCGGCGAGTTGAGGTTGTTCGAGCGTGCACGGCCGGGACTGGAGCGAGATCCGAGCCTGGCGCAGGCAGACGCGCGACCATTTGATCGCACGCCGCGCCGTGCTTTCCCCGGACGAGCGCCGCGCCCTCGGTGAACAGGCCTGCGCGCGGCTCGAAGCTGCCGTTGATTTGCGCGCCTTCCGGTCACTCGGCTTTTGCTGGCCGATCCGCGGAGAATTTGACGCGAGGCCGCTCGCGGAGCGCCACCGCGCCTCGGGCGGCGTCATCGCCCTCCCCGTGGTCATCGGCAAGTCGGAGCCTCTGGAATTCTGGCGCTGGTCGCCCGGCACGCCCATGCAAACGGGGATCTGGAATATCCCCATCCCAAAAATGCGGGAATTGGTGATCCCGGAGGTGCTCATCGCGCCGCTGGTCGGATTCGATGCGGCCGGCTATCGGCTCGGATACGGCGGCGGCTATTTCGATCGCACGCTCGCCGCCTGCTCGCCCCGCCCGTTTGCCATCGGTCTCGGATGCGAGGAATCGAGGCTCGACACCATTCACCCGCAGTCGCATGACATTCCGATGGACATGATCGTCACCGAGCTTGCCGCCCACACAGCACGCCCGGCATCTTGAATCAGAGTGCGTCAGCGCGGCCGATCAGCGGCAATTTCGATCACGGTAGGGAAACCACCAGGGTTTCGGCGCCAACGCCGGCGCCGCCTGCAGGCCACGAGCGCCTCCGAGCGCGTGGCGTATGCGCTCGTAGCGCATGCCCGTATAGGGTCCTGGGTGGCCGGCGCTTTGCGGGTCGTTGATCCGGATGTCGGCCAACGGGCGGGCATCGATCGACGCCATCGCGCGCTGCGGATCGGCGGTAAAAATCGATACGCCGAATTTTGTGCCCGCATCAGCTGAATGCATCGCGATCGCCTCAGCCATATCGCTCACCGGCGTGAGCGTAATCACCGGACCCAGGATGTGCTCCCGGGCGGGAGCGCTGCCGGGGCGTACGTTGGTCATGATGGTGGGCTGGAAAAAATGACCGGGCAAGCCGGAAGGCCGAAACCGCCTGCCGCCGAGGATGAGTTTGGCGCCGGCGCGCAAGGTGCGGCCGACTTGGTCCTCGACACGGTGCGCGGCCTCGAGCGAAATCAGCGGACCGAGATCGGTCGGCGGCTTTGACGGATCATCGACATCGAGAAAGCCCACGCACGGGTGCATGCGGTCCACGAAGTCCCCCACGATGGATCGCTGCACGTAGGCATGTGCACCGAATCCGCAACCTTGACCTCCGTTCATGAGCCGCGCCCAGGCGATCGCAGGCACCGCGAGCTCGAGGTCCGCGTCATCGCAGATGATGAACGCATCGATGGAACTCAGCCCGAGTTCGAGGTTCTTGACGCCGGGATGGCGGATCAGAGCGAGCCCGGTATCGCAGCCGCCGGTGACCACATTGACGACCCCGGGGGGAAGGCGCTCGAAAGACCGGGCGAGCATCAAGCTCGCCAGCGGATTGTGCGGCGCCGGCTTGCAGACCAGCGTATTGCCTGCGGCAATCGCGGGTGCAATCGCCGAGGCCATCGTGAGCAGCGGGAAGTTGAAAGGTACCAGGGCGGCGACTACGCCCGGCGGTTCCTCATCGGCTGCCGCGACGTCGGCGGCGCGCTCGAACACCGTGGCGGCCGCGTCGATGCAATCTGCCGACTCGCACAGCGGCTTGCCGCTTTCGCGGGTCAGCAGTCCCGCAAGTTGGTTTTTTTGCGCGCGGATTCGAGCGCCGATCCCGTTCGAGAACTCGGCGCGGGCGCGTGCATCCAGAGCCCGCCACGCGGGCAATCCGCGCCGCGCCGCGTCGACCGCGCGCGCAACATCCCCCGTCCCGCAGTCGGCCGCGGTACCGAGCGGCTTCAGGGTGGCCGGATTTTGGAT
>Ga0302320_10019705_pt1 | contig 13519 bp, 11 predicted proteins | sample Bog_T0_3_FD_202130 | JGI IMG/M metagenome (GOLD analysis project Ga0302320, IMG submission 202130) | Peat permafrost microbial communities from Stordalen Mire near Abisko, Sweden - Bog_T0_3 | ecosystem: Environmental > Terrestrial > Soil > Wetlands > Peat | place: Sweden: Abisko, Stordalen Mire...
CCGTATCGCGATACCGGAACGCTGCTGATTTTTGCAGGGACCTCTTCCGGGAAGGCCGTGGACGTGATCGATTTGACGCTGGCCGAGTTCCGCAACCTGAAGGAGCATGCGCTGAGCGCGGAAGAGCTGACGCGAGCCAAGGACCAGTTGAAGGGCAACATCCTGATGGGCCTCGAAAGCTCGAATGCGCGCATGGCGAACCTGGCGCGGCAGGAGATGTACTTCGGGCAGTTTTTCAGCGTGGACGAGGTGATTGCGCGGGTGGATGCAGTGGATGCGGCCGAGGTGCAGGCGATGGCGCAGAAGCTCTTCAACGAGGAGCGCATCGCGGTGACGCTGCTGGGCCGGCTGGATGGAGTAAAGCTGGATAGAGCGCGGCTGGTGTGTTGAAGAGCAGCGGACAGTGGACAGCTAACAGTTGACAGTTCTCCCCCCACCACTCTCAAACTGTCTGCTGTCATCTGTCAGCTGCTTCGAGCGATCAATTTATTTCAAGTGAATATCTGCGTTGGACATTTTTGCAATCTGCTTTATACTCGTTTTCATGAATCAGTCGCACATTGCCGCCAGGCAACCTGTCTGTACACTCTGTTGTCGCTAATGCGACCCTCTCTTCGCGACTGAAAATCCACTCTGTCTCAGTGATCCCATGAGGATGATTGTCTGTGCCTCCGCATTGGTCGGAGCATGGCCGGTTCTCCGCATCTTGCTACACAAGCGGGATTGTTCTGTCGCACGATTTTTCCTTCATTCCAATCCCGATTTCATCAAGGAGAACGAGCTATGCGTGTGTCTTTTCCTTCTTTCCAATCGCCAGTATTCAAGCTGCAAGAGGCTGCCTTGCTGCTGCTGATTGCTTTCTTCACCACCACCCGCGGCGCACAGGCACAGAGCCTGGGCTACGAAGGGCCGACGGGCGTGTTTGTGACGCCGCTGGCCTACACCGCCGCCTCACCGGCGAATGGGCTGGGCAAGCCGACCGTTTCCTATCACTTTCTGGCCGGCGGCCCGGTGATTGGCGACTTCAGCACCGTCTCAGTGACCGAGGGCTTTGGCAAGCGCTTTGAGGCCGGCTTTACCAGCGAGATCCACGGCGGAGCCGACCCGACGGGGCTTTGGGCATCCGATTTCGGCATTGTTCACGGCAAGGCGACGGTGATTGCGGAGAACGCAGGAAAGACCAAGTGGGTTCCGGCCATTGCCGTGGGCGGAATTTTCCGCTTCAATGATAACGATGCGTACGACGGCACGAACGCCACGACCGCCAGCCTGCACCTGGGGCAGACCACCCGGAACGGCGACCTTTACGTGGTGGCGACCAAGGTGATCACACAGTTCAGCAAGAAAGTTCCGGTGCTGGTGAACGCCGGGCTGCGCGGAACGAATGCCTCGCTGTGGGGCCTGGGCGGCAATGCTCCCAACTTCTCGGCGCGAGGTTTTGGGGCGCTGGCGCTGGTCTTCACCGGCCCCAATAAGAGCGCCATCATTGTGGGCTCTGAGATCTCGCAGCAGCCGCAGCAGATCAAGGCCGGGCCGGGAGCGGCGCTGGATATTCCCACCTCCGAGGTCTATGCGGTGCGCTTTGTTCCCTCGCCCAAGTACAAGCTGAACCTGGATGCGGGAATTCTGCATGCGGGCGGGAATGTGAGCGGCGGCGGCGCAACCGTAAACCTGAATGCCCGCGCCCGCGTGGCTTTTGGGATATCCTGGGGGTTCTAGGCCAACTGACAGCCTACAGCTGACAGTTCTGGGCTGGCCCGGGAAAACTGTCGACTGTCGGCTGTTACCAGTCAGCTGTGCATGAGCGTCCGATTTCCCTTCCGCGTCCATACGTTGTAGCATTTTGACGAACGGGCAGGGGAGTTTCTGGCCGCTCCACGAGGCACTGGAATCCAATGAAGCGCAAGTTTGAGATTTGTCGCGGTCGCCGCGGCGCCCAAGAGGTAAAGCGACGGAACGGTTTTACGCTGATGGAGTTGCTGATCGTCATCGCCATCATCCTGATCCTGATGCTGATGGCGATTCCGACCATCGGCAGCTTGAAGAAGCAGGCCAATGAGACTTCAGCCCTGGCATCGATCCGCGCGATCAACCAGGCGCAGTTGCAATACGAATCCACGTTCCCGTCGAATGGATACGCCAGCACGCTTGCGTCTCTGGGCGGCGATCCGAAGGCCGGCTCGCCGACTCCCGCAGCGGGTCAGTTCCTGCAAGGCGACATATCCTCCGGCCTAAAGTCCGGCTATATCTTCTCGATCGGCAACATAACCAAGGTGAACCTGAGCGGGACAGACCGGGTGACCGGCTACCAGGTGAACGCGATTCCGCAGACCGTGGGCCAGACGGGCAACCGCGGATTCTGCAGCGATCAGTTTGGGACGATCAAGGCCGATCCGGCGGGTGGGACCAACTGCACGCAAAACCTGCAATGAGCGGGGCCAGGGCACTGCGGGCTGCCGGCTTGCTGTTGGCCGGCGCCGGCGCCGCCGCTTGCGCGTTCTCGTGTTTTGGACAGAGCTCCCAGTTGAGCGGGCAGGAGCTGGCGCAGCGCGTGGACCGGCACTATAACCAACTGCAATCGCTCAAGGCTGGCTTTTCCCAGAGCTATGAAGGCCTGGGGTTGAAGCGCGAGGAAAGCGGCACGCTGCTGCTGCTGAAGCCGGGCCGCATGAAGTGGGAGTACAGCTCGCCGGCAGGCAAGGTGTTTGTGCTCGACGGAGAGTTCGGCTGGTTCTATAGCCAGGGCGACTCGCAGGTGCAGCGAGTGCGGGCCAGGGAACTGGACGACTTGCGCTCGCCGCTGCGCTTTCTGCTGGGACACACGCAGCTTGAAAAGGAATTGAACAGCCTCACGCTGGGCAATGCGCCGGATGGCCGGTTTACGCTGAGCGGCCAGCCCAAAGGGCTTGAAGAGCGCATGACGCGGCTCACTCTGACCGTGACCGCCGACGGAACCATCGCCGGCATCGAGATGGAAGAGACCGACGGCGCGGTGACTCGCTTCAGGTTCAGCGGCGAGACGCCGAATGTGGCGATGCCGGCGGGGACGTTCCACTTCATCCCGCCTGCAGGAGTGCCGATTGTCGATGCGCTGCCGCCGGTGTGAGGACAGTGGACAGTGGTCAGTTTTTTTCCGGCTGATCCAGTGGTTGTGGCTGCCAGAAGAATCGCTTGACTTGCGGCAAAAGATGCGAATCATTCCACTGTCCCCTGTCTTCACACCACTACCCACTCACCACGTTATTCGTACCGCAGCGCCTCAATCGGGTCCAGGTTGGCGGCGCGGATGGCGGGGATCATGCCGCTGACGAGGCCGGTGATGGCCAGGATCACCGTGGCGACAATGACCGACGCGGGCGAGATGATGAGGCGAATGTCTGCGTCCTGGGCGTTTTTGGCGATGGCGCTGTAAAAGGTGATGTGGCCGACCAGCGCTGAAACCAGGTAGGCCAGGGCGATGCCGCTGACGCCGCCGACGCCGGTGATGGCGAGCGCTTCAGCCAGAAACTGCAACAGGATATGATGCCTGCGCGCGCCGAGAGCTTTCTCGATGCCGATTTCGGGGGTGCGCTGCTGCACGGCCACCAGCATGATGTTCATCAGGCCGATGCCGGCGATGCCCAGCGTGAGCGCGCCCACCATGGTGAGCAGCACTGAAAGAGCAATAGAAAGAAGACGGAAGACCTTCACTTGCGTCATCAGGTTGGCCACGCCCATTGCATTGTGATCGGATGGGCGAAAGTGGTGAGCCGCGGCCATCGTCTCGCGCAACGACTTCTCGACCATCTCGTGATCGCCGCGATAGTTGAACCAGACACTGTCAAGATATTTTGTGTCTTTGAGATCGCTCATGGTGTTGAAGGGGATGTAGATGTTGCGATTGCTGTCGTCGCCGTCGCCTTCCTGCATCTTTGCCTTCATGACTCCAACGACGGTGAACTGTTCGCCGTTGAGGCGGATGGTCTCGCCGACGGCCCATGCGCCGGAGAAGAGCTTGGTTTTGGATTCGGCGCCGATGACGCAGACATGGGCTCGCTGCTCGTCCTCAGCCCCGTTGAAGAAGCGGCCCTGGTCGACGTCGAGCTTCCATATGTCCTGGTAGGTCGGACGCACTCCGTTGACGGTCCATGTGTAGGTGTGCAGATCGTTCTGGACCGGCACATCTTTTGAGACCATGGGCGAGATGTGGAGGATGCCGGGCACGCCGCTGGAGACCCGATCGACGTCGTCGAGTGTGAGGCGGACCTTGACGCCGGCCTTGTCTCCGCCGGCCTGCTCGCTGGTACGGCCTGACCAGAAAATGATGGTGGTGGTACCAAATTTGGCAAAGATGTTCTCGACGGCGCGGCTGAAGCCCGCCCCATAGGCAACCAGCAGCACGACTGTAGCAATTCCCCAGGCCATGCCGATCATGGTGATGGCGGTGCGGCGGCGGTTGTAGAGCATCGCCTCCCAGGCCTGACCGAGAATGTCTTTCAGCATGAGTTCCTTTCAGTGGACAGCTAACAGCTCACAGCGAACAGTACCCAGCTCACAGTTCGTAGTTGACAGATGACATTGAACGGCGTGCAGCGGGTTGCGGAAAAAACTGTCTGCTGTCCGCTGTCGGCTGTTCTTGTCACTCTCTGCGCAGCGCTTCAATGGGGTCCAGCGCCGCGGCTTTGCCGGCAGGATAAAGCCCCGCAACCACGCCCGAGACAACTAGCGAACCAAGCGCAAGCGCGGCGGACCAGGGCACCAACCGCGGCGGATCGAAGCCTGGAATTTTGCCGGTTAAAAGACTCTGCAGCAGGCTCATGAAGCCGGCAGAGACAGCGATGCCGATGAGGCCGCTGATGCCGGTCAGCAGCAGGCCCTCCCAGAAGAACTGCGAAAGAATGCTGCGTTTGGTGGCTCCAAGAGCCTTCAGCAGGCCGATCTCCCGGGTGCGTTCGCTCACCGAGACCAGCATGATGTTGACGATGCCGATAGCGCCTAGGGCGAGCGTCACGATTCCAACGCCGCCGAGAAAGACGTCCATGGCGTTGAAGATGGCGCCAATCATCTGCTCTTCTTCAATGGTGTCCCACTCTTCAAAGGCATCCTTGAGCGCGGGGTCGAAGCCGTGGCGCTCGCCAATCACGCGGTGAACGGCGGCCTTGGCGGCCGCGGCATCGCCCTTCGTGGTGGGCTGGTACTGGAGGGAGCTCAGGGCGTCGCGGGCCACGTTTTCGCCCTTCATGGCGAACAGCTCCTGCATGATGCTGAGGGGAATGTAGACTTTCTGATTGTCGCCGTCATTGTTTCCGCGGCTGATGGACTGAACGCGGCCAATGACGGTGAAGCGGGCATCGTTGATGGTGATGGTTTCGCCAATCATGGGGCGGCCGGGAAACAGCAGCGTGGCGCTTTTAAACCCGAGCACCACGACGCGGCGGCGCTCGGCCATATCGGCCGCGTCAATGAACCGGCCTTCGGCCAGAGGCATGAAGCGCACGGCGGCGTAGTTGGGCTCAACCCCCAGCACCTGGCCGGAGGAGTTGGAGTAGGCGCTGACCTCGTAGAGATCGTTGCGGTTCAGAAAGCCGGTGACGGCGCGGAGTTGGGGCAGGGCGCGCAGGGCAGCTTCGTCGCCCACGGTGAGCTGGTAAGGGCGCATTCCCGTGTGCTGGTTGGCGAGCGCGGGAATGGTTCCGTTCCACATCATCACCAGGTCGTTGCCGAAGGTGGCCAACTGCCTGTGCTGGCCGCTGCGAAAACCCTCGCCAAGGCCGACCAGCACCAACAGCGAGCCTACGCCCCAGGCAATTCCGAACATGGTGAGGAAGCTGCGCAGTTTGTTGGCTGCGATCGCGCGAAAGACCTGACCGAGAGTGTCGGAGAATGACTGCATGGCCGTTTGGCGCCGAGGGTGCGCGCTTGCAGAGTGATACGCGGTTGCACGGGCTCAAGTTCCCGCACAGTTGGAGCAGGCAGCGGAGGCAGAGAACACGCTGGCTAGTTGTATCCGATGCTGCCCTCAGTGAGGTAGATCGGCTCAGTGAGCGTGAACTGAAGCACCGTGCCGGCCTCAAGCGTGGCCTGGGGATGACTTGCCAGCAGGTGAACGGTGACGAAGCCCGCGCCCACCAAGCCGCCGGTCAAAGCGCCGACCGGGCCGCCGACCAATGCTCCGGCTGTGGCGCCGCCGCCAACCGCTGCGCCGTATTCAACGCCATCGCGGCCAAGCCGTGAGCCGGGGCGGATGGTCCCTTCGTCTTGCACCCGGTTTCTGGAGCCTGGCAAACCGGTGACCTCGGCATTGAGCCGGTAGCGGGAGCCGTTGGGCAGAATCACCTGCTCGGGCTTAAGCCGGAGCGTGCCAAAGCCGCCTGTGTGGCCCCGGGAGACCTCGACCACGCGCCCGTCGATCTCAGCTCCTGCGGGAATGAGCACCTGGCCGCCGCGGACGACATCTGTACCGACCGTGGTGCGAAATGGCTCGCCTTTTTCGCTTTCGCTGGTCGAAAGCCGCTGCAGCAGGCGGACGCGGATGGTGGTTCCGGCGCCGATCTCGCCCGGGCGGAAGGCTTCAGGGTGCACGATGTCGCCGTCTGGATCTGCCGGGGCAATGCGCTGCGGACGGTAATTCAACGTGGGCTGCGACGGCGGAGTATACGGCGAGGAGTTGGGTGCGGCGTCGCCCCGCCACTGGTCGGCAGCAGGAACTCCGGGATCGACCTGGTCATTCGATTGGCCGCTCTGAGCTGATTGGCCAGAGTCAGGCTGCATCGGATGACCTGCCGGGGGTTTGGGAATCGCCGGCGTGGAGGTGACGATGGTGTCATCGGGCGGAGGATTGGACGTTCCCTCGTACGAGCCACCCTGCTGGGCAGTCAGACCTGCGGCGGTAACCACCATCAGCGCGCACAACAGAATCGGCCTGTTCATCCAGTTCTCCTTTTTTTCGCGGGCGGCGGTCTGCTTGCCCATTTTGAACCCTGCCCGGAGGCGAAAGTTGTGCACGGGCCGCACCTGTGCGCGGCGCACTCCGCAACCTGCCTAAAATAAGGCTAGCGCTTGCGACCGTGGGGCGGAACGGCGGGCAAGGCTCCCGGTTCCTTCGACGGCAAGAATCAGCAAAGGTAACCCAAGGTTGATTGGCTTGAAGGGGATGGGCCGGTGTGACCGTTGCCACAGCGGATTGAACGCCCTGGTTTGCTAGAATCCGAAGGGTACAACTACGCCTTTTTTGTCGCTGGACGGAAAGAAGATTCACACAGTGCATGAGTTTTTGACCACGATACAAAGTGCCGCCGGTGAAACTCTCGCCGTGGATCGACGTCCCCAACTGAATGACCGGCTACTGCATCGCATCATGAGGACCGATATGACTGAGATTGTTGCTGTTCGAGCGCGTGAAGTATTGGATTCGCGCGGAAATCCCACCGTGGAAGCGGACGTGATTCTGGAAAGCGGCGCGTTGGGCCGCGCCATTGTGCCTTCGGGCGCCTCCACAGGCGAGCATGAGGCCGTGGAACTGCGCGACGGCGACAAGAGCCACTACGGCGGCAAGGGCGTGCTGCAAGCCGTTGCCAACGTTGAGACGGTGATCGCGCCTGAGATTGAGGGCATGGACGCCGCCAACCAGCGCCTGCTTGACCATACGATGATCGCGCTGGACGGAACCGCGAACAAGGGCAAGCTGGGCGCGAACGCCATTCTAGCCGTATCGATTGCTGCCTCGCGCGCTGTGGCGCAGACGCTGGAGATTCCTCTCTATCGCTATCTGGGCGGCATCAATGCCTGCATTCTGCCTACGCCCATGCTGAACGTGCTCAACGGCGGCGCGCATGCCGACTCGAACGTGGACTTTCAGGAGTTCATGATCATGCCTGTGGGCGCGGAGCGATTCTCTGATGCGCTGCGCTGGGCGGCGGAGACCTTCCACACGCTGAAGGGCGTGCTGAAGAAGAAGGGCTACAACACCGCCGTGGGCGACGAGGGCGGCTTTGCTCCCTCGCTCAAGTCCAATGCCGAAGCCATTGAGCTGATTCTTGAAGCGATTGAGGCGGCCGGCTACAAGCCCGGCGAGCAGATCGCCATCGCGCTCGATCCGGCATCGAGCGAGTTCTACGACACGGAAAAGAAGAAGTACGTCTTCAAGAAGGGCGACAAGAGCGAGCTGTCGAGCGAAGAGATGGTTGCCTTCTATGACAACTGGGTTCGCCAGTATCCGATCGTCTCGCTCGAAGACGGCCTGGCCGAGGATGACTGGGCGGGCTGGAAGATCTTGACCGACAAGCTGGGTGGCCGCATTCAGCTGGTGGGCGACGACATCTTCTGCACCAATATCAAACTCTTGCAGCGCGGCATTGAAGAGGGCGTGGGCAACTCCATCCTCATCAAGCTCAACCAGATCGGCACCGTGACCGAAACACTGGAAGCGATCGAACTGGGCCGCCGCTACGGCTACACCGCGGTCATGTCGCACCGTTCGGGCGAAAGCGAAGACACGTTCATCGCCGACCTGGCTGTGGCCACCGGCGTGGGCCAGATCAAGACCGGCTCGGTGAGCCGCACGGACCGCATTGCCAAGTACAACCAGTTGCTTCGCATTGAAGAAGAACTGGGCGGCGGCGCGGTCTATCTTGGCCTGGAAAGCTTGAACTACAACGACTAAGTGAATCTGCTGAAACCGGAGCATCCCGGGACTCGAAGAAGAGGCCCGGGATGCGAACTCCCGCCGTACACCCCCTCGAACCTGACAATCCAAGGAAACCGACTGTGTCCAAGCATCCCCTTGTTCTGACCATCCTCGACGGGTGGGGTTATCGTGCCGAGACGGCCAACAATGCGATTGCGCTGGCCAAAAAGCCAACATACGACAAGCTGCTGCGCGAGTATCCGAACACGGTGATCCAGGCCAGCGACCATTTTGTGGGCCTGCCCGACGGGCAGATGGGCAACAGCGAAGTGGGCCACCTGAATATCGGCGCGGGCCGTGTAGTGCAGATGGACATTACCCGCATCGATGCGGCGATTGCCTCGGGCGAGTTCGTGAAGATTCCTGCGATTGTGGAAGCGATGAAGTGGGCGCGGGAAGGCGGGCGGCAACTGCACTTGCTGGGATTGTGCTCGGACGGCGGCGTTCACTCGCAACTGGAACACCTGTATGCCCTGCTGCGCACCGCGCGCGAGTACGGCCTGCACCGGGTCTTTGTGCACTGCTTCATGGACGGGCGCGATACGCCTCCCTGCTCCGGCGCAACCTATATTGCGCAACTGGAACAGAAGATGCGCGAGTACGGCGTGGGCAAGATTGCCAGCGTGAGCGGGCGCTATTTTGCGATGGATCGCGACAAGCGCTGGGAGCGGGAGCGCAAGGCATTTGACGCCATGGTTGCGGGCAAGTCCGAGGGCGGCGCCTATGCCAACCCGGTGGCCCGCATGACCGAGTGCTACAACAATGGCGTGACCGACGAATTCATTATCCCGTTTGTGGTGGTGGATGGCGCGGGCAAGCCGGTAGCGCAGATTCGCGACGAGGATGTGTGCATCAACTTCAACTTCCGCTCAGACCGTGCCCGTGAGATTACCCGCGTGCTGACGCGCGAGAGCGGGCTGAACAAGAATGGCGGCCGCGACCTGGACGGCTGGGAATCGCTGGACGAGACGATTCCGCGCATCGAGATTCCGAAGAATCTCTACTACCTGTGCATGACGCAGTACGACAAGCTCTACGCGCTGCCGTTGATCATGCCGCCGGAGTCGCTGGATAACATTCTGGCCAACGTTCTGGCCGCGCACAAGTTGCGCAACCTGCGCGTGGCGGAGACTGAGAAGTTTGCCCACGTGACCTACTTCTTCAACGGCGGCATTGAGACGCCGTTCCCGGGCGAGGACCGGGCGCTGATTCCCAGCCTGAAAGTGGCCACCTACGATCTGGCGCCGGAGATGAAGGCCGAGGCGATTGGAGACGCCATTGTGAATGCGATCAACGACACGGCATTCGACCTGATCGTTGCCAACTTTGCCAACGCAGACATGGTGGGCCACTCCGGCAAGCTGGAGCCGACCATCAAGGCGATCGAGGCAGTGGATGCGCAGCTGGGGCGCATCTACAAGGGCATCCGGGAGAAGAACGGCAGCTGGCTGATCACCGCCGACCACGGCAACGCGGAGATGATGGTAGACCCGATCACGGGCGAGCCGCACACGGCGCACACCACCAACCCGGTGCCGATGATCTACGTGGCCGAGGACGGGCCGCAGTACCGTTTGCGGCCTGACGGCTCGCTGCGGGATATTTCTCCTACGCTGCTTTCGCTGCTCAAGGTTGGCGAGCCCAAGCAGATGACGGGCGGGGATCTGCGCGTGCCGCTGGCGAAGTAGCTCCAACCGGGTCAAAAGAAAATGGGCGGGGCCAATGCGGCTTCGCCCTTTTTCGTTAAGCTGGTTTTCTGGCGAGCCCCGGAAAACACAGAAGCCTCCCGGATGGGGAGGCTCATGAGCTTGAAGGGCCGCTGCGGGTCTAGCGCGGGCGCAGGGATTTGATGGCGGCGGGCAGGCGCTCTTCAATGAGCCGGGCGCGCTCAGCGGCAAGGCCGCCCAGGTAAGTTGGCACGGGCGTGGCGGCAAGGACCAGCGCCAGGGCGATGACGGAAAAGACAAGGCCGGCGGTCCCCGCCGAAAACAGCATGTGGTAGGTATCCTCTACATCCAGCCCGAGGGTTTTGAAAGCTACATGCTCGAGGGGCTTGATATGCTTGAGGACCGCGAGGGCGAAGAGGAAGAAAAAGACGGCCAGAGAAGTCAACACGGCGAGCGTTACGTCGAGGCTGCGGTGGAACTTCTGGCGGGCGCTGCAATGGTGGCACTCGACAAAATGACTCTCGTAGTCTTTACTCATCTCCGAGGATATTCCAGAGATGTCATACCGCCAGCTTGCCAGGATGGCGCCTACGACTCTATCGGTGCATTGGGTTCTTGCCATAATGTTTAGACTCACTTTGCAAAGGAAGTGTTTGGTCCGCCCCATTGCTTTGCGGTTCAAGGGTCGAAAGGAAGCCTTCGTTCAGTATGCCCGACCGGGCCAATTCGATTTCAGGCGCTCAACTCTTTCCACTATCGCGCCACGGCTAGATGCCCTGGCGTTCCCCTGCCAACCTACCTGGTACAGAGTGGTGCTTGTTACCTTTGATTGTAACCCACTCAACCTAAAAATAGATAGGGGAAAGTGGTTCATGCTGGCAGGCGAGCAGCAGCCGGTTGGCCAGCAGGCTGGCGCGGCCACTCAGGGCGCGCTCGGCGGTAACCCGAGCCAGCTCAGGCAGATTGTTGCTTTCCGAGAGATGGGCGAGGATCACGTAGGCGGCCTGGCCGTCGTAGTCCTGTTCGAGGAAGGTTGCGGCGGCATCGTTAGACAAATGTCCTACACGAGAGAGAACCCGCTGCTTGACCGACCAGGGGTAAGGGCCGTCGCGGAGCATCTCCAGGTCGTGGTTGGACTCCAGCAGGAGCAGGTCCACGGCCTGAAGCTGGGCCTTTACATTGGGCGAGATGTAGCCCAGGTCGGTGGCAATGGCCAGGCGCACGCCATCGGCCTGGAAGACGAAGCCGACCGGGTCAGCGGCGTCGTGGGAGGTGGTAAAGGGGCTGATGGCGATGTCGCCAATGGAAAATGGTACTCCGGACTGGAAATATTCGACCGCAGGCAGCCAGGCGGGGTCTTTGGCGACGGTTGAGGCCTCTGGGACGGGGTCGGCGGCGATGGCTACGATCTCTGCCGTGGCAGCCTCTCCCTCCGCTACGAGGTCGGTTTCGTCGAGTTCGCCTTCTTCGCCGGCAGCCTCGGCCTCAGCCTGGCGCTCTGCGGCCTGCCTGCGGCACTGCTCAAGCCACTGGGCATAGCTCATCTGGCGGCGCGGTGTGAGCCAGCGCATCCAGGCGCGGTGGGTGCCCTCGGTAAAGTAGACGGGAATGCCCAGTTTGCGGGCGGTAACGGCCACGCCGCTCACGTGGTCAGAGTGCTCGTGGGTGATGACGATGGCGTCCAGGGTCTCGGGGTCTTCGCCGGCCAGCTTCATGCGGCGGAACAGTTCGCGGCAACTGAGCCCGGCGTCCACCAGGATGCGCGTGCTGCCGGACGAGACAACCGTACTGTTGCCCTTTGAGCCGGAAGCCAGCACCGTGAAACGGACCATGGTTTGAGGATACAGCGGAGGGTTGTGCATTTCGCGTCCCGGCGGGCTGACGATTCCGGGGCGGCGGCGGCGAGGCCCATAAAAACCAAACAGCGGCTATCGGAGGTTATTCTTTTCGAAAAGCATGCGCATGGCCGCAAGGCGGCGGAGTTGCTGAATTTTCCGGGCTGATGGAGGCGAGAGAGATGAGGATCAAGTGGCTCCGGGGCTGGGTTGCATTGGCCTGCGCGGTGGCCGGCAGCGTTTCGCTGGGCACTCTGCCCGGCGGGACAGTTGCGGCCGCGGATAAGGCAAGTTCGCCTGCCGCGCCGGATTGGGACCGCCAGGCCGCGGCGCGCTACCTGGACAACCGCGAGGTCTGGTGGCAGGGGTGGGACCGGGCGCAGAAGGACCACGGGACGCTGTGCATCAGTTGCCATACGCAGGCGCCTTATGGGCTGGCACGGCCGGTGCTGCGGCCCGGGCTGCACGAGCAGGAGCCAACGGCTACGGAAAAGGTGATGCTGGAGAGCATCGAAAAACGGGTTCACCTCTGGAAGGATGTCGAGGCGTTTTATCCGGACGAGCGCTACGGCGAAGGCAAGACCGTCGAGTCGCGCAATGCGGAAGCGGTGCTGAATGCGGTGCTGCTGTCGAACTACGACGCCCGCCAGGGCCGCCTGGGCGAGACCACGCGTCTGGCCTTTGACCATGCATGGGCGCTGCAGTCGACGAGCGGGCCGGCCACCGGGGCGTGGGTGTGGCAGAACTTCTTTTATACGCCGTGGGAATCGCCGGAGTCGGAGTACCATGGCGCAGCCCTGATGGCCATGGCCGTGGGCAAAGCGCCTGGAGGCTATCGCGATGAGGCAAAGATTGCCGCCAACGTTGCGGCGCTGCGCGGCTACCTGAAAAGCCACTATGAGCGCCAGCCGCTGCTAAACAAGGTGATGGCGCTTTGGGCCTCAGCGCGGCTGCCGGGCGTGTTGAGCCCGGCAGAGCGCGAAGGGCTGGTGAAAGAGATTCTGAGCCGGCAGCGGGAGGACGGAGGCTGGAGTTTGGCCGACCTGGGCAGGTGGGAGCGGAAGGACAGCACGCCGCTCGAGACCCGCTCAGACGGCTATGCGACGGGATTGACGGTGCTGGCTCTCAAAGAAAACCGTGCAGGCAATGAAGGCGTCGAGCGCGGGATTGCGTGGCTCAAGGCCAACCAGGATAAGGCGACGGGCGCATGGTCTGGTTGGTCACTGAACAAGAATCGAGATCCGAAGTCAGACACGGGGCAGTTTATGAGCGATGCGGCGACGGGTTACGCGGTGATGGCGCTGGAGGCGGGCTCCCGCTAGGTTGCTTCCAGCGCCGCTGAACTAATCGGC